>Ga0307411_10000378_pt1 | contig 15172 bp, 16 predicted proteins | sample DK1Ometagenome_2_FD_203712 | JGI IMG/M metagenome (GOLD analysis project Ga0307411, IMG submission 203712) | Maize rhizosphere microbial communities from greenhouse at UC Davis, California, United States - DK15-O-1 | ecosystem: Host-associated > Plants > Roots > Rhizosphere > Soil | place: USA...
CTTCACCATCGGCGGAGTCACCGGCGTCGTGCTCGCTAACGGCGGCGTCGATAATTACATGCACGACACCTATTACGTGGTTGCGCACTTCCACTACGTGCTCAGCCTCGGCGCGGTGTTCGGCATCTTCGCGGGCTTCTATTACTGGTTCCCGAAAATGAGCGGGCGCATGTACAACGAGGTGCTCGGCAAGCTGCACTTCTTCGTCATGTTCATCGGCGTGAACATGATCTTCTTCCCGCAGCATTTCCTCGGCCTCGACGGAATGCCGCGCCGAATCCCGGACTACACGCCGGCGTTCGAGCCGTGGAACGAGATCTCGACCTACGGTTACATGGTAACGATCGCGGGCATGGCGATTTTCTTCGTCAACCTGATCTACTCGTTGCTTGCCGGCCCGAAGGCGCCCGACAACCCGTGGGGCGAGGGGGCGACGACGCTGGAATGGACCTTGTCGAGCCCGCCTCCATTCCACCAGTTCTCGACACTGCCGACGATCAAGTAGGTCAGTCGCAAGGCTCGGAAATGGAAGCGTCCCGGTTCACGCCGGGGCGTTTTCCTTTGTCCAGTACGGCCTGACCTCGGGGCGGTTCAGGTGATGCGCGAGCAGCTCGCCGAACCGCGCGTTGCCGAATGGCCGACGCATCGGGCGCTGGATGAGGTCGATGTCCGGCCCACTGTTCCCCTCGACCAGCACTGGTCCGTCGGCGGTGACGGCCACGTCCCAGCCGATGACCACCCAGTCGCAGAAAGCGGCATGCGCGTTTCGCACCAGCTGGCACGTCTCCTCCCACATCGGCAGCGGGCGACCCGTGATCCGTCCGCCGGTCGTGGGATGGAAATCGATCCAACCCATATACGCATCGATGCCCATATCCGTGCCCTGGAGCAGGCGCCCGCGCGCAAGATCGATCGGCACGCCCATTCCGCCGGCATGTACATTGTCGACCGTCTCGTTCCCGCCGACCGCCATTCGCTGCACGCCCGCCATGATTTCCGGCCGGTCCTGCTCGTCGAGGCACGAAATGATGCGCATCGTGCTCAGCGCGCCGTTAGTGAGATCGCGCATCGCCGGATGATTGCGCGCCCTTTTCTGCAGCAGGAACGGCTGGTTCCAGGACATGGCACGCATGCGTTCCAGGAACTCCGTGGCAGAGAGCCGCTCACCGGATCGCAGCTGCCGGTAGATGCCGTCGCCCACATGGTCCCAGCGTTCCGCGCCCCTGCCGCCACGCGCCTGAACTGGCTTCAGGAACAGGTCCGTGCGCGGAAGGGCCGCGGCTCCTCGCAACTGGCCGTCATGAGCCGAAAGTAGGACCGCAATCGCCGGAAGGCCCCGCTCGGCGCAGAAATGCGCGAACGCTTCCTTGTCGCTCAGGGGCGAAGACGAGCGGCGCGCCTCCGCGAGGATGCGATAGGCACCTCGTTTGGTCTCGCCGCGAGTGAGGTAGCAGCGCGCCCGCTCGATCTCGCCCGGCCGGTACAGCTCGAAGACATAATACCAGGGCGGCAGCAGGCCCGAGATGACCACCAGGCGCAGCTGGTCCCCGAACTGTCTCAGCCGCGACCGGCCGAAGCGCCGCGCGACCACGGCTCCGTTTCTGAGTGTGCACGACAAAGCGCAGACCACGACGCCAAGGGGCCAGGCGATGATCGCAACGCCGAGATCAAGCCATTCGGTTGCGGAGCTCGGCCGCCAGAAGCGCGCCATATAGGCCCTGCCAATCGTCACGGATGCTGGCGGAAAGCGATCCGGAAGAAGGATGAGGTTCGGCAGGAGGCCAACCGCCGATGCCCGCCAGACGACTCCGTCCGCGTGCCGGCGGATCGACTGCCTGATCCGCTGAACCTGAGCGCCCACGCGCCATTTGAAGGTCTGCCGGCGCGTGCGCGGATAGTCTAGTGTTTGGTGAGATACAGTAGCCATGGGTCCGCACCCGTTGGTGCGAACCGGGCCTATGGCGGTTCAAGCCGGGTTGGCCGCTATCTCAGCTTCGAAATCTTGAGCTTGTCGGCTTTCGCACGGTCCTTGATCGACTCCTCGCTGCGGGTGAGGGCCTTGGCAATGGCCTTCAGCGACATGCCCTTGCCGGCAAGCGTGTGCAATTTCTGGATTTCATCCTGCCGCCACGGCTGCTTATGGCGCTCGAAGCGCTCGCTCACTCCTCGGCCAGCGCTTTCTCCGCGAGCTTGCTCGCCCGCAATTGATCGGTGCGTTCAACCCGGGCCGCCATTTCCAGCCACGCGGTCGCGGAGCGAAGACAGCGTTCCCGAACATTCTCGAGCGTCGCCGCGTCCGCCTCGACGCGCGCCTGCTCGGCGCGTGCCAGATAGGTCTCGCGATCCTTCTGCCGGACTGGTTCAGCCATTTGTTCTTTTCCTCTTTTACCCGGGCCGCTCCGCATTGCGCGGAGCGGCACCAGAGGCTCGTCGGCGTCAGGCCGACTGGATATTGACGGCGCTGGTCTTGCCGCGACGGTCTTCTTCGAGCTCGTAGCTGACGCGCTGATCCTTCAGCAGCGTGCGCATTCCGGCCCGCTCGACGGCGCTGATGTGAACGAAGGCGTCATTCCCGCCATCCTCCGGCGCGATGAAGCCGTAACCTTTTTGGTCGTTGAAAAACTTGACAGTGCCGATTGGCATATTTGCATTCCTTCAGTGGCAGACCGCCAGGCGATCCATGGACGCTAGGAGTAGCGAATAGAGGGAATGAGGAGCCGCAAAGCGCCTGAAGACCGTCCGATTGCGACTAGTAGCGCAGGCTCCCTAGCACAGAGGGGCGCGAAACACGAATGTCGATCGTTGGAAGAATGGGGAGCGACGCATCGTCGCGGCCTGCCCAGTCGATGTTATCGGGGAACTACCGACTCGCGAGTCTCTGTTCCGCTTCGCCCAGATCCAGCGCAATCGCCTGATCTTTAGTCAGGTAATAGGTCCCGCGGACATTCAAGAGCCCTGCCAGCGGCTTTCCACGCTTCTTCATGATGGGATTGACGTCGATCGCGTGAGTCATGATCCAGAGCGGCCGCCCAGTAGCCAGGTCGAACTCGAAGTCACGAGACTGATCCTCGGAGGAAACCATCGCGCGCTTACCATCCGGGCTCGGCATGACGAAGCCGCCCGTCTCGCTGAAGAAAGGTAGCAAGGCTCGGCTCTCCTGTGTCGGAAACAGGGTCTGCACACTGCCGTCCACGAGATTGAGGCGCACGATTCGAGAGCCCCCTAAAGCTTTGGCGCCTCCCTGGTTGTCGAAGGCCAGAACGGTGCCGTCGGGAAGGAACTTGGCACTGTGCTGTGCTGCGGTGCGTCCGACGATGACCCGTTTGACTTTCGCCGTCTCTGGGTCGAACAGAACGATCGCGCTCTTCTCGCGGAGCGAGACAAGGACGTCGCCTGATTTAGCACCCGTGATGCGGCTCGCGACCTCGGGTGACGCGACGTCGATTGAATTGAGATGGATCGGATCGCAGCCGTTGCTGACGCTGTAGATAAGGCCCGGGTAGCCGCCTCGAACAAGCATGTCGGCCATGAGCACGGTCCGCTCGATTTTCCCGTCCGGCCGATAGATGCGCACTCCCTCATCATGAACGACGTCAGCGCAATGGAGCTCCACCGCGTTGCCTGCGATGTGGTTCAATTTCCGCCGAATCTGGACCGGCGCGTATATCCGGTCGTCGGGGCCGACGTGAAGCCAGTGATGGCCATCACCGACGGACTTCCAAAACACTTTTCCGTCAGCACCTATGCGCGCGATACCTCCCGCATAAGGATAGGTATTCCGGGAGTGGAACGTAGCAACAAGACTACCGTCGCTAAGGAGGCCCACCCCGTTTGGATAGAAGTTCGTGAGTCGCTGGTCGCCTTCGTAGCCTTTGGCGTCTTGGAACAGTGCGTCGAGCGGCAGCGGCCAGGTGCGCACTACCTTGCCTGATCGATCGGCAACCCAGGCGAGGCAGCCGTACTTTGGGCAAAGGTCGGTCTTTCGATAGGGCCCGCCCGTAACCAGCAGCAACTCGTCGCCTGCCGTCGGATCCAGTCGGCGTACGGATGAGCGCGGCTCCGCATCCGGGTCAACTCGCATCACGCCGGTCGGAAGATCGTTATCGATCAGCCGGAAGGCCTTCAAAGCGTAGAACGCTTGGCGGACTTGGCTATTCGGTGGAAGGTTCAATTCGTTTGAAGTCGTGCCGTAAAGAAAGCTCAGCAGGCAGAGCGCCGCGACGAAGGCCAATGCCGACCAGTCGAAGGATCGCTTGCGCTTCTTCGCTGCTTTGGGGGGAATGGCCCGAACCATCTCCTTGTCGTTCATCATGTCTCCCCCATTCGCGCTGGCCGATCCGACGCAAGGTTGCGCGCGATCAGGCTAACGGTCCGACTTGACGTTTTCGCCCATGGTAATGACCGTCGTCCCTATCCGGAACAACTCTAAACGGCTTGTCGGCTGAAATGGCTAGGCATTTGATAAGTCGCGGTTTAGGCTCGCGGGTGTCAGGGGAACGCAAATGCGTTTATTCGCCGTTACGTTGATCGCGTTGATGACCGCCGCTCCAGCCCACGCCTACATGGGCCCCGGCGCCGGGCTTGCCTTCATCGGTTCATTGGTCGCCCTCGTGGCGGCGCTCGGCGTGGGTGTCCTGGGCTTGGTGTGGTATCCAGTTAAGCGGCTTCTTCGAAGCAGGCGCGGAGCCGACGATGAGGAAGAGGACCCATCCTAATCGGTAGCTATGTCGGGGCCGCCGTAATTGTCATCGGTTTCTCATGGCTCTTGCTTCGCTTGCGATTGGTTGAGCGCTCCGCTCGCATCAACACCATTGTCCGACAAAGCTTCACGATTGCCGCCGATCGTTCGTTAAGCGACGCGGCCAAGGCGAAGGCGATGCGTCGACATAGCCTTGCCCTATTCGGCCACTTCGCCTCAATTACGGTGGGGTTGGCAGTCGCCGTCGGCCTGCCGATTTTCCTGGTCTGGCTGCTCGCCTTCGCCCGGTTGTGGAGCTTCGAAGGCGCGCTGGAGGCGACATTGTCCTGGCCGTTCCTGATCGCCGGCCTCCTGGCGTTTCTGCCCGCCATCATGCGATCGGAGCGGCGGCATGAAGGCTGACTACGGGTTCGTCGATCGCCTTCTTCACCGGGTTGCGCTCGGTTCGGCCGCAAGGGCGAAGGGCTTCCACGAGATCGAACGAAGTCGCTACCTGAAGGACGCCCCGGAGGATCGGGGCGGGCACGTCTTCGTGACCGGCCTCGCGCGAGCCGGGACCACCATCCTTCTTCGCGAGCTTCATGGAAGCGCACAATTTGGATCGCTCCTCTATGCCGACATGCCGTTCGTGCTGGCGCCGAATTTGTGGGCAAGCGTGTCCCGCAGCGCGCGCAAGGGCTTCGATCCGGTCGAACGCGCGCACGGCGACGGCATTGCGATCGATCTCGATAGTCCGGAAGCGTTCGATGAAGTGTTCTGGCGCGTGTTCCACGGTAACAGCTACATCCGCGCGGATGGCCTGTTGCCGCATGCCTTGGGCAAGAAGGCGATCGCCCGCTACCGCGACTTCATCCGCCTCGTTCTCCGCTGCAGAGGAAAGAGCCGTTACCTTTCGAAGGATAACAACAATATCCTGCGCTTGGCCGCGCTCGCCGGAGGCATGCCCGACAGCACCTTCCTGCTGGTCATCCGCGAACCCCTGGCGCACGCGGACAGTCTATTGCGCCAGCACCTTCGATCCGTGGGCAACAGGGACCCGTTCCGAGGGCAATATCTGCGCTGGTTGGGACATCATGAATTCGGAAGCGATCATCGGCCATTTCGCTTCCCTGGAAGTCCGACCGGGGACCCCGAACTCCTGGACTATTGGTTGTCGAGCTGGCTGGCCTGTTATGGAGCCCTGGAAGAGGTCGTCGAGGCCCATCCGAACATCCTCGTGATTCCGTACGAGCAGCTCTGTTCTGAACCGCGGACCTGGGCTGCACTCTGCGAAAGAATCGGCATCCCTGCCGCAGCGCCGCGCGAGATGCGGCGCATTGTCGGTGCCGAGCCTCATCCGGAGGACGGTGCTCTGGAGTCCGCAGCTCGGAGCTTGCATGCTCGCTATCTGGAACATGCACAAGAATGGCTGCCTGGGACTGCCCCGCCCGCCAAGCCGGGACATTAGCGTTCGGATCGCCCGCTGCGCGCAGCGCCGGTCGGCTGCGCCCCGCGATACTTGCCGGCCGGCGGCTCGTAATAAATTGTCCCGCCGGCCCAAGAACGCGTAGGTCTGCGTTACGGACAGAGCATGCCAACGCCAATCATCCGAGTTCAGCGCAATCTGCTGGCTGCATCGGAGCGACGTTTCCTGACGTGGCTCTGCGGCAGAATGCCTGCGTGGATTACGCCCGATATGCTGACGGCAACAGGCCTTGCCGGCGCCGTCTGCGTGTTCATCGGCTACGCTGCGAGCGGCAAAGACAACGACTGGCTCTGGCTGGCGTTGGTCGGTTATCTGATCCACTGGTTTGGCGACTCCATGGACGGAAGCCTGGCACGGTTCCGCCGGATCGAACGCCCGTCCTTCGGCTATTTCATCGACCACAGCTGCGATGGCCTGGCGACGCTCCTGATCCTCGGAGGACTGGGCTTGAGCCCGTTCGTGAGGCTCGACGTCGCGCTGCTTGCGCTGGCTGGTTACCTGCTGCTTTCCATCCACGCATTTCTCTGTGCACGGGTCGTGAGCGAGTTGAGACTCTCTCACTTGGGAGCAGGGCCTACAGAGCTTAGGCTTGTCCTCATGGCCTTCACCTTGGCCATGCTCATTATGGGAACGGGCCCAGGCGTGGTCGACCAGTTCTCTATCTACGACCTTGTCGTCGGCACCGCGGGACTGGCGCTTGTCGTATTGTTCATCGTTCAGACCGTCCTGACGGCGCGACATATCGCTTTGGAGGAAGGGAAAGGATGAAGGACCAACGTCTGCTTTCGACCCACAGCTGACTCTAAGGGTATGTGCTAATAGCGGCGCGAACTCTGAACCTTTAACATGCGTGAGCAATTCACGGGAGGCAGCGGCGATGGATTATACAGTCAGGGCGCGGCGCATTGACGGTCACGGAAGCATCGCCACAACGAAGGCGGCCGAAATCGTTTTGGACACCGATTTGCGGGGCCGCGCCGACGCGTTCAATCCAGCCGAGCTGTTCCTCGCATCTGTCGCGGCTTGCATGATCAAGGGCATTGAGCGCGTTACCCCCATGCTTAAGTTCGAGCTCAAAGCGGTAGAGGTTCGGTTACGTGCGGTTCGTCAGGACACTCCGCCCAAAATCCAGTCAATTGACTATGAGATCTCCGTCGACACGGACGAGAGCGATCACCGATTGGAACTGCTGCACAGCAATGTTCGCAAGTATGGGACGATATCGAACACGGTTGCCGAGGCCACGCACCTATCGGGTGTACTGCGGCGGATGACGGCCCCCGGCGAGGCAGAAATGAAGGAACACGCAGCTGAAATTGCGATGATCGCTGCCGAGAGCAGAAAAGAACGGGATAGCATCCCCCCGATCGGCACAGACGTGCTTCACGAAGGACCGTGAGTTACGTCAGTTCGCCATTGCGCGGTGTCGTACCAGCCTCGGCTGCGCTTCACGATCGACACTACAGAGAGCATCACAGGGACTTCGACCAGCACGCCAACGACCGTCGCCAAGGCTGCGCCTGAGCCAATCCCGAACAGGCTTATCGCAGCTGCTACAGCCAGCTCGAAGAAGTTCGACGCACCGATCAGTGCGGCAGGTGCGGCAACGCACCAGGCCACCCCAAGCCTCCGACTCAGCCAATAGGCGAGCCCGGCGTTGAAATAGACCTGGATCAGGATCGGCACGGCCAGCAATGCAATCACCAGCGGCTGGCGCAGGATCTGCTCCCCTTGGAAGCCAAAAAGCAAAACCAGCGTCGTCAGCAGCGCAGCAAGCGAGACAGGTCCGAGCCGGGCAAGGAGGTGCGCCAGGGCAGAGGGCCCTCCACTCGACAGCATTAGCCAACGGACCGACTGCGCTACGATCACGGGTATGACGATGTACAGCACCACCGAAAGCAGGAGCGTCTCCCAAGGCACGGTGATCGCAGCGACCCCGAGCAGCAGCGCAACGATCGGCGCAAACGCGAACACCATGATGACATCGTTCAACGCGACCTGGCTGAGCGTATAGTTCGGTTCGCCCTCGCAGAGGTTCGACCAGACGAACACCATGGCGGTGCACGGCGCTGCCGCGAGAATGATCAGGCCGGCGATGTAGGAAGGGATTTCGCCATTCGGCAACATCGGCGCGAACAGCCATCCAATGAACAAGGTCGCCAAAGCGGCCATTGAGAAGGGCTTCACGGCCCAGTTGATGAAAAGGGTGACGCCGACACCCTTCCAGTGCTGACGAACCGATCCGAGTGCCCGGAAATCGATCTTCAGCAGCATCGGAATGATCATCAGCCAGATCAGCACCGCTACGGGCAGGTTGACGTGCTCGATTTCCGCGGACGCAACAGCTTGAAAGACCTGGGGCACCGCAGCACCCAGAGCGACACCCCCGACTATGCACAGCGCGACCCAAACCGATAGATAGCGCTCGAAAACGGTGATCGCGGGCTTCTCGCCACGCACTGCTTGCGTTGCCATTGATGATCCTGCGGCCGCTAGGCGGCGGTTTGTCCAGATGCCCGCCCGATTTCGCGCAATCGTGTCTGAAGGCTCATTTGATCGATGCCCTCCAGCGGAAGTGCGAGGAAGAGGCGGATTCTATTCTGCAGTGCGAAGAAGGCATTACGGAAAGCCTGCTCTTGATTCTCGGCCGGCGCGGCCGCTGGATCGGAGATCCCCCAATGAGCAGTCATGGGCTGCCCTGGCCAGATGGGGCAGGCTTCACCCGCCGCGTCGTCGCAAACCGTGAAGATGAAATCGAGCGGGGGCGCATCATGGCTGGCGAATTCGTCCCAGCTTTTCGAGCGCAATCCGTCCGTTGCATAGCGCAGCTCGCCAAGTAGCTTCAGGGCCTCAGGATGCACTTTCCATTTCGGAAAGCTTCCGGCCGAGAATGCACGGAAGCATCCCTTGCCTTCCTTGTTCAGAATGGCTTCACCGAGGATCGAGCGGGCGGAGTTCCCCGTGCAGAGGAATAGGACGTTGTACATCTTGCTCACGCGGCAGCCTTCGGCAGACAGCATTTGTCGTCGCCGAGACTGTCTGAGAGCGTTCCGAGCGCGGGGCTCTCGCCGTACGTTGTCGCTTCACCGTCCGTGTAGAATGCTTCCCATAGGATTCCGTCAGGGTCGCTGATCCAGCTCTTCTCGGATTTCGCGTAGCAGCAGGTTGTGCGCCCTTCTTCGAGGACTGGGCGGTCCGCGGCTTTCAGCCGGCCATAGACTTCAGACAGCTCTTCGGTGCTTTCGGCCTGAATGCCGAGATGCTCGATACCCTGCGTCGCATGATTGCCCGACGATATCGCGAAGTTCACACGTGGGTCGTCGAGCATCCACTTGGCATAATCGTCCTTCAGGACCGTCGGATCGGCCCCGAACAAGGTCGAGTAAAAGCGGATCGACTCACCGAGGTCGTTGACGCCGACGTGGAGGTGGAGACGCTTCATGCGGATTGCCTTTCTTGAGCGGGAGTTTCGCACGCCGGCTCGGCTCCGCAGTCGGAACCGGCGCAGCAGTTTTCCAGGAGGTAGCCGACCAGCGCGTGCATGGCCGGATAATTGGCGCGGTAGATGAGCGATCGATGCTGCCGTTCCTGCAGGATCAGCCCAGCATTCTTAAGCTGCGCGAGGTGGAATGAGAGGGAGCTGTTGGGAATGCCGAGGCTGTCAGCGATCGCCCCCGCCGGCATGCCTTTGTCGCCCAGCTGTACCAGCAGGCGAAACAGTCCGAGGCGATGTTCTTGGGCGAGAGCGCTTAGCGCTTCGACCGCGTTGCCGGACCGCATCCTAGCGGAAGTTTGCCCAGTTTACCGCGGCGGCGCAGCAGGGGGTCGGCGGACGGGTGAAGGCGGTTAGGAGAGCATGCAGCAAGCGAGAGAAAGGCTTCATGATACGTCCTTTCGATATTCTTCGAAATGACGTATCACCATAAAAGAGTCAAGGTTGATTCGAGTAAAGTCGAAATGAGAATAGGGTCAGCTTTCCACCCCGTGCAGACGCTAGCCCTATGTCTGTTTCGACGCCAACAGGCACTCAAGCATCGACAGGGGAGTGCTGGTGAAACGCCAGCTTCCAACCGTCTTTCCGCTGTACGTAAGCCGAACTGATTAGCGCGGAATATGGCTCCCCATCGGCTCGTGTCACGTCTGCTCGGTAGCTTATGATTGCCGCATCACTATTGGGACGGAGTAAATGGCGTTCCGTTAGCCGTAAGTCGCGCCACCTGTTGGATGTCGTTGCTGTGGCTGCGACGCGCTCGCGGGAAAAGACGCCGTGCATCTCACCCATCTGAGGAAACGCAAGCAGACACTCGGTGTCCACATGCTCGAGAAAATGTTCTTTTCCGGATAGCCAGAAGCCCTGTTCGATATCGAACAATTCGTCCTTTAGGGCCATTGCCCCTGCTCCTTCCGTTCTAGAAAACAGCCATCAAAGAAGCGGTTCCCGTGCCGTGGGGATACACAGCTAGTGTCTGCTTTCCACCCATTCCTGCCGCTAGGCGGCTGGTGGCAGCTTTCGACCCATTGCAGACATTAGCCGACCGTCTAGTCTGACTCCATGGTTGAACTTTCGGCTCGTCAACGCTCGGCGCGCTTCCTCTTCATCGGGTTGGCGGCCGATATCGCGGCGTGGGGGGGTTCGTTTCTTGCCGCCGGATGACTACCAACCGTCACGCCCGCTTTACGCGGCTAGCTGGCTCTTGGCGTCGCTCATTGGCTACTTCGCGCTTCGGGGTCGAGGCGAGCGTTGGCGGTCCGCCTTCGTCGTCCTTATCTGCATCTTTGCCGCTCTGCTCGCCCTCTCGTTCCTAATGTGAGGCGGCCTTGGGCGCTATGTCCGCTTTCCACCCATTCCGGACGCGAGCGACGTAGTGGCAGCTTTCGACCCAAAGCAGACATTAGCGCTTGTGTCTCGCCTTGGAGTTGCGCACGATACCCGTTCAGTGGTTCGTCGAGCCTGGGCGGGCAGCACGCTATGCATCCGACTGAAATAGCCCCTGCGCGTGCAGCACGCTCGCGAATCCCCTCATTGATCCTTGACGGCGCGACATCGCTGTTCCCCGGATACTTCGCGCTGGTGATGGCAACGGGCGTGGTATCCATCGCCTGTCAGCTCATGGGACTGCGGCCGGTGGCGCTCGTTCTCGTCGCGGTGAACTGGGCCGCTTACGTGACACTCTGGGCGCTAACCCTGGTCCGAGCCTTGAGGTACCGTGCGGAGCTCCTGCGCGATGTTTCCGATCATGGCCGCGCCCCGGGTTTTTTCACGATCGTCGCAGGGACTTGCGTGCTCGGTACGCAGAATGTCGTTGTAATTGCCGCAACCAATGTTGGGGCCGTGCTGTGGTGGCTGGGCTTGGGTCTTTGGTTTGCCATTATGTACGTTTTTTTTACCGCAGTGACGGTTCGCGCACGCAAGCCGACCCTCGCTCAAGGCATCAACGGTGCTTGGCTGATAGCGGCGGTCGCGACACAGGCGGTGGTAGTGCTGAGAGGCGTGCTCAATGCAACTTCGCCGCCTTCGGAGGTCGTGCAGTTTCAAGTCATCGCGATGTTCCTGATTGGAGCAATGCTCTATCTCGCGATCATTCCGTTGATCTTCTATCGGCTGACTTTTGTGCCTCTGCACCATGAGGACTTTAGTCCGCCTTACTGGATCAACATGGGTGCGGTAGCCATTAGCGCTCTCGCAGGCTCAATCCTGATACAGCGGGGCGCCATCTGGCCCATGCTCGAGCCCCTTTTGCCTTTCATCCGCGGCTTCACCTTCTTCTTTTGGGCCATCGCCAGCTGGTGGATTCCGTTTCTTTTCGCGCTCATGGGCTGGCGGTATTTCTGGAGACGGGACCGCTTCCGATACGAACCGGCCGTCTGGGGCATGATATTCCCTCTGGGCATGTACACCACGTCGACGCTCCAGTTCGATCGTGCCATGGGCTACAACTTCCTTGATCCAATTCCGCAAGTGATGGTCTACATCGCCTTGTTGGGATGGCTTCTTGCGATGGTCGGACTCCTGCGGCGCCTCGGTTCATCGCTCCTGCACACTCCCGCCTGACAACTGCGGCTCCGCGCTCGGGTCTTTCCCCAGAGGCTGCTCAGCGGTCACTCTCCGGCAACCACAATAACAATGCGCTCAGCCCTGCAATCGGTCGCAGGTCATCGAACTGCCGGATCGCTCCCACGGGATCAGTGTATATCTGTCGGTAATGTCTGCTTTCCACCCATTGCGGACATTAGCCAGAGCGCGCCCGCACTGCTCGGTAGATGCATAGGACGTCCGAAAGAAGAAACGGCACGGCGAGCATGGCCCCAATGCCAGAATGGCCGCTCGTTGCCGTTGCGACGAAGATTAAGACCCCGGTGGCGGCCATGACCGCGCCGATAATGTGACCGCGACTTGTGATTACCGTTAGCGGGACGATACAGCGCGACACCAAAAATGAACCAGGAATCCTCGATTGTCACAGCTTCGAGGTTAGCAGCACAATGTCCGCTTTCCACCCATTGCGGACATAGCAGCGGCTGATACGCTCAACGGATGACGGACCAGCCAGATCAAGCAACTCGGGACGAGTGGCAATCGCGCCTCCACGACGCCAGCTACAGACTTAGCGTGGCACTGCGAGAGCTGAAAGACACAAACCCGTGGCCCGAACAACCGGTGCTGGGACAGGCCATAAACACGCTGGCAACCGAGTTATGGGACCTCCGCTTCCCCCTCACTGAGATACGAGAGGCGTTCGAAGCTGCCGCTCTCGATTTACCCCGCTACGCGGCAGGGCAAGAGGTTCGCTACTAGCGTCCGCCTTCCACCCATTGCGGACATAACGGAAAGTGCTGTCCTACAGGCGGCCGACTGTGCTCCAGACTGGTCGATGAGCAATCGGCAAGATCTCCCGAAATTGGCGCCTCGCATCCGCCGCGACGGTTGGACGAACGGCAGGCGTGTTACCTTCTTTGTCACCTTGGCCACGACCGGCAGTGTCACCATCGCATCGGCGTCGGTCGGCCTCAGCCGGAAGTCCGCATACGCGCTGAAGAAGCGTGACAGGACCTTCGCTTCCCTGTGGGCGCGGGCGCTCGCAATGGCCGGCAAGGCTCCGCGGCAAAGCTGTTCGGAACGTGCCGAAGGTTACAAATGCGCCGCTCCAGAAACCGCCGCCACATCGTCAAGCGGAGTCAAGCCGGCCGTCTCGGACCGCATGCTTGCGGAGGCCGAACGCGACCGATTCTTCGCCGCCCTCGAAATGCGTCGTTCCGGCGCATCGTTGCAGCCTCGAATCCGTGAAGGCTCTTGCCAACAGCCGCGAAGAGTCCGACGCTGATCGTTTCGAAGAGCGCGCCGGAGCGCCTTCACGCGACTCGCGCGCCCGGGAACGGACGAAGGGAGAGTCGCATGCCTCATGCTAACGGAGCTATCACCAACGGCACTCGAGTTATCGCGCTGGTCGGACCGGCCGGCGCGGGAAAGACCAGTCTTGCCGAGGCGATGCTCTTCGCAGCCGGCGCGTCCGACCGGCTCGGCTCCACGGCAAACGGCTCCAGCATTGGTGACAGCAGCCCGGAGGCGCGCCAGCGCGGCGGCTCGACCGAGCTCAATCTCTACAATTTCAAATATCTCGACGACGAGTTCGCACTGATCGACGCGCCCGGCTCGATCGGGTTCGCGGCCGACGGAGCGCGCGGGATCGCCGCAGCCGACATGGCCATCGTCGTCGTCGATCCGGACCCAGGGCGCGCACCTCTCGCCGCCCCGGCTCTTCGAACGCTCGACGAGCTAGGCATCCCCCATCTCATTTTCGTCAACCGCATCGACCAGGCGCACGGCCGCATCCGCGACCTCCTTTCCGCCCTCCAGCCCGTCAGCGTCTCGCCGCTGATCGCCCGCCAGCTTCCCATTCGCGAAGGCGAGAAGGTCACGGGCTTCGTCGATCTCGCGCTGGAACGCGCCTACCATTACGTGCCCGGCAAGGAATCCGAGCGCATCGAGATCCCGGACGACCTCCAGCAACGCGAGAAGGAAGCGCGCACGCAATTGCTGGAGCATCTCGCCGACCACGACGACGAGCTTCTCGAGCAGCTGCTCATGGACCAGGTGCCCACGCAGGATAAGGTCGTGGGCGACCTCGCTCGCGAGACTGGCGAAAGCCTGGCCGTGCCGGTTCTGTTTGGCTCGGCCAGCAGCGCCTGGGGCGTGCGGCGGCTGCTCAAGGCGCTTCGTCATGAGACACCCGGACCGAAAGCCGCGGCCGATCGTCTCGGCGTGTCCAACCCGGCGCTCTACGTATTCAAGATCAGCCACGGCGGCTCTGTCGGCAGGCTTGCGCTGGCCCGTGCGCTCGGCGGAACGATCGCCGAAGGTTCGGACCTGAAAACCCGCAGCGGCGAAGCCACTCGTTTGGGCGCGTTGTTCAAGATCCAGGGTGACAAGACGCAGAAGGTCACCGAAGCGAAAGACGGCGACGTCATCGGCATCGCGAAGGTCGACAGTGTCAAGGCTGGCGAGTGGCTGGGCAAGGGTGCGCTCCCGCCCGATCTCGAAGTCGAGTTCCCGGCGCGAAACTGCAGCCTCGCGATCGAGCCCACGGACCGCAAGGACGACGTCAAGCTGTCCGGTGCTCTGCAGAAACTCCTGGAAGAGGACGGCTCCCTGGTCCTCGAGCACGACGAGACCATCCACGAGATGCGACTTCGCGGAATCAACGACGAGCATTTGAAGACGACGCTTGCGAAGCTGAAGCGTCGCTACGGGGTCGACGTGACGTGCCACGCTCCGGCGGTCGGTTATCGCGAATCGATCCGCAAGCCGGTCACGCACGTCCGTGGGCGCCACAAGAAGCAGACCGGCGGACACGGGCAGTTCGGCGACGTCATCATCGACATCAGTCCGCTTCCACGCGGCTCGGGATTCAAGTTCGAGGAGAAGATTCACGGTGGCTCGATACCGAAGCAGTGGATTCCCGCGGTGGAGGAAGGCGTCCGCGAGGCGCTAACCAACGGCCCGCTCGGCT
>Ga0307411_10000380_pt1 | contig 15131 bp, 13 predicted proteins | sample DK1Ometagenome_2_FD_203712 | JGI IMG/M metagenome (GOLD analysis project Ga0307411, IMG submission 203712) | Maize rhizosphere microbial communities from greenhouse at UC Davis, California, United States - DK15-O-1 | ecosystem: Host-associated > Plants > Roots > Rhizosphere > Soil | place: USA...
GCGCGATCCGCGATCTGAAGGCCGAGCGCGACGGGGAGATCGAAGTTGCTGGCCCGGACTTGGCGCGAAGCCTCACCGAACTTGGCCTGATCGATGAGTATCGAATCTACCTGCACCCCGTCGTGCTTGGTCACGGCAAGCCATACTTCGCCGGACCCCGGCCGCCGCTCCGCCTTATGACTCATGATCGGATTGGCGAGGATGTGATCAGGTTGACCTACGTTCCTGCGTAATCTCGCGACTCGCGCGTGATGGAATTCGCTGCTGAAGTCTGGTCTTAGGTTGGGCCCAAAGCGACGGGAACGGCCCGCTTTGGCGGCGAACCCCGACGACTGGCGCGTGCATAAAGGGCAGCTATGCGCCAACCCTCCGGAACCTGATGGTCGGCAGACGGCCCCGTCGCGGTCATAGCGCTCGCGAGCCGGAAGGGCGACGCAGTGCGGCGATCTGCGCTCGCTAGCGGCGCTAGCGAAGTAGGAACGGCAGATTGTATTCGTCATGTCTATCCAGCGTGGCGCGCGTCCGGTGGGCGCCGATCGCTCACGGGGCCTGGCGTCTAACGAATGGTTGAAGCTGACAAACGCGCGCAGCTCTCCAGCCGCATCCTTAGCTCCAGCCCCGCGCGTTTGCAGCTTAACCTGGGCGTTGGGCCGCGACGGCCGTCGGCGACCGGGAGGCCGCCCGTGCTTGCCTTCCGGTGCCGGGCGGCCCTACACTCCAAGCATGGACTACCGCGAGCGGATCACGATCGAGCCGGGCAAGCGCGGTGGCAAGCCGTGCATCCGCGGGCTGCGGATCACGGTCTACGACGTGCTCGATTACCTCGCCGGCGGCATGAGCGAGGACGAGATCTTGGCCGACTTCCCCGACTTGGAGCGGGAGGACATCCGGGCCGTGCTCGCCTTTGCCGCTGACCGGGAGCGCCGGCTCGTCGCCGGTCCGGCGGCGTAAGCCGCCCGGCCCCTGCGCCTCCTCTTCGACCAGAACGTCGCCCCGCGCCTTGCCCGCGCGCTCGCGGACACCTACCCCGGGTCGGCGCACGTGCGGGAGTTCGGCCTACAGGCGGCCGACGACGAGGCGATCTGGTCGCACGCCGCGGCTCGGGGGTTCGCGATCGTCACCAAGGACGACGACTTCCGCCAGCGCAGCTTCCTGCGGGGGCATCCGCCGAAGGTCATCTGGGTGCGCCTCGACAACTGCCGCACGGCGGACGTGGAGGCGCTGCTGCGCGCCCGCGTCGAGGACGTGCGGGCGTTCGTGGCCGACCCGCAGGCCGCCTTGCTGGTCCTGGCGCGGCAGTAGGGTGACGACCAGAGTGGCCGCGGCCCACCGAGGCGCTGCACCTGACGAGCACTCTGCGGTGGCCGCTGCGCGGCCATGGTTGTCCTGTGCTCGCAGGTGAGCTGGGGCGTTGGGGGGACGACCGAGTGACGGGTTTTCGGCCGCCGTCGTCAGCTGAGCATGCGACGATTGTCGCCCGACGGGCCGCCTCGTCCCGTCCCGGTGGTCCGCTCGCCCCAATGTGTTGTGTATTGGATGACCTCTCGCACTCGGCGGTGGGCCCGGACCCGCGCGGTGACGCTCCTCGGGGCCGTACTCGCCTGCGGCGGCGACACCGTCGGCACGCACCTGCCGACGGGCCGCTTCCGGCTGGTCGATTACCTCGACCAGCCGCTCCCCGCCCTGGCCGCCCGGCGTACCCTGACCGATGGCAGTGGCACCGCGTGCGCGGACACGCTCCGCGCCGGTGCCCTGGAACTCGGGGCCGACCGGTCGGCGCGCCAGACGTGGGCCGGCGACGTGTGGTGCACGGCCGGCCGGCCGGCCGGGCCGTACGTGCGCAGCCGCCAGGGCCGGGTGCTCCCGGCCGCCGGCGGGCTCGTCCTGCGCCTGCCGGTCGAGGCGAGCGACTCGACGGCGGACACCCTCCGCGTGCGGGGCGCCGACCTCGTCTGGGAGCTCCACGTGACGCGCTCTGGGGAGCAGGGTCCCGCGGATCCCCCGGTGGTGGACACGTTCCGCGTAGTCTACCGCCGGGCCGGCGCCCGCTGACCCGAGGCGCGCCCCCGCGAGCCGCCGCCCAACGAGGCGCTCGCAGGTGAGCTTGGGCGTTAGGCGGACATCAAGGTGCCACCGGGTGCGCTGGTTCGAGCACCACCGGCGGCTCCTTCTGCGACGACGGGCCCGACTGGTGTCGTGAAACTTCCGAACACCAGGCATCGTTGCTATGGGTAACCCATAGAGGACGAAGCCAATGCTCGTTCGGCTGGATGCGAACCGCGCCCGGTTCGTCGCCAGGGCAGGTGGCGTGTTGTACCTCCTCATCATCGTTCTCGGTGCACTGGGCGAGGGCGTGGTCAGAGGCAGCATCGTCGTGCCAGGTAATGCGACAGCCACTGCGGCCAACCTGCGATCGATGGAGTGGCTCTGGCGTCTTGGGGTCGTCGGAGAAATCGTCGTGCTGACGTGTGCAACTGCCCTGGCACTCGTGCTTTACGTTCTGCTGCGCCGCGTCAATCGTGAGCTCGCGCTGATGGCCGTGTTCTTCAATCTCGTCTCCATCGCAATCGAAGGCGTCGCCGCGGTGTCCCTGGCGACGGCGCTCCTTCCGCTCGCGAGCACCTCGTACCTGACCGCGTTCGCTCCGGAACAGATTCAAGCCATGGCCATGCTGTCGATTCGGTCGCACACCGTGGGATTCGGCGTCGCGCTCATCTTCTTCGGGGTGGAATGCGTCATACTTGGCTACCTGATCTACCGGTCAGCCTACATGCCTCGCTCGATCGGCATCCTGATGCAGATCGCCGGCGTCTGCTATGCAGTCAACAGCTTCGCACTGCTGTTATCACCGAGACTCGCAAGCCAACTCTTCCCCACGATTCTCATCCCATCGTTGATTGCCGAGCTGTCGCTCGCATTATGGCTTCTCGTGAAAGGCGTGAGAGCAGAGCAATGGGATCAACACGGTCACAGCATCCGATCCGCGACCGTGCCGGCCGCGGCGGCGACGTCCGATGTGGGCGCCGCCTAACAATCGTTGGAGCTGACAAGCGATTTGCGGGTCGCGCGCGGCTTCGCCACGCGCTGCAATTGGACTCGCGTGCAGTTCGACTTCGGCGTTAGGCAGCCACGAGAATCTTTTTGATGCGTCCCCTCATCTTTTTTGCTGGCCTCACCGCAGTTGGCATCGGCCCAATTAGTCCGGCAGTGGTATTTCTGGCTGCGCCCTACACCCCCTCATCCCGGAACGCCCGATGAAGCACAACGTCGCGTTGACCGTCGCGTCCTTGCTCTCGCTTCTCTTCATGACCTTTCACATGACGCACGACGTCATCCGCCAGGCCGAGGGAGCGGTTTCTTACCCTGTTCCGGTCCTCGTCTTTGCCCTGTGGCTGTACGGAACCCTTATGCTTTCCGATCGGGTCTGGGGGTACGTCATCATGCTGCTCGGAGGGCTGTTCGGGGCGGGCATGATCATCGTCCACTCCAAGGGAATCGTGGTCGGCAAGTCCGGCGGCTTCTTCTTCGTCTGGACGCTGTTTGCGCTCAGCACGACGGGATGGGTCACGATGATCCTGTCGGCCCGCGGCCTCTGGACGACGTTTCGCTCTCGCCGCGCAGCCCAACTCCCCTCCACATCAGGGATGCCCGGCACCGATCATTGACGGGTGAGCAGCAGCGGATCTCGTGACAGGGTGACGTAATAGAGCGCGAACAGGGCTCCTTCCACGTCCGTGAGCGACAGCCGGGCGCTATTCGATGCCGCGTGTGCAAGTTTACGATGAGACCACCAAAGCCCTCGCCCGGGTATGTCCGCGCCCAGCGGTGATCAATCGACAGCTTCGACCGAGCGCGCTCTTGTACGCGGCGGCTGCGCCGCTGCATCGTTGGGTGCGCTCGCAGCTTGGCCGATCGATTGGAGGCGCTCGGCGAGGCACTGGCCTAAACGGCAGCACCCTCTCAGTCTTTGACCCGCCTCAACCCTTGCTCCAGCTCCCGCACCAGCGGTCCCATCTCCGGGTCTGCATCCCTCAGTAGCTGAACGGCCCGCCCATACTCCGCCGCGGCCTCTCGCCGCCGCCCCAGCCGCTCGCTGATCCGTCCCCTGGCCGCGTGCGACGGCGCGAGAAACACAAAGTCGAAGAGCGAGTTGCTGGAGAACGAGCCGTACCACCGCACCGCCTCCTCCAGCCGCCCCACACCTTGCAGCATCCCGGCGTACAAGTATCGCTCCAGTCCCTCGGAGTAGAAGGGCGAGCCGCCGATCAATCCCACTCTCGCCTCCAGCCGCTGAACCTCCTCCATTTCACGCAGCGCCTCGGCAGTGCCGCCCCCCAGGTGGGCGAGCTGCGCCCGGATACTGCCGGCGGCATCCTTGCCTACGGTGGTCGCGTGCGCCGCGGGATGCGGCCGCTCCAACTCGGCGAGATAGGCGCGAGCGGTCGCCGTGTCGCCAAGCCGCAGGCTCAACCCGGCGATGAGGTAGGCGCGGAGCTCCGGGTGGACGCCGTCGTGCAGGTTGGCGAGATGACTGGTCTCGAGGGTCGCGGCCCGGCCCGGTAAGATCCCCTGTGTGAGCATGTCTCGCAGGGCGAGGAGCCGCTCCGGGCTCACCGGCACGAAGGGCAGTAACGCGAGGAGCGCGCGGTGCTCCAGGGCCGGGAGCGGATCGAGCGCCGCCGCACGGTCGAGCTCGGCGGACGCGGCGCGAAGCCGGCCGCGAGCCACCTGCAAATGGGCCAGCGCGAGATGACCGAAGGCCCGCACCTCCGCCGGCCGGGTCTCTTCCGTCAGCAGCGCCGCCAGCTCGCTGGCCCCTTCGAGCTCGTGCGTCGCGACCGCAACGTACCGCGCGGTGTTCCAGATCCGACCCTCCGGAGCGGTGCGCAGATCGGCGATCACCCGAAGCTGCTCCGCCCTGTCCCTCGAGGCATACGAGCGCAGGGCCCGCGCTTCGAGAGCCCACTCCCCGTCGGGGCTCAGCCCGAGGATGCGTTCCGTCAGCGAGTCGAGCTCCACCCGCCGCTGCTCGGCCGCCGCGATGCGGGCCAGATGGAGCAGGGCGCTGGTATGCTCCGGCTCGAATGAGAGCACCCGCTGGAATGGCACCCGCGCCGCTCCGATCGGTCCTCCCCGGCGCGGTCCCGAGTGAAATAGGACCTCGCCGAGCTGAAGCCAGGCCTCCACGTTTTCGGGCTCCAGCCCCACAATCTGCCGATAGACTCGTTCCGACTCGAGCGCGTCGCCGCGGAGAAAGGCATCCCAGGCCTGAAAGAGGCGACGATCACGCTCGGAGAGCCGCCCCCCATACCTCACCGCCAGGGCCGCAGCCGAGTCGATCACCTTGGAATCGTCGGCCCACCAGGACGCCACTGATAGCCAGTAGTACGCCAAGGCGAAGGTCGTGTCCTCGGCGACGGCTCGCTGGAACGCGCGGGCGGCCGGGTGAAAGTCCCCCCCGCGAAAGAGCCGTTCCCCCTCCAGAAACGCCTTGAGCGCCGGGAGCGAGCTTGTGGTAGTCGCCGCCGTGCGGGTGAGCTGCCCGTAGGGGCCTGGGCTGAGCCCGCTGAGCAAACGACCCGCCATGGCGTCTACCAGCTCGAACAGCTGACCGGTGGGTCCATCCACCGCCGCTTGTGCTACCGGAGATGCCGGGGCACCTCGCTGGTACGCGGCCGCGCTGATCCGGATCCGTCCGCCTCCTTGGACCACGTTCCCTACCACGTAGGTTTCCGCACCGACGCGCTCCGCGACCCGCCGGCCACGCTCGACCTCCGGCAACCGTCCGTCGAGCTGAGAGGCGATGCCCATAACGGCCCGGGGATCCACGCTCCGGAGCGCACCCACTCCGTCGAGACCGGTGCTGAGCAGGGTGGCCATGCCGTCCCGCAGGTACTCCAACTCCTCGGAGCCACTGACGGAGAACGGAAGCACCGCGATCGAGGACGGATCGGTCGGCACGGTAGAACGAGCTCGGACCAGGGCCACCACGGCAACTCCCACGAGGCAGGCGATGGCGATCGCTGCTGCCCTGCGGCGGCGAACCCGCCGGGCTGCCGCGGTCACCGCGGCAGCCCGGGCGCGGTGGTGGGCCAGGGCCGCGCGTGTCGCGTGGTCGCCGTCGGAGCGCCGCTCCAGGGCGGCTGAAGCGCGCGACGACAGCTCCTCCCCCCGTGCGACAGGGACCGTCTGATCTACGTGCCGCCGAACCAGCTCGTGGGCGAACTCATAGCCGCCCGGGCCACTCTCTCGCACCAGACGGTAAAGGATCAGCTCGTCCAGTCCCGACTCGATCACCACGGGCGACTCGCCCGCCACTTCCGCCAGCAATTCCCGATCGAACGGCAGCCCCAGGACGGCAGCCGCCTCGAGGGCCACACGCCCCCGCGGGGTGAGTCGAGCGACCCGTCTGGCGATGACGTCGCGGAGGCTCGTGGGAAGCGGCAGCGGGCCGTCGCCCGCGGCCAGCCGCCAGGCGCCCCGATCCGACGGCGCCAGGGTGCCGTCGTCGGCCATCGCGGAGATCAGCTCGACCACGTAGAACGGGTTCCCTCCGCACTGCTCCTGGAGCCGAGCGGCGAGCCGGTGCCGCTCCTCGGCCTGAAGCTCGAGGACGGACCCGACCAGCAGCTCGACATCGGGCAGCGAGAGGGGACGAAGCTTGAGCCGACGGAGATCGGCGTGCGGCGGAAAGGTGAGAGACGCCTCGTCCTCGCCGGTCCTGGCGGTGACGATGACCAGGCATCGGGACGGCAAGCGCTCGAAGAGCGTGTCGAGGATGCGGCGGCTCGACGCGTCCGATTGCGGGAGATCGTCGATGAATATCAGCAGCGCTTGTTCGTCGGCCACCGCCTCCACCGAATCCCTGAGGGCGTCGGACAAGGCCGCCGGGTCCGGCCCCGGGTCCGGGCCCGGTTCCGCCGCCACCTGGAAGCGCTTGCGCATGACCGGTGACAGCGCAGCAAGGGCGGCCAGGGAAGGCCTCGAGGCACCCGCGATCCCGGGTGCGCCGGCGAGGCCGGTCGCGAGCTGCGCGAGCACGCCGAGCTCCGCGGGGCCGGCCCCGCCGCGTGCCCGGACCCGGCATTCAGCGTGGGTGCCGGCGTCCTGCTCGAGTCGCCGCAGGAACTCCTCGCAGAGCCGCGTCTTGCCGATACCGAGTTCGCCTTCGACGACCACGACGCCGCCCTGCCCCTGTACCGCCGAGCGCCAGGCGGCCTCCAGCTCGGCCAGGGCGGGCCCTCGGCCCACGAGATCCGGGGTGAAGAGCGCCGCCGAGCTGGATCGAGAGTGTGGCGCAGTGTCGGCGGCCCTTTCCAGAAGCTTGCCCAGCTGCTCGAGCTCGGGCGACGACTCCATCTCGAGAGCGCGCAGCCGCGCGGCCAAGGCCGAGTGGCGGGCCAACGCCTCGATGGACTGGCCGTTCAGGTAAAGGAGTTGGAGGAGCTGATAGTGTCCGTGGAGATCCGAGGGGAGCGCGGTCGTCCAGCGCTCGGCCCATCGGATCCCGTCGCCCCAGGCCGAGCGCCGGTGGGCGTCTTCCACCAGCTCGAACAGCGCCGACCGGAGCCGGCGGCGGAGTTGCTCGCGCTCTCCCTCGAGCCACGCGCGCAGCTCCTCACCGCCCACCTCCTCCGCGCCGGGAAGAAAATCTCCGCCCCAGCGGGAGACCGCGGCTTCGAGCAGGCCGCGCTCCACTTCCCGCTCGAACACATCCGCGTCGAGCTCGAGCGCCCCTTCGCCGAGGACGATCTGCTCCGAGTGGAGGGAAAGCCCCTCCCCGACGAGGTGGCGCAACTCCAGGAGTGCTTGACGCAGCGACTGGCGCGCGCGGCGCTCATCCCGCTCGGACCACAGCAACGCGGCCGCCTCTGCTCGAGACAGGGGTCTCGGACGCCGCCGAGCGAGGTAGCTCAGGAGCACCAGCTCCTTGCGCCGGCTGGAGAGCATGGCTACGCCCTCGCCGTGCAAACGAAGCTCCCCCAGTGTCTGCAGACGCAACACGAGGCACTCTCCCGCGACCCGGCGTCCGGCCTGATCGGTATTTCAACACTATGACGCATCCGGAGGCCGAGCAATGGTCCGCGTCAAATAGTGGACCTGCTTGGATTTGACGCCGCGACTGACACTGCTTTGGCACTGCAGGGTTACCCTCGGCCCATCGAGATGAAGACGAGCCCTGCGTCCGGACCGAAAAAGGTGGACGGCCATGGTAAGCGACGGCTTCGACTACTTCGTGATCCGGGTGAGCCGCTCCGCGGCGCATCCCGAGCGGGTGGTGGGACTGGTCGAACGGCTCGGCTCAGGGGAGAAACGGGTGTTCGAGACCGCAGAGCACCTGGCGGCATTGGTCTCGGGGTGGACCGTGGGGAGAGGGGCCGGAGACGGTCCAGCCGCTGGTTCAGCGAAAGCAGGCAGGGACGAAGTCTGACCGTGAAGAAGGCCGACGCGAGCTGGCCCGAGTTAGACGCGATGGAGTGAGGTCACACCGACGCTGGAGAGCCTCTCATGTGCACCAGAACCAGATCGCGACCGCGGCTTGCCGCGTTGTTCCTGATCCTCTTGGCCCCCGGGTGCAGTTCCGGGGGAGACCTCGGCCCCGATAACCAGACCGTGGCCGGTCTCACCATCGTCCCCGACGGACTCGTGCTCCCGGTCGGTGGTCAGGGCACTCTCACCGCCGAGGTGCGCGATGCCAACGCGGCGCTCATCCCGAACGCGAGGGTGTCCTGGAGCTCACTCGCTCCCGGCGTCGCGTCGGTTACGGGTGACGGCAACGTCGGCGGGGTGACTGTTGGTACCGCGCGGATCGTCGCCGCGGCGGGGGGGGAGGAAGACACGGTCGAAGTGCTCGTCGTAGATGAGCTCACGCTCGAGGTGGTGCCACCGGCTGCCACGGTGAAGATAGGGGCGACGGTTCCGTTCTCGGTCGTCGCTCGCAACGGCAGCGGCCAGCAAGTGCCCGCGCCGGCGGTCACCTGGACAGCGGCGAGCCCCACTGTCGCCACCATCAATGGCGCGGGCGTGGCAACCGGGGTGGCCACGGGGCAGACCGCGATCACGGCTGCGGCAGGCGCCATCGTCAGCGAGCCCGCCACGCTGACGGTGACCGACGATCAGGCTCAGGCCTGCGACGCCATCGCGTCGGAGTCGAGCTTCAAGGGCAGCCTGGATTACCAATTCGCGGTCTTCGGCACCACCGAAGGCGGTTTCCAAGTCGATGCCACGCACACGGCGCAACTTACCGCGACCCTGACGCGCATCGTGCCTGGCGGCCCAATCTTCGAGACCTGGATGGGTGACCTCGAAGGAGGCGCCACGATCACCGAGCGGCAGACCGGCAACGAAACCGGCACGGCGAAGATGGACGGTGCCGGCCCCATCGTGCAGCCGCCGGGCGGAGCCGCCCGTTCGGTCATGACCCTCATCGTCAACGTGACGACGTGCACCTACGCCCTCTACGTGAACCCGTTCCTGCACGTCATCCGCACCGAGTCCTACGGAGCCGTCACCGAGAGCGACGTGCAGGTCTCGCTGGTACAGATCGGTCGGGCCACCTCACTGGGCGCGTGGCGGAGCTTGGGCATCAGCAACGTCACAGGGATTTCGGTGGACGGCCATTCGGTGGTCTGGGCCGCCTTGAACCCCGATCGCGACGCCTTCGCCCCCCTGGGTTTCTCGACGGGGTTGTACCAGGGGTCTGGCGACGAACCGCCCGTGGGAGACGCGACGGTCTCGTATGTGCTCGTGCCTGAGTGAGCCGGCCAGCGAGAAGGACATCCGGCTTTCCATCGGGTTCGGGCTTCCCATGGGAGGAAGTCGATGATCGCACCGGTGCCGCGCTCGCGGGCACCGCAGAAGGCAGTCAGGTGTGATCACCTCGGACGCTCGTTGATGACCAGGCTCCTCCGCCAGCGTGCTGGCGGCGATGCGGAGATGGAGTTCCGCCCGAGCGGCGAGCGGCTCAATTCGGGCGTTAGCAACCGTCTCACATGTCAAGCGGTGGCGGGGGCCTCGTGCGCTTGCCACCGCTGATCGTTCGTGCCGCCGCATCCGGTGCCAATGACTGCGGCCTCGGCCTCGGCGAGGCCGTGAGCTAGTCAGGCGGCTGCTGCGCTTCCGCGCTCATGCCGGCTCACTGGCGCGTGTACTTGACCGACCCGATCAGAATCGTGTTGCCGGTCGGCAGTGGCGCCGCGAACGTCTCCGGTTGCTGCGGCGTTCCGAGTCGCACGTAGATCGAATCGCCTCGCACCGTGTACTGACCGGAGTTCACCGGATCGGCGCGCTGCGCGGCGGCAAAGTCGAACCGGGCGGGGTCGTTACCGGGAACCTTCAGCTCGTCGTACGCGCGATACACGCGCCCGTCCGCGGAGAACAGATAGAAGTGCAGCGCATTCACGTACCTGCCGTAGGCCGAACCGCGCACCAAGTCGGCGACGTACTTCCTCGTGAATGCCATGTAAAGGCCGGCGATCGCCCGACCGGCAGGTCCAGGCGGAGCGGTGTACGCAGGCTCTGGTGATCCGGCCACCACTCGCAGCGTCTCGGAGAACGCGTTGAGCAGCGGCAGAACGCGCTGCCAGCTCGCCATGCTGATCGCCGACGCGTCGAGGATCGCGACCGCGCCGCCGGCAACGATCACCATCCGCATCCGCTCGCGAGGTTGCCCGGCGACGATCTCGCTGAATCGCGCGCGGAGAACGATGCTGGCGCCCGGCAGCGTGATCGCGTCGAGCCTCGCCCCGGGGGCGACGTTCGATTCCTGGTATCGCGGGTCCACGAGCTCGCGCAGGAGGGTTCGCGCGAATGCCTCCTGGGCGTCGCCACTGAATGGGCGAAAGGGATACACCTGGAGGGAGGCGTTCACCTCTCGCGCCGAAAAATCCGCCGGCGGATAGATCGCGCTGCGATAGAACCCGGGAGGGTCCTCGTACTTCAGCTCGGGGAGAGGCGCTTGCGCGAGCGCGCGAAGCGTTGCGAAGAACGCAACCGGCGACAGAAGCATCCACCTTGGAAACCGCATGGCAGCAGCCTCCCAAGTTGCGGGCCGATAGCAATGCCTCCCGTCGTAACGCTGGACGGCGTGGCACTGCTTGTCAAGCAAACGCACCGACGCTGGTCGGAGCGGACGGACACGCAGCGGGAGAGAGCATGCGGGTGCTCATCCTCGCGACTCGTCACACAAGCATCGTCTCTCGGCATCACGCACGGGGCTTTGCGGCTGAAGCACAGCGATAGACCGCCCTAGCTATCCGCCCAGCTTTCTCCCGATGATCAATGAGCGAATCGGGCTAGCCGTACAATGCATGATCAGCCGGTGGAAGGCGGAGGTGAGGGAGGCGCGCTCCAGGACCACCGACTCCGACGTGATTCACGCGCTGGAGTCTCTCGACCGAGAAGTTGAGTTCCGCCGGGAGACGTCGATCGGACAGCGAGTCCGAGCCTTGGCGCGCATCTCACTCAAGGAGCTTCCGGCCGATCAGGCAGCCACTCTGGAGCGCGAGGCGGTCGCCGCCTATGATGCTCGTAGAGCGTTGGCTCACACAGGGGAATTGACGGAGTCGGCCCTGAACACCGCTCTCGAGCAGGCGAGTCGCGTCGTGCGAACACTCTTGTCGTTGCGGCTAGGGATTGTCGGGAACTGATGCCGTCGCCGCAGCGGTCTAGTCGCTGCAGCTGACGAGCGGTTTGCGGACTGCGGGCTACGCCCGCACCTTGTGGTAGCCCGGCCGCGGCCGAGCGCGGGCGTTGTGCGGACTATCGAACAGAGGGTGCCAGAGGAGGGTCGAATGGACGCGGACCTGTCCGCCGCTCGGTTCGTCGTGCCGGGCTCGATGCCGGGTGTGCACGTGCTGTACTTCGCCTCCGGGCTCGTGGTCGAGTACAACGCCGGGACCGGCGAGGTCGTCTCCGCCCGCCGCTTCCCGCCGGACGTCGCCCGCGAGCTGGCCGAGACCGAGCGGCGCGATCGGGACGTGGCCGAGCGGCGCGAGCGCATCGAGGGCCGGGTACTGTGACTCTACTCCCCGGCGGGTGCGCCCAGCGTGGCGCGGCCTACGATTGGGGGCCCGATCAATGAGCAGACGACTGCGCTACCAAGTGGCCGCGAGCCTGGACGGCTTCATCGCTGGGCCAAACGGCGAATACGACTGGATCGTGATGGACCCTTCCATCGACTTCGCCGCGCTGTTCAGGGAGTTCGACACGGCCGTGATGGGACGTAAGACCTATGAGGTTCTGACGGCGCAGGGCGGACACGGCGCCATGCCGGATCTCGACGTCGTCGTCTTCTCGCGGACCCTTCCAGCGGCCGCATACCCGGGCGTCCGCATCTCCAACGACGATCCGCGTGAAGTCGTGGCGGCGCTGAAAGCGAAGCCGGGTCGAGACATCTGGCTCTACGGCGGTGGCGCCCTCTTTCGGTCGCTGCTCGACGCCGGCCTCGTGGACACGGTGGAAGTTGCCGTCGTTCCCGTGCTCCTCGGAGCCGGCGTCCCGCTCCTCCCGCCCGGCGCTGCGACAAAGCTCGTGCTGGCGGACCAGAAGACACTGCCGGCCAGCGGAATTGTTGCGCTCGCGTACTCGGTGCCCGGGGGCGTTGGCCCCGCTCCCCGCATTCGGTACATCAAGGCGGCCAAGAAGCGGTCCACAAACAAGGGGGCGCGATCGAGAACGGCGGCGCATGCTGCCCCCCGCACCGTCAAGTCGCCGCGCGACTGATGCCGTCGCATTCAGAGATCGCTGCGCGGCGGGCTCGCTAGCAGGCCGCTGCAGCCGACGGGCGCCAAGGCGTTAGACAACAGCCGAGCATTGGGGGAGGCCATGGCCGAGGGCCATATCGCCTACGTCGGCCCGCCAGCACTCCACGACGGGCACCTGCTGGCGGTCGCGCGCGCGGGCGACCGGGTGACGGTGCGCGTGCGCGGCGCCGACGGCCGCGAGATCGCCCTGGAGTTCACTGGCGTGACGGCGCTCTCGTCGGTCCGGCCGGAGGGGATGCTCCTCTACGGCCTCGCGGAGTTGCGCGGCGAGGGCGCCGCGCGCCAGTTCTTCTTCGCGAATTGGGAGGAGTGGGACGACGCCGGCCTCGAGATCACCGCGCGCGACTTCCGCGTGCTCCCAGCCCCGGAGGATCCGGGCGGGTCCCACGCCCCTGCTGTCTGACATCGCAATGAAGCTGATAGGCGATCTGAGGACCACGGCGGCTGCGCCGCCGCGCTTGCTTGATTCGCTCGCAGCGTATCGCGGGCGTTAGGCAGCCCCCGGCCGGCAGCCACTACTCGTAGACGTGCGGCTGCCGGGACGGTAGAGCCGCCCGTCCTTCCCTCGGCGGTCGGCGGTCGGCGGCCCGAGGCAGCGGAATCTTGCGCCGTGTCTGGCTCCCGGGCCGCCGGCGCCCCATCTTGGACTGGTCCAGCCGATCTTCCGGGGGCCGAAATGGGCGATCAGGAGAGCCTCCTCGAGCAGGCTGTCCGCGGCCGCTACCGGCTGGAGCGCGAGCTCGGCCGCGGCGGAATGGCGGTCGTCTACCTCGCCGAGGACCTCAGGCACCGCCGCCGCGTCGCGCTCAAGGTCCTCAAGCCGGAGCTCGCCCAAGCGCTCGGCGCCGAGCGCTTCCTGCGCGAGATCCAGACTGCGGCGCAGCTCACCCACCCGCACATCCTCCCGCTCCACGACTCCGGGGAGGCGGCCGGGCTCCTCTACTACGTCATGCCGTACGTGGACGGGGAGTCGCTCCGCGAGCGGCTGAACCGGGAGCGGCAGCTCCCCGTCGCGGACGCGGTGCGGATCGCCACGGAGGTCGCCGACGCGCTCGCCTACGCGCACTCGCGGGGCGTCGTCCACCGCGACATCAAGCCCGAGAACATCCTCCTCCAGGCAGGCCACGCGCTGGTGAGCGACTTCGGGATCGCGCGGGCAGTCGGCGAGGCCGGGGGCGACCGGCTGACCGAGCCCGGCCTGGCCGTGGGCACGCCCGCCTATATGAGCCCCGAGCAGGCGAGCGGCGACCAGGTGATCGACGGGCGCAGCGACATCTACTCGCTCGCGTGCGTGGTGTACGAGATGCTCGCCGGCGAGCCGCCCTTCGCCGGACCGAGCGCGCAAGCGATCCTCGCGCGGCGCCTCCTCGACTCCCCGCGCAGCATTACTGCCACGCGCCGGAGCGTGCCGCTGCACGTCGATGCTGCGGTACGACGCGCACTTTCGCCCACCCCCGCCGATCGATTCGCCACGGGGACGGAGTTCGCCGCCGCCCTCGCGAGAGGCGAGCGATCGGACGCGGGGGGTGGTGGGAGGTGGGCACGGTGGATCGGGGGGAGCGCGGTCGCCGCGGTCGCGACGGTCGCCGTCGTGCTCGTTTGGCGCTCCGAGGCTCCGTCCTCGACGCCGGCGCCTGCGGTCGCGGCCCCGACCACCGACAGCGTCGCGTCGCTCGTCGTGCTCCCCTTCGTGAACGTGAGCAGCGACGAGGAGAGCGAGTACTTCAGCGATGGCATGACCGACGAGCTGATCAACGCGCTCTCCCGCATCGACGGGCTGCGCGTCGTCGCCCGCACCTCCGCCTTCAGCTTCAAGGGGAAGGGACTCGACGCGCGCGAGATCGGCCGCCGCTTGGCGGTAGCGAACGTCCTGGAGGGAAGTGTGCGAAAGACCGGGCGTCAGGTGCGGGTGACCGCCCAGCTCATCGACGCCAGAACCGGCTTTCAGCTCTGGTCCGAGAAGTACGACCGTACGCTGAAGGACGTGCTCGCGATCCAGGACGAGATCTCCAACGCGATCGCGTCGCGGTTCCGCCTCCGACTCGGCGCGTCCGCCGCCACGCCCGCAGCGAGTACCCCTGAAAGCGAGGAGGCGCTCGAGCTGTACCTCAAAGGGCGCTTCTTCTGGAACAAGCGCACCGAGCAAGGTGTCACCCGCTCCATCGAGTACTTCCACCAGGCGATCGACAAGGACTCGACCTACGCCCGAACGTACGCGGGGCTCGGCGACGCGTACAACATCCTCGCCGCCTATAGCTTCATCCCGCCGGCGACCGCCTTCGCCCGGGCGCGCGAGGCGGCGGTACAGGCGCTGCGCCTCGACAGCACGCTCCCCGAGGCGCATGCCGCGCTCGGCTTCGTCCTTTT
>Ga0307411_10000381_pt1 | contig 15120 bp, 14 predicted proteins | sample DK1Ometagenome_2_FD_203712 | JGI IMG/M metagenome (GOLD analysis project Ga0307411, IMG submission 203712) | Maize rhizosphere microbial communities from greenhouse at UC Davis, California, United States - DK15-O-1 | ecosystem: Host-associated > Plants > Roots > Rhizosphere > Soil | place: USA...
CCGCCTCTACATCGACGCCATGCAGCAGGTCTACAGCAACGTCAGCAAGATCATGGTCGACAGCAAGAGCGGCTCCAACCTGCTCTACCTGCCGCTGGACAAGCTGCTTCAGCAAGGCAGCAGCGGTAGCGTGACGGTGTCTGCGCCGCAGCCGACCAGCGTGCCCGAGCCGCAGACGCTGCCCAGCGCCAACGACCCGCGCAGCCGTGACAACCAGCGCAGCCGCGACGGCCGCTGATCGAGGACCCTCCCCATGAACCGTATTGCCGCCATCGTCGCCGGCGCCCTCGTCGTCCTGATGCTGCTGTCGTCGATGCTCTTCATCGTCGACCAGCGCCAGTTCGCCGCCATCTATGCGTTGGGCGAGATCAAGGAAGTCATCACCGAGCCCGGCTTGAAGTTCAAGCTGCCGCCGCCGCTGCAGAACGTGGTCATGCTGGACCGCCGCGTGCAGACGCTGGACAGCGCCGAGTCGCGCCCCATCTTCACCGCCGAGAAGAAGAGCCTGGTCATCGACTGGCTCATCAAGTGGCGCATCACCGAACCGCGCCAGTTCATCCGCAACAGCGGTGCGGACATGCGCAACCTCGAGAACCGCCTCGCACCGGTCGTGCAGGCGGCCTTCAACGAGGAGGTCACCAAGCGCACCGTCATCGCCGTGCTGGCGACCGAGCGCGAGAAGGTCATGAACGACGTGCGCAAGCGCCTGGCCGACGAGGCCAAGCAGTTCGGCATCGAGGTCGTCGACGTGCGGATCAAGCGCGTGGACTTCGCCTCCAACATCACCGATTCGGTCTACCGCCGCATGGAGTCGGAGCGCAAGCGCGTGGCCAACGAGGCGCGCTCGACCGGCGCCGCCGAGGGCGAGAAGATCAAAGCCGACGCCGACCGCCAGCGCGAGATCATCGTGTCGGAAGCCTATCGCGACGCGCAGAAGATCAAGGGCGAGGGCGATGCCAAGGCGTCTGCCCTGTATGCCGAAGCCTTCGGTCGTGACCCGCAGTTCGCCCAGTTCTACCGCTCGCTGGAGGCCTACCGCGCCAGCTTCGCGAGGAAGAGCGACGTGATGGTCGTCGACCCGGGCAGCGACTTCTTCAAAGCCATGCGGGGCTCCGGCTCCGGCGCTGCCGCCGCTCCAGCGCGCAAGTGAACGAGCTGCTGACCGCGCTTGCGCTGGTGATGGTCATCGAAGGGCTGATGCCCTTCATCAGTCCGGCGCGTTGGCGCGAAGTCTTCAGCCGCATCCTCGCGATGAGCGACGGCCAGATCCGTTTCATCGGCCTGGCCAGCGTTCTGCTGGGCCTGTTCGGACTGCTCTGGTTGCGCTGATCCGAACGCTCGTCTGAGGCTTGAGACCGGGAGGGCGCCGGTACAATGCCGTTTTTAACCGCCTGCCTGCGCCCATGTCCTCTGCTTGGCTGCTGCCCGAGCACATTGCCGATGTCCTGCCTTCGCAGGCGCGCCGCATCGAAGAGCTGCGTAGAGAGCTGCTCGACATGGCCCGCAGCTACGGCTGCGAGCTCGTCATTCCGCCTTTGCTGGAGCACCTCGACTCGCTGTTGTCGGGCACCGGCAGCGGCTCTGAAATCAAGCTCTTCAAGCTGGTCGACCAACTCTCCGGCCGCTCGCTCGGCCTGCGCGCCGACACGACGCCGCAGGTGGCCCGCATCGACGCGCACCTGCTGAACCGCCAGGGCGTCACACGCCTGTGCTACTGCGGCCCGGTCGCCCACACGCGGCCCGACGGCCTGAACACCAGCCGCGAGCCGCTGCAGTTCGGCGTCGAGATCTACGGCCATGCCGGCCTTGAAGCCGACCTCGAAGTGCATGAGCTGGCGCTGGACGCCTTGCGCCGCGGTGGCCTGCGCGACGTGATGCTGGATCTCGGCGACGCGCGCCTGCTGCAAGGCGTGCTCGATGGCGTCAAGCTGGCGCCGGAGACACTGCAGGCGCTGACGGCGGCCCTGGCTGCCAAGGACCTGGCGGCGCTGTCGACGCTGAGCGCCGGCATGCCGGCCATCACCCGCGATGCGCTGCTGGCGCTGCCCAGCCTCTTCGGTGGCCGCGAGGTGCTGGCCGAGGCGGCGCTTCGCCTGCCCGACCATCCGCTCGTCAAGGCAGCCCTGGCCGACCTCGACTGGCTGGCCGGCCATCTGGCCGCCGTGCATCCCGAAGTCAGCCTGGGCTTCGACCTGGCCGACCTGCAGGGCTACGCCTACTACACGGGCATCCGTTTCGCGGCTTACGCGTCTGGCTGCTCCGATGCGGTGCTGCGCGGGGGGCGCTACGACGAGGTCGGTGCCGCCTTCGGCCGCCGCCGCCCCGCAGTGGGCTTCAGCCTTGATCTGAAGACGCTGGTGACCCTGGTGCCCGCCAACCCGCTGCGTGCCGCCGTGCGCGCACCGTGGGGCGAGGACGCCTCGCTGCGCCAGGCCGTGCGCGCCTTGCGTGAGCAGGGCGAGACGGTGGTCTGCGTGCTGCCCGGCCATGAACACGAGGCCGATGAATTCGACTGTGATCGCGAGCTGGTTCGCGAACACGCTGACTGGGTCGTCCGGGCGCTTTGAGCGCGGCGACCCTTCCCAATCCAAAGCTTAAGCAGGCAAACAAGATGCAGAGCCAAACCGCGCGCGGACGCAATGTGGTCGTCGTCGGCACCCAGTGGGGTGACGAAGGCAAGGGCAAGGTCGTCGACTGGATGACCGACCACGCCCAGGGCGTCGTGCGCTTCCAGGGCGGCCACAACGCCGGCCACACCCTCGTCATCAAGGGCGTGAAGACCGCGCTGCAACTCATCCCCAGCGGCATCATGCGCGACGGCGTGGCCTGCTACATCGGCAACGGCGTCGTGCTCGACCCGACCCACCTGCTGACCGAGATCGAGCGCCTCGAGGCGGCCGGTGTCGAAGTGCGTTCGCGGCTGTTCATCAGTGAGTCTTGCCCGCTGATCCTGCCCTTTCACGTCGCCGTCGACAAGGCACGCGAGGCGCTGCGCGAGACCAGCGGCAGCGGCAAGATCGGCACCACCGGCAAGGGCATCGGCCCGGCGTATGAGGACAAGGTCGCCCGCCGCGCGCTGCGCGCGCAGGACCTGAAGCACCCCGAGCGTTTCGCCAAGAAGCTGCGCGAGCTGCTGGAGCTGCACAACTTCGCGTTGCGCGGCTACCTGAAGGGCGAGGAGCTGGCCTTCGAACCGATCTTCGAGCAAGCCATGAAGATGGCCGAGGCCATCAAACCCATGCTGTCTGACGTCGGCTACATGATCCACAAGGCGAGCAAGGCCGGTGCCAACATCCTGTTCGAAGGCGCGCAAGGCACGCTGCTGGACATTGACCACGGCACCTATCCGTACGTCACGTCCAGCAACTGCGTGGCCGGCAATGCCGCCGCCGGTGCTGGCGTCGGGCCGCAGATGCTGCACTACATGCTGGGCATCACGAAGGCGTACACGACGCGCGTCGGCTCGGGGCCGTTCCCTACCGAGCTGGATTGGGAAGTGCCCGGCACCGTGGGCTACCACCTGTCCACCGTCGGCCAGGAGCGCGGCACCGTGACCGGCCGCGCCCGCCGCTGCGGCTGGCTGGACGCCGCCGCGCTGAAGCGCTCCATCATCATCAACGGCATCACTGGCCTGTGCCTGACCAAGCTCGACGTGCTGGACGGTCTGACCGAGATCAAGATGTGCGTGGGCTACAAGCTCGACGGCCGGCAGCTGGACATCCTGCCGCTGGACGCCGACGAGATCGAGGCCTGCACGCCGATCTTCGAGACCTTCCCGGGCTGGACCGAGACCACCTTCGGCGTCACCGCCTGGGACGCGCTGCCCGCCAACGCGCGCAACTACCTCAAGCGCGTCGAGGAGGTCATCGGCGCCCCCATCGACATGGTCTCCACCGGCCCCGACCGCGAGCACACCATCGTGCTGCGCCATCCGTATTCCGCCTGATATCACCCTCCACGGAGACATTCCAACCATGCTGACCGACGACGGCAAACACCTCTACGTGTCCTGGGACGAGTACCACCTGTTGACCGAACGCCTGGCCCTCAAGGTGCACGCCTCGGGCTGGCAGTTCGATCAGATCCTCTGCCTGGCGCGCGGCGGCATGCGCCCGGGCGATGTGCTGTCACGTGTCTTCGACAAGCCGTTGGGCATCATGTCGACCAGCTCGTACCGGGCCGAGGCCGGCACCATCCAGGGCCGCCTGGACATGGCCAAGTACATCACCATGCCCAAGGGCGAACTGGCGGGCCGCGTGCTGCTGGTGGATGACCTGGCCGATTCGGGCGTCACGTTGAGGGCCGTCGTCGAGCGGCTGCGCGGCATGCCGTCCATCACCGAGCTGCGCTCGGCCGTCATCTGGACGAAGCAGGTCTCCTCCTATACGCCCGACTACTATGTGGAGCTGCTGGAGACGTCGCCCTGGATCCATCAGCCGTTCGAGGAGTACGACGGCATGGGGCCGGAGCAGTTGGCGAAGAAGTTCGTCGTATGAGACCAGGGATGGGTGTCCGGCAAGACTCGCCGAAGCGCCCATCCAGGGTGTCGCCCCGGCCTGCCGGGGCGATGCGGGCGCATCGCGCCATAACTGCCGGATTCTGTCCCGCGCACCAAAAGAAAAAGGCCAGCACTTGCGTGCTGGCCTTTTGCATTAGATTTGGTGCCCAGGAGAGGACTCGAACCTCCACGGAGTTACCCGCTAGTACCTGAAACTAGTGCGTCTACCAATTCCGCCACCTGGGCAAGGTGCACAAGCTTTTCGCAAAAACCGAAGGCTTGGCCGTTTCAGGAAAGCGCGGACTATAGCATCAAAATTTTGAAGAACACAACACACACCTCTGGCGCGGACAGCGCCGGCCTGCTCGGCGAAGTCGAAGGCACGCTGCAAGGCCATCGGGACGGCCATGGCTTCCTGATTCCCGATGACGGCTCGGCCGACGTCTACCTCTCCTCGCAGGAAACCCATGCCGTCATGCATGGCGACCGGCTGCGCGTGCGCGTCGTGCGCTTCGACAAGCGCGGCCGGCCCGAGGGCCGCGTGCTCGAGATCCTCGAGCGCAAGAAGCGGCCCATCATCGGCCGCCTGCTGCTGGAATCCGGCATCTGGCTGGTCGCGCCCGAAGACCGCCGCATGGGCCAGGACATCCTCATTCCCAAGAACGGCATCGCGAATGCGGCCGCGGGCCAGGTCGTCGCCGTCGAGCTGACCGAGCCGCCGTCGCTGTATTCGCAGCCCGTCGGCCGGGTCGTGGAGGTGCTGGGTGAGATCGACGACCCCGGCATGGAGATCGAGATCGCGGTTCGCAAGTACGACGTGCCGCACCGCTTCAGCCCCGAGACGCTGGCGCAATCCGCCAAGTTGCCCGAGAGGCTGCGCGCCACCGACCTGAAGCACCGCATCGACCTGCGCGACGTGCCCCTCGTCACCATCGACGGCGAGGACGCGCGTGACTTCGACGACGCGGTCTACTGCGAACCGTTCAAGCAGGGTCGCGGCAAGAAGGCCTTCGAAGGCTGGCGCCTGCTCGTCGCCATCGCGGACGTGTCGCACTACGTGAAGCCCGGCGAACCGCTGGACGCCGACGCCTACGAGCGCGCGACGTCGGTCTACTTCCCGCGCCGCGTCATCCCGATGCTGCCGGAGAAGCTGTCCAACGGCCTGTGCTCGCTGAACCCGTATGAAGACCGGCTCAGCATGGTCTGCGACATGCTGGTGTCCACCGACGGCACGGTCAGCGCCTACCAGTTCTACCCGGCGGTGATCTGCTCACATGCGCGCTTCACTTACACCGAAGTCGCGGCCGTGCTGGCCAACACGCATGGTCCCGAGGCCGCCAAGCGCCGCGAACTGGTGCCGCACCTGCTGCATCTGCACGAGGTCTATCGTGCGCTGCTGGGCGAGCGCCACCGCCGCGGCGCCATCGACTTCGAGACCACCGAGACACAGATCGTCTGCGATGACAACGGCCGCATCGAGAAGATCATCCCGCGCACACGCAACGACGCCCACCGGCTGATCGAGGAGGCCATGCTGGCCGCCAACGTCTGCGCGGCGGACTTCATCCACACCAACAAGCACCACGCGCTCTACCGCGTGCACGAAGGCCCGACGCCCGAGAAGCGCCAGACGCTGCAGGGCTATCTGCGCTCGCTCGGCATCGGCATGAGCATCTCGGATGACCCGTCGCCGCGCGAGTTCCAGCAACTCGCGGAAGCCACCAAGGACCGGGTCGACGCCCAGCAGATCCATCAGATGCTGCTGCGCTCCATGCAGCAGGCCATCTACACCGGTACCAACTCCGGCCACTTCGGCCTGGCCTATCCGGCCTACACGCACTTCACGAGCCCGATCCGCCGCTACCCGGACCTGCTGGTCCATCGCGTCATCAAGTGCCTGCTCGCAGCCAAGCGCTACACGCTGGACGCCAGCAAGATGAACGTGCCGCAGGCGCCCAAGCGCCCCGGCCGCGCGGCGCCGCCGAACCCGGCGGAGGCACGCAACGAGGCCGAGCGCTGGGAGGTCGTCGGGGCGCACTGCAGCGCCAACGAACGCCGTGCCGACGAAGCGAGCCGTGATGTCGAAGCCTGGCTGAAGTGCCGCTACATGCGCGACCGCCTCGGCGAGGAATTCGCCGGCACGGTCAGCGCCGTCACGTCGTTCGGCCTGTTCGTGCAGCTCGACGCGCTCTACGTCGAGGGCCTGGTCCACATCACCGAGCTGGGCGGCGAGTACTACCGCTTCGACGACGTGCGCCAGGAACTGCGCGGCGAGCGCACCGGCATCCGCTACGCCACTGGCGCCCGCGTGCAGGTGCAGGTCAGCCGCGTGGACCTGGACGGCCGGCGCATCGATTTCCGCCTCGTGCGGGACGGTGACGAGGCGCGCGCGCAGGGCCGTGGCGCGGCTGCCAAGCCCGCGGGCAAGGGTGCCGCCCGCCCACCCGCCAAGAAGCGTGCGCCCAAGACCGCGGTGGAGGCGCTGGAGGATGTCCGGCAGACCGACCGCGACGTGAAGCAGAGCCGCAAGGCCGTCGTCGCGGCGCTGCAGCCGGTGAGGACCGCGCGCAAGGCTGCCAACAAGGCTGCCAACAAGGCCGCCAAGAAGACGGCGGCCAAGCCCGCCACGCGCAAGCGCCGCTGAGCGTCAGCGGCGTGCTGCGAGGCGCTCGATGAGATCGCCCGCGCGCAGCACGCCATCCGCCTCACCGGCGCGGCCGTGCGCGTCCACGCCGGCGCAGGCGATGGCGTGCGCGGTGCATGCCGGCTGCTGGGCCCAGCGCCCGCCCAGCCAGCCGACCAGCACGTCACCGCTGCCGGCGGTGGCCAGCGCCGGCCCGCCGCTGGCGCAGATGGCCGGGCGCATGCCCGGCGATGCGATGACGCTGCCCGACCCCTTGAGCACGATGCTGGCGTTGAAGCGCGCCGCCAACTCGTGCGCAGCGGCAAGGCGGTCGGCCTGCAGGCTAGCGGTGTCGCGGCCGAGCAGGCGGGCGGCTTCGAGGGGGTGCGGCGTGAGCAGCGTCGAACCGGCCGGGCGAGCATGCAGCAGCGCCTGCAGGCTGTCATCGGCGGCGATGGCATTCAGTGCGTCGGCGTCGAGAACGAGCCGGGGCGATCGCCGCAGCAGTTCCGGCAGCGCCTTGGCGATTGGCGCGCCACCCCCGCATCCCACGACGCCGACCGCCTGCGGCAGATCCGCGACGGTGCCGCGCATCAGCTCCGGCCGTCCGGGGTCGGCGGGCTCACCTGCCGGTTGGCCGAGCAGGTCCAGATAGACCCGCCCCGCGCCGCAGGCCAGCGCCGCGCGTGCGGCCAGTCGCGCGGCGCCTTGCAGGCCTGCCGCGCCGCCCACGACCAGCACCTGGCCGTGGCTGCCTTTGTGGCTGGTGGCGCTGCGCTCTGGAGCCGGTGTGGGGCCGAGCAGGTCCGCGGTCGGCGTTTCGTCCGGCGTGATGCCGAGGTCGTCGAACCAGATCCGCCCCGCATGCGCGCGACCCTCGCCGGTGAAGAGGCCGGGCTTGAGCGTCAGCAGCGTCAGCGTGTGATCCGCGCGCAGCGCGCGTTCGCCGGCGGGCTGACCGGTGTCGGCAAGCAGGCCGCTGGGCAGGTCGACGGCGAGGATGGGCGCGCCGCAACCCTGCATCGCGGCCATCGTGGCGTGCATCTCGGTCGAAGGCGCACGGTTCAGGCCGAGCCCGAGCAAGGCATCGATGACGAGGGCAGGGCGCTCGGGCGCGTCATGGGCGACGTGCACCGGCACGCCATGGTGCGCGAGCAACCTGGCGGCGACATGGCCGTCGCCACCGTTGTTGCCCGGGCCGCAGACGACCCAGACCGGTCGCTCGCCGCGCCGGATCGCCAGCGCGAGCTTGGCGACCGCCAGGCCGGCGCGTTCCATCAGGTCGGGCGAATGAAGTAGCGCGCGTACTTCCATGCGCCGGCTCGTCGCGACATCGAAGAGCGGCAGGGAGGCGGTGGTGGGGAGCAGCGCGCGCATGCCCGCGAGCTTAGGCCAGGCGCTGCGGGCCGAGGGCGGCGATGTCGAGGGCCGGCGTCTGCCCGGCGATCTGCTGTGCCAGCACCTGCGCGGCGCCGCAGGCCAGGCCCCAGCCGCTGCCGCCCGCAGACAGGTTGAGCCACAGCCCGGCGCGCGCGGTGGGGCCGAGCAGCGGCAGGCCGTCGGCGGCCAGTGAGCGCCGGCTCTGACCGTGCTGCACCTGCTGATGCAGCACCGAGCCCGGGAACCAGTGCTGCAGGCTGCGATGCAGGGCTTCGAAGTCGGGCATCGCCTTGTCCCGGGCCCCGGTCACGGCGATGCCGCCTGTCACGCGCACGCGCTGGCCGATGCGGGCGACGGTGATGCCACGGGAGGGTTCGACCCAGCCTCCCTTGGGGCCCAGTTCGGGATGGGCTTCGAGCAGGCGCAGCGGCGCGGTGACCGTCGCTTCATGCTGAGCGGCAAGGTGCAGGCGCTGGCCGGCCAGCGCTTCGGCGTCGAGGCCGTTGCACAGCACGACGGCATCGAAGCGCTCATCCACCGGCCCCAGCGGCTGGGGTTGCGTGTCGCCCGCTTCACGCTCGGCGCCGCTGAGGCGGGTGGGCGTCTCCAGCGGCGGCGTGTACTCGTGACGCAGCGTCAGGCCGGCACCATCGGCCGTGATGCCGCGCACCGTCGTGTGAAAGCGAAAGGCCGCACCTAGGCGCTGGGCCTGGTGGCGCAACTGCTGAGCGAACAGCCGCGCATTGCCAACGCCACCGGGCGTGAACGCCAGTGCGGCGGCCAGCGGGGCTTCGCCATTCAGCCCGGGCTCGCGACGCCGAGCCTGTTCGGCGTCGAGCAGCTCGACCTGCAGCCCCAGCGCGCGCCAGCCCGCCAGGCCGGCCCCGGCAGCGGCGACGCGGCGTGGATCGACGAGGCCGACCAGAAGACCTTCGGCGGCCTCGTCGTCCAGACCCAGGCTGTGGCGCAGTTCGGCGGTGCGCGCCAGGCCCAGCAGGCTCAGCGAAGTCAGCGCCGTGTTGGCATCGTCGCCGCGTCGGCCGGCCCGCCAGCGGCGCCAGCGCCAGGACAGCGGTGCCGGCGCTTCTTCGTTCAATTCTGGTACGAACGGCGCGAGCAGCGCGCTACCCGCGAAGCTGGCCTGCTCGGCCACGCTGCCGCCGCGCTCGAAGACCTGCACCGGCAGGCCCAGCGCGGCCAGTTCGTAGGCGGTGGCCACGCCGGCGAGTCCGGCGCCCACCACCGCGACGCGGCGACTCACGCCGACACCTGCAAGCGTGGGGCGCGGGCTGGCGTGCGGGCGGCCGCTGCTTGGGGTCGGCTGGAGAGGGCCATGGGCTTGTGTATACTCTGCGGGTTTTGCCGGAGGGCTCTCGCTTTCAAGCGCAGGTCTCGCCAGGCAGAACGGTTGTGAGGGGTGAGCGACTGAGGAATTCAGCGCCATTCATCGCAACAAATCGCAAACCGGCCACCAAAGGTGTTGCGGTCTGCGGCTTCAGGAAACGATCGTTTCAAGATGCTGCGACGCAATTCGGGCCGGATTTTAGACACAACCTTCGGAGTAAGACCCATGTCTGTCACGATGCGCGAGATGCTGGAAGCCGGCGTCCATTTCGGCCACCAAACCCGCTTCTGGAATCCCAAGATGGCCCCGTATATCTACGGCCATCGCAACAAGATCCACATCATCAACCTCGAGAAGACGCTGCCCGCGTTCAACGACGCGATGAAGTTCGTCCGCTCGCTCGCCGCCAAGCGCGGCACGATCCTGATGATCGGCACGAAGCGCCAGGCCCGTGAGTTCATCGCCGCTGAAGCCCAGCGCGCCGGCATGCCCTACGTCGACTCGCGTTGGCTGGGCGGCATGATGACCAACTTCAAGACGGTCAAGACTTCGCTGAAGAACCTGAAGGACATGCAGGCCCAGATCGACGCCGGCACCCAGCCCGCGATCAAGAAGGAAGCCCTGCTGTTCCAGCGCGACATCGCCAAGCTCGAGAAGAACATCGGCGGCATCCAGGACATGACCGCGCTGCCCGACGCCATCTTCGTCATTGACGTCGGCTATCACAAGATCGCCGTCGCCGAAGCCAAGAAGCTCGGCATCCCGGTCATCGGCGTCGTGGACACCAACCACTCGCCCATCGGCATCGACTACGTCATCCCTGGCAACGACGACTCGGCCAAGGCCGTGGCGCTGTACGCCCGCGCCGTTGCCGACGCCGTGCTGGAAGGCAAGGCCAACGCCACGAACGAAGTGCTGGCCGCGGTTGCGCCCGCCGGCGACGAGTTCGTCGAGGTTTCCGAAGAGGCCTGATCGCCTTTCGACCCTGTATCGAAAGGGGCCGTGAGGCCCCTTTTGCCAACCGAAATCTGGAGAAGAGATATGGCTGCTATCACCGCAAGCATGGTGGGCGAACTGCGCGCCCGCACCGACGCCCCGATGATGGAGTGCAAGAAGGCGCTGACCGAGGCCGACGGCGACCTGAGCCGCGCTGAAGAGATCCTGCGCGTCAAGCTGGGCAACAAGGCCGGCAAGGCCGCTTCGCGCATCACCGCCGAAGGCGTTGTCGCCGCGGCCGTCGTCGGCGGCAACGGCGCGCTGATCGAAGTGAACTGCGAGACCGACTTCGTCTCGAAGAACGAGGCCTTCCTGGCCTTCGTGAACGCGCTGGCCAGCCTGGTCGCCGAGCACAACCCGGCCGACGTGGCCGCGCTGTCGGCGCTGCCGCTGTCCCAGGAAGGCTTCGGCCCGACCGTGGAAGACGTGCGCAAGGGCCTGATCGGCAAGATCGGCGAGAACATGACGATCCGCCGCTTCCAGCGCTACACCGGCAGCAAGCTGGCCACCTACCTGCACGGCACCCGCATCGGCGTGGTCGTCGAGTTCGAAGGTGACGACGTCGCCGCCAAGGACGTGGCCATGCACATCGCCGCCATGAAGCCGGCTGCACTGTCGGGCGCCGACGTCTCGGCCGAGCTGGTCGAGAAGGAGCGCAAGATCGCCACCGAAAAGGCGGCCGAATCCGGCAAGCCGGCCGACATCGTCGCCAAGATGGTCGAAGGCTCGGTGCAGAAGTTCCTGAAGGAAGTCAGCCTGCTGGACCAGGTCTTCGTGAAGGCGGCCGACGGCAAGCAGACCGTGGGCGCCCACCTGAAGGCTGCCAACACGACCGTCAAGGGCTTCACGCTCTATGTCGTCGGTGAAGGCATCGAGAAGAAGGTCGACGACTTCGCGGCCGAAGTGGCCGCCCAGGTGGCGGCTGCCAAGGGTCAGTAAAGACTCTTGCGAAATGAAAGGGCGCCAAGTTGGCGCCCTTTAAACTTCCGGGCCTGAGAACAGCCCCCCGATTTCTGAGGACACCATGCCCGCGTACAAGCGCATCCTGCTCAAACTTTCCGGCGAAGCCCTGATGGGCGACGACGCCTATGGCATCAACCGCGCGACCATCGTCCGCATGGTCCAGGAGGTCCGCGACGTGACGCAGATGGGCGTCGAGGTGGCCGTCGTCATCGGCGGCGGCAACATCTTCCGCGGCGTGGCCGGCGGCTCGGTCGGCATGGACCGCGCCACCGCCGACTACATGGGCATGCTGGCCACGGTGATGAACTCGCTGGCCCTGGCCGACACGATGCGGCAGGAAGGCATGACGGCCCGCGTGATGTCCGCCATCGCCATCGAGCAGGTCGTCGAGCCCTATGTGCGCCCGAAGGCGCTGCAGTACCTCGAAGAGGGCAAGGTCGTCGTCTTCGCCGCCGGCACCGGCAACCCCTTCTTCACGACCGACACGGCCGCTGCGCTGCGCGGTGCCGAGATCGGCGCCGAGATCGTGCTGAAGGCCACCAAGGTCGACGGCGTCTACACGGCCGACCCTAAGAAGAACCCGGAGGCCACGCGCTATTCGGCCATCACGTTCGACGAGGCCATCAGCCGCAACCTGCAGGTGATGGACGGCGCCGCGTTCGCGCTGTGCCGCGACCAGAAGCTGCCGATCAAGGTGTTCAGCATCTTCAAGCCCGGCGCCTTGAAGCGCGTCGTGCAGGGCGAGGACGAGGGCACGCTGGTCCACGTTTGAGACTCAGTCAGTCGGGGACAGAGCTACCCGCTGACGCTCGGGCGGTCTGTCCCGCAAATTCATAGGTATCGATCATGAGCATTGCCGACATCAAGAAGAACGCCGAGGCCAAGATGGCCAAGTCCGTCGAGGCACTGAAAGGCGAACTGCACAAGATCCGCACCGGCCGCGCCCACCCCGGCATCCTTGATCAGGTGAGCGTCGACTACTACGGCTCCATGGTGCCGATCTCGCAGGTGGCCAACGTGACGCTGCTGGATGCCCGCACGATCTCCGTCCAGCCCTGGGAAAAGGGCATGGGCGCCAAGATCGAGAAGGCGATCCGCGAGAGCGACCTCGGCCTGAACCCGGCAGCCCAAGGCGACCTGATCCGCGTGCCGATGCCGCCGCTGACCGAGGAGCGCCGCAAGGACCTGACCAAGGTCGTGCGCAATGCTGGCGAGGACGCCAAGGTGGCCGTGCGGAACCTGCGCCGCGACGCCAACGAGCAGGCCAAGAAGATGCTGAAGGACAAGGAGATCGGCGAGGACGACGAGCGCCGCAGCCTCGACGAGGTGCAGAAGCTCACCGACCGCGTGATCGCCGAAATCGACAAGCTGATCTCGGCCAAGGAAACCGAGATCCTCGCGGTTTGAGCGCGCTTCCCGTCGTGGCGCAAGACCGACCGGCGCCGCCGCGCCATGTCGCCATCGTCATGGATGGCAACGGCCGCTGGGCCAAGAAGCGCTTCCTGCCGCGCTTCTTTGGCCACAAGGCCGGCGTGGACTCGCTCGTCAAGATCGTCCAGGCCTGCATCGACCGCGACATCGAGTACGTCACCGTCTTCGCCTTCTCCAGCGAGAACTGGAAGCGGCCGAGCGACGAGGTCTCCGGCCTCATGGGCCTGGTGCTTGCCGCCGTGTCCCGCTACCTCGCCAAGATGGGCGCGATGGGCGTTCGCATCCGCATCGTCGGGGACCGCGAGGCCGTCTCGGACAAGCTGCGCAACGCCTGGAACGAGGCCGAGACGACGACCGCCCACAACACCAAACTGACGCTGAACGTCGCCTTCAACTACGGCGGTCGCTGGGACATCGTGCAGGCCTGCCGCAAGGCGATCGAGGCCGGCGTGCCTGCCCACGAACTGACGGAGGCCAGGCTGTCGGAGTTCATGGCGATGAGCTATGCGCCCGACCCCGACCTCTTCATTCGCACGGGCGGCGAGGTGCGCATCAGCAACTTCCTGCTCTGGCAGGCGGCGTACACCGAATTCGTGTTCTCGGACTGCCTCTGGCCCGAGTTCGGCGAGCGCGAGCTGGATGCCGCGATCGCCGCCTTCCACGAGCGCGACCGCCGCTTCGGGGGTGTCAAGGAATCGGCCAACGCGGCCTGACAACATGAAGCCCCCTCACTTGCTTCGCAAGCGGCCCCCCGAGGGGGCGCGTCAGCGCCTTCGGGCGGCCGTGCGGCACTGACAGGCCAACCCATGCTGAAAACCCGTGTCATCACCGCCGCCGTGCTGCTGGCCATCCTGTTGCCGGTGCTCTTCCAGGCGTCGCCCTGGCCCTTTGCCTGGGTCAGCGTCGCCGTGATCGGCGCGGCCGGCTGGGAATGGGCGCGGCTCAACGGCCTTCCCGGCACGGGCGCCATCGCGGCCGGTGTGGCGCTGGCGATGGTGTGCGTGTGGACGCTGTTGATCGGCGGTCTGGACGCGCCGCCGGCCTGGATCTGGTCGCTGGCCAGCGGCATCTGGGTGCTGGGCGGGGCCTATGCGTTGAGCACCGGCCCGGCCGGCTGGCCGCGCATCGCGCGTGGCGCGCGTCTGGCCCTGGGCGCGCTGCTGCTCTGGGGTGCGTGGCTGGCCATCGTGCAGGCCAAGGTGCATGGCATCAACTTCATCCTGTCCGTGTTCTGCCTGGTCTGGGCCGCCGACATCGCGGCCTACTTCGGTGGCCGGGCCTTCGGCAAGCGCAAGCTCGCGCCGGCCATCAGCCCGGGCAAGAGCTGGGAAGGGGTCTGGAGTGGCCTCGTCGGCGTCATCCTGCTCGGCTTCGTGTGGGTGCATGTCATCGACGTGCAGGTCGCCGTCGATTCGCCGAGCCTGTACACGTTGCTGGTGCAACGCCATGGCATCGTGTCGCTGCTGGCCCTGGTCTTCCTGGGGGCGATGAGCGTCGTCGGCGACCTGTTCGAATCCCTCGTGAAGCGCGCAGCAGGCGCCAAGGACAGCAGCAACCTGCTGCCCGGCCACGGCGGCGTGCTGGACCGCATCGACGCGCTGCTGCCTGTCTTCCCGCTCGCGCTCGCGCTGATCAGTCTTTAGAGATCCCCATGAATCGCCAACGCGTCTGCGTCCTCGGCTCGACCGGCTCCATCGGCGTCAACACGCTGGACGTCATCGCGCGCCACCCCGAGCGCTATGAGGTGGTCGCCCTCAGCGCCATGAGCCGCGTCGATGAGCTGCTGGCCCAGTGCCTCGCTTGGCAGCCGCGCTTTGCCGTCATGCCGGAGCGCGAGGCTGCTGCGAAGCTGCGCGAGCGGCTGCGCGAAGCCGGCAGCCGCAC
>Ga0307411_10000382_pt1 | contig 15114 bp, 8 predicted proteins | sample DK1Ometagenome_2_FD_203712 | JGI IMG/M metagenome (GOLD analysis project Ga0307411, IMG submission 203712) | Maize rhizosphere microbial communities from greenhouse at UC Davis, California, United States - DK15-O-1 | ecosystem: Host-associated > Plants > Roots > Rhizosphere > Soil | place: USA...
CTGAGCTCCGACTTGGGCAGTGCGGACTGCCACACGATGGCCGCGATGAAGGCCCGCGGTTCCTCAGATGCGCCTCGCCCAAGCTGGCCCTGCGCGAACTCAACGGCTTCCGCAGGCTGCCGCCTGCGGAGATCCCGGGCGCCCGCACCCGGCACGAATTGCGAGTCCTACCATCTCTCCGTCTTCGTGCTCTCAGTCACCCACGGGGGCCTGCATCCAAAGACTCGCGTCTCGCCCTTCACAAGACGGTGGCCCCACGACGCGCGTGCTCAAGACGTGGCCGGCGAAGCAGACCCGGGAAGTCGCAGCGGGGGACGCGGCCATGCACGGCGCTTGAGCTGTACGGTGCTCGGTGTGGCGCCCTGCAGGATTTCCCTGCGGAATCCGACTTGTACCGCGACGGGAAGGTGCGGGCGGTCGTGTACAGCGTTGGCACCGCCGATCCAGGCGTGTCCCGAGCGGCGTCCGACAGGCTCGGCCGCCGCTATGTGGCCATACGGTTCGATGACTTGGCGGCCGCATTCCGGGAGGGCGTACGCGCCTTCTGGAAGGATGTACACGCCGACCCTGCCCGGAAGGCCCGCATCGACGCAGCCATGAAGAAATGGTTCGCGCTCTTCCCGACGGACGAAGCGTTCCAGGCGATGATCGAGCACGAGGCGCGAAAGGGCACCGCGTAGCCCGGCCCGCGCTCCCCGCCGCAGCCCAATCATCCAACCAGCATGAGGCACCGCAGGGAGGGGGCGCGCACGCGGCGAAGCTACGGCCGGCCGGGGGTCGCTAGGCCGGCGGAGCCTTCCATCGGGGCCCGATGGACGAACGTTGGAGTTGGTGGGATCCGCCTGCGACGCACGCGTTCGGACGTAGGTCCGACAAGCGGTCAGGCGCACCGTGTTCGAGATAGAGTCGTCCCCACCCTCACGCCCCCGCCTTCAGGTACATCAGGATTCCCCGCAGCTCGTCGTCGCTCAGCTGCCCGATCGCCTGCCAGGGCATGTACTCGTTCCGCAGCGTGCGGCCCTCCGGGGTGACGCCGGTCCGCATGGCCTGGATGAACTGCGCATCGGTCCACCTCGACGGGGTTCCGGAGGGGCCGATCGGCGGTGATGGCGGCGCACCCTCCTCGCCGCCGACCTCCCTGCCCGCGAGGTTCTCGCCGTGACAGAACCGGCACGCTCCCCCGATGAACCGACCGTACTCGATCGTCGCGCCCGGCGGCGGCGAGTCGTTTCGCCGCGTGTGGTCGATGTGCTCGGCCGGGACGAGCGGCACGCCAAACGTGTGCAGCACGCGCGCGAGGGGGTAGATCGAGCGTGGCGGCGTGACGTTGTCCACCGCGGGCACCGACTTGACATACGCGATCATCCGACCGACCTCCTCGTCGCGGAACGGGTTGTACTCGTTCGCCGGCATGATGAACAGTGGCGTTCCATCGCGTCGGACGCCGTGCCGGATCGCCCGTTCCCAATCCGCGTCGGTGTAGGTCGCACCGACACCTCCCTCGCCGCGGGTGAGGTTCGGCGCCGCGAGGCGCGCGAACGGAAATCCGTCGATCATGACTCGGCCGCCGAGCGTGCTCGCGTGGCAGCCCGTACAGCCCACGATCGTGGCGAGGGCCCGCCCGCGCGCGATCGAGGCCGAGTCGTTGGGCGCCACGATGTTCGAGACCGGCACCTGATACTGCCGCTTCAGCCTCGACGCGCTGACGCCGTACGACACGAGGACGACGACGAGAATGAGCGCAACGAGGCCGGCGAGGATCCGGCCCGTGATTCGCAACGCCTTTCGCATCAGGTCCTCCGAGAAATGGAACGGGACGGTGCAGCGTTCCTGGCTCTTTCAGCTTTGCCATCGGCGAGTCCTGCGAGCACGAGGCACGACAAGGAGCGGGCGCGCATGCGGCGAAGCTACCACCGCCCGATCTAGGGGAGCTAGGGCGCGGCACTGGTCTAGTCCACTTTGCGCGCGGTCGCCACGCAACCTGGGGAAGTCGAGCGCGAGGCGGGGTAACACACAGTGATCCGCCGCCTCGCCACTTCCAACCGCGCCGGAACCATTTCGCCCGCGCATCACTTCCGACCAGCGCGCCGAGGAGCCCACCCGTTGCCCACTCCAAAGCGCCTTCCGCGCCAACGGTAGAGTTCGTGGACCGGTTTTGCGTGGTTTTTACGCCTTACTGAAGTGAGGGGGTGAGACGAACAGTCGGTCCCTCCCCCAAGCTCACTCCACTGACGCTCCACCGACGCTCACTCGAGGATGACTCCGATGACCCGCCCGCGCCTGACCGCCACGCTGCAGACCACCGACCGGACGAAGCAGAAGCACCCGGTGGCCTTCGTCAGCCCGCGTGTCGCCGCCGCGGTCGTCCGCCGCCTCGAGGATGCCACGAGCGCACTCGACCTCAACGATCGCGCGGCTGCTAGTGTGTGGGGAACGGTCGACGTCGGCATCTCCACCGCTACGGTCCGGGCCGACTGACCCACCGCCCCCGAACGCGCCACGCTCTGCCGTAGCACGACGAACGCGGCCACCGGGGATCCCCGGTGGCCGCGTCCTCGAGCCGACGCCCGCCCGGCTCGCTCGGCCGGACGTCCGTCGTCGGATCTGCTACAGGCGCCGCTCGGGTCTGTCGGTCGGGTCAGGGCCCGGCCGCGACGCGGGGTTGGCGTCGACGCGGTCCTTCAGGTCGTCTGCCATGTCGGCGATTCGCTGGCCGGCCCGCTTCGCGCCACCGCGGACGCCGGCGTCTGCATCGCGCGCCGCGTTCCTCGTTCTATCGGCCGTCCGCTCCGCCGCCTGGAGCGAGCTTTCGTCCACGCGCTCGCGCCGCAGGTCGGCCTCGACGGTCTTCTCCTCGGTCACCGCGTGCTTCTTGAGAACGACCTCCTCCTTGGGGACGACGCGCTTCTCGGCCACGACTTCCTCGGCCATGAGTGGCACGCGGATCTCGTCCTCACCGATGTCCACGTCGCGCGCGGTGTCGGCCGAGAGCGGGCGGCGCTCGACGGTCACCTCTTCGCGCGTCACCGGCACCGTCTCCCGAATGTGCTCGGTCTCGACCGTCTTGCGCAGCCCGACCTCGCCCGCCTGTACCTGCCGCTTCCCGATCGAGAGCTCCTCCTCGGACAGGATCAGACGCGCCTCACGCGCGGCCGCTCCCCCGCGGTCCGCGTAGAACCGCCCCTGATCGTATAGGTCGCGGTCCGCCGTCTTGCCGGCGTACACGGAGCGCACCCGCGATTCGTAGTCGTCCGTGATCAGGCTGACGTCACCCGTGTAGTCGGGTAGGGCCTTGATCTGGTCCTTCGTCATCCCCGAAATCCACACGATGTCCCGCTGCCGATCGACCGTCGCCGCGCCGATCGGCAGGACGACGTGGCGCGGGTTGAAGATCCCGCCGAGGTCGATGTCGAGGTAGCGGAGCTGCCCATCGCGTGAGGCGATGATGTCGTCCACCTTGCCGACCTTCTCGTCGTCGTCACGCGTCCGGACCTCGAACCCGCGCACGTCCGACATGCCCTCGGGGAAGCCCGGGTTCTGGTATTGTGAGAGTGCTGAGTACGCCATAGGAACCTCCGCTGCTGCTGTGCCTTGATGCTCATCCACAGTCGCTAACCAAGTGCCGTCGACCGTGGTCTGGTGAGGCCCACTCCGCCCGAACCCTGAGCGGAGCGGCCTCTCGGTCAGGGCGGAGAAATGGCTGCAAGTATGGGTCCGCTATTCTACGCTCGCGCTCGCCGAAACTCTGCTGTGGCCGCTCTGGCTCCGGCTCCGGCGGGAGGCCTAACCCGGCCCGCGAACGGGAGGTAGCCGGACGGCGGACAGGGTCAGAGCCCGCGTGACTTTCGCGTTACTTCCGCGGCCACGCCGCCACCAGTGGCTGGCTCGGGTGGCTCCCGCTCAGGATCACCAGTGCGTCGAAGCCGTAGATCACTTGGGTGGTGCGCGCCGAGAGCTGACCGAGGCCACCGCTCGAGAGCAGCGGCCGGAGCGGCCGGAGGTCGAACACCGTCCACTGCGCGGCGTCCGCCAAGTCGTAGAACGGCTTGGCCCACGCCTGCTCCACGAACTCGCCGGGCGCGGGCGAGGAGCCGAAGGTGCGCGGGTCGAACTGCGCGTGCCGGCTCGCTCGCCCGCCGATTACCATCACGCCGAATGCCGACGCGCCGTCGGCCTCCGCCAGCTCGGCGGCTAGCGAGCCGAGGTCGTAGCTGTTCGCGAAGGTGCGGCCGCGGATCATGTGGCTCGCCCCGAACTTGAGCATCACGCGCGGCGCACCGCCGATCGCCGCGGACGGGTAGTAGCCGCGATAGTAGCGCATGAACTGGCGCTTGAGGTACTGCGAGCGCGCGACGTTGGAGTCGTAGCCCCGCCCCTCCACCCAGAGGCGGTTGATGCGCAGTGTCTCGTCGACGTTGTCGAGAATGCGCTCCGCCTCCGACCCCGATGCCGGCGCGTAGGCGCGGCGCAGCTCGGCGACCACTGGGCCAGGGCCCGCGAACGAGAACACCGTGGCCGGATTGCCGGCCGCGAGCGCGGCCCTGAGCATCGAGTCGCCCACGGCGAGCGCGCGATCCGCCGCCGACCGCGCCGCGGCGTTGGGCGCGATCGCGCGCAGCCGGCGCAGGGCGTAGCGGTCCGCCATGACGTCATAGTCCAGCCCCCACAGGACGTCGGGGCGACGGCCACCCGCCTCCACGACACTGGCCAGCAGGTGCGCCTCCTCGAGGAGATTGTAGAAGGGCACGCCGGGGTAATGTTCGGTCACGAAGCCGATGAGCTCCGCCTTCGGGTCGGCGGCGAGCGCCCGCCGGTTGAGCTCCGCGGCCACCGCGTCGCCGGTCTCGATCGCCAGGTGCCGGTACCCCGCCGGCGCGAGTGCGCGGAACAGGGCCTCCACCAGCCGTGGGTTCTCGGCCACCCCGTGCTCCTCGCCGACGAGGAAGAATTGCGCTCGCCGCCCCGCGTCCACGAGCATTGCCCCACCCGCCCCGCCAATGCGCCCCGCCGAGTCGACGGACAGCGTCGCGCGGCGCTGCACGAGGGCGGCGCGAAGCGCCGAGTCGCCGGCAGGCGCCGCCTGCGCCCTCGCCGTGAGCGCTGGTACCACGGCGAGGAGAACGGCCGGTACTGTCAGTCTGAGGAGTGTCATCGTTGGGGCCGCGTGCGGGACCTGACCCACCAACCCTGGCGGATCACCTACCCCGCCACGTCGTGCTGACCCCCCACACGACGCCCGTGTCACTGCGGCTCTCGGGCCTCGGCGCTCGGCTGGAGCACACTGATGTCATCCCGCAGGAGCGGCGCGCCAGCGCCGCGAGTGTCGGGATCTACTCTCCCTGCGCCGGGGCCGGCCACGCGGCTCGCACCGTAGATCCCGACAGTCGCGCGGCTGACGCCGCGCTCCTGCGGGATGACACCCTCACGAACTACCGCCGAGACCCCAGACCCGAGACCCGCCGTTCTCACTCCTGCCGTAGCGCCGCCATCGGATCCACGGCCGTCGCTCGGCGCGCGGGCAGGTAGCTGGCGAGCAGCACGACCCCCATGAGCGCGAGGGGGATGCCGACGAAGCCCACCGGATCGACGGCGCTCACCTGGGACGCGACCACGGCGCGCAGCACGCGCGTCAGGCCGAAGGCGCCCACCAGCCCGATCGCCACTCCCACGGCCCCGACGGCGAGTCCCTGCCTGATGACGAGGCCGCGCACGTCCGCGGCGCGCGCGCCGAGCGCCATGCGCACCCCGATCTCGTGCCGGCGCTGGCCGACGAAGTAGGCCAGGATGCCGTACAGTCCCACCGAGGCGAGGACGAGCGCGATCGTCGCGAAGGTGCCGAACGCCTTCCCGAAGAAGACCGTCAGCCAGTCGCGCGACGCCCGCTGCTCGGCGAACGTCTGCACGCCGAACACCGAGGCGGCGCGGTCGATCGACTGCACGACGTCGCGGGCGACGCCGGCCACCTGGTGCGGGTCACCCTGCGTACGCACGACGAGCCCCAGCTCCACCGGCGCGCCGGCGCCGTACGGCAGGTAGAGCTGCGCCTTCGGCTTCCGGTCCCCGTGCCGCTCCGCGACGTCGGCCGCGACGCCCACGACCGTGATCCACGGCGCCGTGCTGTCGCCCGCCACGCGGAACCGTGCGCCCACCGGCTCCTGGCCCGCCAGCTCGCGCTCGACGAACGAGCGGCTCACCACTGCCACCGGCGCACCGGTAGCGACCTCCTGCTCGGTGAGCTCGCGCCCCTGCTGCAGCGGGATGTTCATGGCGCGGAAGAAGCCCGCGCCGACGTCGCGCACGTTGACGAGGTGCGGGCTGGCCGGCTCGTCGGGCGCGGAGCCTGGCGTGGCGACCCCGACGAGGGGCGCGTCGGCGAGCGGGAACTGGCTGACCGCGCTCGCGCCGACGACGCCGGGCACGCCCCGCAGCCGCTCGAGCGCCTGCGCCACGTAGCGCGAGCGCTCCTCGGCAGTGGCGTAGTGCTCGCCCCGCAGGCTCACGCGCATCGTCAGGAGGTGCGCGATGTCCAGCCGCGGGTCGGCGGTGCGCAGGGCGGCGACGCTGCGGACCATGAGCGACGCGCCCACGAGCAGCACGAGCGAGAGGCTCACCTCGCCAACGACCAGGGCGTTGCTGAGCCGCCGGCGCCGCGCACCTACGCCGGCGCCGCGGCCGCCGGCGCTGAGCGTGCCCTGCAGCGCCGGCCGCGTGGCGCGCAGCGCCGGCACGAGCCCGAACACGACCCCCGTGCCGACGGAGACGGCGAGCACGTAGAGCAGGACCCGCAGGTTGACCTCGAAGTGCATCCACGCCGGCGGCTGGGGGAGGCCGGCGACGACCACGTCGAGCCCCCAGTAGGTGATGAGCGCGCCGACGACGCCGCCGGCGAGGCCGACCATCACACTCTCCACCAGGAGCTGCCTGACGATGCGCCACCGGCTCGCGCCGAGCGCGGCGCGGACGGCGACCTCGCGCTCGCGGGCGATCCCGCGGGCCAGGAACAGGTTGGCGACGTTCGCGCAGGCCACGAGCAGCACGAACGACACGGCGCCGAGCAGGACGAACATGATCGGCGCCGCGTCGGGGCCGTTGAAGTCGTCGCGCAGCGACACGGCGGCGCCGCTGAGGTTCCGGTGGCCCGCCGGGTCGGCGGCGGCGAGCCGCGCGGAGATCTGCCGCAGTTGACTCGCGGCCTCGTCCAGCGTGACGCCCGGCGCGAGGCGGGCCCACACCTCCACCTGCTCGGACGTCGCGGCGGGGTCGAGCGTCGCCTCGAGCGGCAGCCAGAAGTCGTCGCGGTCCTTGAGGGAGAAGTGCGGCGGCATCACGCCCACTACCACGCGCGGCGCCCCGTCCACGAGTACCGTGCGCCCGAGCACGTCGGCGCGCGCGTCGAAGCGGAAGCGCCACGCGGCGTCGCTGAGGATCACGACCTTCTCGGCCCCGGGCCGCTCCTCCTCGGCGCGGAAGCCGCGCCCGAGGGCCGGCGCCGTGCCGAGCAGCGGGAAGAGTGCGGGCGACACGTACGTCCCCTGGACGCGATCCGTGCCGGCGTCGGCGGCGAAGTTGAACATGTCGGTGCGCATGGCGCCCATCGCGCTGAACGCGGTGCTCGCCCGCCGCCACTCGGCGAACGTGGACGACTGGATGCCCCAGCGCGGCATTGGGTCGGTCGTCGACACCTCGCGCAGGGCGACGATCCGCTCCGGCTCGTGGTAGGGCAGCGGCCGGAAGAGCGCCGCGTCGACGAGCGAATAGACCGTCGCGTTCACGCCGATCCCGAGGGCGAGGCAGACGATGGCGAGCAGCGTGAAGCTGCGTTGGCCGCGCAGCGCACGGAGCGCGTGGCGAATGTCGTGACGCAGGGTATCCATGAGAGTTGCGGGAGTTACGGAAGTAACCGTGCGGTAGGATGCGTGCTGCGGGTTTCGACACCCTACGAAGCCCCGCGCCACCTGTTTCAGCCCCGCGACTGTTACCTCCCCGCCCCGGCTCCTCTTGCGCGACAGCGGCCCTGCCGCATATTGCCTACCCATAGACTTGCCAGGGGAAGGTGGTCGTCGCCCCGGCGAGTGTGTCATCCCGCACGAGCGCGGCTGACGCCGCGCGAGTGAGGTGTCATCCCGCAGGAGCGGCCCGCAGGGCCGCGAGTGTCGGGATCGACTGTCCGTGCGGCGGGGCCGGCCCGCGGTACGCACACCAGATCCCGACACTCGCGCCTGCGGCGCTCCTGCGGGATGACAGGGCTAGCGCCCCTGCCCGCAGGCCGACACGCCCACCCACCACCGCCCCTCACCGCTTCAGCCGAGAGCCGAGGGCCGAGAGCCGAGAGCCGAGAGCCATGTCCAACGATGCCCCCCTCTGGCGCCGATATCTCCGGTTCCTGCGCCCCGACGTCGACGCCGACGTCGACGAGGAGCTCGGCTTTCACCTCGAGATGCGCGCCCAGGAGTATCAGGCGCGCGGCGTTCCCGCCGAGGAGGCGCGGCGCCTGGCCCGGGCGCGCTTCGGCGACGTTGCCGGCGTCGCCCGCTGGCTTCGCCACCACGACCGGCGCCGCGCCGGCGCGCGCCAACGGAGGGAGACCGTGGACGAGATCCGGCGCGACGCGCGGTACGCGCTCCGGACCCTGGGCAGGCGGCGCGGCTTCACGGCCGTGGTCGTGTTGACGCTGGCGCTCGGCATCGGACTCACGAGCGCACTGTTCAGCGTCGTCGACGCCGTACTTCTCCGGCCGCTGCCCTACCACGAGGCCGACCGTCTCGTGGTCCTCTGGCAGCACGACCGAAATGCCGGCAACGCGCGCGACGGCGTGGCACCGGGCAACTTCATCGACTGGCGGGAGCAGGCCACCGGCTTCACGGCAATGGCGGCGGCCGAGCCGTACGCGCTCGACTACCTCGGTCAGGACGGGCCGGAGACGTTCAAGGCGTGGCGCGTCTCCGAAGACTTCTTCGGCGCGCTCGGCACGCCACCACTCTTCGGGCGCACGCTGCGCGCCGACGACTTCACACGCGGGCGGGACCGCGTGATCGTGCTCGGCCACGCCTTCTGGCGTCGTCGCTTCAGCGGCGACGCGTCGATCGTCGGCCGCGCCGTGACGCTCGACGGCGAGCCGTACGTGGTGGTCGGCGTCATGCCGCGCGCGTTCGGCTTTCCGTCGCAGAAGGACCTCTGGATTCCGCGCGTCGCGTCGCGCGACGGAACCGACGACCGGCAGAATCGGCGGGGGAAGTACCTCACCGTGGTCGGACGACTCGAGCCCGGCGTCACGATCGCCCAGGCCCAGGCCGCGCTCTCCGCCGTTGCCAGGCGCCTCGCCGCCGAGTACCCGCGCACCAACCAGGCCGTCGACGCGACGGTGGTGCCGCTCCGGGAACAGGTCGTGGGCGCGGCGCGCCCCGCGCTCCTGGTGCTCCTGAGCGCGGTGGCGCTCGTCCTCGCGGTCGCGTGCGCCAACGTGGCGAACCTGTTCCTCGCCCAGGCGCTGCGCCGCCAGCGGGAGTTCGCCGTGCGCGCCGCCCTTGGCGCCGCCGGCACCCACCTCGCCCGGCAGGTGCTCGCCGAGGCCGCCCTGCTGGCCGCAGCCGGCGGGGCAGTCGGCGTCGCGGTGGCCGGCGCCACGCTCGGGGCGATCCGCGCCCTCGCCCCCGCGAACCTCCCGCGCCTCGACGAGATCGCGCTCGACACACGGGCGCTCGCGTTCACCGCCGGGGTCGCCGCCCTCACCGCACTCGCCTTCGCATCGGTGCCGGCCTGGCGCGTCGCCCACGCCGACCCGCAACAGACGCTCCGCGGCGGCGATCGGGGTGCCACGGCGGGTGCGGGGCGCGGGCGATCGCGGCGCGCGCTCGTAGTCGCCGAGGTCGCGCTGGCGTGCGTGCTCGTCGTCGGAGCCGGCCTGCTCGTGCGGAGCTTCGCCGCGCTCACGAGCGTCGAGCGCGGCTACCACACGGATCACGTACTGGCCATCAGCGCCTTCATCTTCGACGTCGCGCAGACCGACGAGAAGCGCGCCGCGTTCGTGCGCGACGTCGGCGACCGGCTGGCGCGGCTCCCCGGCGTGCGGGCGGTGGGGGTCGCCTCGGCGCTCCCGCTTGCCGAGCGAATCGGCCCCGAGGCCGCGACGATCGGCGTGGAGGGTCGGCCGCCCGCGCCCGGCGCCGAGCCGTCGGTGCGCGCGGCGATCGTGACGGCGGGGTACTTCGACGCGCTGCGTATTCCGTTGCGCCGGGGCCGCCTGTTCGCGGCGACCGACGACGGAGGCTCCGTCCCCGTGGCGGTGATCAACGAGCGCCTGGCGCGGGAGTTCTTCCCCGGTGAGGACCCGGTGGGCAAGCGCCTCGTCGTGCGGTTCGCCGGCCCGCCCGTCACCCGCGAGATCGTAGGGGTCGTGGGCGACGTACGCCACGCGGGGCTCGACGACGAGCCGGAGCCGGGTCTCTACGTCGCGCACGCTCAGGCGCCGAGCGGTCGCGTCATCTTCGTGCTCCGGACCACGGGGGACCCCGCCGCGATGACGCGCGCGGCGAGCGAGCAGATCCGGGCCGTGGCGCCGGCGCTCCCCCTCTACGGGGTCTACACGCTCGACGGGCTGCTCGACGCCAGCCTCAAGCCGCGCCGGTTCAATCTCCTGCTGCTCGGCGCGTTCTCGCTGGCGGCGCTCGCGCTCGCCGCCGTCGGCGTGTTCGGCGTCATGAGCAGCGCCACGGCCGAGCGCACGCGCGAGATCGGCGTGCGGCTCGCGCTCGGGGCCCGGCCGGGCGAGGTGCTGCGCCTGGTGCTGCGCGAGGGGGCGGCGCTGGCGGCGTTAGGCCTAGCGGCGGGGGCGGCGCTGTCGCTCGTCGCGGGCCGCTTTCTGCGTGCGCTCCTGTTCGGCGTGCAGCCGCTCGACCCCGTGGCGTTCGCCGCCGGCGCCATCCTCATTCTCACGGCGGCGCTGGTCGCGACGCTCGTGCCGGCGTACCGGGCGGCGCGGGTGGACCCGGTGATCGCGCTGCGCGGGGAGTGAGCGGCGCGGCTCAGGGGTCCGCGACCTTCGGCACCGTGTACGTCTTCCGGAGCGCCGCCAGGTACTCGTCGTGCAGCCCGCGGAGGGTGTCGAACTCGCGCGTCACGGCGGCGCGGTAGTCGGCGCGGGTGGCGAAGTCGTAGAGCAGCGCGGCCATCGCTTGCGCGTCGGTCACGAAGCCCTTGTGCCCCACCTCCCCAAGAGCGTCCTGCTCCATCTCGTAGGTGTGGTACGGCGCGTTCGACGTCTTCGCACTGAAGCCGACGCCCGGGATGGCGCTCGAGACGCTCCCCGTCTCCTCGTACCCCTGCGGCTTCCCCGGCTCGGGGGTGACGTCGGTGCCGCCATACATCTTGCTGTACGCGAACGCCGGCTCGTCGAGCGTCGCGACGGAGATCCCGTCGCGGTCCTTCCCGTAGTGGTCGATCTTCACCTTCGTCCCCGTCGCGAGCGCGGCGCCACGCGCGGCGTTGTCCACCATCTCCCGCACTTGCGCGAGGTACACCTCGTCCGGGTAGCGCACGTAGAAGTCGGCGACGGTGCGGTCGGGGACGACGTTCGGCGCGGTGCCGCCCTCGACGATCACCCCCTGGATGCGGGCCTCAGGGCGGATGTTGCTCCGCACGGCGTCAATGTTGTTGAAGAGGTGGATCACGGCCTCGAGCGCGTTGCGGCCGTTCCACGCCGTGAGCTGGTGCGCGGGCGCGCCGCTGAAGGTGTACTTCACGCCGTCGATGTTCATGCAGCAGGTGCCGAACCCGGGCGCCGGTCGGCTCGTGGCCATCGACGAGTGGCTGCGCACGAGGACGTCCATTCCCTTGAACGTCGCAGAGTCGAACATCTGCGTCTTCGCGACCGGTGGCATCATCTCTTCGCCGGGTGCCCCGAATACGACAACGGTCCCGGGCGTCTTGGTGCGGGCCAGGTACTCGCCCACGGCGGTGGCGGCGGCGAGCCCGATGGGACCCTGCGTGGAGTGCTGGTCGCCGTGGAAGGCGCCCTTCGTGCCGCGCAACGCGTCGTACTCCACGATCACGCCCAGGTTCGGACCGCCCGAGCTCTTGGTGTAGCGCGCGACGAACGCGGTCGGGAGGCCCGCCACGCCCACCCGCACGTCAAAGTCGTGGGCGCGGAGCCAGGCGACGAGCTTCTGCACCGAGCGCGTCTCCTGAAAGCCGATCTCCGGGTGGCGCGTGATGTCGTCCCCGAGCGCGAGCAGCTCCGTGTCCATGAGCTGCTTGGCGCGCGCGGCCACCTGGTCGCGGGCGGGGTTGCGGCCGGTGAGGGTGGCGACCCAACGCGGCACGTCGAGCGAGCGCTCGAGCGCGTCCATCTTGCGCACGACGTCGCGCGCCGCTTCGCGCTCGGTCGGCGTCTCCTGCGCCGGGCCCGAGCGGGCAATGGCGAACGCGAGGGTGCAGGTGGTGAGGGCGGTGCGAGCACGCATGGGCGATTCTCCGGCGAGGCGTGGGCGGCGGTCGCCTAGTGCTATCCCGCGGGGGCCGCGTCTGTCAACGCGGGTGGCGCCTCGGTCGCGGGTCAGTTTGCAGTGTCATCCCGCGGGACCACCGCGCAGCAGCGCGAGGCTCAGCTGTCATCCCGCAGGAGCGGGCGCACCCCGCGAGTGTCGGGATCGCTCTCCGCGCACGCGATGCGGGCATCGCGACCGGGACAGCGATCCCGACACTCGCGCTGCTCCGCAGCGCTCCTGCGGGATGACACCCTCTGACTGGCCCGTTACCGGCGCGTCACTCGACCACCGCCAAGTCCGTCCCCCGGGTCTCCCGTGTCCCCCACACGCACGCCAGCGCCGGCACCGCCATCGCCCCCGCGTAGATCGACACCGGCACCGTCGACCCGAACGCATCGAGCAACGCGACGCCGATGAGCAGGCCGGAGAGCAGGAAGGCGACGCGCCACCCCCACTCGGAGAACTGCTGGTCCGTGAGCGCCGCGCGCGGATCCGGGGCGCCGGGTCCCCGCGCGGCCGCGGGCTCGGGCGCCGGCGGGCGAGCCCGCGGCGGCGCCGCGGTCACCGGCGTTGTCCCGCGCCACCCACCGTGCGCCCCTCGCGCAGCACGAACGCCACGGTCGGGTCCACCGGGTACCGCCCGAAGCGGCTGCCGTAGACCGCGAGCCCACCCGGGAGCGCGTCGTCGACCTCGAGCCGCACCACCACCTCGCCCGCGCGCGCCGCCTTGTCGATCGCCGCGCGCGGGAGCGCCACGCGGACGAGCTGCCCGTACGAGCCCGCCTCGCGCAGGTGCCGGTCGCGCTTCTGCGCGTGCCAGGAGAGGATGCCGCGGTGGTCCGCCGGGTCGTCGGCGAGCTCCACGCGGCCGGCGAGCTCGCCGTTCACGCGCACCGTGACGGCGCTCGGGAAGGGCGTCGCGTCGGTCATCGGGTAGGCGTTCGGGTTCCGGCTCGGGTCGTGAGAGCCGCCGCCGCGCATGAAGTCGCCCTGCACGCTGTCGCCGCGATCCCGGTCCTTGCCGTGGAGGCGCTTGGCCGACGCCTCCACCAGGAACGTCGCCCCGTCCACGTCCTCCACGGGGAGCCCCCGCGGCCAGGGGATGCGGTACTCGAAGAACCCCGCGCCGGCGCCGTTCGCCTTGAGGCCGTCGAGCACCGTCCACGTCTTCTCGGACCAGCGGGCGCCCCGGTGCGCGCCGGCGGCGACGCGCGCGACGCGGGCGCGCCGCCCGTTCTCCAGCCGCACCTCGGCCGGTGCGTCACCCTCGACGACGAACGTCGTGAAGTTGCGGTGCAACACCGTCCCGGCCGCGTCCTCGAGGCGGAGCGCGAGCACGGCCACCGCCGGCTCGTCAGGCATGGTTACGGGAAGCGGGGCGAGCGCCTCGGACATCCACGGGCGGGAGGCGACGCGGCGCGCGCTCGTCGCGTAGCTCTTCCGCTCACCCAACGAGTTCCACCCGTACAGCTCCGCGCGCAGGGTGAGCGAGTCGCCCGCCGGCCGCTCGCCGGTGAGGAACGACGCGTAGAGCGGCACCTCCACGCGCTCGCCGGGTCGCACTGCTCGGCTCAGCTCCGACCCGAGCGCGACGTAGAACGGCGCGTGGAAGTCGCGGAGCGTCATCCCCTCCACCAGCTCGCCCAAGCCCGTCTCCTTCTCCGAGCGGTCGAAGCGCCAGTAGCCGTTCCACTCGTTGATGACGTCGTGGTGCTCGGTGTAGAGCCAGCCGGCGAGCTTCGGGTGCCGCCGGAAGGCGTCGACGGCCATGTGGTAGTCCCAACTCCAGTCCACGTCGCCGGTGCTCCCCTCGTAGCCCCACACGTTGCCGAACTCCGAGTTGATCATCGGCTGGCGCCCCTGCCGGTAGCCCTCCTCGAAGTTCCACCCCGAGCCGGGCGCCGTGCTGTCGCTCACCGTGCGCAGGTAGTCCTCCCACTGCCACCCGGCGAGGTAGTTGTGCCAGGAGTTGATGTCGGTCTCGGTGTGGCCGCGGTTGCAGCACACCGAGTTGTCCTCCACGAGGCGCGTCGGGTCGAGCGACTTGGCGAGGCGGTACACGGCGGCCACCTTGCGCTGCGTCTCGGGCGTGTAGACCTCCTTGTCGCCGGCCTTCGTGGTCAGCCCCCACGTCTCGTTGAACGGAATCCACGAGAAGACGGCCGGGTGGTTGTAGTCGCGGGCGATCATCCCACGCATCGCCGCCTCGTGCTCGCGGAAGGCGGCCGAGTCGGGCGGGCCCCACCAGTTGGGCACGTCGGCCATGATCAGCACGCCGAGCTTGTCGGCCCAGTACAGCTTGCGCGGCGTCTCCACCTTGATGTGCTCGCGCAGCCCGTTCAGCCCGATCTGCCGGGCGCGCAGGATCTCCATGCGCGTGAAGGAGTCGCTCGGGAAGGTGTAGTACCCGTCGGGGTGGTACGCCTGGTCGAGGGCGAGCTGCAGGTAGACGGGCTTGTCGTTGATCGCGACGTACGGGTAAGTCGTTCCGGGCAAGTTCACCGTAGACACCTTCCGCATGCCGAAGTAGCTCTGCACCCGGTCCTCGGTGACGCCTGCTCCCGCTACGCTCGCCGTGATCTCGTGCAGGAATGGATCCTCCAGCGACCAGAGGCGCGCGTTCGGGAGCGGC
>Ga0307411_10000383_pt1 | contig 15114 bp, 13 predicted proteins | sample DK1Ometagenome_2_FD_203712 | JGI IMG/M metagenome (GOLD analysis project Ga0307411, IMG submission 203712) | Maize rhizosphere microbial communities from greenhouse at UC Davis, California, United States - DK15-O-1 | ecosystem: Host-associated > Plants > Roots > Rhizosphere > Soil | place: USA...
CGCGTGCCAGCCGCGGATCCGGCTGTGCGTGGCTCGGGCTCCGCTGCACGCACGCCGGTGGTCAACCCGTCGCGCGCTCGGCGGCAGATTCGACAAAACGCTCTCAGCGCGCGAAGACGATCCGAAAGACGCCGAGCGCGAACACCGCGCAGCCGAGGAACGCGACCGCGCAGCCGAGCGCGCCGAGCCGGCACCAGCGCATCACGCGGGAGAAGTCCTCGGCCGGCAGCCGCGGGTGGAGCGCGATCGGACGAAGCCACCAGCGCCGCGGCAAGGCGCCGAGCGCGCGAAGCGAGCGCCGCAGCTCGAGGTGGTAGACGGATCCGGTCGGCAGGCCGAAGCCGAGGCCCGCGGCGACCAGCCAGAAGCCGCCGGCCAGCAGCACGTCGGGCGCCACCGAGAGCCACGCCCACACGCCCGCCGAAGGCACGGCGATCGCGGCGAGGACGAGCGCGGCTTCGATCACGCCCCTGTCATCGGACGGCTAGACTGCGCCCGTGAGCGACCTGGCCACGGTGGACGCCATCGCCGGCGCGGTGCTGCTGCTCGCTCTGCTGCGCGGCGCGTGGATCGGCGCGGTGCGCGAGGCCTTCTCGCTGGCCGGCCTCGTGGCCGCGGTATGGGTGGTGCGGACCTGGCGGGTCCCCGCAGGCGAATGGCTCGAGCTGCACGGGCCCTTCGAGATGACGGGCCTCGCCGCGCGCCTCGTCGCGGCGCTGCTGCTCGGAGCCGGCACGCTACTGGCGGTGGCCGTGGTGAGCCGTCTCGCCTACCGGGGCGTGCGCGAGGCCGGGCTGCGCCTGCTCGACCGGCTGGCGGGGGCGATGCTCGGCGCGCTCGAAGGCGCGTTCGTGGTGGCCGTGCTCGTGTTCGGCTTGATCGTCGTGCTCGGCCGCGACGACGACGCCCTGGCGGGCACGCGCAGCCTCGCGGCGTACGAGTGGGCCGAGGGGAAGCTCGGCATCGGAGCCGCGCGCACGGCGCATGGCGAGCGGGAGGCGGAGGCTCAGCCGGCGGGCTCCACCCAGCGGCCGCGCTCGCGAATGAGCTCGACGAGCCGGCCGGGCGCGTCGGCGGCGGGCACGTTCCGCAGCACGCACTCGTGGCCCACGTAGAGGTTCACCTTGCCGACGCCCGAGCCGACGTAGCCGAAGTCGGCGTCCGCCATCTCGCCGGGGCCGTTCACGATGCAGCCCATCACGGCGATCTTGAGGCCGCGCAGATGGCCCGTCACCGCCTTCACGCGCGCCGTCGTCTCCTCGAGCTCGAACAGCGTGCGGCCGCAGGACGGGCAGGAGATGAACTCGGTCCACGAGGTGCGCAGCCGCGCGCCCTGCAGGATGCGGTAGGCGAGCTCGACGTCGCGCCCGAGCGAGCCGAAGCCGCCGAGTGAGACGAGGTCGCCGAGGCCGTCGCAGAGGGGTGCGCCGAGGTCCGTCGCCGCCTGGAGCAGCGCGCCTTCGCTCTCCGCGAAGGGGTCGCCGCGGTGGCGCAGCGCGACGGGCAGCTGCGCGAGGCCCCGCGCCGCGAGCAGCGCCACCAGCAGGCGCACCGCATGCACGGGGAGAGGAGCCTCCACGGAGGCGAGCTGCGGCGGAGGCGCGCACGCGAGGGCGGCGTCGAGGCTCTCGGCCAGGCGCTCGGCCGGAACGCGGAAGCTCCACTCGGTCGGCGCCGCCAGCGCGGGCAGCGCGCGGGGCGCCGCATCGATGCGGATCACGACGCGCGCTGCCGAGCCGGCCACCGCGGCCGCCAGCTCCGGCGGCGCGGCGAGCGCGAGCGGCGTCGCGACGGCGCGCTTCGCGAGCGCTTCGGCCAAAGCCGCGGCCCGCGCGACGTCCGCCGGTCGCACCACCTCGACCAGCAGCCCCTCGCAGGCGAGCTCCCCGAGGCCGGCGAGCTCCCGCTCGAGCGCGGCGGCGGCGCCTTCGGGATCCACGGGCACGGGGCCGAGCCACGCCTCGACGCGCACCGGCTGATCCCCGCCCACGCCATGCGCCGCGCTCGTCTCGCGGCGGCGATGCGCGTGGCGGTCCGCGACCCAGGGGGCGCCGGGCTCCGCGGGCGCCGCGAACGACTGCGCCGCGCGTGCGTCGTAGCGGCGGGCGAGCGCGCGCGCGACCGGGATCTCCTTCACCGGGTCCTCGGTCAGCGACACGCGGATCGTGTCGCCGATGCCGTCCTCGAGCAGCGCGCCGATGCCGATCGCGCTCTTCACGCGGCCATCGAGGCCGTCGCCCGCCTCGGTGACCCCGACGTGGAAGGGATAGGACGGGCGGCCCGGCGCACGCTCGTCGAGCCGCGCCGCGAGCAGCCGATAGGCGTGGATGGCGACCTGCGGGTTGCTCGCCTTCATGCTGAACACGACGTCGAAAAAGCCCTCGTCTTCGCACACGTCGAGGAAGTCGAGCGCGCTCTCGACCATGCCGAGCGGCGTGTCGCCGAACCGGTTCAGGATGCGGTCGGAGAGCGAGCCGTGGTTCGTCCCGATGCGGAGCGCGCGCCCGAGCTGCTTGAGACGCCTCACCAGCGGGCGGAAGCGCTCCTGCACGCGCGCGACTTCGGCGGCGTACTCGGCGTCGTCGTACTCACGCTGCTCGAAGCGCTTCTTGTCGGCGTAATTGCCGGGGTTGATCCGCACCTTCTCGACGTGGAGCGCGGCCTCCATCGCCGCGTTCGGCGTGAAGTGGATGTCCGCCACGAGCGGCGCCCGGACGCCGCGGCGCGAGAGCTCGACGCGGATCGCGGCGAGATGCTCTGCGTCCGTGATCGAGGGCGCGGTGACCCGCAGGATCTCGCAGCCCGCCGCCACGAGGCGTTCGCACTGCAGGACGGTGGCGGCGGTGTCGCGCGTGTCGGTGGTCGTCATCGACTGGACGCGGATCGGATTGGCGCCGCCGACGCCCACGTCGCCGATCTTCACCTCGCGGGTGAGCCGGCGCCGCCAGACGAAGGGGCTGGCGGCCGAGCGCCCGCTCACGCAGCGGCCCCGCCGAGCAGCGCGTAGAGCCGCTCGATGGCCTCCGGCAACCGCTCCGGCGCCGTGCCGCCGGCCTGCGCGAAATCGGGGCGCCCGCCGCCCTTCCCGCCCACGATCGCGGCGATCTCGCGCACCAGGTCGCCGGCCTTGATGCGGTCGCGCAGGTCGGGCGTCACGCCGAGCGCGAGCGACACGCGCCCCTCCAGCTTCGACGCCACGAGCACGACGCCGCTCTTCACCTGCCCGCGCAGGTCGTCCACGAGCTCGCGCAGCTCCTTGCCGTCCACGCCTTCGACCTCGCGCACCAGCACACGCATGCCGCCGATCTCGCGCGGCGCCGCGTGCGCTTCGGCCGCGGCCGGGCCGCGGTGGCGCGCGCGGCGCAGCTCGGCGATCTCGCGCTCCTTCTCCTTGCGCTCCTCGAGCAGCTTCTCCACGCGCTCGGGCGCCTGCTGCGGCGGCACGCGCAGCAGCTCGCCCACGCGCCGCAGCGCCTTCTCGCGCTCGCGCACGAAGCGCAGCGCGCCGAGGCCGGTGAGCGCCTCGATGCGGCGGACGCCCGCCGCGATGCCGGACTGCGACACGACCTGGAGCAGCCCGATGTCGCCGGTCGCCTTGGCGTGCGTGCCGCCGCACAGCTCGGTCGAGACGCCGCCGAAGGACACCACCCGCACGCGGTCGCCGTACTTCTCCGTGAACATCGCGACCGCGCCGGCGGCGATCGCATCGCGGTAGCCCATCTGGCGCACTGTGCCGGACTCGTTCGCCTCGATCCAGCCGTTCACCAGATCCTCGATGCGCTCGATCTGCTCGTCGCTGAGCGGCGCGTCGTGCGTGAAGTCGAAGCGCAGGCGCTCCGGGGAGACCAGCGAGCCCTTCTGCATCGCCTGCGGGCCGAGCACCTCGCGCAGCGCCGCGTGCAGCAGGTGCGTGGCCGAGTGGTTGCGCACGGTGGCCTCGCGGGCCGCGCGGTCCACCAGCAGGCGCGCCGCTTCGCCCACGCGCACGCGGCCCGCCGCGACCTTGCCGCGGTGCACCACCAGCTCGCCGCTCGGGCGCTGCGTGTCGTGCACCTCGACCCGTCCGCTCGCCGTCTCGATCACGCCGCGGTCGCCGACCTGCCCGCCCGATTCCGCGTAGAAGGGCGTCTCGCCCACCACCACTTCCACCTCGTCGCCGGTGGCGGCCTCGTCCACGAGCCGGCCGGAGACGAGCAGCGCCCGGATCTCCGCCTCGTGCTCGAGCGTTTCGTAGCCGACGAACTGGGTGGCGAGGTCGGCAGCGATGCGCCCGTACACCTCGGCCACGCCCTGGTCGCCGCTTCCCTTCCAGGCCTCGCGCGAGCGCGCGCGCTGCGTGTCCATCTCCGCGCGGAAGCCCGCCTCGTCGGCGGAGAGCTGCTGGCCGCGCAGGATGTCCTGCGTCAGGTCGAGCGGGAAGCCGAAGGTGTCGTAGAGCTTGAACAGCACGTGGCCCGGCAGCTCCGAGCCGCCGCGCGCACGGAGCTCCCGGATCTCCGCCTCGAGCAGCGCCAGGCCCTTGCCGAGCGTCTCGAGGAAGCGCTCCTCCTCGCGGCGCACGCGGTCCGTGATGAAGGCGCGGCGCTCGATCAGCTCGGGGAAGGCATCCCCCATCTCCTCGATCACGGCCTCGCTGACCGCATGGAGGAACGGACGCTCGAGGCCGAGCAGCACGCCGTGACGCGCCGCCCGGCGCAGGATGCGACGGAGCACGTAGCCGCGGCCTTCGTTCGAGGGCAGCACGCCGTCCGCGATCAGGAACGAGACGGCGCGCGCGTGGTCCGCCACCACCCGCAGCGAGACGTCCTGCTCGGGATCGGCGCCGAGCCGCACGCCCGACAAGTCCTGCGCGCGCGCGAGGATCGGCACGAAGAGATCGGTGTCGTAGTTGCTCGACAGTCCGGCCAGCACCTGTGCGGTGCGCTCGAGCCCGGCGCCGGTGTCCACCGAGGGCTTCGGCAGGGGCGTGAGGCGCCCCTGCGCGTCGCGGTCGAACTGCATGAAGACGAGGTTCCAGAACTCGAGGAAGCGCCCCGAGTCCTTGGAGGGGTCGTCGTCGACCACGCCCGGCACGGGGCCGCGGTCGAGATAGATCTCGCTGCACGGCCCACACGGGCCGGTGTCGCCCATCGCCCAGAAGTTGTCGGCCTCGCCGAGCCGGTAGATCTGCGCGCGGGGGACGCCGATCTCCTTCTCCCAGATCTCGGCGGCTTCGTCGTCCTCGCGGAACACGGTCACCGCGAGCCGGCTCGGGTCGAGCCCGAAGCGCTCGGTGACGAGCTCCCAGGCGAAGCGGATCGCATCCTGCTTGAAGTAATCGCCGAAGGAGAAGTTGCCGAGCATCTCGAAGAAGGTGTGGTGGCGCGGGCTCCGGCCCACCTCCTCGAGGTCGTTGTGCTTGCCCGAGACGCGCATGCACTTCTGCGTGGTCGTGGCGCGCTTGTAGGGGCGCGTCTCCTCGCCGGTGAAGACGCGCTTGAAGGGAACCATGCCCGCGTTGGTGAAGAGCAGCGTCGGGTCGCTCGGGATCAGCGACGCGCTCGCGACGCGGGTGTGGCCGCGCTCCTCGAAGAAGCGAAGGAAGGCCTCCCGGATGTGCTTCGCTGCGCGCGGCGGGGACACGACTCTCCTCGGGCGGAGCCGCCGAGCATAACCGACGCCCCCCGCAGGGACAGGGCGCGGCAGGCGCGTGCCTTCGTGCCGGCGGTCGTGGCGCGCCGACTTCGCGCGGGCTGGCTAGAAGCGCTCGATGAAGTCGCCTTCCGCCTTGCGCTCGCCCTCGGCCGCCTCGGGCTTCTGCGCGGACTCGTCGCCGTTCGCGTCGAAGTCGTCCCAGGTGCCGTCGGAGGTCGAGGCGATGCCGCGGAAGCGCAGCGCGAAGTCGTCGCGGTTGGAGACGTGCTTGAGGGCCTCGTCGTAGGTCACGAGACCGCCCTTCACGAGCTGCATCAGCGACTGGTCGAAGGTCTGCATGCCGTAGGTCGTGTAGCCCTTCGCGATCGCGTCGTGGATTTCCTTGGTGCGGTCCTTGTCGCCGATGCACTCGCGCACGCGAGCGGTGGCCACCATCACCTCGAGCGCCGGCACGCGGCCCTTGCCGTCGGCGCGCGGCACCAGGCGCTGCGAGATCACGGCCTTCAGGATCGAGCCGAGCTGGAGCCGCACCTGCTTCTGCTGGTAGGGCGGGAACACCGAGATGATGCGGTTGATCGTCTCGGTGGCGTCGAGCGTGTGCAGCGTGCTCATCACGAGGTGGCCGGTCTCGGCGGCGAGCAGCGCCGTCTCGATCGTCTCGTAATCGCGCATCTCGCCGACCAGGATCACGTCCGGGTCCTGGCGCAGCGCGGCGCGCAGGGCGTTCGCGAAGCTCTGCGTGTCGACGCCGATCTCGCGTTGGTTCACGACCGAGCGGCGGTCGCGGATCAGGAACTCGATCGGATCCTCGATCGTCATGATGTGCGCGGTGCGGTGCGCGTTGATGTGGTCGATCATCGAGGCGAGCGTCGTGGACTTGCCCGAGCCGGTCGTGCCGGTCACGAGGATCAGCCCGCGCTGCTCCATCGCGATCTTCTCGATCACCTTGGGCAGGTGGAGCTGCTCCATCGACTTCACGCCGAACGGGATCACGCGGAACACGACGCCGACCGTGCCGCGCTGCTGGAACACGTTCACGCGGAAGCGGCCGAGGCCCGGAATGCCGTACGCGAGATCGCACTCGCGGAACTCTTCGAAGCGCGCGCGCTGGACGGGATTCATGATGCTGACGGCGATCTTCTGCATCTCGTCGGGCATGATCCGCTCGCCGTTCTTCAGCGGCACGAGCGCCCCATCCACGCGGAACATCGGCGGCAGGCCCGACTTCAAGTGGATGTCGGAGGCCCCACCCTTGAGGGCGACCTTCAGGACCTCGTCCAGCACCAGCGGCATCGCCGACTCCTAGAGGCGCATGCCGCCGCGCGGGCGGAAGCGCACCTCCCCATTTCGGTCGATCCAGCAGGTGCCTTGAGGGCGCCGGTCACCGGCAGCTCGGGCCCGCATCCCGTCCAGGGATGGGCAGTGCCCACCCCCGGACGGCGGGGCTATTCCCCTTCGCGAGCGGCTTCCGCCGGGCGCGCCGGCACGGCCCGCTTGATGCCCTTGGCTGCGTAGACCTTCTCGGCCAGACGCTCGCGGGCGTCGAGGTTCTCGCGCAGGAAGCGCCGGGCGTTCTCGCGGCCCTGTCCGATGCGCTCCTCCTCGAAGGTGAACCAGGCGCCGCTCTTCTCCACCACGCCCGCGTCCACGCCGAGGTCGAGCAGGTCGCCCTCGTAGGAGATGCCCTCGTTGTACAGGATGTCGAACTCCGCCTGACGGAAGGGCGGCGCCACCTTGTTCTTCACCACCTTGACCCGCGTGCGGCTCCCCACCACCTCCTCGCCTTCCTTGATGGCCGCGATGCGGCGCACGTCGAGGCGGACCGAGGAGTAGAACTTGAGCGCGTTGCCGCCGGTGGTGGTCTCGGGGTTGCCGAACATCACGCCGATCTTCATGCGGATCTGGTTGATGAAGACCACGGTGGTGTTCGACTTCGAGACGGTGCCCGTGATCTTGCGCAGCGCCTGGCTCATCAGGCGGGCCTGCAGGCCCATGTGCTGGTCGCCCATCTCGCCCTCGATCTCGGCCCGTGGCACCAGCGCCGCGACCGAGTCGATCACCACGAGATCCACCGCGCCGGACCTCAGGAGCACGTCGGCGATCTCGAGCGCCTGCTCGCCGGTGTCGGGCTGCGAGACGAGCAGGTCTTCGACCTTCACGCCGAGCTTGCGCGCATAGCCGACGTCGAGCGCGTGCTCGGCGTCGATGAACGCGGCCACACCGCCGAGGCGCTGGATCTGCGCCACCGCGTGCAGCGTGAGCGTGGTCTTGCCGCTCGACTCCGGCCCGTAGATCTCGACCACCCGGCCGCGCGGGTAGCCCCCGACGCCGAGCGCGAGGTCGAGGCTCACCGACCCGCTCGGGATCACGTCGATCTCGCGATCGATCGAGTCCTCGGTCATGGTGAGGATGGCGCCCTTGCCGAACTGCTTCTCGATGGTGGAAACCGCCATCTCGATCGCCTTGCGCTTCGAGTCGGCGCGCTCCGTGTCGTTGCTCTTGGCCATGAAACGTTTCTCCTGTTAGAGGCTTGCGGGGAGAGGAAGCTGCGCGAGCGGCGTGTAGCGGGAGCCGCCCGCGCCGAGATCGCTCTTGAACAGCACGACTTCGCCCACTTCGAGCGCGCCCGCGTCGGGGACGGGCCCGGCGAGCGCGGGAAGGCGCCGGCCGCGCACGCGGCCGAGCGTGAGGTGCGCCCGGAAGCGGCGCTTCTCGGCGGGCAGGCCGGCCGCCACCACTCCCGCCTCGACGCGCTCCGCCAGCACGGCGAGCGGGGCCGCGGGCTCGAGCGGGATCACCACGACGCGGGGCTGGAGCGCGGAGGGGAAGGCGTGCGGGGCGCCGAGCGTGACGGAGAAGCGCAGGCTGCCCGCGAGCGCGCCTTCGACCGATTTGGCGAGCGCGGGCACCTCGGCGGTCGGCACGTTGCCGAGGAAGCGGAGCGTCACGTGGTAGCCCTCGGGCTGCACCCAGCGCACGGCGTCGCCATCCGGGCGGCCCCGCAGCTCGCGCACCAGCGCCGCGAGCGCCTGCTTCGCCGCCTCGGGCGGCTCCCACGCGAAGAAGGCGCGCACCGCCGTGCCGAGGCGCCTGGCGGAGGGGCCGAGCGCTTCGCTCATCCGCGCCCCCGCAGCCAGCGCGGCGCCACGCGCTCCTCGCCCAGCAGCGCGCGCCGCACCCAGTCGAGCGCGACCTGCGAGGTGACCAGGCGATGGCGCTCGCGATCGAAGGGGAAGAGAAACTCGTAGGCGGAGCTCGAGCGTGCGTCCGCGAAGCCGACGAACACGAGCCCCACCGGCTTCTCGGGCGTGCCGCCGTCCGGGCCGGAGATGCCCGTGGTGGATACGGCCAGGTCCGCGCCGAAGCGCGTGCGGGCGCCTTCGGCCATGGCGCGCGCCACCGCCGCGGAGACCGCACCCTCCGTGGCGAGCAGCGACTCGGACACGCCGAGCAGGTCGCGCTTCGCCTCGTTCGCGTAGGCGACCACGCCGCCCCGGAAGTAGCGCGAGGCGCCGGGCACCGCGCTGATGCGCTGCGCGAGGAGGCCGCCCGTGCAGGACTCTGCCACGGCGAGCGTGAGCCTCCGCTCGGCGAGGAGCCGGCCGAGCACCAGCTCCAGGGTCTCGTCGTCCTGCCCGTAGACCAGGGGCCCGAGCCGCGCCCGGATCGCATCGCAGACGCGTTCGAGCCGAGCGTTCGCCTCCGCCTCGCGGGCGGCGCGGGCCACCGGCCGCAGATAGTTGTCGGGAAACGCCGTGCGGAAGCCGAGCGCGACGCCCTCATCGCGCGCGAGGTCCTTGAGCTCGTCCTCGAGCGTCGATTCCCCCATGCCGAAGGTGCGCAGCAGGGTCGCGCGCATCACGCCGGTGCCCGCCGGCCGCAGCCGGGCCGCGAGCCGCGGCAGCACCTCTTCGTCCATCATCCGGGCGAGCTCGCGCGGCACCCCCGGCAGGCAGAAGAAGACGCTGCGCTCGACCTCGAGCATGCAGCCGGGCGCCGTGCCGATCGGGTTGGGCAGCACCTCGGCACCCTCGGGCAGGAGCGCCTGCTTCTCGTTGCTCGGCGACATCTCGCGCCCGAGCCGCTCGAAGAAGCCGCGGAGCGCGGCGAGCGACGGCTCGTGGAGGCGCAGCTCGCGGCCGAAGCTGCGCGCGAGCACCTCGAGCGTGATGTCGTCGCGCGTCGGGCCGAGCCCGCCCGACACCAGCACCACGTCGGCGCGGCTCGCGGCGCGCCGGAACGCGTCCGTCATGTCGGCCGGGTCGTCGCAGACCGAGCTGTGGAAGCGCGTCTCGACGTCGAAGCGCAGCAGCCGATCCGAGAGGAACGACTTGTTCGTGTCGACGATCTCGCCGCGCAGCAGCTCGTCGCCGATGGTGAGGATCTCGGCCCTCACGCGAGCCAACCGCCCGCGGCCGCCCCGGCCATCACGACGGCCCCGAGCGCGCCCGCCACCACGTCGTCCGCGACCACGCCCGCGCCTCCTTCGAAGTGCCGCTCGGCCCAGCCCACCGGCCCCGGCTTCCACACATCCAACACCCGGAACGTGACGAATCCGGTCACGAGGCCCAGCGGCGAGATGGAGCCCCACCAGAGCAGGGGCGCGAGCGTCAGCAGCTGGCCGAGCACTTCGTCGATCACGATGCGACCGTCGTCCTCTCCGTAGATCCGCTCGGCGCGATCCGCCGCCCAGACTCCGAGCGCCAGCAGGGCCAGCCAGCTCAGCGCGAACAGGCCCCAGCCCACGGGCGAAAATAACACGAAAATCAGCACGGCGAGAGCCGAGCCGAAGCTGCCGGGGGCGATCGGCGCGAAGCCGCTCCCTCCGCCGGTCGCGACCAGCAGGGCGAGGCCCCGGGTCAGACCCGAATCGTTGTCCTCTGCGTTCGAGATGGGCTCGCCTGGGACCGCGGAGGATGAGGCGTGCCGGATGGGGGCTCCGGACCTCGTCAGTGTCTCCGAGGCCCCCGCCGCGTCAAGGGCGGCTTTACCGAGGGAGGCGACTTCTCGATATACCTACGCGATGGCGTTGGGGGGATCGATGGCCATGCCCGCTGGGGTGCGCCTGCGAACCGCGCCCGAGCTCGCGACGCTGCTGCTCGAGCTCGGACGGCTGATTCGCGCCCGGCGCTACTACGCGCCAGGCGACCCCAAGCTGGCCACGGTGTTCGAGCGGAGCCTGCGCGCCTGGCAGGCCGACCTGCTGCGGCGAGGGCCGCTCGACCTCGAGCTGGTCGCCGAAGGCTTTCAAGAGTACGGCGGGCGCGGCGTGCTCTCGCACCCGCGCCTCGCGGAGCTGGGGCAGGACCTCGCCCAGCGCGGCGTCAAGCGGCTGCGCTTCGAGCCGAGCCTCGACGCGGACGCGTTCGCGGCGTTCGCCGAAGTGCTGGCGACGGACGCCGGGCGGACGGCGTCGCGGGGCGGGTTCGCCGCTGCGCTCTACGCCCACTCGCCCGCCGGCATCCTCGTGAACGGCGTCCCGGCCTCGGAGCTTCCGCCGGCCCCGTCGTCCGCGCCTCCGCCGGCCGCCGCGGCGGCGCTGGAGCTCGAGGACGACGAGACGGCGCCCCTCGCGGGCGGGGGGTCCGCCGCTGCCGGCGAGCGCCAGCCGGCGCCCCGCCCGGAGCTCGAGGTGCTGCTGCGCCAGCTCGATGCGTGCGACAGCGCGAGCAGCTACCTCGACCTCGCGCGGCGCACGTCGCTGCTCGCCGGGCGCGCCTTCGACGAAGGTCGCCACGAGGACGCCTTCCGGGTCTTCCAGCGCTTCGCGGCGCATGTGAACGAGAAGACGGCGGAGCCCGCGCGCGACGTGGCGCGGGGCTTCCTGCGCTCGCTGCTCGAGGGCCCGCGCCTCGCGTACGTGATCCGCCGCGCGCTGAGCGGGCTCGAGGCCGGCGATCTCGAAGCCAACCAGGTGTTGCTCGCGCTCGGGGACGCCACGGTGCCGGCCCTGCTCGACGCCGCCAGCTCGCTCGAGAAGGGCGTCGAGCGCGACCGCCTGACGGCCATGGTGGTGACGCTCGGCGAGCGGGCGCTCCCGGCCGTGCTCGAACGTCTCCGCATGGCGGACTCGCCCCCGCGGCTGCGCGCCGCGATCCGCATCGCCGGCGAGCTCCAGCATCCCGACGTGGTCGCCCCACTCGGCGACCTGCTCGAGGCTGGCGAGCGCAGCGTGCGCGAGGAGGCGGTGCGCGCGCTGGTGCACGTCGGCTCGGAGGCCGCGGTCGCGGCGCTCGCCGCGGTGCTCGGCAGCGCCACGCCCGGGCTCGCGGTTTCCGCGCTCCATGGCCTCGGCAGCACCGCGAGCGCGCGGGCCGTCGAGCCGCTGCGCCGGGCGCTCGATCTCGCGCTCGAGGCGCGCGACACGGCGCGCGCCAAGGAGGTGATCCGCGCGCTCGGGCGGCTCGGCCGCGCCGAGGCGGGCGCCGCCCTGGTGCGCCTGCTCGAACGCCGCGCGCGCATCGGTGGGGGCTGGCTGCGCGAGCTCAAAGCGGCCGCGGTCGCGGCGCTGGGCGGGATCCCCGGAGACGAGGCCGTGGCCGCGCTCGCGCAGGTGGCGCAGACGCGCGACGCGCAGCTGCGTCGCGCCGCGCAGACGGCGCTCGACCGGCGCGCACACGCCCGCACGCGCGCGGGCGCCTAGGCCGCTCGTGCCCGTGCTCGGCATCGACCTCGGCAGAAAGCGCATCGGGCTCGCCATCTCCGACGAGAGCGAGCGGATCGCGCTGCCGGCGGGCATCCTCGAAAGTCGCGGCCGGGCAGCCGACCTGGCGGCGATCCGCCGCCTGGCGCGCGAGCGCGGCGTGAGCTGCGTCGTGGTCGGACTGCCGCTCCACATGAACGGACGGCCGGGGCCGGAGGCCGAGGCCGCTCGCGCCTTCGCGGCCGCGCTGGCCGGCGCGCTCGGCGTGCCCGTCGAGACGCTCGACGAGCGCTGGTCCACGGTCGAGGCGGAGCGGACGCTGCGAGAGACCGGGCAGAGCCGGCGCAAACGCCGCTCCGGCGCGGCCGACACGCTCGCGGCGACGTTGTTGCTCCGCACCTTTCTCGAGCGCCGCGCGCGCGCCGCGGGAGAGTCGCCGTGAAGCGCGCCATGCGGATCGTCGCCGCGGCGCTGGTGCTCGGCGTGGGGGCGCTCGGCGCGGCGGCGTACCTCGCCCTCCAGCCGGTGTCGCAGTCGGACGCGCAGATCGTGGTCGAGATCCCGCGCGGCACCTCGCTCCGAGGCGTGGCCGCGCAGCTCGAGGGCGCCGGTGTGATCAAGAGCGCCCGCGCCTTCGCGCTGCTCGCCCGCCTGCAACGGCGGGGCGATGCCCTTCGCGCCGGCGAGTACGCGCTCGCGCCGAACCTGACCCCGATGGAGGTGCTGGAACGCCTCGCTACGGGCGCCGTGATGACCCACCGCCTCGTGCTGCCCGAGGGTCTGCGCATGGAGGAGGTCGCTGCGCGCATCGAGGCGGCGGGCCTCGGATCGTCAGCCGACTTCGTCGCCGTCGCACAGGACCCCGCCAACCCGGCCGCGTTCGGCGTCGAGGGCGAGACGCTCGAGGGCTACCTGTTCCCGGAGACGTACGAGCTCGCCCGCGGCGTGCCCGCGCGCGACATCGCGCGGATGATGGTCGACCACTTCCTGTCGGTATGGCGGACGATCGAGCCTTCCGCGCGGGCGCGCGGCCACTCGATGCGCGAGGTGGTCGTGCTGGCGTCGTTGATCGAGAAGGAGACCGGCGCGCCCGCAGAGCGCCCGCTGATCGCCGCCGTGTTCCTGAACCGGCTCGACCGCGGCATGCGGCTCGAGACCGATCCCGCGGTCATCTACGGCATCGCCGGCTTCGACGGCAATCTGCGGCGCGTCCACCTCGAGGACGCGAGCAACCCCTACAACACCTACCTGCACGCGGGCCTGCCGCCGGGGCCGATCGCGAACCCGGGGGCAGCCGCGCTGCGCGCCGTGGTGGAGCCCGCGGCGGCGGACTATCTGTACTTCGTGGCGAGGAAGGACGGCACGCACCAGTTCTCCCGCAGCTACGGTGAGCACGTGCGCGCGGTGAATCGCTTCCAGCGGAACGGCCGGTGAGCGACGCCTCCGCTCGAAAGTTCTTCCTGGAGACGCTGCCGGCGCAGTTCAACGCCGTGCTGCTCGAGCAGGAGCGCGCCGTGAAGGCTGCCACGCGCGTGCTGGAAGGCATGCGGGCGGTCCACGCCACGATCCGGGCGGACGTGCGCGGAGCGGGCGGCGGAACCTTCTTCCTCAACGTCAGCGCCGGGCGTCTCACGGCCGGCGAGAGCCCGGCCCACGCGCCGTTCCTCACGCTCGTGCTCGAGCAGGCGTCGTTCGACGACTTCCTCGCCGAAGTGGGCGGGTCCGCGCTCGGCTTCCTCGGCGCGCTCTCGGGCCTCGCTCAGGAGATGAAGCTCACGAAGGCGCGCATCGACCTGCTCGGCGGCGTCGCGGGCACGGTGCGCTTCGAAGTGCGCGGCGCCGGCGGCTTCAGCCTGCTCACGCACTTCGGCTCCGGCGAGCCGGCGCAACAGCCGGCCACCTCGATCACGGTGGACCGCGCCGCTTACGCCGACCTCCGCGCCGGCCGTCTGAATCCGCAGGACGCCTTCCTGGGCGGACAGATCCAGGTGGAGGGAGACCTCCAGCTGGCGATGCAGCTCGCGCTGGCGGCCGTCTCCCCGGACTAGGGGATCGCGACCTGGCGCAGCAGGTCGAGGTTTTCGAGCGCGCGGCCGGCTCCGTTGACCACGGCCGTGAACGGGTCCTCGCTGCGCAGGATCGGCAGCTTCGTCTCCTGGCGCAGCACCTGGTCGAGATCCTTGAGCATCGAGCCGCCGCCCACCAGCATGATGCCGCGATCGACGATGTCGGCGGCGAGCTCCGGGGGCGTGCGCTCGAGCGTGAGGTGGACGGTCTCGACGATCTGGCCGAGCGGCTCGACCAGCGCCTCGCGCACCTCCTCGCCCGTCGTGACGACGACCTTCGGGATGCCGGCCACCAGGTCGCGTCCCTTGATCTCCATCGTCTCCGTCTTGGCGGTGGGCGACGCCGTGCCCACCGTCGTCTTGATGGACTCCGCGGTGCGCTCGCCGATCAGCATGTTGTACTTGCGCTTCACGTAGTTGATGATCGCCTCGTCCATCGCGTCGCCGCCGCAGCGAATCGAGCGAGAGCAGACGATGCCGGAGAGCGAGATCACGGCGACGTCGGTGGTGCCGCCGCCGATGTCGACGACCATGTTCCCGGTCGCGGCCGTCACGTCGAGGCCGGCGCCGATCGCGGCCGCCATCGGCTCCTCGATCAGGTAGACCTCGCGGGCGCCCGCCGAGAGCGCCGACTCGCGCACGGCGCGCTTCTCGACGCTGGTGATGCAGGGCGGCACGCAGATCACGATGCGCGGGCGCACCCACTTGCTCCGGTTGTTGTGGGCGCGCTGGATGAAGTAGCGCAGCATCGCCTCGGTGATCTCGAAGTCA
>Ga0307411_10000384_pt1 | contig 15110 bp, 15 predicted proteins | sample DK1Ometagenome_2_FD_203712 | JGI IMG/M metagenome (GOLD analysis project Ga0307411, IMG submission 203712) | Maize rhizosphere microbial communities from greenhouse at UC Davis, California, United States - DK15-O-1 | ecosystem: Host-associated > Plants > Roots > Rhizosphere > Soil | place: USA...
TCATTGATGAAGTCGCTGACCCGAACCGGCGAGATCCGGCGCTGCGGTACCAGCGAGCCGGGGATTGCGGCGAGCGCAAGCGCGAACAACAAGATCAGCGCCGTACGCATGGAGGTGAGTTGGGTCCACAGATACCGCAGACCGCCGCGCCACCCCAGTCTGGGAAGCTCGGGCCGCGGTGTCGGACCGCTGGAGTCAGCAGCCGACTCCCGAGCCTTCATCGCCGTCACGTTACATCCCCACTACTTCACATCACCGTCTCGAAGCTCGCAGCCCACTGTCGCAGAACTGCGGTCAGGGTGTTCCAGGTACCGGTGACCAGTAGCACGCCGACGACGATCATGAGTACGCCACCAATCCGCATGATCAACTGTTGCCGCTCCCTCAGAAACGCAACGGCGCGGGCCATCTTGGTGAAGGCAATTCCGGCGATCACAAAGGGAATGCCAAGCCCGAGGGCGTACACAAATCCCAGCAGTCCACCTCGTACCGCAGTACCTTCGTTGAAACCAAGATTGACAACTACGCCAAGAGTCGGCGATAGGCAAGGCGTCCAGCCGAGTGCGAACACCACACCGATCAGCGGCGCCGCTGCAACGCCGACTGCGGGGATCCGATGTATCCGTAGATCGCGTTGTCCAAGGCGCAGCACACCCGCGAAGATCAGGCCGAGCACGATGATCAACACACCGAGTACCCGGGTGATCACATCGCGATATTCGGCAAGCAACCGCCCGGCCGAACCGGCAACGACGCCAGTGATGACAAACACCACCGCGAATCCCAGCACGAAGAGCGACGCGCCGGCGACCATCCGGCCGCGATGGGTGGATCCCTCGACTACCTCGGCGGCTCCCAGACCTGTCGCGTAAGAAAGGTAGCCGGGCAGCAGCGGCACGACGCAGGGTGAGAAGAACGACACCAGACCAGCCAGCAGAGCAACTGGAAGGGCCAATGCCATTGAGCCGCCGACTGTGGTCTCGGCCCAAGTCGCGAGGTCCAGTGGGATCATCGCTATCGACCGTCCGCCACGTCATTGATCATGTCGACCAAGGTGATCTCAGAGACTTCGCTCAGCACGCGGACGGCCAGCCGACCCTGCCGATCGATGATCATTGTCGATGGGATGGCGCTCGGCGGCAGCTCACCAGCGAAGGCCAGCAGTACCTTCCCGGTCGGGTCGTAAATGCTCGGATAGGTGATCTTGAAGCTCCGAACGAACGCCTCAGCCGGTGCCGGGTCATAGTCCTTGCTGGTAATGCCGACAAACTGTGCGACATTCTTGGTCTCCACACTCGCCGCCTGGAGATCGGGCGCCTCCTTGCGGCACGGCGGGCACCAGGAGCCCCAGACGTTGATCACCACGACCTTGCCACGGTAGTCCTGGGTTGAAATCGTCTTGTTGCTGCCCAAAGCCGGGCCGGACACCAGCGGCAGCTCCTTGCGCTGCTCCGGTGGAACTCGGGTCAGATTGCGGGGAACCGTCGGGTAACCCACCTCCCCGGCGCTGCGGGTCTGCTCATCGGCGCCGGTGCGGGCACAGGCCGCGAGCATCAGCATGGCGGCTAGAGCCACAGCTATGCGGACACCACTACGCCGCAGCATTAGGCTCCCGCGACGAACTTCTTCGTCTGGTGCGGCCGGAGCAGCTCAGCAGCCGGCTCGGAGTAGCCGACCGAGGTGATGTGAGCGTCGATAAAGGTGAACGACGTCACGCTGCCCAGCGTGCACTGCCGTTTCCGCGGGTCGTGCGCCATCCGGCGGCCCTCCGCGAACGTACGAGCGACCCAGATCGGAAGCTGATGGGTAACGACTACTGCTTCGTGACCTGTGGCGGCCTCGGCGACGTCCCTCATCGCTGGCCGCATCCTGGCCAGGATGTCGGTATAGGCCTCGCCCCAGCTCGGTCGGAACGGGTTTCGAAAATAGAGCCAGTTCTTCGGATGCCGCAGCGCGCCATCAAAGGACAGCCGCAGCCCTTCGAAGTAGTTCGCAGCCTCGATCAACCGAGCGTCGATAACCACGGGCAGATCGAGCGCTTCGGCGATGGGCGCTGCGGTCTCCTGCGCTCGCTCCAGCGGCGAGCTTCTGACGTGTACGACGTCACGGCCCCGAAAATGTTCCGCGACCCGCTCGGCCATCTCCCGGCCTAGCTCGGAAAGGTGATAATCGGGCAGGCGTCCGTAGAGCAGGCCCGCCGGATTGTCCACCTCTCCATGTCGTACGAGGTGCACAATCGTCCGGTTCTGACCCATGCTGGCCCTCGCTTATCTATCTCCCGAGGCACTCGCGGCGGCGGCCGCCGCAGTTGGTAGCGCTTCAACGATCCGATTTAACGCTCTATCATCATGCGCCGCCGACAGAAACCAAGCTTCGTACACACTCGGCGGCAAGTAGACGCCCGAGCCGAGCATGGAGTGGAAGAACGCAGCGTACGCGCTGGTGGACTGCTGCGTCGCGGTGGCGTAATCCGTCACGGCAGTCACGTCCTCGCTCACGAAGAAAACGCTGAACAAGTTCCCCGCATTCTGAATGACATAAGTCACTCCGGCCGCGTCGCATGCTGCTGCCACCTCGGCTCGCAGCCTCGCCGACGTGCTGTCAATTTGCTGATAGATCTGCGGAGTCGCGAGCCGTAGGGTCGTCAGCCCGGCGGCTGTCGCTATGGGGTTGCCCGACAGGGTGCCGGCCTGGTAGACGCTGCCCACCGGTGCCAGGTGCTCCATGAGGTCGGCCCGACCGCCGAAGGCTGCCGCGGGGAACCCCCCACCCATAACCTTGCCGAAGGTCATCAGGTCCGCCCGCACACCGTCGAGGCCAAACTGTCCCGATCTGCTGACCCGGAAGCCGGTCATCACCTCATCGGAGATGAACAACGCACCATGGTGGTGCGCCATGTCGGCCAGGAAGGCGTTGAAACCGAGGCCATCCTGCGTCCCTGGAGGAATGACTCCCATGTTGCCGGGGGCAGCTTCGGTGATCACCGCTGCGATCTCGCTGCCGAAGCTGGCGAAGGCCTCACCGACCGCGGCCCGGTCGTTGTAGCCCACGACGACCGTGTCTTGAGTGGTCCCTTCCGTCACTCCTGGAGTGCCCGGAATGGACAGGGTTGCCACTCCCGAGCCGGCGGCTGCGAGCAGCGCATCCACGTGGCCGTGGTAGCAGCCGGCAAACTTGATGATCTTGTTCCGGCCGGTGACGCCACGGGCCAATCGCAGCACCGACATCGTGGCTTCGGTGCCAGAGTTGACTAATCGAACCTGCTCGACCGGCATCCGATCGATGATCTCGGTGGCAAGATCAACTTCGGCCAGCGTGGGTGCGCCGTACGAGGTGCCGCGCTGTGCTGCATTCGCCACCGCGGCGATGACCTCAGGATGCGCGTGGCCGAGCAGCATGGGACCCCAGGAGCACACCAGGTCGACCAGCTCATTGCCGTCGACGTCGTAGAGGTACGGGCCGCTGGCGCTGGCGATGAACCGTGGCGTACCGCCGACGGATCGGAACGCCCGAACCGGTGAATTCACCCCGCCCGGGGTCACCCTCTTGGCTCGTTCAAACGCAGTCTCGCTGCATACGGTGCTTACAGCGGGTCGGGCAGTCATCTCATCTGCGCCCTGAGCCTGTCGAAGGGTGCCTCGTTGCCGAATCTAAGGCCCAATAGCTCAAGATCAGATCCGCGCCGGCCCGCCGGATCGAGGTCAAGGCTTCGTCGATCGCCGACTCCCTATTGATCCAGCCATTGGCAGCCGCAGCCTCGACCATCGCGTACTCGCCGGAGACGTTGTACGCCGCCACGGGCAAATCGACAGCCTCACGGACGGCCCGTACCACATCTAAATAGCCGAGCGCCGGCTTCACCATGACGATGTCGGCACCCTGTTCGACGTCGAGCGCCACCTCGCGGAGCGCCTCGCGGATATTGGCTGGATCTTGCTGGTACGTCCTGCGATTGCCCGTGAGCGATGATGCGACGGCGTCCCGGAAGGGGCCGTAGAACGCCGACGCGTACTTCACCGAATAGGCCAGGATTGCCACGTCCAAGGCTCCTGCGGCGTCCAGCGCCTCTCGGATTGCGCCGACCTGGCCGTCCATCATGCCGCTGGGCCCGACCATATGGACGCCGGCCTCCGCGTGCAAGACCGCCATCTGAGCGTAGATCTCAATGGTCGCGTCATTGTCGACAGCGCCGGACGGCGTCAGCACCCCACAGTGTCCGTGATCGGTGAACTCATCGAGGCAGACATCCGACATGATCAGGCACTCGTCACCGACCTCCTGACGCACGGCTCGGATCGCGGAGGTCAAGATGCCGTCCGGATCCAACGCGGCGGAGCCTCTGGCGTCCTTGTGCTCCGGTACGCCGAAGAGCATGACCCCTGCCAGGCCCGCATCTGCAGCCTCTACCGCCGCCTTGCGGAGGCTGTCGAGGGTGTGCTGGACCACGCCGGGCATGGAGCTGATTGGGCGCGGCTCTCGCAACCCTTCGGCTACGAACGCCGGCAAGATCAATTGGCGCGGCTCAAGACCGGTCTCCCCGACCATCGCCCGCATAGAGGCAGTGGTCCGCAAGCGTCGCGGCCGGTGTTTGATCACTCCGCTCCCTGAATAAAGTGTGGGCAAACGGCAGGTTTCCGTGCCCGGAATCTGCAACTTGCCCACACTATTCTGCCAGCGTCCCACTCGAGTGAGTTCAGGCCCGGATTGCGCCCCTCGCCGTGCTGAGGAGGAGCGAGCAGACACGCTTTATCGTCTACGAACGACGACGAAGTAGGCGAGCTCCAAGGCGCGATCCGCGCGAACCGAGCGACAGCGAGCGGAGCAATCAAACTTTTCGCCGGGTGCCGGGGCGCCGCTGTGACGGCTTGATGACTGGCTCTCCTGCTTCCAAGAAGGCGTCTCGCCGCTGCGCCGCGAAGCTGGCCAGCGCATCAGCAAGATCAACCACCGACGGCTTGGCGGCAATGACGTCGACCCGCAGACCATGCTCCTCACAGGTCCGCGCCGTCGCCGGACCGATAACCGCGATGATCGTCGAAGCATGTGGCTTGCCGGCGATGCCCACCAGGTTGCGCACAGTCGATGAGGAGGTGAACACCACGGCATCGAACTTGCCAGTCTTGATCGCCTCACGCACCGGCGCTGGGGGCGGCGTTGCTCGGACGGTTCGGTAAGCCGTGACGTCCTCGACCTCCCAGCCCAGGCTCCTCAGCCCTTCGGACAAGGTCTCGGTGGCGATATCGGCACGCGGCAGGAAGACTCGATTGATCGGATCCAGCACGTCGTCGTACGGCGGGAACTCGGCCGCCAAACCGGCCGCGGACTGCTCGCCGTCTGGCACCAGATCCGGCTCGATTCCCCAAGCCTGCAAGGAATTGGCAGTCACTTCACCAACGGCTGCAACCTTCAGGCCGGAGAAGGCTCGAGCATCCAGGCCGTACTCCTCGAACTTCTCGCGTACGGCCCGGACCGCGTTGACCGAGGTAAATGCGACCCACTCGTAACGACCCTCGACCAGGCCCCGGATCGCCTTGTCCATCTGCAGCGGACTGCGAGGCGGCTCGACCGAGATTGTCGGCACTTCTTCACTGTGCGCGCCGTAGGTACGCAGCCGCGCCACCATCGGTGCCGCCTGATCCTTGGTACGCGGCACCAGCACCCGCCAGCCGAAGAGCGGCTTGGTTTCATACCAGCTCAACTCGTGACGCTGTTCCGCCGCAGCACCGATGATGACGTGCACCGGATCGGAGGCCGGCGGCCGGACGGACCTCACCGCGGCCACCAAGCCATCCAGATTGGTCGTCAGCGTGATCTGTTCGGTGCTGCCGCCGTGCAGCGTCACCACGACATGATCATCTCTGGGTCGGCCTGCGGCCTTGGCTGCCTCGACCAGGCTGCCGACCATCGAGACCACCGTGCTGACCACAATCGTGGCGGCAGCACCCCATTGCGCCGTTCCATTCTTGCTGAACTTGCCGTCGGTGACGGAGGCGAATTGCACACCTCCAGCATGGATCAGGTCAATACCGGCGTACTCAGGAACAGCGGTCAGGCTGGAGACTCCGGGCACTACCTCGAAGTCGATCCCACCGCGTACACATGCCGCTGCTTCATCCGCAACAGCGTTGTCCAAGAACGGATCACCGGCGACGAGCCGCACGACTCGGCAACCCGTAGAGGCCTGCTTCAGGACGATCTTGGCCCGTGCAGAGGGGCTCAACGGCTTGCGCGCTTCGGTCAGTCCGAGGGTGATGACCTCCGCGTCCTTGGCGACCGTGATGGCGGGATGGGCCAGAATTTCTCGCTGCCGATCATTGTCCAGGATCACAGAACTGGCGTCGGCCAGCGCGGCGATGGCACCAAGTGTCAGTAGATCAGGATCACCAGGTCCAGTGCCGACAAAGATCACCCGGCCTTTGGCAACGGGTGCGCTGGGAGTAGCTGAGGGGGAGGTCCGGGGCCTACGAGCCGAGGATGTACTCACTGACTTCTCGCGTTCTGTTGTCAGCTCGGCCGCCTTCCGGCGGTCCGAGCCCTAGGTTGTTCAGACGTTTTGATCCCGCAACTGCGCCAGCACTTCACCCGCTTGAGCGACCCCAAACTGCTGCGGATCGGTCGTTGATCCGTGCGCCTCCAGCCGTGTTACTGGGTCTGCTTTGGTTGGTTCTGACAAGTTGCTCAGTAACGTTCTCCCAATTACCGCCGTCAGAGTCAAATCGAGACTTGTACCACGGACTGCTGTCACTGCTGCATGGGCCCCCACTGGTGCCGTGCAGCCGGCCTCCAGTGCAGCGAGAAAACCCCGCTCGACAAGGCATTCTGCATGCGCAACGAGGTTGTCAAGATCGACTAAATGCTGCCTCAGCTCAATGCTGAGAGAACGATGAATTTCTAGTGCGAGGGCACCTTGTCCAGGTGCTGGAAGCATCACCTGATGATCAAGAATTTGTGCTGGGAGATCCATCACGACGACATCTTGGAAGGCCAGGTCTTTTTCGGGAAGCAGGCCAAGCCGGCGCAAACCAGCTGCAGCCAAGATCACCGCATCGAATTTTCCCTCTCGCACCCGCTTGAGCCGGGTCTCGACGTTCCCACGAATGGGCCTGACGTCCAGTTCGAGGTCGTGGGCGGCGGCCCAGTCGCGAATCTGCATGACGCGCCGGGGAGCTCCGGTACCCACTAGGGCGCCGTCGGACAGATCACGAAGTCGGCTTCCGACGAGCACATCGCGGGTGTCCTCCCGCGCCGGGATCGCGATGATCTCCAGGTCCTCTGCCGGCGTAGTCGGAAGATCCTTGAGAGAGTGCACGGCGACGTCGATCTCGCCCTGACGCAGGGCATCGCGTACCGCGCTGACGAAGACTCCAGTGCCGCCGATTTCGGTGAGTTGGCGCTGGTCGATATCACCCTCGGTCGTGATGCCAACGAATGTCGTGACCATGCCGCCAGCCGCCAGCGCCGTCGCCACCTGGCTCGCCTGCGCCACGGCCAGCGGAGACTTACGCGCGCCCAACCTGATCGGCCGGGCCCACGGGACTGTGTGCATCACGGCCGGTGGAGCCTTAGGTTCCGACCTCTGCGGACATCGAGCCGTTTCTCCGCACACGCGCTGCGAGCGTCGGTAATCGCGCGCCGCCGTGCTGAGGAGGAGGGAGCGGAGGTGCTTTTTCTCCGCGAGCGACGACGAAGTAGGCGGCTTCCAAGCGCGATGCGCGAGTAGCGCACGGGCCGCCACGAACGTGCTCCAGCTCGGCCGTAAGGGCCCTCATTTGTGGCCTTGTGCACCGGATCGCGCGCCGCCGTGCTGCGGAGGAGTGAGCCGACACGCTTTTCCGTCGGCGAGCGACGACAAAGTAGGCGGCTTCCCGGCGCGATCCGCGCGGAGCGAGCGCAGCGAGCGTAGCAATCAATCGGAGAAACGCACCACGAGTGAGGACGCGACATGGCTAAGGTCCGAGCTCGGGTGACATCACCGCGGCGACCGTCTGCGGATCGAGGGCGAAGAGCTCGCGCAATGCGGCCGCGTAATCGACGGCGTCGGGCTCTGACGATAGTTCCTGTACGCGTACGGTCGGGGCGTGCAGCAGCTTGTCGACGATGCGCCGCATGCTGCGCTGAATCTGCTCCCGTTCATGATCATCAAGCTGGGGCAATCGGGCCTCCAGTCGACGCAGCTCTGCCGACACCACCTCGGAGGCCATGGAGCGCAACGCAACCACGGTGGGGGCCACCTGGGCAGCCCGGCGTAGTCCAAGGAAGCTGGCAACCTCTTCACGGACAAGATTGCGGGCATCTTCGATTTCCTCGGCGCTGGCTACGTCCGGTTGATCGGTGACAAGACGATCCAGATTCACCAGGCAAATGTCGTTTTCTGCCACCTCGGGCGCCACGTCAGCCGGCAGTGCCAAATCAACGACGCCACGCACCGGCGTACCCGCCAGGTCGTCGACGCCGATGGTAAGTGTTCGAGCTCCCGTGCAGGTCACGAGTACGTCGGTGGCGGGGAGAGCAGCAACGAGATCTGACAGGGCGACAGCCTTACCGCCGACAGCCTCTGCCAAGCGCTCGGCGCGGGCCAGCGTTCGGTTAGCACACGTCACCGAGGCACCCTCAGCGGCAGCGGTCCGGGCAGCCAGTCCAGCCATTGCACCGGCGCCGACGACGAGGACGCGGCGGCCGTCCAGTCCACCGATCTCCTCGCTCAGTAACCCGTAAGCGGCGCTTACCAGCGAATGGCCCGCCGCCCCAATGCCGGTCTCGGTGTGGACCCGCTTGCCCACCCGGATCGCCTGCTGAAACAGCGAATTGAGCACCGTACCAACGGTCTCGTGGGCCTGGCTCAGGGCGAGAGCGCTCTTGACCTGCCCAAGAATTTGGCTCTCTCCGATCACAAGGGAGTCCAGGCCAGACGCGACCGAGAAAGTGTGGGCGACTGCACCCTCATCGAAGAAGACCGCGCACAAGGAACGCAGCTCGCCTGGCCTCAAACCGGCGACGTCGGCAAGTGCCTGCGTTGCATCGTCGAGCGCGCCGTGGAATCGGGAGACGGAGGCATACAGCTCGGTTCGGTTGCAGGTCGACAAGGCCACGGCCTCATCAATGTGCTCGGAGTCAACAAGCTGTTCGGCGAGCTTGGCCGAAGCCGGAGCATCCAAGGCAAGCTGGCCAAGGTGAGAGACCGATGTCGACTTGTGGGAAACGCTCACCACCAGGATGCTCATCAGCTCGTTCTCCTGCTCTTGGACAAGACCTGGCTGTCGTCGGTCTTGCGCTGCTCGTGATAGGCGAGGATCTGCAGTTCCTGGCCCAGATCTACCTTTCGGACGTTGACCCCTTCAGGGACGGCAAGCACTGTCGGCGCGAAGTTCAGGATGCTGGTGACACCCAGATAGACCAGCCTGTCGGCCACCGCCTGGGCGGCGTCGGCCGGCGTTGCGATCACCGCGATCACCGCGCGCGTACGAGCAACAACTTCCTCGAGTTCGCTGAGATCGGAGATCGCCAGGCCATGAATCCGCTTGCCCACCAGATCGGGCGAGGTATCGATCAAGCCGACGACGCGAAATCCGTGGGAGTAGAAACCGGAGTAGTTGGCCAGGGCGGTACCCAGATTGCCTAGACCCACAATGATTACCGGCCAGTCATTGGCTGAGCCGACTACACGGCCGATCTGGAAGAGCAGGTATGCAACGTCGTAGCCGACTCCGCGGGTGCCGTACGAGCCGAGGTAGGAAAGATCCTTGCGGAGCTGGGCAGAGTTGACGCCCGCAGCCTCAGCCAGCGCGCCGCTGCTGATGGTGTCGATCCGCTGGTCTGCTAGCTGGTTGAGCGCTCGGAGGTAGACAGGCAAACGCGCGACCGTGGCGTCCGGAATTCCCTTGAGCGTCGGGACTGCCCGCCAATGGTCATCGGCCGCCGCCCGTGGCGAAGGCTCAGTTGGGAAGGTCTGCGACACACAACTCCTGAATCGCGGCTCGGATCTGGTCCAAACAGCGCCACTCTAAGGCGTTTGTGAACGGCTGCACAAACGTCTCAGGCCGCAGCCGACGCTCGAGGTGCGTTTCGCATCACAGCCGTCGAAACGAGCCCTCAAGACCGAGTTAGGGGTCCGTTTTCCATCACAACCGTCAAGACGATCCACCTCGCACGGCCGCCGGCTCACGATGGCCCGGAGTCAAATGCGGCGAGATACGCCTGGCCTCGTGGGGAAAGCCGGTAGCCACGCTCCAGCGATTCCGTCAGCCCGAGCGCCTTGAGCCGCCGCACCCGCAACTTGTACGCGCGCCGCTCTTGACCGACCTCGGCAGCTAGTTCGGTCGACACCACACCCGGCAGCCGCGAAATCTGTCGCAGGGTGCTGCGAGTCCAGGGTTGCCCGGCGGCACGGTCCATCCGGTCGAGCTTGGCATTGAGCGCCGCGACGTCAGCTGTCTCCAAGTTGTTGGTACGCCGGAGCTCAATACGAGGATCCGGTCCGGCCAAGGCAATTCCAATCCGATAGAGATCACCGTTGCCCTTCGCTCGGCACCACTTGATCAAGTCAGCCACCGAGTCGAAGCCAGCCTCAGCAGCGTCCCGCTCGGTCAGCTGCTCCTCGTCGGCACGCGCAATTGAAGTGACCTCGACGACTCCAGCCGAAGTAGTGAATCGTGACCCGACTTTGGGCCGTACGACCTCCCAGCGGCGATAAGTGCAGGACACTCGACCCTCCGTCAGCCCGCGCAGAGTGGCAGCGGTAAACAACATGGCGCTTAGCGACTCCGCGAGAGGGCGGCCTTGAGGCGTACCGGGTCCACCCGCCAAAAGTCATGCTGTGCGCCATCGACGAACGTTACGGGCACCTGGTCGGTGTAGCGCTGCTGTAGCTCCGGATCGCGATCGATATCAATGACCGCATACTCTTCGCCGGTCTCGGCACAGACAGCCGCAACGTGGCCAATTGCCTCATCGCACAGATGACAAGCCTGCCGTGTCAATACAACTACCCGCTCGGCCCGTTCGGCGAACTCGCCCACGGCACAATCTTTCACGACGCTGGCGATGCGACCTCGGAGGCTCGTCGGGTACGGCGCCCAAACAGGGTAATGGCCAACAGAACGGCACCCCGAGTGGACGGTGCGCGGCGCCCGTCCGGCAAGAACGGCTGTCAACCGCTGTACTACCTCATGAGGGCTATGAGTTGACTAGGCTCCCTGGCGACCGGTCTGCCGTGATCGGGTCGGCGTGCCGGTGCACGATCTTCCACGTGCTGGCCTCTCGGCGAAAGACCAGCGTGGCGCGCAAGGCGCTTACGACGGTGTCGTCGCGGCCGGTGATGCGGCCCTCATGCTGCTCGAGCTACAGCACATAGCCGAGATCGGCAGTGGCGAACCTCGCTATCTCTTTGAAGGTACTTGAGACCTTTTCGAAGTGGAGCGGGCCCCCTTCGGCGAAGTTTGCCGCGGCTCGCCGAGCCGCGTCTCCGACGTCGGCGGGCCCGCGGCATGGCGCTTCCAGGGGATTGGCGAGTGTGACGTCGTCTCGGTTCGAGAAAAGCTCATGACTGGTTCCGGGTCACCCATGACGTAGACACGAAGTGCGTTGCGGAATGCCTCGACAACCTCAGTCAAGTTCATCGCGCTGGGGAGGCCTACGGTCGGCATGACGGTGGACCGCCCGCCACTGCCCGCCCTCGCGGCGGTAAACATGAGTCGCTCGGAGCTCGGTCCGCTCCAAGGGACCACCCTCTCTGGAGTTGGTGTAGAGCTCGACAGCCGCGGTGTAAGCGAAGTCCCCCGCCACACCGGAGGCCAGCGTCTCCCAATCGAAGCTCCCGACGTCGGAGAACGTGGACGCCACGAACCGGAAGGTCTTTGTCACGGGCTCGGTACCGGAGTCGACCAGGCCGCGGGCGGCGAAGAGTGTCACCGGGTCCTCGGTGGACCACAACGCCAGATTGGGCTCGGGGTCACCGTCGTGAAAGGCACGTTGCGCGTCGATGAAGCGGGGCAGGAAGTCGCTGTAGAAGTCCTCGGGCTCGGCCATAACGCCAATTTGGGTCTACCTGGCTCCCCCATGCAAGGGGAATCGTTCCCGAAGGATCGGGATTCGCGTGCGGTATTCCTGCAGCTCATCCCCCCACTCATCCGACCCGAGTGCAACGCTCCAGCTCGCGAAAGTCCAGCGGTGCCCCGTTGCCGCCTCCGGCCACGATCAACATTCCGGCGACGAGCAGCTCAGTGCCGACGTGGTGGGCCGGCCAGGCGTACCAAGATCCGGCTGTGATACTCGCCGCGCGGGCCAGCGCTGTTAATCACGATCCTCGATGAAGGTTGTTGATCAAGATCTCGATGAAGGGAGAGCGCACCTCTAACGGGGCTGTCCATCGCTGGTGACAGATTCGCCTGTCAGGAGAAGGATCCAGGCCGCGCGCCGACTGCCATCCGCGCCTCGGCTCGGCGATGATGTGCTGATGGAGGCCGTGCCGCCGCTGCGCCGGGCCGTCGTGAGCGAGTATCGCCGGGTCGTACGGCCGCCGTGGGAAATACCGACAGCGCTCGTGACGAATGGTGCGCTGATGGTTGCGGCGTGGTTCCTGCTGCCGCCGCGTGCGCACGCATTCTTGTTCAGCCTGAACGGACCGCTCGCGTTCCCGGTGATCCTGGCATCGTGGATGCTGGCCGATACCCCAGCGACCAACGTCATGGGGTCGAGCCCAGCCTTGGCGCTGTCAGTTCTGAGAGACCAAGCTGCGTATTGGCGATGGCTGGCCGCTCGATGCATCGTGATCGGCTCCCTGATCGGGGTCGCGTGCGCCGCCGGGGTGATGTATGTCGGCGTCGGTCACTATCCCTGGAGCGAGATCGTGTGGGCCTGTGCGCTCGTCGCACTTCTGCCCGTCGGAGTTCTTCCGGTGGCCGCCTGGCTCGGCATCGTGTTCCCCTACCATCCGCGCTCCCTGCGTTGGCGATGGCAGCACCGCCGAGCCTGGCCTACCCACCTGCGGTGGCTAGTGCTTGCCTTCGCGCCTTTCTTCTACGTGCCGCTGATCGGACTCGCCATCCTGAGCCCAGGTGTGCAGCTCGCTCGGTCCATCAAGCTGCCTGGCCAGCGGCTCACGCCGGCCCAGTTCGGTATCTCAGCGGCTGTCGTCTGCGCAACAGCCGTCGTCGCTGCCGCCATCGGTCTCTGGGTCGCGCGTCGGCTCCTAGCCTGGCGGACCACCCACCTGGCCGCTTATCTCGCGAGCACCGAGAAAGGTTAACCAGGCCGATCCCGACCCGATTGCGGAGCCAGTCCTGTGCTCAAAGTCGTCTGACAAGCAACACTGTCGTGTGGGCGACATTTGAACTCGCGACCCCTTGACCACCAGACATCGGCAGCGTGTCCGAGGATGTCCCGACACGTCCAATTTTGGTCTCGTAGAGCCTCCGCCAATGGCCAGCAGGCTACCTACGGGACATCCCGCGCAAGACACCCTTCCTCACCTTGCCGGTAATCCCCCGGGGCAGCTCGTCGACGACCCAGACCAAGCTCGGACGCTTGAACTTCGCGAGCCGGCTCGCGCAATGTTCGTTGATCGTCGCCACACCGAGGCCCGCTCCAGTGACGAACGCCACGACCTGCTCACCCGTACGCCAGTGCGGCCGACCGATCACCGCCACCGACTCAACCTCCGGCAGCTCAGCAATTGCCTCCTCGACCTCGGCGGGATAGACGTTGAAGCCGTTGACAATGATCAACTCCCGCGACCGGTCAACCAGGAACAATTCACCGTCGATCATGTAACCCACATCGCCGGTAGCGAACCAGCCATCCTGATCTGGACCGCCATCTCGGTCTGGCCAGTAGCCGGAGAACACGTTGGCACCGCGAATCCAGATCTCACCCGGTTCGGTTGGTTCCGTGCCGTCGCTGATCCGAACCTCGACACCCGGCAACGGGCGTCCCACATGACCGTGCCCGAGCGCATCCGTACCAATAGTGGCCGTGACGCCGGGGCCTGCCTCGGTCAGCCCATAGCCCTGCTCGACTGTGAGACCGGTACGCGCCGTGAATCGGTCACGAAGATCAGTTGACAGCGGTGCCGCCCCTGACACAACCCTGGTCACCGAGCCGAGGCTGGCAACAGCGCGCTCGTCATCCAGAATGCGAGCCAGCATCGGTGGTACGACAGGGAGATTCGTGATCTTCTCTGCTGCCAGCACTTCGACGAAGCCCTCGTACCCATCCATGATCACCAACCGCGCGCCGCAGAGCACGGAGGTTCCCAGCACCGCGTTCAACCCAAAGACGTGAAAGATCGGGAGCATGGCGAGCACTACGTCGTCGCGGCCCAGAACTTCCAGCGCTGCAACGTTGTGCAGGTGACTCAGCAACGCGCGATGAGAGAGCATCGCGGCCTTGGGTTCACCGGAACTGCCGGCTGTGTAGAGCAGGACCGCCAGCGCCTCCGGATCCCTCGGTGAGCTCACTGGTTCAGCCGTCGGATCTGACAACTCGTCGAGCCCTTTGGGCGTGAGCGCTATCTCATGGACTCCCTCAATCGGCTGACTAGCAGCGCTGAAAAGTACCCGAGCCCCACAGTCATTGATCATCCGGCGCAGCTCACTGATCGTAGACTCCGGGTTGATCGGCACTGCGACATAGCCGGCGCGTAGGGTCGCAAAGTACGCCACCACGAACTCGATGCTGTTCGTTCCGCAGATTGCGACTCGATGTCCTGCCAGCAGTCCATGCGCGGACAATCCGGCAGCGACCGCATTCACTCGGCGGTCGAATTCGGCCCAGGTCATGGTGCGACGTGTCGGCCTCGGCTGCATCAGTGCGACGGCCTCAGGCTGGACCTCCGCCTGCCGTGTCACAAGATCGGCAAGGTTAACTTCCAACAATCCAGCATCGCTGAGCTGAACCGCCGCCTCGCGGTCGTTCACGCACCTGAGTCTGGCATAGCGTCGAGGAACCGGACATTATGGTGATGACGTGAGTGGACCGGAGAGCGCGATGAGCAAGTCCGATGATGCGCCCGCCGAACAACTCGGTCATGCTGAGCCGCTGCCTGGCAGCGACGCATCGGCAATTCCAGTCGACCAGGACAGTCCGTTAACTGCGGCGGGGCCGCTCGAGGAGAC
>Ga0307411_10000385_pt1 | contig 15063 bp, 11 predicted proteins | sample DK1Ometagenome_2_FD_203712 | JGI IMG/M metagenome (GOLD analysis project Ga0307411, IMG submission 203712) | Maize rhizosphere microbial communities from greenhouse at UC Davis, California, United States - DK15-O-1 | ecosystem: Host-associated > Plants > Roots > Rhizosphere > Soil | place: USA...
GGCGGTGCGTGCCGCCGTCCGCGCCGCGCTCCCGGGGTGGGCGCGCGAGCGGGCCGAGGTGGACTCCGCGGGGAATCTCATCGTCGCCGCGGGGCCGGACCGCGACACGACGCTCGTCGTCGCACACATGGACGAGGTGGCGTGGACCGTCGCGTCGATCGCCGCCGACGGGAGCGTGGCGCTCGAGGCTCAGGGCGGCGTGATCCCGTCGGCCTGGGAGGGGCAGCCCGCGGTGCTGCACTTCGACATGGCGCCTAACGGTACGGCGGCCGCGCCGCTCCCCGGGGTGTTCGTGCCGCGCGCGAGCGCCACCCTTCGGCGGCCCGAGGCGGTGCGCGCCTGGTTCGGGCTCGACTCGGCGGCACTGGTGGCGCGCGGCGTGCGCGTGGGGCTGGGCGTCACCGCCACCAAGCGCGGCGAGCGGCTCGGCGCCACGCGCTTCACCGCGCGCGCACTCGACGACCGCGCCGGCTCCACGGCGCTCGTCCTCGCCGCCCGCGCACTCGACCCGGCGAGGTTGACGCGCAAGGTGATCCTCGCCTGGAGCGTCCAGGAGGAGATCGGGGTGTTCGGCGCGAGCGCGCTGGCGCGGCGCCTCGGGGCGTCGGTGCGGCGCGCGTACGCGATCGACACCTTCGTGTCGTCGGACACGCCGCTCGAGGCGCCGACGTTCGCGTACACGCCGCTCGGCGCCGGCCCTGTGCTGCGCGGAGTGGACGACGGGCTGGTGGCTCGGCGGGACGAGCGCGCGCGCGTGCGCCGCATCGCCGCGGCGGCCGGCATCCCCCTCCAGGTGGGGACGACGCACGGGGCCACGGACGCGACGCCGTTCGTGGCTGCGGGGGCGCCGGGCATGGGGCTCTCCTGGCCCGGGCGATACAGCCACTCGCCGGCCGAAGTGCTCGACCTGCGCGACCTCGCGGCGCTGGCGCGGCTGATCGGAGCGGTGATCACGGCGCCGTGAGGTCGAGACGAGGCGCCGCTTCGCTGGATGCCGCTTCGCTGCTCGTAGCGCGTGGGGTACCCACGCGCACGCGTCGGCGGGCGTCGTCGAGCGCGCGCACCAGCGTCCGCACGTCCTCCGGCCCCGTGCGGTAGCTCGTCACGCACGCCCGGAGCGCCGGTCGGCCCGCGCCCACGCGCGTCGACGACACCCACGCGTCGCCCGACGCGACGACGGCGCGCACCACGGCGTCGGCGTCCGCTCCGGTCGTGTCCTCGAAGCAGACCACCGGGAGCGGGGTCTCGTTGATCACCCGCCATCCGCCGCGCACCAGCTCGGCGCGGAGCAGGTCGCCCATGGCCGTCTGGTGGCGGAGCGCCGCGGCGTACCCCTCCCACCCGGCCACGGCGAGCGAGAGGAACAGCTTGAGGCCAATGAAGCGCCGCGACCACTGCATGGAATGCGCGTACGGGTCGACGGTGTCGCCCGCCTCGTTCGGGGGGACATACGCAGCGCTGATCGCGAACGCCCGAGGGAGTGCGTCGCGACGGCGGGTGAGGAACATGCCGGCGGCCATGGGCACCGAGAGCCACTTGTGGGCGTCGAGGGTGACCGAGTCCGCGCGCTCGATGCCCGCGAGGGCGCCTCGCAGCTCGGGGACGAGCGCGGCCGCGCCCCCCCAGGCGGCGTCCGCGTGCAGCCACAGCCCTTGGGCCGCGGCGACGTCCGCCACGTCAGGCAGCGGGTCGATGGCTCCGGCGCTGGTGGTCCCGGCCGTCGCAACTACCAGGAAGGGCAGGCACCCCGCCGCGCGGTCGCCCTCGATGGTCGCGGCGAGCGCGTCCGGCCGCATGCGCAAGCTGTCGTCGACGGCCACGCGCCGCACGGCGTCGGTGCCGAGTCCGCAGGCGCGCGCCGCCTTCACGAAGGAGTGGTGGCTTTCGTCGGAGACGTAGAGCGTGGGCTGTCCGGCGAGCGCTCGCAGGCCCTCGCGGGCGACGGCCGGAAACGCCGCCAGGAGCGCGGTCACCACGGCGGTATGATTCGCCTCCGCGCCGCCTGACGTGAAGGTGCCGTCCGCGGCGGCGGGGTCGAAGCCCAGCCGCCCAGCGAACTCACGAAGTAGTCGCCGCTCCACCTCGACCGCGAACGGCGCGTGCGCCCACGCGGCGAGCTGCGGGTTGAAGGCGGCGGTGAGCGCGTCGGCGGCGATCCCCATCGCCGCCGGGGTGGGGTTGAACAGTCCGAAGTAGCGCCGATGCGCGGTGTGGAGGTGGTAGCGCCAGAGCCCCTGCGCCGCGTGCTCGATCGCGTCGTGCGGCGCGAGGGGCTGAGCGAAGTCGACGGCGTCGACGTAGCGCCGCACTTCCGCGGGGTCGCACGCGGGCGCGACGGGTGCGGCGTCCACGCCGGCAGAGTAGTGCTCCATGGTCGCGGCGACGTGCGTCCAGAGCTCCGCGCGCGCGGCCGGAGTCAGGTCGAGGGAGGAATCGGGATGCATGAAAGGCGAGGGGCAGGGAGTGGGGAGTAGGGAGTGGGGACTGCCGGGCAGGTCTATTCCCTACTCCCTACTGGGCTGGGTGTGAGGCGTGCGGGGTGTACACGGGATTACTGCCTGAAGGTCGGTTGGTGAGGGACGGACTGCGAGAGCGAATGCTGGTGCGTGGTGGCGCGGCGCATGACGGCGCCGATCAGGGCATACGCGTGGGCCCACGCGGCGCGGGCGTCCGGCGGGAGAGCGTCGCCGAGCGTGGCGCTCAATGCGTGGAGAAGTGCCTCGCCGACCGCCGCGTAATGCGACTCGTGAACTCCGTACCCGGCGTGCCGACGGCCCAGTGCGGCGAGCCTGGGGACCATCGCGTCCGGATCGTCGAGCACGCCGACGATGGCGGCGAGCATGTCGGCGAACTTGCGGTGCTGCGCCGCCATGTCGACCCCGGCGAAGAGCCGGGCGGCGCCGCCGTCGATCTCGAACAGCCGCGCGTAGAAGCGGCCCGCGAGCTCGCCGCCGCACGCGGCGGCGAGCGCCCAGCTGCTCTGCACGAGGTGGCGCTGTTCGGGGAGCATGCGAATGCCGGGGTGAAGGAGAGCCGAAGGGAGGAGTGCGTGTGCCCGTCAGCGGCTCCACGCCGGGTTCTTGCTTTGCGTCGGCGACGTGGTGAGGAGCGTGCCGCCGGTGACGGGGTTGTACCTGAAGAGCTGGACCTCGTCACTCGTCGGGCCGAAGACGGTGATCGTGAACATGACCGTCTGGCCATCGGGGCCCCACGCCGGTGCGTCGGAATTGCCGCCCACGGTGTCGAGGAGCGGGTACGCCGTGTTCATCGGGTCCGCGGTGCTCGCCACCCATATCGAGCCCCTGTTGTCGTCGGTGCGGAAGGCGATCGTTCGACCGTCGGGTGAGATCGCCGGCGAGGAGGCGCTGCTCGACCCGAATTGCAGGACCGGGGTCTGCGCGCTGCCGTCGGCGTTCATGCGGAAGATCGCGGTGCCTCCGGCGAGCCGGTGGCTGCTGAAGTAGATCGTGCCTCCGTCGGGCGACCACGCCGGCCGGCGGTTGCCCGATCCATCCGCGGTCAGCCGCCGCTGGCTGCTGCCGTCGGCGTTCATCACGTAGATGTCGGGGACGTCGGCGCCGCGGGCGCTGGCGAAGGCGATCCTGGTTCCGTCGGGCGACCAGGTGGGCTGTTCGTCCGTGTAGGTGTTGTTCGTGAGGCGCCGGACGTTCGAGCCGTCGGCGTTCATCACGTAGATCTCGTCGTTCCCGTCGCGGGAGCTCGTGAACGCGATCTTCCGTCCGTCGGGCGACCAGGCGGGCTCGCCGTCGAAGAAGAAGCCGTTATTCGTCAGGCGGACCACGCTGCCGCCGTCAGGATTCATGGTGTAGATGTCGACGTGACCGAGCGTGTCGGTCTGTGCGAAGGCGATGCGATTGCGCTGGGGCTTGCCGCCCGAGCCGGTCGAGCCAGCCTTGGCGAGCGACGATGCGGCGTTCGGCTGGATGGGTGACGTGGGCTGGTCGCTGCAAGCGGCGAGGGTCGAGCCGAGCGCGACCAGGGCGGCGAGGGCAGTCACGCCGCTGCGGGCTGCGCGAGTGCTGGTGGAGCGCGTGTATGGGGAGGGCATCTGAGTGTCCGGTTGGGTGTGATGTATTGGGTGTGATGTATCAGCTCAGTGGGGAGGTCCCGCGGGGCGACGTCGCGTAGGACGTGGCGCCGCCCCGCGGGCAAAGGTTCAGCGGCTGGCCGCCGGGGCGACCTCGTCGCCGCTGAACTTCGTGAGGCGCACGAACACCGATCCGACCGGGTCGTCGCTCTGGATCGCGAAGACGTCGCGTGTGTCGTCGAGGAGGTTGCTGTCGAACAGAATCCGGTCGCCGTTCCTGCTCCACGTCGGGTTTCCCAGCTCGCTCGAGCCGCCGCCGACGTACGTGATCGTGCCCGTCTGGAACGCGAGCACCCCGAGCTGGTGCGTCGAGTTGTCGACGAAGGCGAGCGCGGTGCCGGCGGGGTTGTAGTCGGGGTCCGAGCAGCCCGGCTGGACGGTGCAGTTGACGAAGAGCCGTGGGTCGCCTCCGCCCACTTCCACCTCGTAGATGGAGGGGACGCCGCTCGGAGAGTCGCCCTGGAATGCGATGAACTCTCCGGAAGGAGCCCACGTCGGGGCGACGGCGGGAACGAGGCCCTCCAGAACCAACCTGAACCCGGTGCCGTCCGCGTTCATGATCGCGATCGAATGGGTGTCCCTCTCGCGCCCGGTATCGAAGGCGATCTGCTTCCCGTCGGGGGAGTACTCCGGATTCGCCGCGAACATCCCGGCGGGCGTGAGGCGCTTGGTGTTCGCGCCGTTGGCGAGCGCCGTCCAGATCTCGCTCGTGCCGAGGGCCGGGTCGGTGCGGACCCAGACGAAGCGCTTGTTGCCGGGCTGGTAGTCCGGCTGGATGTCGATGCCGGCGCCGGTCGTGAGCTGGCGAACGTTCGAGCCGTCCGCGTTGGCGGAATAGATCTTCGCGACGCCGGTCTGGGTGCCGGAGAAGAGGAAGGTCTCCGGCTTGGAGCTGCCGGACGCTTTGCCTGCCGTGGCGGACACGGCGGGAGAGGTTGGTTGGTCGGTGCAGGCCGCGAGGACGGCGAGTGCCGAGAGGGTGAAGCCGGCGAGGAGTCGGCGCTTCGAGTGGCTGCTGGTGTGGTGTGACATCGTAGTCTCCCGTCCAATCGGACGTAGTGGGATGGTGGCTGATCTGAGGTGGAGCGCGGATCCGCCGGTGGTGCGGCGCGGTCCCGTGGAACGCCGGCAATGCTATGCGGGCCGGTGACAACCGGATGACATTTCCATGACCCGGCGGAAGCCCTTGTCACACTGCGCGTTGTGACGGCGCTGCCCGCCCACCCTCGGGCGTCGCCGCGCGCAAGGGACACCCCGAGTCAGCGTCCTCTCACCGCGCGGTGCGTTCGCCGAGCGCCGTTCGCAGTGGCCGAGAGCCGAGGGCCGAGAGCCGAGAGCCGCTGTTGTTGCCGCGGGCCGGGAGCGCCCGTACCTTGGCTCCGTCTGTTCCTCGCCCGCCGGGTGGCACGCGCATGATCCGCATCCAAACCCTCGGCGGCCTCTCCGTGCGTGGCGACGACGGCCAGGCGCTCTCGGGCGCGGCCGCTCAGCCACGCCGGGTGGCTGTCCTCGCTCTCCTCGCGCGCGCTGGCGCTCGCGGCGTCAGCCGTGAGACGCTGCTGGCGCTGCTGTGGCCCGACGCCAGTGAGGACCGGGCGCGGAACACGCTTGCCCAGGCGGTCTACTCGCTCCGGCGCGACCTCAAGTCCGAGGCGGCGATCGTCGGCGCCAAGGAGCTGTGCCTGGACCCGGACGTCGTCACCAGCGACGTGGCCGAGTTCTCGGCGGCGGTGTCGCGCGGCGGCGACGCGCGAGCCGCCGAGCTCTACGGGGGGCCGTTCCTGTACGGCTTCCACCTCGCGGGCGCGGAGGAGTTCGAACGGTGGGCCGAAGGCGAGCGGGACGCGCTGGCGCGGGATTACGCGCGGAGCCTCGAAGCATTGGCGCGCGGGGCACTCACACGCGGCGACGCGACCGCGTCAGTCGCGTGGTGGCGCAAGCTGGCTGCGCTCGACCCGCTCAATGCCCGTGTCACGGTCGGGCTCATGGAGGCGCTGGCCGCCTCGGGCGACCGCGCCGGCGCCCTCGGTCAGGCGCGCATCTACGAGCTCCTGCTCGAGCAGGAGCTCGACCTCCCGCCGGACAGCGCGGTGGCGGCGCTGTCTGCGCGCCTGCGGCGTGAAGCCGAGTCGGCTGCAATCATTGTAGAGCGTGCCGAACACGCCGCTCCAGCCGAGGTCGCGGAGCCAACGATTACGCCGCCCGCTCTGCCATCTGCGGCGCTCCTCGCGATGCCGGACGCTTCCGCCGTGCCTGGTAGCGCTGCGGGCGTGGCGCCGGAGGTAGTCACAGCGGTTTCCGCGCCTCCACCCGCCGTGGCTGCCGGCGAGACGCGCTCCGGCCGCGGGCCACGCCAGCCGCCGCGGCACTGGACCGGGTGGGCCGCGGCGCTCGCGCTCGTCGTCGCCGTCGGATCGGGAGTCGCGGCGTTGGGCATGGCGCTCCGCAGGCCGCAGGCGCCGGCTGCGAGCGTGCCGGTCGCGCTGCGGCAAATCACGTTCTCGGGCGCCGCGAGGTACCCGGCGGTGTCACCGGATGGTCGCTGGGTCGCCTACGTCGCCAATGGCGTGTCGCTCGTCGTGCAGGAGCTCGGGCCCGGCGGCGGCGGGCCGCAGGACCTCGCAGCGGCGTCCCAGTCCTTGGAGAAGCCGCGGTGGAGCCCTGATGGGTCGAGCATCGCCTTCAACATGGTCCGGGACAGTGGGCCCAGCTCGGGCCTGTTCGTCGTGGCGAGGCGGGGCGGCCCTGCCCGCCGGGTGGCGCCCGACATCCAGCCGTTCGCGTGGGACCCGTCCGGGCGCAGCCTCGTGCGCGCCTTCGGTGACACGCTCACCGTCGTGGACGTGGCGACGGGTCGGGTCGAGGCGATCGTCCCACTCGCGCCGCGGAGCGTCACCTTCGGGAACGACGTCGCGGTCTCTCCCGACGGACGCTGGATCGCGCTCGGCCTGCAGTCAGAGTTCGGCGTGCTCTCGCGCGACGGCCGCACGTGGCGGCGCCTGGGCGGGGGGGCGATCCACCAGGTACGATGGAGCCGAAGGGGCGACGCGCTCTACTTCCTGAATCCGGCAGCAGCGGGCGCGGATCTGATGAGAGTCCGGATCGACGGTCGGACGGGAGCGCCGGTCGGTGAGCCCGCCCTCGTCTTCAGCGGCCTCAAACAGGGGACCCGGCTCGACCTCACGCCCGACGGACGTACGCTCGTCTTCGATCAGGCACCAGTCAACGACCAGCTCTGGACCATGTCGGTAGCGGGACCTCGCGAGCGGCTTACGGCGACGGCGACGGCGACCCAGTCGACCTCGGGCTCACTCGAGCGCGCGCGAGCCGACCTGACGGCGGACGGGGAGTGGGTCGCCTTCAGCCAGCGGGACGAGGGCACGTCCGGCTCCTACAGCTACAACATCCACGTCGCCCCGTTCGCCGGCGGACCGTCGCGCGCCATCGTGGCGACCGCCGCGCAGGAATCGTATCCGCGCTGGGCACCTGACGGTCGCCGGCTCGCGTATCTCGTCAGGGATTCCAGCGGCCTCTCAGTCATGGTCTGGGATCAAGCCACGGGACGCGTCGAGCGCGTCGAGGGCGGCATTGCCGCGCCGCCCGTCTACTTCAAGCCGCTGGCCTGGAGCGGTGACGGCGCGACGCTCGTCTACCCGGCGGACGGCGGGCACACCCTCACGGCCGTCCGCCTGGCCGGCGGCGTCAGAACGTCACTCCCGCGCCCCGACTCCAGCGGCTCGTTCGTCGGCTGGGCGGTGTCGCCCGACGGCGGCGAGGTCGTCGCGGCGCGGATGGCCGGCACCAGCGACTGGTTCACGCTCTGGCGCATGCGGTTGGGTGAGGGGGCGTGGCAGCGCATTGACGGGCCGAACGGCGACGCGGTGCCCTTGCGGTGGACCGACGACGGCTGGCTCTACCTCTGGGTGGACTACGCCGACGACCGCCTCCCGGAGGTGTGGCGCATGCGCGCCGACGGCGGCCGGCCGCAGCTCTACCTGCGCCTGCCGGTCGAGTGCAGGAAGTCGGACCTCGCGCTCTCCCGCGACGCGCGGCGTCTCGCCTGCGTCGTCTCGACGACCTCGCGCGACATCTGGCAGGCGTCGAACCTCGACGCGCAGGCGCGCTGAGGGGGCGGGCAGCGCGACCGCCCTCCCGGCATGCGAGCCATGAGTGCGCGCGAGCTGCCGTGATCCGCAACCCTCTCGTGAGCTGGATCGACGGCAGGTCAACGCGCCGCGAGCGCCGGCTCGCGGCGCCGGGTGAGAGCACGGCCACCAGTCACGCGCCGGCGCGCTGGCTTCTCTACGCCGTCTGGCTGTGCGTGGCGCTCGGGACGGTCGTTCGCCTCCGACTCTACCTCGCCCGCCGCGCGCTCTGGTTCGACGAGGCCGCCGTCGCCCTGAACGTCGTCGACCGCTCGTTCCTGGAGCTCCTCGCGCCGCTCGACTTCCGGCAGACCGCGCCGCCCCTCTTCCTCTGGCTCGAACGGACGGCCGTGCTCCTCGGCGGGCCCAACGAGCTTGCGCTCCGGGCACCGGCGCTCGTCGCGGGGCTGCTCCTCGCGCCGCTCACCTGGTGGGTGGGGCAACGACTGACCTCCGAGAGCGCGGCCGCGATCGCCACGGCGCTCGTCGCGTTCTCGCCGCCCCTCGTCTACTACTCGAACGAGCTCAAGCCGTACGCCGTGGACGCACTCGTGACGCTGTTGCTCCTCGCCGGCGCGTTCCACGTCGCGGGGGCGCCCACGAGCGGACGGCGCTGGACCGCACTCGCCGCGGGAGGCGCCGCGGCGCTCTTCGCTTCGACGCCGTCCGTGTTCGTCCTCGCCGGCGTGGCGGCCTTCCTCCTGCTCGACTCGCACACTAGGCGCGCCGCCGGTTTCCCGGCGCACGCGCTGGCGACGGTGGGGGCCTGGGGCGTCGCGTTCGCCGCGACTGTGATTCTGCACCGCGAGGTCGCGGACCCGGCGGCCCCGCTCGGCCACTTCCTGCGGGCGTCCTGGAGTCCGTACTTCCTGACCACGAGCCCGCCCGGGCTCTACGAGCGCGGCGTCCGGGCGGCCCACGAGGCGATCAGACTCACCCTGTTCGACGGCCGGTCACGTCCGTACGAGCTACCCGCCCTCGCCGCGGCGCTCGTCGCCGGCATCGCCGTCGTCGCGCGCACGCGCGGCCTGGCGAGCGCGGCGCTCCTCGCCACCCCGCTCCTCGCGCTGGTCGTCGCGGGAGCCCTCCAGCAGTACCCGCTGCGCAGCCGCATACTCCTCTTCGCCGCGCCGCTCATCGCGTTCTGCCTGGCGAGCGCGGGTGCCGCGCTCGCGAACACGCTCCCTCGACGTGCGGCGCCCGTCGGCCTCGTGGTGGTGGGGCTCCTGCTCCTCTGGCGGCCGCTGTCGAAGGCCGCGACGACCGCGTGGTCGCCGCCCGGCCGGTACGAGGCCCGAGAGATGGTGCGCGCGCTCACCCCGATCGCGGCCGCCCGGCGCGAGCCGATCTGGCTGTCGGGTGGAGCGGAAAACGCCTGGCGGTTCTACTCGGGGCTCCCTGGCCCGCGGCCGTACGCGCGCACCGACGACTTCGCCGACCCTCACGACCGACCGATGCCGCCGGGCGTGCTGCTCGGGCGCTGGTTCACCGACAGCGCGAGCGCGGCCCGGAGCGGATGGGCCGACACCGAGGCGGCGCGGATCGCGGGCGCGGCCCACCCCTGCGCGCTGCTGCTCTTTTCGCTCGCGAAGGGGGCGGAGCGGCGCGAGCTCTCGCGTGCCCTGGCGCGCCGAGGGGCACGGATCTCGACACTCCACATACGGCCGGGCGCCCGGTTGTATCGAGCCTGCTTCCCCGACGGCGACGCGTGAGCGGCGCGCCTTCGGCGCGGCGCAGCCTCCGAAGGCCAGAACCTCGGGCGTGTCGATCCTGCCGCCCCTCGTTCGACGTGTAGGTAGAGCACAGGCTCACCCGGGCGGTCTTGACCGGGCGCCCGGCTCACGACCCGAGACCAGCAGGAGACACGACGATGCGATTCCTGGCGATCTACAAGGCAGTGGAGACCAACACGCCGCCGACGACCGACGACATGGCGCGGATGGGAAAGCTCCTCGAGGAGATGACGGCGGCCGGCGTGCTGCTCGCGACGGAGGGGTGCCTGCCGAGCGCGACGGGCGCCCGCGTGCGGCTCTCGAAGGGGAAGGTCACCGTGACCGACGGGCCGTTCACCGAATCGAAGGAGCTGATCGCCGGCTTCGCGCTGCTCAAGGTGAACTCGAAGGACGAGGCGATCGAGTGGACGAAGCGCTTCATCACGGTGGCCGGCGACGGTGAGACCGAGGTTCGCCAGATCGCCGAGCCGTCGGACTTCGGCGCCGAGCTCACGCCCGAGCTGAGGGAGCAGGAGGAGCGCACGCGCGCGCGAGCGGCGGCAAACCGGTGATCACGCCGTGCCTCGGCGTGCGGCGGCGAACGAGAACCAGAGGAGCACCGACATGAGCAAGCTGGTGGTCACGGAGTTCATGACGCTCGACGGCGTGATGGAAGCGCCGCACGAGTGGTCCTTCCCGTACTGGAACGACGAGGCGGCGAAGTTCAAGCAGGACGAGCTGTTCGCGAGCGGCGCGCTCCTGCTCGGGCGCGTGACCTACGAGGGCTTCGCCGCCGCCTGGCCGTCGCGCACCGACCCGACAGGCTTCGCCGACCGCATGAACGCGCTCCCCAAGTACGTCGTCTCCACAACGTTGAACGAAGTGGGGTGGAACAACTCGCGGCTAATCAAGGGGAACGTCGCCGACGAAGTCTCCAGGCTGAAGGAGGAGCCCGGGCAGGACATCGTGGTCCACGGCAGCCGCACGCTCGTCCAGACGCTCATGCAGCACGGTCTGATCGACGAGTACCATCTCCTCGTCTATCCCCTCGCGCTGGGGAGCGGAAAGCGCCTGTTCGAGGAGGGGAGTAAGGCGACGCTCAAGCTCGTGGAGGCGAAGACGTTCGGCACGGGGGTCGTGGCGCTCGTGTACCGGCCGGTCGAGAATGCGGCGTAACGGCCCTACGCATACCGATAGATGACAGACGCGCCCTCCGGCTACGCCGGAGGGCGCGTCTCGGGTGCGCCTGTCAACTGGCTGTCATCTCGTCACAGCTTCCACCCCGCCCGGTACTCGCGCCGCAGGTACTGGTTCGCGTCGTCGAAGTTGGTCACGCGTCCCGCGGCGCCGTCGTAGTAGATCTTCTCCCCCTGGCCGGCGCGCAGCGCGACGATGCCGAGGAGCATCGTCTCGGTGAGACGCGACGCGTAGTCGAACGGGCAGCTCGCCGGCGTCCCGTTCTTGATCGCGTTCGCCCACTGCATCTCGTGCGTGACGACGGGGCTGGTGGGGAGCTGCCGGGGGAGCTGCGCCCCCGCCTTCTTCTGCTGCTCCCGCAGCTCCTCCTCGCGCCGCTTGCGCTCGACCTCCTCGACGTACGCCGGCGCGACCTGCCGGAAGAGCGCCTCGGGGTAGATGCGCGGGTTCTCGCCGTAGGTCTCGTGGAGCAGCACGCCCTTGTCGCCCATCATGATCACGCCACCCGAGCGCTCGAGCTTCACGTCGTCAGGCAGCGCGGCCGGGCGCGGGGGCATGAGCCCGCCGTCGTACCAGCTCAGGCGCACAGGCGGTTGTGAGCCGCGGGCCGGGAAGTCGTAGTGCACGAGCATCGACTGCGGGTACGTCGCCACGTCGCCCTCGGTGCCGCCCCACGGCGTGGACGTCGCCTCGACGCTCGTCGGGTACGTGAGGCCGAGCGCCCAGTACGGGTGGTCGATGAGGTGCGCCGCCATGTCGCCGAGCGCGCCGACGCCGAAGTCCACGAACCCGCGCCAGTTGAATGGGTGATAGATCGGGTGGAACGGCACCCCCGCGACTGGGCCCAAGTACAGGTCCCAATTGATCGTCGGCTTGGTCGCAGCGCCGGAGGCGAGCATCCCCGCCGCCAACTGGTCGGCGAGCGACTGCGACGTGTACCGATTCCCGAACGGCATGCGCGGCTCGCCCGCGACCGGCGCGGGCGTGTGCGGCCGCGGGATGCCCTGCGGCCAGATCGGCCGGTTGGTCCAGGCGTGCACCTCGCGCACCGGGCCGATGGCGCCGGCGCGGATCCACTCGTTGATGAGCCCCGCCTCGCGGCTCGAGTGCCCCTGGTTGCCCATCTGCGTGACGACGCGCGTGCGCGCCGCCGTCTCGCGCAGCACGCGCGACTCGTGCACGGAGTGCGTGAGCGGCTTCTGCAGGTAGACGTGCTTGCCCAGCTCCATGGCCATCTGGGCCGCGACGGCGTGCACGTGGTCGGGCGTGGCGATGACCACCGCGTCGATCCCCCGCTCGCGCTCGAGCATCCGGCGGAAGTCCTCGTAGCGCTTGGCCTTCGCGTACGCCGGCTTGAGCCGCACGAACTCCTCGTTCGGCTCGTTGGTCTCCCGGTCCACCGAACGCCGCTCGACGGTCTTGTCGACGAAGGCCTGGTCGATGTCGGCGATGGCGACGATGCGCTCGCCGCCCTTCACCAGCGCCGCGGCGTTGGCCGCGCCCATGCCGCCGCCGCCGATCATCGCGATGTTGAGCTGGCGGCTCGGCGGGACGTACCTCGGGCCGCCGAGCACGGAGCGGGGCACGATCGTCGCGGCGAGGCCGATCGTCGCGGCGTGCTCCACGAAGGTGCGGCGCGTGATCGTCGCGGGACCGGTCGGTGCGGTGTCGGGTTTCGTCATGTGGGGTGAGTGGCGGCGCCAGGCACGGGCCGCTCGGCGTGAGTTGAGTTGTGTTGTCGGCGGCCGGCTCGGCGAGGGGCCGCTCGAAGTTGCTCCGCCGTACTGGCTCCTGCCAGCCCCGCCGGTAGTGGGTTAGTCTGGTGTCATCCCGACACTCGCGACCCCTGCGGGGTCGCTCCTGCGGGATGACAAACCCAGGCTGACCCACTACCGCCCCGTCGCCTCTCACGGCACGATCACCGTGCGCACCGGGGCGCCGAACCGCTCGAGCTCGTCGAGCACGCCGTTCACGGCTGTGGCGTCGAGCGGCACCGTACGGGTGACGACCCGTGTGAGGTCGAGGGCGCGGCGTCTGGCCAGCTCGAGCAAGAGCGGTAACTCCTGCAGCAGGTGGTCGTTCGCGCCGATCAGCTCCGCCTCCTTCCCCAGGAGGTCGCGGTACGTGTCGAGCTCGAGCGGCTGGTCGGCGAGCCCGGCGATGACGGCCCGCCCCTGCACGGCGAGCGCCTGCACGGCCTGACCCATGGTGACGGGCAGCCCGATGAGCTCCAGCGCCACATCGGCGCCGCGCCCGCCGGTGTGCTGGCGGATCGCGGCCACCGGGTCGCTCTCACGCGCGTTCACGGGAATCGCGCCGTAGCTCTGCGCGACGCGCAGCTTGTCGGCGTCGAGGTCGACGGCGAAGATGTCGAGCGCGCCGAGCGCCCGCGCCAGTTGCACCGCCGACATGCCGAGCCCGCCCACCCCGAACACGGCCACCGTCTCGCCGCCGACGAGGCGCGCCTTCCGCAGCGCGTGCAGCGAGGTGGCCGAGGAGCACATCAGCACCGCGCCGTGCTCGAACGAGATCTCGTCGGGCAGCCGCACGGCGTTGCGCTCGGGGACCGCGATGTACTCGGCCCAGCCGCCGTCGCGGAAGTGGCCGACCATGGAGCCCGTGCGGCAGAACTGCTCGTGCCCGCGGCTGCAGTGCAGGCAGTCGCCGCACGCGATCAGGTAGTGCAGGCAGACGCGATCGCCCGGGCGCACGGCGGCCACGCCGGCGCCGACGCGCTCGACCACGCCGGCCACCTCGTGGCCGAGCGTGAGCGGGAGTGGGGATGCGGGCGACCGGCCGGCGCGGTAGTGCGCGTCGGAGTGGCAGATGCCGGCGGCCCGAACGCGGACGAGGACGTCGCGGGCGCCGACGTCGGGCACGGGCACGTCGTGCAACTCGACAGGCTGGCCGGGGCGGACGAGGCGGAGGGCGTTCATCGGGGCGGCGCCGAGGGCGGTGCGGCATTCACGCAGATCGCTCGGCCTCCGCGCCGCCCATCACCCTTCCCATCTCATGGCCCCCTCGATCTCATGGCCCCCTCGATCTCATGGCCTCCTCGATTGTCGAACGATCAGTGCAGGTCGTCGTAGAGGCGCGAGCCGGCCGCTGATTCGTGGCCTCCCACCCTTCACGCGGGCGGGGGCGCGCCCCGGTCCCGGTCCGCCGCCGGGCGCGGCGCGACGGTCGGCGCCTCGGCGCCCTTGGCGCGCCCGAGCGCGCGCACCTTCTCCAGGTTCTGCACCGTCCCGCGGTACTGGCGCTCGACCAGGGCGCGCACGTCGGCCGGGAGGTCCTTCTCGAGCGCGTCCTCGTAGTTCTTGACGGCGAGCTCCTCGCCGCGCTCGCACTCGGTGAGGATGGCCGCGTCGTCTCTCCCCGTGACGGCCGACTTGAGGCCGATCCAGCCGCGGTGCACCGCCGCCGCGACGCTGCCCGTGCGCTCCGGGTCGCCGCCGAGCCGGCGCACCGCGTCCTGGAGCTCGGCCACGGCGCGCTCGATGAGCTGCACCCGAGACAGGAAGAGCGCCTTCGCCTCGGCGCTCTGGACCGCGTCGGCCGCCGCGCGGAAGCCGTTCGCGCCGTCCTTCGACGTCTCGATCAGGTCGTTCAGTACCGAGACGGCGGTGTCGTTGTCGCTTGCCATGGCTGTCCTCCGTATGGCTGGGTGGCCTGCTCCGGCCCGCAGGGCGCATGCCCGCGCCGGCGGCGACGGGCGACAACGGGTAAGACTCGGGCGGGGGACGTGGGTCAGCTCGGGTCATTCCGCGGGAGTGCTGTGCCGCGGCGCTCGCGAGGTGTCCTCCCGCCGGAGCGACCCGCCGGGTCGCGAGGGTCGACTGTCCTCCCGCGGGCGCGGCGCTCCAGCGCCGCGCGTGGCGGCCGTCCTCCCGCAGGAGCCCCG
>Ga0307411_10000386_pt1 | contig 15049 bp, 11 predicted proteins | sample DK1Ometagenome_2_FD_203712 | JGI IMG/M metagenome (GOLD analysis project Ga0307411, IMG submission 203712) | Maize rhizosphere microbial communities from greenhouse at UC Davis, California, United States - DK15-O-1 | ecosystem: Host-associated > Plants > Roots > Rhizosphere > Soil | place: USA...
AGGAGGGCGCGCCATCGGTGCGGGTGCGGCGCAGCCGATCGAGCTCAAGGCGCACGAGGCGACGCCGCAGCACCGGCGGTAAGCGTGGTGCGCCGACGACCGGCTCACCGTGTGCGATCTCACCGGCGTCGCGGTGTAGGACATCGTCATCGCCTCGCGCGTCTGCCGCGCGGGGTGAGCGCGGCGAGGGGTCGTCAGCGGGCGTTTTGCGGCTGCAGGCGGCCGTCCTTCACGAGCACGGTCGAGCCAACCGTCACCGTGGCGTCCGGGAAGAAGAGCCAGCGCGAGGCGCCGCCTTGCACCTTTCCGCCCAACTCGGTGTTGTCGCCGAGCGACAGCCGCACGACGCCGGCCCCGTAGCCGGCGTAGGGGATCACGACCGCGTCTCGAGCGACGGCGAGCACCGGGTTGAAGCCGATGCCGAGCTCGCGGAAGTGGCGCTGTGCCGGGAAGCGTGCCAGCACGCTGTCCAGCACGAGGCCTGCCTTGGAGTCGGCGCTCACTCTGGCGACCTCTCCGCGCACGAAGTCGAGCCGAACCATCCGCGCCGTATCCGTCGGACTGAGACGCAGCATGGGGACGACGAGTGTCCCGTCCACCGTTTCCTCCAGCGGCGCGACTCGGAGGACTCCCGCCGGCAGCTCGACCTCGCGATCGACCGGAAGGGGCTTGCCCCGGAGATGCTCTCGCGACGCATCCCCGTCCTGTAACGAGATTGCTCGGTCGCCGATGCGAAAGCGGAGATCGGTCCCCCGCGGCGTGGTGACCCGGATCTCGCCGGCGCGGAGGACGTTTGCGGCCGCCTGGAGCTCGCGCCGCAGTCTGGCGTAGTCGACCTCGAGGGCGCGGGCGTGCAGCGCGTCGAGCTCCGGCGGAATCGCCACGGGAAATCCGTCGGTGCCGGTCGTGATCCCGGTCCAGTGGAAGTGGACCTGGCGCCCGCGGCCGGTGCCGAGCCAGCCGCGGAGCGCGCCCTGCTGCTCCGGCGTCGGCCGCGCGCTCGGTCCGGTCGGCAGCCAGACGTAGATGCTGGCGCGCTCGAGCGCCGCCGCGAAGTCAGGCTGCGGTCCGTAGTCGAGCGTCTCCACCTTCACGCCCGATGCCTCGAGCGCGCCCCGCAATGCCGGCTCGAGCCGCGGCAGGACCGAGCGGTCGACCCGCAGGAGCGCGCGCTCGCCGGCAGACGGCCGCAGGGCCGCGACGACGCGGCCAGCCATCGCCGCGTACGGGAGGTCGGGGTCCCCGGCAACACTCGTCGGCGGCGTCGCACCCCGCGTCTCCTGCGCCATGGCGCGCCGGCCGGCGGTAGTTCCCACGACCGCGAGCAGCGCGAGCAACGCGAGCAGCCCGCGCGAGATCGGTGCAAGAGCGCGCCTAACGTTGTGGTGAGCGAGCATGGACTGTCCCCTCCCTCGACGGGTCCAACTGGAACTTGTGGCGGGCCGCGCGCTCCGCAAGCAGCGCAGCGCAGCGAGCGGAGCACAGGCGGCGAAGGCGTGCAAGGTCGCCTCGTCGCGGCGCGCCACGACGCAGCGACGCCCCGGGGAGCTCGAGCTCCCCGGGGCGTCGGGTTGGTCGGCGCACGGCCGTACCGTGCGCACCGCCCGTCAGATGCGCCGGTCGGTCGGGTCCGGGCCCGGTCTCGACGCCGGATTCGCGTCGAACCGGTCCTTCACGTTGTCGATCTTGTCCGCGATGCGGTCGCCAAGCCCGGTGCTGGTGGCGCGGTCCTCGGCGCCGCTCTCGCGCCCGCGGCGGCGCGTGCCGAAGAACGACCGGTCGTCGTATTCCGGGCTCGCGTAGAAGTCGACGTCGCGGTCGGACGTAGTGGCCGCGCTCGCTCCCGCTAGCCGATCCGCGGCCACGTCGCCGCGTGGCCGGCTGCGCACGAAGCTGCGCAGGGACGTCTCGTAATCGCGCGAGAAGCGCTGCCGGTCGTAGACGGGTGCGCTGGCGAGGTCCGTCGAGCTGAGATTCACGATCACGTCGTCGTGCTCGTCGTCGAGCCGCGCCGTCCCCACCGGAATGAGCGAGTAGTCGCGGCCCGCTCCCTTCGCCACGTCCTTGTCGACCTCGACCTCGAGGTAGCGGACCCGGCTCGCCCCGGTGTCCACGAGTAGGTCGGCGACTTTACCCAGCTTCGTTCCGTCAGCGGTCCTGACGTCCCACCCCCGTATGTCGGGTTGGCCTTCCGGGAACTTGAAGTCCTTGATGTCCTTGGTGTGAACGAGTGCCCCGCCGCTGGTGTTCGAGGCGCGGTCCGTCGTGCGGATGAGGTCGTCTTTTGCCATGTGGCTTCCTCCGTGCGCATGGGTCGGAGCCGGCTAGGCGCGCAGGGCCGTCCCGCGGCTGCGACGTGATGCTGGGGGTGCCCGAGGTCGCAAGAGACGTTCCCAGATATGTCCGGCTGGGCTCGCTGGTTACTATTGCCGAGATCGGTTCCGCTGGAGCGAGCAGTACGAGGCCGGCGGCCGAGTGGGTAGGGCCCGGCGAAGGAGCTCGCCGTCGGCTTCAGCGTGAGAAGCTGAGCCCGACGGCGAGCTCCGGGTTGTGACGCGGCGCGCCGCGGTAGACGACTACATCGCGCGCGTCGGCGCGGAGGGCGAGGCCGGGGAGGATACCTAGTCGCACGCCAACGGCTGGGCTCAGGGCGACGTCCGTGCTGGTCCTCGCCCGCTCTCGGGCGAGCACCGGGAGGCAGCGCGCGGCGGGGGCTCCCGCGTCGGCCGGCCGCAGGCACACGGTGGCGAGCGGGTATTCGCCGGCCGGTGCCTGTCGGGCGCGGAACGACCCGACGCCCAGCGACGCGAGCGGCTCGATGGTGCCGAGGATCGGGCGCTCGGTGAGGCGAACGTCGGCCTGAGCGCCGACGTGTCGCGCGGCGACGCGGCGGTCGTCGCCCGGAGCGGACGTCACGAACCCGCCGACGAGGACGCGCCGGGCGATGCGGCTCGTCGTCGCGCCGGTGAGCTGTTCGAGCGGGAACATGACGCGCGCGCCCGCTCCCTCGACCCGTGCGCGCGCGCCCGCCACTCCCGGGTCCAGGCGCGCTCGGGCAACGTAGCCCTCGACTACGGGCTGAGGCTGCGGCGCGAGCTCGATCGTGCGCGGAGCGGGAGCCGCCGCGCAGGCGCCGAGCAGCGCGACGAGAACGGCCGACACGACGGGTGGGGCCACACGCGCGGCCGCTCGCCCGGTGACGGTGTGCAGTCGGAGTGATCGACGAATCTGACGTAGCTGACGCATCGAGCACCTCGGACGTGGGTCTGGAGTTTCCTCCTGGGTATCTGGTGGACTCGCCCCGCCGCGCCTAACTCCCGGCGCGGCGGGACGGAGCTCGTGCATTACGAGTTCTGCGCTTCCTGGGCGCTGTCGCTCCCCAGCTGCGGTGCCCCGCCGGCGGTGCCGACGCGAATCTTGCGCGGCTGAGCGGCCGGCGCCTTCGGTACGGTGATCTGCAGCACGCCGTTCACGAGCTGCGCCTCGATGCGGTCGCCCTCGACGTACTCCGGCAGGCGCACCGCCCGCTCGAACGCCCCGGTGGGCCGCTCGAAGACGTGCACGCGGAGCTCACCCTCGCTGGCCGCGGCGAAGGTCGGCGCCTTGGAGCCGCGCACGGTGAGGATGTTGTTCTCGAAGCTGAGGTCGAGCTGGTCCTCGCGCACGCCGGGCAGCTCGACGGCGATCAGGTACGCGTCAGCCCGTTCGGCGACCTCGAGAGCCGGCACCCACACGGGGGCGGCGCCACGGCTGCCGTCGGGGAGCACCTGGTCGAGAACCCGTGCCAGTGTGTCCATGCGGTTGAACGCCTGAGTGAGCGGGTGGGACGGGGTACGGGTCGTGATCATGGTTCGTTCTCCTTCTCCATTCGACGAGACATGGGACGCCCCCGTTCGGGCAGGGCGCTCGGCCGGGCGTCGTGGCCGTTGCCGCGTGGCGGCCGCCCCGCGAAATCGGCGACCAGCAGCGCCCGTGCCGGCCATGTTTGCCAAAGTGACCGACGCGCCGGCAGCCAATCGCTCAGCATGGCAGGGAGGACTGTCAGAATGAAATCAGCTCTCGGCGCTCGGCCCTCGGCTCTCGGCTACGGCGGACAGAGGGAATGGCTCAGCGTGAGAAGGACGTCCGTCACGCCGGGGTGTTCCTGACAAACGCTTCAGCCGAAAGCCGAGGGCCGAGGGCCGAGCGCCGCCCTTCTGCCGCCCCGGCGGCGCAGTTCCGCCGGTGAAGCATCTGCTCGACCGCCAGGTCTACCTTCGTGATGTCCGGCCGGAAGAAGAGCGCGACCGTCCAGTCGATCATGATGCGCACGCGCCGGCTCCACCGCGGCATCTGCATCAGGTAGTAGCTCCGCCACGCCCACCAGGCCGGGAAGCCTTTGAGGGGCACGCCGGCGATGACCCCGATCGCCCGGTAGTGGCCGAGCGACGCCATCGTCCCGAGGGTCTCGTAGACGAACGGCTCCGGCGCGCCGCCGTGGAGCACCGCGTGGATGTTTCGCGCGACAGTCTTGGCCTCGCGGAGGGCGTGCTGCGCCAGCGCGGGGTACGGTTTGCCGTCGGGCCCGGGGATTCGCGCGGCGTCGCCTAACGCCCACAGCTCGGGGCGGCTCGGACAGCGCATCGTCGCGTCCACCACCATGCGGCCGCTCTTGTCCTTCTCCACGTCGAGCCCCGCCACGACGCCGCTCGGCACGATCCCGGCGGCGAGCACGATCGTCTCGGCCTCGATCGTCTCGGCCGCCAGGTGCAACCGCCCGGGCTCGACCGACTGCACGGGGGTGGCCACGTGCACGTTCACGCCCCGCCCCCGCAGCACACGCGCGGCGTAGCTGGCCAAGTCGGCGCGCATCTCGGGCAGGATCCGCTCGCCGGCCTCGATGATGTGGAACTGGACCTCCTCCCGCCGGACCCGCGGGTAGTAGCGCAGAATCTCGTCCACGAGGACCGTCAGCTCCCCCGTGAGCTCGGTGCCCACCAGGCCGCCGCCGATGACGACGAAAGTGACGAGCCGACGCTTCCGGTCAGGGTCCGACTCCGTGTCGGCGCGCTCGAACCGTTCGATCACGTGGTTGCGCAGCGTGAGGGCGTCGGCAACGGTCTTGAACGTGAACGCGATCTCCGAGCCGGGGATGAGCCGCTGGTTGGTGGCGGCGCCGAGCGCGAGCACGAGTTGGTCGTAGGCGAGCTCGTAGCGCTCGCCCTCGGCGCTGGACGCGTGCACGACGCGACGGTCGAGGTCCACGTGCTGCACCGTCGCCTCGATGAAGCGCGCGCGGCGGAGGAAGGCGCGGATGGGCTGCGAGCAGTGCCGGACCTCGAGCTCGTCGGAGCACACTTCGAAGAGCAGCGGCGTCACGAGGAAGAAGTTGTCCCTGCTGACGAGCACGATCTCGACGTCAGGCCGGTTCCGGAACAGCCGCTCGAGGTGCCGCGCGGCGTGCGCGCCGCCGAACCCGCCGCCAAGCACCACGATCCGAGTGGGCGGCGGGGGGGCGGCCGGGTGCGCGTTCTGTGATTTGTCGTTCGTGAGGAGCATCTCGACTCCAACGTGGAGGACAGCCAGGGCGCGTCGTCGCAGTCACCGGTGGAGGGATACCGTACGATTTACCGCGGCGGCCGCGTCGCGCAACGTTCGCCGGCGGGAGACGAGAGGCCGCGGGCGGCCGCATGCCGCGCCGGGCGGCCGGGCGGCGGTCAGCGCCCCCGGGCGGACCGACGACAGCCTCGACGGATTACTTGTTGCCGAACGGCCGCGCGCGCGCCGTGCGGAGGTAGAGCCAAAGCGCGCGGGCCTCCTCGTCGGTCATGTGGCTGAACACGATGCGCCACGGCATGAAGTCGTCGATCATGGTGCCGTCCGGGCGCCGGCCCGAGCGCAGCGCGCGCGTGAAGTCGGCCTCCGTCCACGAGGCGATGCGTCCCGCGGGCGTGAGGTTCGAGGCGAGCGGGATACCCGGCGGGCCGGCGACGCGGCCGCCGGACAGGCCGTAGCCGTGGCACCCGTGGCACCCGCTGACGTCGGCCAAGTAGCGCCCGTACTCCACCGTCGGACCCGGCGCGACAACGGGGCGCGACGACAGCCGAGGGGTCTTGGGTGCGACGAGGATGTTGAACTTCCCCGCGGCGAGGAGCGCGCGACCCATCGGGCCGAACCGGCTTCGCGGCACCTCCCGGTCCACCGGCGGGAGCTGCTTCAGGTACGCGATGAGCGCCGCGAGGTCCGGGTCGCTGAAGTGCGTGAACACCTCGCTCGGCATGACGATGAGCGAGGTGCTGTCGCGGTGCACGCCGTAGCGAATGGCGCGAACCCAGTCGGCGTCGCTGAACGTCGCGCCGAGCCCGCCGCGGCCGCGCGTGAGGTTGGGGCCGGCGATGACTCCGAGGGGGCCCTCCTCGGCGATGACGGTGCCACCCAGGTCCAGACCGTGACAGAGCGTGCAGCTCCCGACGGCCGTCGCGAGGTGCCGGCCGCGCGCGACGGCGGCGCTGTCCGTCGGGATCGCGAGCGGCGGGTCTCGCGGGATCGGGTAGGTGCGGTTGATCCGGCGGCTGCTCAGCGCGTAGACGGTGCCGACCGCGACTACCAGGATGGCGGCGAGAACGCCGAGCGCGACGGCGAAGACCCTGCGGAGACGACGCATGCGAGAGCCGGGGTGAAGGGAGGGCCGCATCGTGCGCCAGGCGCGCCGCCGTGGGCGCACCATGGGGGTTGCGGAGAGCGGCCAGCACACACGGAATCTGGCGTCGCCCGATCACCTCGCAATCACCCGAACCTCACCCTCGGTGCCGTCCACGGCTCGCGATCGACGCGCGGATGCGCTCGTACGACTCGTCAGTCCAATGCCAGTCGCCGACCGCGAGGGCGGTAACGCCGCGGGCGGCGAGGATCGCCAGCGCGTCGACCGTGAAATCAGCGCCGAAGGCGAGGACCGGGTCGGAATCGCCCTCGTCGAGCCGGGCGATGGCCTTCGCGGCGGCGCCGGACCTCACCGGGTCCAGCGCCAGCGGGAAGACCAGGACGGTGTAGGGCCCGTGTTTGAGCAGCGGCGGGGGCAGCCGGCGCCGCAGGGGCGGGGGCACGACGTCGGCGAGCCGGGCCGCCTCGACTCCGCGCAGGATTCGGAACTTCATCTCGCGTCGCGCAGCCTAGGCGGGCATGATGCCGGCTACGCGGCCGCGCGCCCGTGCGGCACGCCCTCCGCCGCCGGGTCCACCGGGGCCTCGAGCTCCGGGTGCGCCGCGTCCGGCTCGACGGCGAGCTGGTGTCGCACCAGCCGCGCGTACGTGGGGCACGCGGCGAGCAGCGTCTCGTGAGTCCCGTCTCCGACCACCCGCCCCTCACTGACCACCAGGATCCGGTCCGCGTCGCGGACGGTGTTCAACCGGTGCGCGACGATGAACGTCGTCCGCCCCTGCCGCAGCGACCGGAGCGCCGCCTGCACGGCTTGCTCCGACTCGGCGTCGAGGGCGGCCGTCGCTTCGTCGAGGATGAGCACCGCGGGGTTGACCAGGAAGGCGCGGGCGATGGCGATGCGCTGTCGCTGCCCGCCGGAGAGCGCGCGTCCCCCTTCGCCGACGCGGCTGTCGTACCCCTTGGGGAGCTGCAGGATGAACTCGTGCGCGTTCGCGGCGATGGCGGCCGCCGCGATCTCGGCGCGGCTCGCGCTCGGGCGCCCGTACGAAATGTTCGCCGCGACCGAGTCGTTGAACAGCACCACGTCCTGCGGCACGACGCCGAACTGCCGCCGCACGGTCGCGATCTCCAACGTGCGCAAGTCGTGGTCGTCGATCAGCACCCGACCTTCGGTGGGATGGTGGAGGCGCTGCAGCAGGCGCAGGATCGTGGACTTGCCACTCCCCGACGGGCCGACGAGCGCCACCGTCGCGCCGGGCGCGACCGTGAGGTCCAGACGGTCGAGCGCCTTGCGATCGGTCCGGTACGCGAAGCTCACGTTCTCGAAGCGGACGTGCCCTCTGAGTCGCGGGGCGGGGGACGCGCCGACGACGTCCGGTGCTTCCTCCTCGGCGTCGAGTACGCGGAACACCGACTCGAGCGCGACGACCGCCTTGCGGAGTGTGGGGTAGAGGTCCACGATCTGCTGGACCGGCGCGAACACGCCACCCACGTAGCCGAGGAAGGCGAGCAGCGAGCCGACCGTGAGCTGACCGCGCACGACCATGACGCCGCCGAGGCTCAGGACGAGCACGCGCGCGCTCAGCTCCGAAAGTCCCGCCGCCGCCGTCACGCGGGCGTCCACGTGGACGCCGCGCTGAATGCTGGCGAACGCCCAGCGCATCCGGCGCATGAGGCGACGTTCCTCGGCGCGCTCATTGGCGAAGGCGCGCACGGTGCCCATGCCGTGCAGCACCTCCGTGTACCCCGACCAGAGCCGCGTCCAGAAGGCGTGGTGCATCTTGTCGCGCGCCGTCTGCGCCCGCGCGGCCACGGCCGCGACGATGGCCGGCACCGGAACGAGGCAGAGGATGGCCGCGGTGATCGAGCCGTCGAGCTGCGCCATCCCCCACGCGGCCAGGGTGACGTAGACGAGCGTGGGAGTGAGGCGAAAGGCGACGTCCGTGAACGCCGCGGCCGTTTGCGGCGCGCTGGCGTCGATGGCGTACTTGAGGCCACCGGTGCCGATCTCGGCCTGCGTCCGCGACGACAGCACGCTCAGCTTCGCGGCCACTCTCGAGCGGAGCTGGTACTCGAGGTTCAGCCGGACGGCCCAGGTGGACGTCGTGACCCAGGCGGCGCCAAGGATTCGGCAGGCGAGCACGGTCGCGAAGAGGGCAATGCCGGCGACGAGGTCGCCCTGGGCGGCGGCCCCCGGGCCCAGCCCTCCCGCGGCGCGGGCGGCGAGGTGGTCGACGACCGTTTTCAGGATGAGCGGCTCGGACGCCGCAGCGATGGCGACCCCCAGAGCACCGGTCAGGGTGAGCGCGATGCGCCGGGCGTTCGGGCGCGCAAAGAGGCGAACCGCTCGGCGGGCGAGCCCGAGCTGAGGGCGGATGGACACGACAGAACGAGAGGGTCGGAGGGTCGGGTGCTGCGGGTCGGGTGGGGCGGGTCGGAGGACGCCGGTCGACCCTCGACCCGCATCATCTGACGCTCCGACCCGCAGTCAGCCGAGAGCCGAGAGCTGTAGTTCTGGCGGCCTGAGCCGCACACTACCGTTCGGCTGACGGCTATCCGGCGCCTCTGGTCACGCCGCCCACGGGGCGGGTGCGCCCACGGGGCCGGTCGACGATTCGATCGTCTTCCCTGGGGCGTCCCGAGGCGGCGCAAGCCCGCCCTGGCGTCCGACGGTGCGGCTGAGTAGCCTGACGGGCCACCCACCCGGCACGGGTGCGGTGACGCGGCCACACGGGCGTGCGCGCCCCCGCCCAGCCCTGGGCACCTCGCGTCCGGCGGCGATGGCTCGACCACGAATGACGAACCAGGAGATCCCGATGACGTTGCGCGCGCAGGCGCCGGCCGAGCGGAGCCCCGACCCGACCTCCGGCGAGCGCATTGCCTGGATCCCCGCGCCGGCCACGGTGGAGGGGACGGGCATTCGACGCGTCATGCTCGACGAGCTGGCGATCAAGACGATCGCCCGCGAGCGCGAAATGACCACGCGGGCGCTGACCGACGCCATCGCCCTGCCCGGCCCGGTCGTCGACGACATCTTCCAACAGCTCCGCAAGGCGCAGCTCGTGGAGGTGACGGGGATGACCGGGACCGTGTACCGGATCACCCTCACCGCCGCGGGGCGCGCGCGGGCGGACGCACTGCTCGCGATGAACCAGTACGTAGGGCCCGCTCCGGTGTCCCTCGAGGCGTATAGCGAGCGCTCGCTCGCGCAGTCGATCGCCGGGGCCGGGGTCCGGCCGGACGACGTGCGCCGGGCGTTCGAGCCCTTGGTGCTCGAGGACGAGTTCGTGCGCCGGCTCGGCATCGCGGTCGCCTCGGGGGCGCCGATCGTGCTCACCGGGCCGAGCGGCACCGGCAAGACGTCGATCGCGGCGTGCATCCCGAAGGCGTTCGGCCGCGGCGTTTTCCTGCCGCATGCGGTGGAGGTGGCGGGTCAGATCATCGTCCTCTTCGATCCCGGCGTACACCGCCCGATCCCGGTCACGGCGCCCGCGGAACACGACCGGCGGTGGATCTACTGCGAGCGGCCGTTCATTGTGTCCGGCGGCGAGCTCACGATGGACATGCTCGACCTGCAGTACAACCCCACGAGCGGCTACTACGCGGCGCCGCCGCAGATGAAGGCGAACACCGGTGTGTTCGTCATCGACGACTTCGGGCGTCAGCGCGTACGCCCCGAGGAGCTGCTCAATCGCTGGATCGTCCCGCTCGACCGGGGCGTCGACTTCCTCACGCTACACGGGGGCGGCAAGTTCGCGATCCCGTTCGCCGTGCTCGTAGTCTTCGCCACGAACCTCGACGCGTCAGTCGGCTTCGCCGACGAGAACCGGCCGGGCATCTCGGACACGGCCTTCCTGCGACGGATTCCGAACAAGATCCACGTGGGGTACGCGTCCCGCGAGCAGTTCCACGAGATCTTCCGCCGCGTCTGCGCGGACGCCGGCTTGACGTACGACCACACGCTCGTGGAGCGGCTGGTCGACGTCATGGCGAAGCAGGTGAAAGAGCCGCTGCGGGCGTGCATTCCGCGCGACCTGGTGCGGCACGTCACGTGGGAGGCCCAGTACGACGGCGTGCCGCCGGAGCTCAGCGCCGCCACGCTGGCCCGCGCGTGCGAGACCTATTTCGCGATCCAGGCGCCGGGCGGCTTGCGCCAGTCCTGAGTGCGGCGCCCGGGCGCCTAGGAGGGGCCGCGATCGACCGCCGATCACGCGGTACTCGCGGGCGGGACCGGGGCGTGGTAGGTGCCGCCGCCTGGCCTCGAACATCCTGACCACGGGTGGGCTCCCGCCGTGACCGCCCCGGCGCTCAGGGCTCGCGCAGCGCGATTACCGGGTTGAGGCGGGTGGCGCGCCTGACGGGCCCGTACGCGGCCACCAGCGCCACCGCGGCGAGCAGCGCGCCCGCGGCGAGCGCGGTCGGCACGCCGACGTCGCCGGCTTCCGCCAGGCGCCCGCGCGCGGCGGCGGCGAGACCCAGCGTGACCACCCACCCCAGGGCCACCCCGAGCCCGATCCATCGGGCCGCGTCCCACAGCAGCATCCCGCGGATGGCGCTCGGCTCCGCCCCGAGGGCGACCCGGATGCCGATCTCCTTCGTTCGCTCGGCGGTGAGGTACGCCGTCACGCCCGAGATCCCCGTGCAGGCGAGCGCCAGCCCGAGACTGGCCAACAGCGCGAGCAACACCGCCTTGAGCCGCTGGTCGGCGATCGATTTGCCGAGCAGCGTCTCGAGCGCGGCCACGTCGTCCACGGGCTGGTCGGCGTCCACGCGGCGGACGGCGTCGCGCACGGCGCGCGGGGCGACGCCCGAGGGAAGGGCCGAGCGGATGACGAGCGTCACGAGCGGGAAGCTGTTCTGCGCGTACGGCAGGTAGAGCGTCGGCCCGAGGGTGTCGCCCAGCCCCGAGTCCATCACGTCGGGCACGACGCCGACCACCGTGAGCCACGGGTTAGTGTCGCCGGGCCGCTTGAGCCGCTTGCCGAGCGGGTCCTGCGCCGGCCAGTACCGCTCGGCCATCGACTGGCTGACGATCGCCACCGGCACCGTGCTGTCGCGGTCCGCGGGCGTGAAGCGGCGTCCGCGCAGCACCGGGATGCGCATCGCCGGGAAGTAATCACCGGCGATGCGCCGGAAGTGCACGTTGAACTCCTCGAGCGGCGCGGCCGACCGGCCCTCGATGGTCACCACGGTGCTGATGCTCTGGTCGAACGCGAAGTAATTCATCGTCGACCCCACCGCCGTGACGCCGGGAATCGCGCGGAGCTCGTCGAGGACGCGCTCGACGACCTGGCTGCGGCGCGCCACGTCGGGGTAGCGCGTCCGCGGGAGCGTCATCTGCGCGACGGTCACGCCGGTGGGGTCGAACCCCGGGTCCGTGCGATCGAGCCGCCGCAGCACGCGGAGCATCACCGTGGCGCCCACCAGGAGCACGAGCGCCGCCGCGATCTGTCCGGACATGAGGAGGCGGCGCGTCCGCCGGTCGCCGACGCCGAGCGAGGCGCGCCAGCCGCCTTGCTGGAGGATGCCCAGCGACCCGACCCGCGCCGCGTGAAGGCTCGGCACCGCGGCGCAGGCGACGCCGGCGAACACCGAGAGCAGGACGACGGCGGCGGCCACGCGCCAGTCGACGGGCACGTCCTCGAGCAACGGGTTCGTCCCGAACCCGAGCGCGCGGAGCTGGCGCAACACGACGGCGCCGATGAGCAGGCCGAGCGCCCCGCCCAGGACGCCGAGCACCGTGCTCTCCAACAACTGCCGCCGAACGATGCGCCAGCGGCTGGCGCCGAGCGCGAAGCGCAGCGACGTCTCGGCTCGCGTGCGGGCCACGCGCGCCAGCGTGAGGTTCGCCACGTTGGCGCAGGCGAGGAGCAGCAGGAAAGCGACGGCGGCCGTCAGGGTCAGCACCGTCGTGCGGCTTCCGCCCATCAGCACGGTGCGCAGCGGCCGCGCCCCCGCGCCCCAGCCGGCGTGGAACCGCGGGTAATCGCGCTCGATGACGCTGCTGATCCCGACGAGGTCCGCCGCGACCCGCTCGACGGTCGCCGTCGGGAGCCGGCGGCCCGCGACGAAGACGGTGCGCGACGCGACGTCCGGCGCGTTGGCGAGCGTGAAGCCGAGCGGCACCCAGACGTCGCCACGCTGCAGCAGCGGGCGGAAGCCGGCGCGCATCACCCCGATCACCACCTTGGGCTCGCCGTCGAGCGACAGCACCTGTCCCACCGCGCCGGGGTCGTTCCCGAACCGCCGGCGCCAGAGCGCGTGACTGATCACGGCGACGCTGCTCCGGGCGACGTCCTCCGCCTCCGTGAACGTGCGTCCGAGAAGCGGTGTCGCGCCGAGGAGGGAGAACATTCCCGCCGACACCTCGCCGCCCTGGACCGTCTCCGGCTCCTCCCCGCCCGTCAGCGCGAAGGCCCGGGGCTGCATCGCTTCCACCTGCGCGAGCGTGCGGGAGTCGGCCCGCCACTGGACGAAGTCGCGCGGTGTCGCCATGAACTGCTCCGGCTCCCCGTCCGGACCCGCGTGGGTCGCTTCGATCCAGACCAGGTGGGCCTCGTCGGCGAAGGGGAGCGGCCGCACGAACAGCGCGCTGGCGACGCTGACGACGCTGGCGCTGGCGCCGATGCCCAGAGCCAGCGTGAGCACGGCGGCGGCCGTGTAGGCGGGACTGCGGCGGAGCGCGCGGAGCGCGTGGCGGAGCTCTCCCGTCAAGTCGGTGGCGGTCATGGGTGGCTCGCGGTGCGAGTGTACGGTGCGGCGCCCTCGGAGCCACCATACGCCGGCCGCGTCGATCGCGCGAGCGCAATGTGTGCATGCGTGTCATGAGCGACCTTCATGTAGCACCCGGGCGGCACACGAGCGCGCGCGACGCCCCAGGCTGCTTGCTTCGGTCGTGGGCATTGTCGTAACGTCGATGCGTCGCTGGTTCGCGTCGGCGCTGGCGCCCTCTCCGCGCGTGTCCAGTAGGGGGTTAAGCCATGAGGCGCCATTCCGTCATCCAGTTCCTCGCCGTAGGCCTTGCCGGCCTTCCGGCGTGCGTCGATCGACCCACCGGAGCTGCGGACCTCGCCGCACCCTCGGCCGGTGCCGCCATCGCGGCGCTCGCCACCGGGGACTGGGCGTCCGGGAACGTCCGATACCTCGGGTCCATGCCGCAGCCCGACGGCTACGACCTCGATGCCTTCGCGGGCAACCGGACCCTCATGCCGCGCCCGAGCAGCTACGACACGATCAGCGCCGCCCGGGCTACCAACGTCCGCGCGTTGATGACGGCGGTGCTCGACGCCTCGTCGGCCTCGGTCGCCGACCCCAATACGGGCGCGTGGTGCTCCGTGCGGACCAAGGCGCGGTCCGCCGGCTACTGGGTGCGACGCTTCTACGACACGGAGTCGGGACGGTACCTCGTGTACGGGCAGGACACGTCGACCGGCTCCCAGCAGGCGTACTTCTTCGTGAACCCCGCGTACAAGCGGAACGTGGTGGTCGAAGTGCCGCACGAGCCCGTGGACCCGACCAGCGTCGAGGGGGCGAGGGTATTTCGCGACCTCGCCGCGCGGGCGCTCGTCGTCAACGGCGCGCACCGCTGTGCCTCGCCCACGAGGTCGCCCTGCGACGGGAAGACGCAGACGTGCGGGGGCTTCTACAGGCTGTCGGACCCCGCGCACCACCGGGCGAACGCCTTCCACGCCATTCACCTGGCGCTCGACGACAAGGCGGTGCGCTTCGCGCAGCTCCACCGCCAGACGTCGGTGAACCGTGTCGTCGCGGACGACGGGACGACGAACGCGGACGACGCGAGCTCAGTGTCGGTGACGTTCCTCGGGAAGTTGCGGAGCGTACTCGACCCACTCGGCGCGAACGCACTGGACGACTCCGTGGTCGCCTGCCAGACGCCGAACCAGACGCCGGTGTTCAACCTCAACACCGGGCAGAACGGATGCTACCCGACCAACGTTCAGGCGCGGTACACGCACCAGCAGGCAGACCCGGCCGTCAACACGATCAACTCGTGCACCCTGGGGAGCGCGTACGGGGCGGACCGTCGCGTGCTGCTGATCGAGCAGAGCAACACGGTCATCGATGGCGACTGCAGCGACGGTTACTGTTGGCGGCGGGTAGCCGACGCGCTGAAGCGAACCTGGCCGTGCAGGGACGGAACGACGACCTGCGGCATCGGGGCTGCGCAGCCGAAGTACGCCAACAAGACGTGCCCGTAGGGCGCGAGGTGCGCGGCGACTCGCGCCCTACGCGCTCCGGCGAGGCGTTCGCGCGTCAGCGGCGGCGGAGAGCGCGAGAGCGACGGCGAGCCGCCTAGCGGAGGCGGAGAGTCGCATGGGAGAAGGACGACCCGCCGCGCGATCGTGTCTCGGCCGACAGCGGCGAGGTACGTCGGTCGCGGCGCTCCGCGACG
>Ga0307411_10000387_pt1 | contig 15022 bp, 10 predicted proteins | sample DK1Ometagenome_2_FD_203712 | JGI IMG/M metagenome (GOLD analysis project Ga0307411, IMG submission 203712) | Maize rhizosphere microbial communities from greenhouse at UC Davis, California, United States - DK15-O-1 | ecosystem: Host-associated > Plants > Roots > Rhizosphere > Soil | place: USA...
CGAGATCAGGTGGGCCGGGGGCCGGGTGGAAACAGTGAAGATTCCTTCCCTCAATCGGGCGTATGTGCTGGAAGAAGGAAAGGGGTCGGCCGGCAGGTAGGGCCTAATCGCCCTAAATTTCGATCCGAGCCCACAAAAATCTGTTGACAAAGCACTTGCCCGGGACCATAATTCCAAAACAGTTAAGCGTTTACGTGGAAAGTCCGCAGAATCCCACAGCTCGGTAATGATGTTCGTCGAGTTCGCCCGCGGCCCATCGATATTGTCTCTTTGAAAAGAGGTTTTCGCCTGACGTCCCTTTCGTCTGGTTTGGATCTTGCACTTGCCCTTTCTCTGAGGAGTCGGATTATGAAGCCCCTAAACCTATCGGCCGGCCTGCTGGTTCTCTTCCTTTCCCTTGCGCCCGTTTTTGGACAAAGCGACCGCGGTTCGATCCGCGGCACCGTGACCGACCCGGCAGGCGCCGTCGTCCCGAATGCTCGGGTGGTCCTCACCAGCCAGGATACGAACGAAACTCGCGAAGCCACGACCAACGACGAAGGGGCCTACTCCTTCCCGGAGGTGAAAGCGGGCCTCTATTCCGTAACGGCCGAAGCGAGCGGATTTTCCAAATCAACGGTGGCCGATTTTAAGGTTGCCGTGCAGGTAACGCACACGCTCAATATCCCCATCGCTTTGGCGGGTGCTACGGCCGATGTCACCGTCAACGCGGACACGTCCGTCATCCAGGCCGATTCGCCCACGAGACAGACAAACGTCACCGAGCGGCAGGTTAAGGAATTACCGCTGCTGGTGACGAGCGAGTCCGGCGGCCGCACGCCACTGGCTTTTATATTCCTGGACAGCAACGTCAACTCCTCCGGCAACGCCAACACTTCCGCCACGGGAACCGCAGACGCTTCCAGGTTTAAGATCAGCGGAGGCCAGGCTCTCGGAACGGAGATCCTTCTCGACGGGGCCTCGACGCGCCGGACGCAAAATGGCACATTCTTCAGCGAGGTGGCACCGGGCCCCAATGCCTTTCAAGAATTTACCGTTTCAACCAGCTCTTACTCAGCGGAGTACGGCAATTCGTCCGGCGGTATCGTCAACTTTACACTTAAGTCCGGAACCAACGGTTTTCATGGCGAAGCCTATGATCTGGTCCGGAACGAGAAGCTGAATGCGAACTCCGTCACCAACAAGATTAATAACCTCCCTCGGGGCCGCGACAACCAGAACGATTACGGGTTCAACATCGGCGGGCCGATACCCTTTCTGGGTTTTGGGGAGGGCGTTCCGGCATTCCGGCTATATAAGAATCAGGCCTTCTTTTTCTTCAACTATGAGGGCTACCGTTTTCGCCAAGGCGAGAATGTAGTGGTTACGGTCCCTACTCAGCGGATGCGCACGGGTGATTTTGGGGAGTTGCTGACCGACCCATATGTGGTTGGGTTTTTCGGGCACGGAGTTCAGATTTATGACCCGAGATTTCCGACCAATGGCCGGCCGGCAATTGCTGGCAATCGTCTGGATCTGGTAAACACGATCGTCAACGGGCGGCCCCTGATCGACCCAGCGGGTCTTGCTATACTCCAGGCTTTCCCGCTTCCGAGTCGTCCGGGGGTGTTCCGCAATTATGTCGCTTCGTCCATCCGGCCGATCGACATGAACCAGTTCACGGGCAAGACTGATTTCGTAATCAATGACAAGCAGCGCTTGACCATAAGCTTCTCGCGACGCGATCAGTCAAGGTTGCAAGGCGGCTTTCCTCGCTTCCCGCTACCGTTCGTGGCACAAGGTGTCTGGGACCAAACTTTCAGATCCACTTTCGTTCGGCTACAGCACGACTATACGATTTCGGCCAACATCCTTAACCATTTCAATTTTGGTTTTACCTTTTACGACGTTAGGAACCGGAATACGACGGAACCATTCAACACCGCCGGCCTTGGCATCCCGGCGACCGCGACGCAGAACGTCGCCTTCCCACGTGTGGGGTTCCCGGGTTACGGCGATTTCGTTACGTCAGCGGACCCGCGGTCGTATCAGGACATCGGCTCAACTTTTTTCACCGACCAGATCAAGGACCGTGGGCTTGAGTTCGCCGATTTCGTTACCATTGTGCGCGGCAATCACACAGCCAGGATCGGCGGCAATATCCGAAGGTCCGCGTTTAACGCAAGACAGAAGATCGATCCCGGCGGCACATTCAATTTCCGTAATGAACAAACACGCTCAAGCACGGATCCGGATGGCGGCTGGCCGATCGCGAGCCTGATAACGGGGGCGACGGAATTTGCGTTCAACTTCAATAACTCCATTAATCCGCAGTTCCGCCAGCTCACCCAAAGCTATTTCGCGCAGGACGACTGGAAGGTGACGCAAAATCTCACTCTCAACCTTGGCCTGCGTTACGATTTGCCGGGGCTGCGCATCGAGAAGGAAGGCCGTTACCGGGGATTCGATCCCACGGCCCCTAATCCCGAAGCCGGAGGGCGTCCAGGAGCCCTGGTGGGTGCGGCCGCGCAGGGCGGGCTCCCCGCCGCGATCAAAACGCTAGCGAAAAACGACAAGAGTCAGTGGGGCCCGAGGGTGGGCGCCGCGTACGCCCTCAACAACAAGACGGTCATACGAGGCGGCATTGGCCTCTATTATGCACCTATCCTTTTCGGGAACGAGGGAACTAACGACATAAACACCGGGCTGCAGGGTTACAACAGCGGCAATACCTTCACTCCCGACGGGGACAACGCAAGATTCTTTTTGTCGAGCTTCCCAAATATCCCGGTCGTGGCGCCTGGAGGCCAATTTCTCGGCAGCGACGTACAGTTTTTCGGCACGCAATTCAGAGCCGGTCGTACACTGCAGTACAGCGTGGATGTCCAGCGCGAATTGCCGTGGAACTTTTTCGCCTCCGTTGGTTACATTGGGCATCGGGCGGACCGGCTTCGCTCCAATTTTGGCAGGTTGAACGCCCTACCGCTGAACGCCCTCCGGCTGGGTCTGCCGATCCTCGACACAAATATCAACGCAGTTACCGCCCAGCAGAGAGCTTATGCTCAATCCGTGGGCGTCACGATACCCGCAAGTGGTAACGCTGTTTTCCCGGGCTTCAATGGCAATGTGGCCGCCGCGCTAAGGCCCTTCCCCCAATACAACCGCATCAGCAACATTCTTGAAAGCGAAGGGGAGAGCCGGTATAACGCCCTGCAGATCAAACTGCAACGCCGCTTTGCCCAGGGCTTACAATTCGGAACCGCCTATACATTCTCGAAACTCGTCTCAAATGCCTCCGAGGATCTTTTTGGCGGTTCCCCCCTCTCTGGTGTTATTCAAAATCCCTTCGATTTGGAGTCACTAAAGACGGTGTCGCCGAATAACCCGCCCCATGTCCTCGTCACGAATTTTATTTTTGAGCTTCCGTTCGGCAAGGGGCGACATTTCCTCAACCGCGGCGGCATCGTCGACAGGATCGTCGGCGGTTTCCAGCTTTCTGGTGTTTTTAGGTATCAGTCGGGAACACCGATAGTACCTTTTTCACCTGCTAATACGAGAATTCTCGATATCGCTGGGTATTATGGAAACTTCCGGCCCAACCTCACAGGACAGCCAATCACATTGGACACGTCGGTGCCGGTAGGAAGCGGCATTCGTGTTTTGAACCCTGCGGCTTTTGCGGCCCCGCCGGATTTTGGCGCGGCCCCGCCGTTCCTGCTGAACGGTGCGGTGAACCCGGCCTACACGGCCTATTATTCGGATCCGAATAGGTTTTTCGGGGCGGCTCCGGCGGTTATCACCGCCTTTCGAACGGACCCGTTCTTTTCCGAAGACCTGAGCCTTCTGAAGAAAACGCGTATCACGGAGACGATCTCGTTCGAAGTCGGGGCGGAGTTCTTCAATGTGTTCAACCGAACTCGGTTCGGGGCTCCGTCGACCGACATTCGAGATACCAACTTCGGTGTCAAGAATATTGTGGAGCCCTTCGAAAGGGTCGCGAACCGCGTGATCCAGCTGCGTGGCCGGATCATCTTTTAGGGGTTCGGACCGGAATCCATAACGGCGGCGCGGGGACTGAAATTTCTTGTTCTCGCGCCCTTTCTTTTCCGCGAATGCAACATCCATTTCAAAGGGGGTACCCAGGTTGCGGGGAGTTCTTGAAAAACTTGTAGTCTGTTCATTGGTGATTTCCGGCTTTACGGCCGGAGCACAGGGTCAGTTGAAGACCGCAGCAGCCCCCGCGAAGACGGATGACGTAGTGTCAAAGGCGAGCGAGGCGATATCCCGCGGCGAAATTCCCATGGCAAAAGCCTTACTGCGTCGAGCAGTGGAGGCCGCCCCGACCAACCCGGACGTTCACTCTCTCTTGGGAATCGTGGCCGATCGCGAGAACGACCTGCCCGCCGCCGAAAAGCATTTTGCCGCCGCCGTGCGGCTTGCTCCGCAACACCCCGAAACACACAATAATTACGGCGCTTTGCTCGTGCGGCTGAATCGGAAATCCGACGCCGCGCGCGAGTTCCAGGCGTCGCTGAAAATAAATCCTGATCAGCTCAGTGCCAATGTCAACTTGGCAAAAATTCGCTTCGAAGAAGGAGACCTTTCGACCGCACGCGACCTGTTTGAAAAAGCCGGGGCGATTCGAAATGACGCCGAGATCTCCAAAGCACTACTAGTAGTTTATCTACGACTAAAAGACGCGGAGCGCGCACGGCAACAATACCAAAGATACGCGGCGGATAGGATCGATGAAAAGGACGGGAGCAAAGAACTCGCTGCTCTTCTTCTTGAGAACGGGCTCGCCGGCGAGGCCGCCCGCGAGCTTGAAAGCGCTCTTGCGTCCGACCCGTCCAATGTGGATCTGTTGACCATGTCGGCCACGGCGAAGTTGCAGCAGAAGGACGTCGCGGCGGCCGGGCGCCTGCTCGAATCGGCAGTGGCTCACGGCGTCGAAGATGCGCGCGTTTACGCCGCCCTCGCCGACGTTTACCAGGCCGGCGGGTATCTCGAGAATGCGATACCGGCGATGCGGCTCGCCACCGAAAAGGACCCATCGAGCGAGCATTATCGCGTCAAGTACGGCCTGCTGCTGATCGACTCTAAGGCGCCCGCGGCCGCCGTCATAAGACTTTCCGACGCGGTCAAACAGTTTCCCAATTCCGCCCGGATGTGGCTCGCGCTCGGGATCGCCCAAATCATGGACGGAAAATCGAACGAGGCGATGATCTCCTTCGAAAAAAGTTTGCGGATCGACCCGCGTTCCGTTCCCTCGCTGGCTTATCTCGCAACCGTGCAGCTCGAGCTCGGGCAAAACGCCGAAGCCGCCAAGACCTATCAACAGGCGATCGGGGTCGAGGAGGGGAACGCTATTCTTCACTACCTCCTCGCCGACACGATGCTTAAGATTCCCGCGGCCGACAACCCGGTGATCGAGAAAGAGTTGCGTCGGGCCGTTGAGATCGATCCGAACCTCGCGCCCGCCTACCTGGTCTTGGGCAAGCTGCTCGCCCGCCAGGAAAAATGGGAACCTGCGGTGGCCGAGTTTCGGAAGGCCGCTAGCCTGGACCCCGATGTCGCGGAGACCTATTACCAGCTCGGGCGTTCGTACGCGAGGCTCAGGCGGAAAGACGAATCGGCCGCGGCTTTCGACAAATACAAAAAATTAAACGATAAACAAAAGACCAAGGGAGAGACCGATCGAAAGGATCTGGTCCGCCGCCTCGCGAACGTGCGGTTTTAGATCGGAGGTTTTTATGAAGGCAAGTTGTCTATGTCGTTTGGCTCTGTTGACGATCCTCGTCCCGGCCGTTGCGGCGGCTCAGGATCAAAGCAAGCAGCCGACCCCGCAATTCGAGGAGTGGGGCGATGAGTTCTCCGGCGATAAACTGGACGAGAACAAATGGGAGCGATTCACTTTTGAGGGCGGCGGCGGCGGCAAGATAGAGGTGAAGGACGGCGCCGTGCTGATCAGAAGCGCCAATAAAACGCGGGCCGGAATCCGCTCCAAGCGTGAGTTCACCGCCGACCGGTTCATTGCTGAGACTCATCTCGCGAAGGTCGGGCCCGGCTACCCCGACGCCGGGAGCAACGGGCCAGCGCTTGGCTTCGCGGCGGTCACGATCTTGTTCGACACGTCGGGCCGTAACCGGATCGAATGGATCCTCACGAGCGAGGGCACATTCGAGGCGTGGGCGATGACGGACGGCCGCGGAGAGCGGCTGGACAACGGCAAGCTGGGAACCAAGATGAAGGACCCGGTGCTGTCGATCGTTCGCCGGGGGGATGAATTTTTATTCGTTCTCAACCGTCCCAACGGCAAACCCGAAGACGCTCAGGTCGGGCTCACCAAGACGATCAGAAACATGCCGAGATCGTTTCATTTAATGTTGTACGGCTACGGTTCCTCGGAGAACAACTGGGATTCCGCTCGGGTGGTTGTCGCAAAATAGGCTTGTTATGTTTGGTAGCCGGGTTGCAATTGAAATGACGAACAAACTGAGAAAGTGCGCGGAGCGGATGGGCGGGAATGGCCGCCTGCGCGCACTCTCACTAATTTTCGTATTGGTCTTTTCATTCTCGACCCTGGGGATTGCCCAAGTTACGAACGGTTCGGCCAAGAAGATCCCGCTTTATCGGAACCCTGTCCTTGATCGCGACTTTCCTGACCCCACGGTGATCAAGGCGTCCGACGGATTCTATTACGCGTACGCGACGCAGAGCGTCGTGGGGGGCGTATGGCGCAACATCCAGGTCGCCCGTTCCGTCGATCTCGTAAACTGGGCCGACGTCGGCGACGCGTTGCCGGCGAAGCCCTCGTGGGCAAACCAGACGCAAAACTTCTGGGCTCCGCATGTCACCGAGGCGGGCGGGACGTACTATATGTATTACTCCGCCGACCCGAACACGCGCGACGGGCTATGTTTGGCGGTCGCGACGTCTAAGAGCCCTGCGGGCCCGTTTGCCGATAAGGGCAGCCCGCTTAAATGTGGTGCGGGGTTCGTGAACATCGACCCGATGGCATTCGACGACCCGGCCACGGGCAAGAAATATTTATTTTGGGGCAGCGGTTTTCAACCGATCAAGGTGCAGGAGTTGGCCGCGAACCGGATCGACTTTCAAGCCGGCTCGCAGCCGACCGACCTTATCCTCCCGGTTGCGGACCCGGACCCGGGCAGCTACCGGGATCTGGTGGAAGGCGCCTGGGTCGTCTTCCGCAATGGGTACTATTACCTTTTCTTTTCCGGCGACGATTGCTGCACGGTCGCGCATTACGCGGTGATGGTGGCCCGGGCGACGAGCGTGACCGGACCCTACATTGTCTTCCCGCAAAACAACGGCGTGATCGTCGCCGGTAATCTGAATTGGCTTGGCCCGGGTCACAATTCCGTAATACGGGACGAGAAGTCGGTGGACTGGCTCGTCTACCACGCGTACCGCCCCGAGGATCGGAGCCGTGGACGCGTCATGGTAATGAATCGGCTGCTTTACGGTCAGGACGGTTGGGTCCGCGCCGAGGAAGGCTCGCCGACTTGCGAGGTACGCGTCGGACCGATGCCCCGTGCGAGGTTTTAGCAAGCGAAATGGGATGGGGACAAATCGAATTTGCGGATACATTATCGGGCGAATAATCGGAATTCCCGATACTCTATGAGCAGCATCAAGGAAGTTGCCCGCGAGGCAGGCGTGTCCACCGCTACGGTCTCGCATGTGATAAACAATACCCGCTACGTTTCGGGCGAGGTGACGGCCCGCGTCGAGGCGGCCATCGCGAAATGCCAGTATTATCCGAACGCCCACGCGCGCAGCTTGGCCTCGGGGAAGAGCGACATAATCGGCCTCGTTATCTCGGACATCGCAAATCCTTTCTTCCCCGAGCTCGTCAAGGCGATCGAGGCGGCGGCATTCGAGCGTGGCTACGACGTGATTCTTTCGAACACCAACTACAACACCCAACGGACGTCGCATTATGTCCGCCGATTTATCGAAAGAAAGGTCGCCGGCGTGGCGATCATGACGTCCGAGATGGACAAGAGCCTTGTCGATGAGCTGGCCCGCTGCGAGGTCCCCGCCGTGTTCCTCGACGTTGGGCACCCGGGTGCCCATATGAGCAACGTCGTTGTCGACTACAACAGCGGCATCGAACAGGCCATACGGCACCTGGTTGCGTTGGGCCATCGCCGAATCGCTTTCATCAGCGGATCACCCAAGCTCCGGTCGTCCCGCCGCAGGTTGGAAGCCTATCAACGAATAATGGAGCGCCTGCTTCCAGGCGAGCCGGAGCTCTTGTTTAAAGGTGATTTTAAGGTCGATGGTGGACGGCGGGCCGCCGCGGAACTCTTGAAATCACGCGCCAAGGATATGCCGACGGCCGTGATCGCCGCCAACGATCTTATGGCGATAGGGGCGATCAGCGAGATCGAATCGGCCGGACTCAACGTTCCGGCCGACGTCTCGGTGATCGGGTTCGACGACATCGCTCTCGCGGCCGTGACAAGGCCGGCGCTGACCACCGTTCACCTGCCGCTCGGAGATCTCGGGGCTAAAGCGGTGGAGGTGCTTTTGGGTAGCCTCGAGGATATGGCTAAAGCCGGCGTCGAGGTCAAAATTCCGGCCACGCTCGTTGTTCGAGATTCGACGGCTGCGGCTTCCCGGTACCCCGGTCGAGGGGTGCGAGCCGGGAAAAAGAGCTCGGCGAAGCAAACGGCCTAGATCAATGGGGACCTGGAGGGAGAATATGTTCGGAGCAATAGGCCTTACGCGGCTGCATCTCGTGGTGGCCCTTTTCTTGGTGGTTGTTTCGGCCATCGGCGCCGCTGGTCAACGGGGCCCAACGTACACCAATCCGGTTCAGGCCGGAGATCTCCCGGACCCTTCTGTGATCCGTGTCGGTAAGGATTTTTACGCGACCGCTACTTCCTCGGAGTGGGGGCCGGAGTTTCCCATCATTCACTCGCGCGACCTGGTCAACTGGGAGGTCGTGGGCGTGGTTTTCCCGAAAAGACCCGACTGGTCGGTGGGCAACTACTGGGCCCCCGAGATCTGGCAGGAAAAGGGGCGTTTCTATATCTTCTACGTCGCGAGAAAAAAGGGGGCGAACTTGTGCATCGCGGCCGCCAGCGCCGACCGCCCGACCGGCCCATATCAGGATCACGGCCCGCTGAAATGCCAGGAGGCCGGCTCGATCGACGCGTTCCCCATCCGCGACGAGAGCGGCAAGCTGTTTGTTGTCTGGAAAGAAGACGGTAACAGCGTCGGGCGGCCCACTCCCATCTGGACGCAGGAGCTGGACACGAGAGATTGGAAGCTTGTGGGGGAGCAGCGTGAGATCTTGCGGAACGATCCCGCAACCTGGGAGGGCACGCTTATTGAAGGCCCTTTCATCATGCAAAAGAACGGCTACTTCTACCTTTTCTACTCGGGAAATTTCTGCTGTGGCCGCGGGTGCAACTATGCCGTGGGCGTGGCCCGGTCCAGGACGCTTCTCGGCCGTTGGGAGAAATACGATGAAAATCCGATCTTAAAAGGGAACGAGAGTTGGAATTGCCCGGGCCACGGCACGATCGTGACGAGCGAGAACGGGCGAACATATTTCATGTACCACGCCTACGACCCCAAGGACCTCAACTACGTCGGTCGGCAAGCTCTCCTCGACGAGGTGACCTGGACGCCGGACGGGTGGGCCCGCATTAATAATGGTCGAGGGCCCAGCAGGCAAGCGTCCGCTCCTTTGGGTGTCGCAGAAAGGGAAGAAGAGTACAATTTCTTCGACGATTTTAACGCCCCGCAACTCCACTTTGGTTGGCAGTGGCTGCAGAACAGCATCCCGACGTACAGGATCGCGAACGGGCAGATCGAAATTTCGCCGAACGAAGCCCAACAAATGAATCCCACGGGCGGGATCCTCGCGTACTGGACGACGCGCGGCGACTACACCGCCACCACCATGATCGACGCCGGGAGCGTGGAGGGTGGCGAAATGGCAGGGATATCCGCATACGGTGATGGCGAAAACGCGCTCGGTGCCGGGATCCAGAACGGCAAGGTTGTCGTGTGGAGGCGCGAAAAGAACCAGTTCCGGCAGCTATGGACCGGCGACGCTCCCACCGGCGGACAGATCCATTTTCGGATGGCCGCGAGGGATGGCGTGTTTTACAGTTTTGCCGCGAGCGGCGACGGGCGCAATTTCAAGAATGTCGGGTACGAGCAGAACGGCGAATACCTGCCTCCTTGGGACCGCGGCGTCCGGGTCGCCCTCACAGTCGGTGGCGCGAGCGGGGCTTCCGCCCGTTTCGGCTTCCTGCGGATAGAATCGAAACGAAAATAGAGATTTTCAATTGAAAGGACGATCGGAGAACGGAAAATGATTCATTCAAAAATGCATAGATTTATCGGCCTGCTCGCGATCATTCTTGTCGCTATGGCGGCGGGTTGCGCCAGGAAGGCCGCAAACAGCGGGCCGCAGACCGAAGGCGGTAAAAAGGTCGTCGGTTTCGCGCAGATGAGCAATGACAACCCGTGGCGGATAGCAGAGACCAAATCGATGCGCGACGAAGCGTCGAAACGCGGGTACGAAATGATCGCAACCGACGCTCAGGGACAAATGTCGAAACAGGTTTCCGACGTCGAGGACCTGATCGCCCGTCGCGTCGACGCGATCTTCTTGCCGCCGCAGCAATTCGAAGGCATCGCGCCCGCGCTCGCCGCCGCCAAGGCCGCCAATATACCCGTGTTCCTGATCGACCGCGAAGCCGTTGGGGCCCCTGGCACCGACTATGTCACTTTCATCGGCTCCAACTTCGTCGAAGAAGGGCAGCGAGCCGGGGATTGGGTAGTGAAGAACACCAACGGAAAAGCGGGTGTGATCATTCTAGAAGGCACGGCCGGCGCCTCCGTAGCTCGCGACCGTAATCAGGGCTTTATGGACGCGATCAAAAACAGCCCCGACATCAAGATCCTCGCCTCACAACCCGCCGACTTCGTCAGGGCGAACGGGCAAAAGGTGATGGAAAACCTCATTCAGGCGCACGGCAAAAACATCACCGTCGTTTACGCCCACAACGACGAGATGGCGCTGGGCGCCATCCAAGCCCTCAAGTCGGCGAACATGAACCCGGGCAAGGACGTTCTGGTGGTTTCCGTCGACGGGCAGAAGTCGGCCTTGGAGGCGATCACGGCCGGCGAGATGAACGTTACGGTCGAATGCAATCCGCGTTTCGGCCCGATCGCGTTCGACACCTACGAGAAGTTTCGCCGCGGCGAGCCGATACCACCGAAGATCATCGTTCCGGACAAATTCTTTGACAGCACGAATGCCGCGCAGTTTGTGGCCGAAGCTTACTAATCCCAGGAAGGAGCAGGCTCAATGTCCGACGAAACGGTCCTTCAGATGACCGGGATCAGGAAGGTGTTCTCGGGCGTGGTCGCCCTCGACAACGTCGATCTTACCGTAACGCGGGGCGAGGTCCACTCGCTCGTCGGCGAGAATGGGGCGGGCAAGTCGACGTTGATAAAGGTGATGACCGGGGCGTACTCGCGGGACGGCGGGGAGATCCTTCTTGAGGGCCAACCTGTCAATTTCCACTCGCCCGAGGAAGCCCAGCATGCGGGCGTCGTAGCGGTCTATCAGGAGGTCAACCTGCTGATGTTCCGCACCGTCGCAGAGAACATCTTCCTCAACCGCGAGCCGCGACGGTTCGGGTTTGTCGACTGGAGAAGGATGTTCCGAGGGGCCGGTGAGCTGCTACGCGGCCTGGGTCTCAACATCGACCCGCGAGCGGAACTCGGGACGCTGAACATCGCCCTCCGTCAGATGGTCGCGATCGCGAGGGGCGTCTCGCTCGGGGCAAGAGTTTTGGTTCTGGACGAGCCGACCAGTTCGCTGACGGAAAAAGAGGTGGGCATCCTCTACGACGTCATCCGGCGCCTGAAGGACCAGGGCACGGCGATCGTGTACATCTCGCACCGGTTCGACGAGCTTTATGCCGTTTGCGACCGGGTTACGGTTTTGCGCGATGGCAAGCTCGTCGGCACCCGCGAAATGACCGGGCTCGAGCGGATCGACCTGATCTGCATGATGCTTGGCAAACAGCGGGAGGAGCTCGAAAAGAAGGGCGCGACCGCGTTCGAAGAGCACCGCGGAGCGGAAGGTGAAACGGTGCCGCTGCTAGAAGCGAAAGACCTCAGGCGCGGACGCCGACTCCGTGACGTCTCGCTGTCAGCTCGTCACGGCGAGATCCTCGGCATGGCCGGGCTACTCGGCTCAGGCCGAACCGATGTCGCCCGGGCGATCTTCGGTGCCGACCGAGTCGATGGGGGCAAGGTGTTTCTCGACGGTAAAGAGCTTAATTTACATTCGCCGAGCGACGCGATCGACGCGGGTGTTGCGTTTCTCAGCGAAGACCGAAAAGCCGAAGGGATCATCCCGGAATGGTCCGTCCGCGAAAATCTCACCCTTGCCGCGCTCCCCGATCTGACCCGCATGGGCGTCGTCTCGCGAGCCCGGCAGAACGAGGTTGTCGAAAAGTTCATCAAGCGGCTCGGGATTAAAACTTCGAGCCCCGATCAGAAGGTGCGCGAGCTTTCCGGGGGGAACCAGCAAAAGGTGTTGCTCGCGCGTTGGCTCTGCAAGAACCCGAAATTCATGATCATGGACGAGCCCACGCGCGGGATCGATATCGGGGCAAAGGGCGAGATCCAAAAGCTCGTCAACGAGCTCGCGAACGAGGGTCTGGGCGTGCTCATGATCTCCTCCGAGCTGGAAGAATTGGTCGAGGGCAGCAGCCGCGTCGTCGTGATGCGTGACGGGGAGCTAGTAGCTGAGATCCCGCACGGGAAGATCTCGCAGGACGCGATCATAAGTGCGATGGCGGAGGGGCAGACGGCCCCTGAAAATGGTGATGCGAGCAAGACATAGATTTTGGATACGGTTGCTGCTTTGGTTGGCTCTATTCGCGTCGGCAGTTGCCGCTTGCGCCCAGCAGCGGTGGACGGAACAGAAGTCGCGCGAGTGGTATGCCGCTCAGCCGTGGCTCGTCGGCGCGAACTACGTGCCCGCGAGCTCGATCAACGAGCTGGAGATGTGGCAGTCCCCGACCTTCGACCCGCGGCGGATCGACTTGGAACTAGGCTGGGCTCAGGGCATTGGGATGAACACGATGCGGGTGTTCCTGCACGACCTGGCGTTCCAGCAAGATCCGAAGGGGTTCAAGCAGCGGCTCGACCGCTTCCTCGCCATCTGCGACCGGCACCGGATCAAGCCGATGCTTGTGCTTTTCGATTCCGTCTGGGACCCGAACCCACACGTCGGCAAACAGCGCGATCCTAGGCCAGGCGTTCACAATTCGGGATGGGTCCAGTCACCGGGTGCGAAGGCGCTGGCCGACCCGTCCGAATATGCGCGGCTCGAACGATACGTCAAGGATGTCGTCGGTACCTTTTCCAAAGACCGTCGCGTGCTGGCGTGGGACGTCTGGAACGAGCCCGACAACCGAAATGGCGGCGACTACGCCAAGCAGGACCCAAAAAACAAAGTGGAGCTGATCGAAAAGCTTTTGCCGAAGGTTTTCGACTGGGCGAGGTCCGCCCGCCCAGAGCAGCCGCTCACCAGCGGGGTGTGGAAAGGTGATTACCCGAAAGAGGGCAAGCTCGACGAGACCGAGCGGATCCAGATCGCGAATTCCGACATTATTTCCTTTCACTCCTATGAGCCACCTGAAGAATTCGCAAAGCGCATCGAGTTCCTGCGAAAGTACGACCGCCCGATCATCTGCACCGAGTACATGGCACGGCCCCGCGGCAGTACTTTCGTGGCAATTCTCCCGCTCGGCCGCAGGTACAACGTCGGGATGATCAATTGGGGGTTCGTGCAAGGCAAATCACAGACCAATTATCCGTGGGATTCGTGGGAGCACCCGTACGTCGAGTACCAGCCTTGGATCTGGTTCCACGACGTATTCCGCACCGATGGGACGCCTTATCTTCACGAGGAAACCGACCTAATTCGCAAGCTGAGCCGCGGCACAGGCACGAGGGCGGCCGTAAAATAATTTCGGAGACTGATTGCGTATGGCAGAAGCAGCGGCGATCGATCCGGCCACCAAGGCCACCTTTCGACTCGGCGATTACGCCCCAACTTACGGTGCCCTCGCGGCTCTGGTGCTGCTCCTTTTGTTGAACATTGCGTTCACCCCTAACTTCGCCGCCTACGACAATTTCCGAAACATCCTGGTGCAGGTGACGCCGACGATGTTGGTAGCGATCGGGATGACGTTCGTGATAGCTACGGGCGGCATCGATCTTTCGGTGGGTTCGGTCATGGCCATCGCGTCGGCGATAGGGGCGGTATCTCTCGATTACGGAGCGTTCACCGCAGTCGGAATCGCGCTCGTGGTCGCCGGGGCGATCGGCACGTTCAACGGTTTCCTGATCTCCGCGTTCAAGATCCAACCGATCATCATAACGCTGGCCCTGCTGATATCGGGTCGCGGCATCGCGCAGGTCATAAGCAGCGGCGGGCAGGTGATCCCGTTCACTGACCCCGGATTTGAGTTTCTGGGTCAGGGTTACCTGCTCGGGGCCCCGATCCAGGTCATTTTGCTGGTCGTGGTGATCGCGGTCGCTGTGTTTCTGCTCCGCTCGACGATCTTCGGCCGCTACGTGATAGCGGTTGGCGGAAACGAGGAGGCGGCGCGGCTCTCCGGCATCCGGGTCAACCGGGCGAAGATCACCGTTTACGCCATCAGCGGCTTGCTCGCCGGCCTGGCGGGCTTGATCTATACGGCACGGCTAGGCGCCAGCGACGCTTCCAAGGTCGGCGACGGCATCGAGCTCGACGCGATAGCGGCGACCGTTGTTGGGGGCACGCCGCTGACCGGCGGGCGGGCTACCATCGTCGGCACCGTCATTGGTGCGCTGATCATGATCGTGATCACGACCAGCTTCAACATGAACAACCTCAAGTTTCCTTATTCGCTCGTGATCAAGGCCGCGATCATCCTGCTTGCAGTGTATATCCAGCGACCGAAATTGTCATAAATGAGCACTT
>Ga0307411_10000389_pt1 | contig 15007 bp, 8 predicted proteins | sample DK1Ometagenome_2_FD_203712 | JGI IMG/M metagenome (GOLD analysis project Ga0307411, IMG submission 203712) | Maize rhizosphere microbial communities from greenhouse at UC Davis, California, United States - DK15-O-1 | ecosystem: Host-associated > Plants > Roots > Rhizosphere > Soil | place: USA...
TGATGTGCAGCAGCACACCGGAGGAGCGTTGGTTCAGGTTCATACGTGGCGCAGGACGACGAGGGAACGGGCCGGCACGGTGAGCGGCTGGCCAGGAAGGACGAGGAGCGCGGCGGATTCGCCGCTGCTGTCGAGCACGAGCTGCCAGGGGCCGTTGCACAGCAGGAAGGGCAGCGGCGCCGGGTCGGGGTTGAAGACGATCATTAGCCGCGGCGTGCTGGCGTTGGCCTCGCGCAGCTGGGCGCCGAAGGCGCGCTGGCCGGCGTCATGCCAGTCGTGCGGCGTCATCTCGTGGCCGCTGGGGGCGTACCAGGCGATGCTGGCCTCTTCGGGGCCGGCGGCGAACCAGCGCGCGTGGCGCAGCAGCGGTTCCTGCGCACGCAGCGCCAGCAGTTGCGCGACCAGCTCGGTCAGGCGGCCGTCGGCTTCGCTCCAGTTGAGCCACGTGGTCGGGTTGTCCTGGCAGTAGGCGTTGTTGTTGCCGCCCTGGCTGTTGCCGATCTCGTCGCCGGCGCACAGCATGGGCGTGCCCTGGGCGAGCAAGAGCGTGGCGAGCAGCGCGCGGCGCACGCGCTCGCGGCTGGCGTTGATCGCGGCGTCCTCGGTCGGTCCTTCGGCGCCGAAGTTGGCGCACAGCTCGCCGTCGCGGCCATCGCGGTTGTCCTCGCCGTTGGCGTGGTTGTGCTTGGTGGCGTAGCTCGTCAGGTCGGCCAGCGTGAAGCCGTCGTGCACGGCGACGAAGTTGACCGACGCGGTGGGCAGGCGTTGCCCGTGATGGAAGACGTCGCTGGAAGCGGTGAAACGCCGCGCGAACTCGCCGCGGCTGCTGCCCACACCCAGCCAGTAGCCGCGCACCGCGTCGCGGAACTTGTCGTTCCACTCCAGGAAGCGGCCCGGGAACCGACCCACCTGGTAGCCGTCATAGGCCGCGTCCCAGGGCTCGGCGATCAGGTGCACGCTGGCCAGTACCGGGTCCTGCCGCAGCGCGGTGAAGAAGGCGGCATTGGCGTCGTAGCCCTGGTGCGTGCGGCCGAGCACCGGCGCCAGGTCGAAGCGGAAGCCGTCGACGCCCATCTCTTCCACCCAGTAGCGCAGTGAATCGAGCACGAACTGCGTCACGCGCGGATGGGCGCAATGGACGGTGTTGCCGCAGCCGGTCAGGTTCTCGTTGCGGCTTCGGTCCTCCGGCACCAGCCGGTACCAGGTGGCGTTGTCCAGCCCGCGAAAGGACAGCGTCGGGCCGAACTCATTGCCTTCCGGCGTGTGGTTGTAGACCACGTCCAGCACTACCTCCAGCCCAGCGGCATGCAGCGTGGCCACCATCTGGCGGAACTCCGCCGTCACGGCGGTCGGGTCGTTGCGGTGGGCCGCTTGCGCCCAGCGTGGGTCGGGGCAGAAGAAGCCGAGCGTGTTGTAGCCCCAGTAGTTGTGCAGGCCGCGCTCGGCGAGGTGCGGCTCGTCGATGCAGTAGTGCACCGGCAGCAGCGACAGCGTCGTCACGCCCAGGCGCTTGAAATGAGCCACTGAGGCCGGATGCGCCAGGCCGGCGTAGGTGCCGCGCAGGTCCTCGGGCACGCCGGGCAGCAGCTTGGAGAAGCCCTTGACGTGGACCTCGTAGAGCACGACGTCCCTCGGCGCGCGGCGCGGCTTGTGGGCCGGTGCATGCGCCACCGGCGGCGCTGCAAGGTTCGGGGCGACGCGCGCCTTCAGCGCCTGCGCCGCGTTGTCGCGCGTGTCCAGCGAGCGGGGGCCGTCCGGGTGGCCCAGCTCATAGCCGTGGTGCTCGGCGCGCCAGCCGAAGTGGCCGACTATTTCCCGAGCCCAGGGGTCCAGCAGCAACTTGTGCGGGTTGAAGCGGTGGCCCTGCTCCGGCGCGTAGGGGCCGTGGGCGCGCAGGCCGTAGACCAGGCCGGGGCCGACGCCCGGCAGGAAGCCGGTGAAGACGCCGTCGAACGGGCCGTCCAGCGTGTAGCGACGCAGCTCGCGCTGGCCTTCGCCGTCAAACACGCAGAGTTCAATGCGCGTCGCGTACTCGCTCATGACGGCGAAGTTCACGCCGCCGTTGCGGGCGAGGGAACCCAGCGGCTCGTGCCAGCCGGGTTGTAAGTCGGGTAGGTGGGCCATCAGAGGCGGACTAGCAAGTGCAATGCCCGGGGAACATGGCAGATCAGATCGGAACAAAGAAGAGCGTGGCGAGCGGCGGCAGATTGATCGTGATCGACAAGCGCTTGCCATGCGCCGGCTGGGCCTGCACCGGCAGGCCGGCCGCGGCCACGCCGTTGCCCATGTTGCTGCCGCCGTAGTAGGCGGAGTCGGTGTTCAGCGCTTCCTTCCAGGCCGTCACGCCATCCGGCACGCCGAGCGAGTAGCCCTCGCGCGGCACCGGCGTCATGTTGACGACGACGACCACCATGCGGCCCGTCCCGTCGCGGCGCACCCAGGCGTAGATGGAATGCTCGGCGTCGTGCGCGCTGATCCACTCGAAGCCGCCGGCCTGGCAGTCCAGCCGGTGCAGGGCCGAGTGCTCGCGGTAGAGCTTGTTGAGGTCGCGCACCAGGCGCTGCACGCCGGCGTGGCGGTCGTCTTCGAGCAGGCCCCATGGCAGCGGCTCGGCGTGGTTCCATTCGTTGCGCTGGGCGAACTCCTGGCCCATGAACAGCAGCTTCTTGCCCGGGTGACCCCACATGAAGCCGTAGTAGGCGCGCAGGTTGGCGAACTTCTGCCAGTCGTCACCCGGCATCTTGGCCAGCATGGAGCCCTTGCCGTGCACGACCTCGTCGTGCGAGATGGGCAGCATGAAGTTCTCGCTGAACGCGTAGATCAGGCCGAAGGTCATCTTGTCGTGATGCCAGCGGCGGTTGATCGGGTCCTCGGCCATGTAGCGCAAGGTGTCGTTCATCCAGCCCATGTTCCACTTGTAGTGAAAGCCCAGGCCGCCCGCGTAGGTGGGCGCCGAGACACCGGGGAAGCTGGTGCTCTCCTCGGCCACGGTGATGGCGCCCTCGACCTCGCCGACATGCTCGTTCATCTCGCGCAGCAGCGAGATGGCCTCGAGGTTCTCGCGGCCGCCGCGCACGTTCGGAATCCATTCGCCTTCCGGGCGCGAGTAGTCCCGGTAGAGCATGCTGGCGACCGCGTCCACGCGCAGGCCGTCCACGCCCCAGCGCTCGATCCAGTACAGCGCGCTGCCGATCAGGAACTGGCGCACCTCCGTGCGGCCGAAGTTGTAGATCAGCGTGTTCCAGTCGCGGTGGAAACCTTCCTTGGGGTCGGCGTATTCGTAGATGCGCGTGCCGTCGAACTCGGCCATGCCGTGGGCATCTGTCGGGAAATGCGCGGGCACCCAGTCCAGCAGCAGGCCCAGGCCCTGGTCGTGGCAGGCCTTGACGAAGCGCGCGAAGCCCTCCGGCGCGCCGAAGCGGGCGCTGGGCGCGTACAGGCCCAGCGTCTGGTAGCCCCAGGAGCCGTCGAACGGGTACTCGGTGATGGGCATCAGCTGCACATGCGTGAAGCCCATGTCGGCCACGTAGGCGGGCAGGTGCTCGGCGAGTTCGTCCCAGGTCGGGAACTCACCCGACACGCCACGGCGCCAGGATGCGGCATGCACCTCGTAGACGCTGATGGGCGCCTCGCGCCGGTTGGCGCGCTCCCGCTGGCGCGGCAGCGCGGTCGGTGCCGGCAGCGGCGCCACGACGCTGGCGTTGTCAGGCCTCAGCTGAGCCTGGCGGGCATAGGGGTCGGCCTTCAACGGCAGCAGCGTGCCGCCGCCCGAGACGATCTCGAACTTATAGAGGTCGCCCTCGGCTGCATGCGGCACGAAGATCTCCCACACGCCGGCCGTGTGGCGCAGCCGCATCGGGTGGCGGCGGCCGTCCCAGTTGTTGAAGTTGCCGACGACGCTGACGCGCCGGGCGTTCGGCGCCCAGGTCGCAAAGCGCACGCCGCGCACGTCGCCATGCTGCACCGCATGCGCACCCAGGCTCAGCCACGGCCGGAAGTGGCTGCCTTCGGCGAAGGCCTTCAGATCTTCGTCCGCGAGCTGCGGGTAGAAGGCGTAGGGGTCGGCGTAAATCCCCTCGGCGCCCTCCCCGCCCCCGGCCCATTTCACGGCCAGCCGGTAGTCGAAGCGGTGCTTGCGCCGCGGCACCATCGCCTCGAAGAAGCCGGCGCGGCGCTGCTCCAGCTCGACGATGCGCTTGCCGCTGCCGGCGTCCAGCAAGGCCACTTCCGCGGCACCGGGCAGCAGCGCGCGCACCCAGAGCCGACCGTTGTCGTCCGCATGCAGACCGAGCCGGGCAAAGGGATCGGCGTGGCGGCCTGCCAGCAGGGAGTCAACGTCGGCGTCGTTCAGCATCGGTTCAACTATTCAGGCTTTTCACGGACCAGACCCGGTCCACGTATTCGGCGATCGTGCGATCGGACGAGAACGGGCCCATGCCGGCGATGTTGCGCAGCGCGCGCTCGGCCCACGCCGCGCGGTCGGCGAACAGCGCGTCGACCTTGGCCTGGGTGGCCACGTAGTCGGCGAAGTCGGCCATCAGCAGGTAGACGTCGCGGTGCAACAGGCTGTCGACAAGGCTGCGATAGCGCTCAGTGTCGCCATTGCTGAAGACACCGGCCGAGATCGCGTCGATGACGCGCTTGAGCTGGCGATTCTCTTCGACATACAGGCGCGGGTCGTAGCCCAGCTGCTTGATCTTGGCGACCGCGTCGGCACGCAGGCCGAAGACGAACATGTTCTCCACGCCCATGGCCTCGGCCATCTCGATGTTGGCGCCGTCCCAGGTGCCGATCGTGACCGCGCCGTTCATGCCGAACTTCATGTTGCCGGTGCCCGAGGCCTCGGTGCCGGCCGTGGAGATCTGCTCCGACAGGTCGGCCGCCGGGATGATGCTTTCGGCCAGCGTGACGCTGTAGTTGGGCAGGAACACCAGCTTGAGCTTGTCGCCCACGCGCGGGTCGCTGTTGACGACGCGCGCCACGTCGTGTGCCAGGCGCACGATGCTCTTGGCCATCTGGTAGGCCGACGCCGCCTTGCCCGCAATGACGACAGTGCGTGGCACCCATTGGGCGTCCGGGTTGTCGCGGATCGCCTGGTAGCGGCTGATGACGTGCAGCAGGTTGAGCAGTTGGCGCTTGTATTCGTGGATGCGCTTGATCTGGATGTCGAACAGGCTGTCCACATTGACCGCCAGCCCTAGCTCGCGGCGGATGACCGCGGCCAGCCGCTCCTTGTTGGCACGCTTGACGGCCAGGAACTCCTCGCCCAGTTCGCGGTTGGCGGCCAGCGGGGCCAGCTCGCCCAACTCCGCCAGGTCGGTGCGCCAGCCGTCGCCGATGCGGCCGTCCAGCAGCGTGGCCAGCAGCGGGTTGGCCTGCTGCAGCCAGCGCCGCGGCGTCACACCGTTCGTGACGTTGTGGAAGCGCTCCGGCCAGAGGCGGGCGTAGTCGGCAAAGATGGTCTGCACCATCAGCTCGGAGTGCAGCGCGGCGACGCCGTTCACGCGGTGCGAAGCCACCAGCGCCAGCGAGGCCATGCGCACGCGGCGCTCGCCCCCATGGCTGCCCTCGTCGATGAGGGACACGCGGGACGCAAAGGCATGGTCGCCAGGGAAGCGCGCCTGCACCTCTGCCAGGAAGCGGTGGTTGATCTCGTAGATGATTTCGAGGTGACGCGGCAGCAGGTGCTCGAACATGCGCACCGCCCAGGTCTCCAGCGCCTCGGGCATCAGCGTGTGGTTGGTGTAGGCCACCGCCTGGCGCGTGATCTTCCAGGCCTCGTCCCAGCCCAGGCCATGCTCGTCCAGCAGCAGGCGCATCAGCTCGGCAGGCGCCAGCGCCGGATGGGTGTCGTTGAGGTGGATGGCGTTGGTCTTGCCGAGGTTGTGCAGGCTGCCGAACTCGCGCAGGTGGCGCGCGATCAGGTCCTGCAGCGAGGCGCTGACGAGGAAGGCCTCCTGCTTCAGGCGCAGTTCGCGGCCGGCCTCGGTGGAGTCGTCCGGGTAGAGCACCCAGTTCAGCGCGTCGGCCAGCACCTGATGGCGCGCGGCGCGGGCGTAGTCGCCTTCGCAAAAGGGCTTGAAGGCGATGGGCGCGGCCGTCGCCTGCCATTGGCGCAGCGTCGAGACGCGCTCGCTGCGGTGGGCGGGCACGATGAAGTCGAAGGCCTGGGCCTCGATGCTGTCGGCCGGCAGCCAGCGGCGCACGCCGGTCGCGTCGACCTCGACGCGGCCACCGAAACCGACCTCGTAGCGCAGGTCGTGCCGCGGCAGCTCCCAGGCGGGTGAGTCACGCGTCCAGTCGTCGGGCTGCTCCAGCTGGCGGCCCTGGCTGATGACCTGCGCGAAGGTGCCATAGCGGTAGCGCAGGCCGTAGCCGAACGACGGCAGCTCCAGCTCGGCGAACGAGTCCAGGAAGCAGGCCGCCAGGCGACCCAGGCCGCCGTTGCCCAAAGCCGCGTCGGGCTCGCGCTCCAGCACATCGCCCAGCGCCAGGCCCTGCTCGCCCAGCCGGGCCTCCAGCGGCTCGGTGAGCTTCAGCGCCGCGAGCGCGTTGGACAGCGCACGGCCCATCAGGAATTCCATCGACAGGTAGTGCACGCGGCGCACTGGCGCCTTCTCGCCGCGTTGCGCGTCCGCGGCCTGCGTGGCGGCCCAGCGGCGCGCCAGCGTCTCGCGGCAGGCGATGGCTGCAGCATGCAGCGCCGCCTGCGGCGTGGCGCCGTGGCTGCTCTGGGACAGCTCCCGCGCGTAGGCGGTCTCGAAGGCGGCGTGCAGCGCCTGGGTTTCGGAGGAGACAGTGGCGGGGGCGGACGGCTTCATCGCGTGGGCGGGCTTGGCCTTGGGCTTGCGTTGAACGTTCAGCGCGGAGCTGAGGCGGGTTGGGGTGTTCATGAGTGCCGGCCCCCAGCGACGAGGGCAAGAATGCTACCGGAGCGGCAGCGATGGGCGAAGTATCGACGAGCTCCGATGCATTGTGTAGTTTGACTACATCGGGAAAACCCGGTGAGTTTTGCAAATCATTGATTCATAAGGATTTGACGAGGAATTCGCCGGATCATTGCTGTTGTTCTCGATGTAGGCGAGCTGTATATTGTCTACAAAGACAGGCGAACAACGGAAAGTTCGCGGTCCAAGACGAGACAAGCCGGCCGCCTGGCGCCCGGTGAACGAAAGGTTAGAAGTGGCAGACGTTCGACTCACCGGCGTGGAGAAAGCCTATGGCGACATCCGCATCCTTCACGGCATCGACCTGGAGATCCGCGACGGTGAATTCATGGTCTTCGTCGGCCCGTCCGGCTGCGGCAAGTCCACGCTGCTGCGCTCCATCGCCGGCCTGGAAGAAATCACCGGCGGCGAACTGAGCATCGGCGGCCGTGTCGTCAACGACGTGCCGCCGGCCGAGCGCGGCATCGCCATGGTGTTCCAGTCGTATGCGCTCTACCCGCACATGAACCTGTTCGACAACATGGCGTTCGGGTTGAAGCTGGCCAAGGTGCCCAAGGCGGAGATCGAGACCGCCGTGCGCGAGGCCGCAAGAATTCTTCACATCGAGCATCTGCTGGACCGCAAGCCCAAGGATCTGTCCGGCGGGCAGCGCCAGCGCGTGGCCATCGGTCGGGCCATCGTGCGCAAACCCAATGTGTTCCTGTTCGACGAGCCGCTGTCGAACCTCGATGCGGCGCTGCGGGTGCGCATGCGCTACGAGTTCGCCAAGCTGCACGAAGACCTGAAGACCACCATGATCTACGTGACGCACGACCAGGTGGAGGCGATGACGCTGGCCGACCGCATCGTCGTGCTGTCGGCCGGCAAGGTCGAGCAGGTCGGCTCGCCGCTGGAGCTGTACGAGCACCCGCGCAACCTGTTCGTGGCCGGCTTCATCGGCAGCCCGAAGATGAATTTCCTGGGGGGAGAGCTGGTCGCTGTCGGCGCGGGTCATGTCGACCTGCAGTTGAGCGGCAGCCCGGTCGTCCTGCGCGCGCTGGTGGACGGCAGCGCCGCCCGGGTGGGCGACAAGGTGACGCTCGGCGTGCGCCCCGAGCACATCCGCCAAGGCGGCAGCGGCAACCTGCTGCAGAGCACGGTGGCCTTCGTCGAATCTCTGGGCGGCGTCACTTTCGCCTACTGCCCCTACCCCGGCCTCGAGGAGCCGCTCACCTGCCAGTTCGAAGGCCGCAACGGTTGTGACCGCCTGCGTACCGGACAGGCGCTGGACCTGCACCTGCCGGCCGAGGCGCTGTACGTGTTCGACGCCGACGGCCTCGCACTGCGCCGCCTGGCTGCGCCGGAGCTGCACGCATGAAGTGGCTGCCATTGACAGCTGCACTGCTGGCCGCGCCGGCGCTGGCGCAAACGCCCAAGCTCCTCGTCTGGATCAACGGCGACAAGGCCTACAACGGCCTGCAGAAGGTCGGCAACGCGTTCGAGAAGGTCTCGGGCGTCAAGGTCGTCGTGGAGCATCCGGTCGACGCGACCGACAAGTTCCAGCAGGCGGCCGGTGCCGGCAAGGGGCCGGACGTCTTCTGCTGGCCGCACGACCGCGTCGGCGAATGGGCCAAGGCCGGCCTGCTGACGCCGCTGCGCCCGTCGCCCCGGCTCAAGGCCGAGGTCGAGGACCAGGCCTGGACGGCCATGACCTACCGCGGCCGCATCTGGGGCTACCCGATCGCCATCGAAACCACCGGCCTCATCTACAACAAGGCGCTGGTGCCCAAGCCCCCCGAGACCTGGGACGACGTCATCGCCATCGACAAGAAGCTCAAGGCCGAGGGCAAGAGCGCCGTGCTCTGGGACTACAACAAGAGCTTCTTCACCTGGCCGATGCTCGCGGGCGCCGGCGGCGTGATCTTCGGCCGTGATGCACAGGGCGACTTCGATCCGCGGCAGGTCGACGTCAACAACGCAGGAGCGCTGGCAGGCGCCCGCATGCTGGAGCGTCTCGTCAAGGACGGCCACATGCCCAAGGGCGCGCGCTATTCCGAGATGGAGACGGGCTTTGCGCGCGGCCAGGTCGCCATGATGATCTCCGGCCCCTGGGCATGGGACAACGCACGCAAGGCCAAGATCGACTTCGGCGTGGCGGGCATTCCCTCCGTCGTCCCCGGCAAGCCGAGCAAGAGCTTCGTCGGCGTGCTGGGCTGCATGATCTCCGCGCCGTCCAAGGAGAAGGACATCGCCAAGGAGTTCATCGAGAACCACCTGATGCGCCCCGAGGCCCTCAAGGTGCTGGACGCGGACGTGCCCATCGGCGTGCCGGCCAACAAGGCGTTCTATGCCGAGCTGTCGGTCAACCCCTTGATCGCCGCCAGCATGACCAACGCGCGCAACGGCGCGCCCATCCCCAACATCCCCGAGGTGGGCCGCTTCTGGACCGCGATGGATGCGGCACTCGAAGCCATCACGAACGGCTTGCAGGCGCCCAAGGACGCGCTGGACGGCGCCGCCGCACGGATGCTGCTGAACAAATGAACGCGTTGTCCTCATCCCTGGGCCAGGGCGCCTACTCCACGCTGCCGCCGACGCTGACCGAGAGGCTGGCGAAATGGCTGCAGTGGCCTGCAGCCATCGCGCTGATGCTCGGCGCGCTCTACCTCGTCTTCGTCATCTACACCACCGGCCAGGCCGCGTGGGCGGTGGGGTTGCTGGCGCTGTTCGGCGCCGGCTTCTACGTCTACCTGAGCCGCGGCGGCTTTGCCTGGCGCTACCTGTTTCCCGGCGTCGCAGGCATGTTGGTCTTCATCGCCTTCCCGCTCGTCTACACGGCGCAGATCGGCTTCACCAACTACTCCAGCACCCACCTGCTCAGCGAGAGCCGCGTGCGCGAGTACCTGCTGGAACAGCGGGACGCGGTGGAAGACCAGGTGCTGGGCTACAGCCTGCATGCCAGCGGTGCCGAGTACCGCCTGGCGTTGCGGGCCCCGCAGGACGGAAGCCCTGAGGCCGCGCCGCACTGGGTGTCCCCTCCGCTTGCCCTGCGCGCCGGCAAGGAGCTGCGCGTGGAACTGGCCGCAGCGGACGCCGCCGCGCCGCCGCTGAACGCCGCCCTGCCCCTGCCCGAACTGATCCAGCACCGCGAAGCGCTGGCCGGCCTCGTGCTCGCGCTGCCCGACGCGAGCGCGCCGTTCCGCGAGTTGCGCTACCTCGGTCTGCGCGAGTTCGGCCCCGTCAAGCCGCTGTGGACGGCCAACGCCGACGGCAGCCTGACCCGCGCGCTGGACGCCGCCGTCTTCAAGCCCAACCGCGACACCGGCTTCTTTGAAAGCGCGTCCGGCGAGGTGCTGCAGCCCGGCTTCAAGGCCTTCATCGGCGTGGCGAACTACGCGCGCATGCTGGTCGACGCCGAGTTCCGCGGCCCCTTCCTGTCCATCTTCTCGTGGACGGTGGTGTTCTCGGCGCTGACCGTCGTGTTCGCCACGGCCATCGGCATGCTGTTCGCCGTGATGCTGAACTGGGAAGGCATGCGCTTTCGCACCACCTACCGCACGCTGCTGTTCCTGCCTTATGCGGTGCCGGGCTTCATCTCCATCCTCGTGTTCAAGGGCCTGTTCAACCAGAACTTCGGCGAGATCAATGCCATCCTGGATGCGCTGTTCGGCGTCAAGCCCGCTTGGTTCGCCGACCCGCTGCTGGCCAAGACGATGCTGCTCATCGTCAACGTGTGGCTGGGATATCCGTACATCATGATCCTGTGCTCCGGGCTGCTGAAGGCCATCCCGGCCGACCTCTACGAAGCCTCGGCGCTGGCCGGCGCCAGCCCGTTCACGAACTTCTTCAAGATCACCGCGCCGCTGATCATCAAGCCGCTGGCGCCGCTGCTGGTGAGCGCCTTCGCGTTCAACTTCAACAACTTCGTGTTGATCGCGCTGCTGACCGACGGCCGGCCGGACTTCCTGTCCACCAAGCTGCCGGCAGGCCAGACCGACATCCTCGTCAGCTACACCTACCGCATCGCCTTCAAGGACTCGGGCTCCGACTTCGGCCTCGCTGCGGCCATCTCGACGTTGATCTTCTTCCTGGTGGCGGCGCTGTCGTTGATCAACCTTCGGCTCTCCGCAAAGGCGCAAAAGTAACCATGGCCATCGTCCTCGGCAAACAAGCCCGCTGGCGCACCTTCGCCGCGCACGCGGTGATGTGGGTCTTCATCGCCATCACCCTCTTCCCGCTGCTCGCGGTCGTCTCCATCTCGCTGCGACCCGGCAACTTCGCCACGGGCAGCCTGATCCCCACCGAGATCAGCCTGGAGCACTGGCAGCTCGCGCTCGGCATCCCGTACCAGGCGGCCGACGGCAGCCTCGTGCAGCCGCCCTTCCCCGTGCTCACCTGGCTGTGGAATTCGATCAAGATCGCCACCGCCTCGGCCTTCCTCATCGTCGCCATCTCGACGACGGCGGCCTACGCCTTCGCGCGCATGAAGTTCCGCTTCGACCGCCAGGTGCTCAACGGCATGCTGCTGTTGCAGATGTTCCCGCCGGTGCTGGCGCTGGTGGCCATCTACGCCATCTTCGAGACCATCGGCACCTATGTGCCGGCCCTGGGCATCGAGACCCATGCGGGCCTGGTGCTCGCCTACCTCGGCGGCATCGCCACGCACGTGTGGACGATCAAGGGCTACTTCGAGACCATTCCGGTAGAGATCGAAGAGAACGCCAAGGTCGACGGCGCGACGCACTGGCAAGCCTTCTCGCGCGTGCTGCTGCCCATGGCCATTCCCATCCTGATGGTGGTCTTCGTGCTGGCCTTCATCGGCACCATCATCGAGTACCCGGTCGCCAGCATCCTGCTGCGCGAGGAAGGCAACCTCACGCTCGCCGTCGGCTCCAAGTATTTCCTGCACGACCAGCGTTTCCTGTGGGGCGACTTCGCGGCTGCCGCCGTGCTGTCGGGCCTGCCGATCACACTGGTCTTCCTGCTCGCCCAGCGCTGGATCGTCTCCGGCCTGACCGCGGGCGGCGTCAAGGGCTGAACTCCATGAACAAAGTCATCGCGCTCTGCGCAGCGCTGTTTGCGCTCGCCCCCGCCCATGCCGCCGATTGCAAACCGGCGCCGCTCGGGCATGCCACGCTCTACCTGCGCGGCGGCCTGAACAACTGGTCGGCACCGGACGAACAGGCCTTCGAGTACCGCTGCAACGCCTACTTCCTGAACCTCAAGGCCAGCGGCACGCAGGAGTTCAAGCTCGCCGACGAAGACTGGTCGCCCGCCCTCACCTTCGGCGGCGACGGCAAGGGCCAGCCCAGCCGCAGCGCCACTGGCAACCTGAAGCGCGAGTTCCGCGGCGAGCACACGCTGCGCCTGGCCTTCGCGGCCGACGGCAGCGCCCGCCTCGACGTCGGCCCCAAGACCTTCAAGCCCACGCCGCCGAAGCCCATCACGGACAAGGCCGCGCTGACCACCGGCTTCAACTCGCGCTCCGAACTGTCGAAGTCGCCCTTCGGCGCCCAGCCCAAGGGCAGCGAGATCCGCTTCTACCTCGGCAACGACGTGCCGGGCCTCAAGCGCGCCACGCTCGTCGTCGAGCGGCGCCGCATGACCGGCAACCAGGAGCAACTGGCCTACGAGCCCGTCGCCCGCGTCGCGATGACGCCCGAGCCGCGCGGCCTGGGCACCGGCTTCTTCACGCGCTACCGCTTCGACGAGGTCGGCGTGTTCGGCTACTGGTTCGAGATCGAAACCGACCAGGGCGTCTATGCGCTGCAGAACAACAAGGACGCCATCTACTGGACGCGCGAGAAAGGCTCGATGGGACCCTCCACCGTCGAGCGCCTGCCGGCCAACCTGAGCCGCGTGCGCCGCTACCGGCAGACCATCCACGCACCCGACTTCCAGGTGCCCGACTGGGCGAAGGACATCGTCTACTACTACGTCTTCCCCGAGCGCTTCCGCAACGGCGACAAGGCCAACGACCCGCGCCCGGGCGGCGGCCGGCCGCAGGACCGCTATCAGGACCGTGACGTGGAGCGCCACGCGACCTGGAACGAGCGCCCGTTCAAGCCAGGCACGGGCGACGGCTCCGACGCGCTGTTCAACAACGACTTCTTCGGCGGCGACCTGCAAGGGTTGATCGACAAACTCGACTACATCAAGAGCGTTGGCGCCAACGCCCTCTACCTCACGCCGGTGTTTCGCGCGCCCAGCAACCACAAGTACGACGCGGCCGACTACAAGCAGATCGACCCCGCCTTCGGCATCAATGCCGATTTCGAGCGCCTGTGCGCCGAGGCCGCGAAGCGCGGCATCCGCGTCATCCCCGACACCTCGCTCAACCACGTCGGCGCGGATTCGCCCTACTTCAACCGCTTCAACAACTTCCCCGCGGGCGGCGCCTTCGACGGCGGCAGGATCAACGCCGCCTCGCCCTACGCGAAGTGGTTCAAGTTCAAGCCCGACGAGACCGACACCAACAAGCAGTTCCAGGGCTGGGTGGGCGTGGCCGACCTGCCCGAGCTGGACAAGAACGAGCCCTCCTGGCGCGCCTATGCCTACCGCGACAGGGACTCGGTCACCAACTACTGGCTGGACCGCGGCGCCGCCGGCTGGCGCATGGACGTGGCGCCCTGGGTGCCCGACGACTTCTGGCGCGAATGGCGCCAGGCCGTGAAGGCGAGGAAGCCCGATGCGCTGACCGTGGCGGAGACCTGGTTCGATTCGAGCAAGTACTTCCTCGGCGACATGTTCGACTCGACGATGAACTACATCTTCCGCAACGCGGTGCTCGACTACGCCGCCGGCAAGCCCGCGCGGCTGATGGCCGCCAACCTCGAGCTGATGCGCGAGGCCTACCCGCCGCAGGCCTTCTCGGCGCTGATGAACCTGCTGTCCACCCACGACCAGCCGCGCGCGCTGCATCACTTCGGCGAAGACCGCGACCTCGCGCTGGCCAAGCGCCGCCTGCGGCTGGCGGTGTTCTTCCAGATGACCTATCCCGGCGCACCCACCATCTACTACGGCGACGAAGTGGGCCTGGGCGGCGGCGAGGACCCCTTCAACCGCGCGCCCTATCCCTGGGCCGATGAAGGAGGCAAGCCCGACGAAGCCCTGCTGGCCGAGTTCAAGCGCCTGACGGCGCTGCGCCACGGCCTGCCGGTGCTGCGCCACGGCACGCTGCGTGCGCCACTGCACGTCGACGACCACGTCGTCGTGCTCGCCCGCCAGCACGGCGAGACCTGGGCCGTCACGGCCACCAACAACAGCCACCGGCCGCGCACCGTCCGCGTGGGCCTGCCCTTCCCGGCCGAGCAGCTGCGCGATGCGCTGGGCGGCCCTGACGTCACGGCGAAGGACGGCCGGATCGAACTCACGGTGCCGCCGCTGTACGGCCGCGTGCTGCTGCACCGATGATCCTGAATTTTCTGGGCCACACCGGCGTCACCGTCTCTGCGCTGGGCTTCGGCGCGATGCACATCCACGACGAGCGCACCACCGAGGCGGAGGCCGGCGCGCTGCTCAACCACGTGCTCGACCAGGGCATCACCCTCATCGACACCGCCCGTGGCTACGGCCTCAGCGAGGCGCGCATCGGCCGCCACCTCGCGCACCGCCGCGCCGAGTTCGTGCTCTCGACCAAGGTCGGCTACGGCGTCGAGGGCGTGCCGGACTGGACATACGACTGCATCGTCCAGGGCGTCGAGCGCGCGCTGCGTCTGATGCGGACCGATTGGCTGGACATCGTCCACCTGCACTCCTGCCCGCTGGCCGTGCTGCAGCAGGGCGACGTCATCCGTGCGCTGACCGACTGCCGCGCCGCCGGCAAACTGCGCGTGGCGGCCTATTCGGGCGACAACGTCGAGATCGACTTCGCGATCTCGGCGGCAGCCGGCGGCGCCTTCGGCAGCGTGCAGACTTCCGTCAGCCTGTGCGACCAGGCGCACCTGGCGCACCACCGCGCAGCGCGCGCCGACCACGCCGGCATCGGCGTCATCGCCAAGCGGCCGTTGGCCGGCGCGGTCTGGCGCCACGCCAGGCGACCCGATGACGCGGCGGAAGGCGCGTACTGGGAGCGCTTGCGT
>Ga0307411_10000390_pt1 | contig 14991 bp, 15 predicted proteins | sample DK1Ometagenome_2_FD_203712 | JGI IMG/M metagenome (GOLD analysis project Ga0307411, IMG submission 203712) | Maize rhizosphere microbial communities from greenhouse at UC Davis, California, United States - DK15-O-1 | ecosystem: Host-associated > Plants > Roots > Rhizosphere > Soil | place: USA...
GGATCGGGTTCCGCGCGGTTGGAATAGACGCGCCGTTCGGCGCCGCGCTGTTCCTCCAGGGCCTGATCGCGATCGGCGTCGCGCTGCCCTCGTCGCCGGGGTTCTTCGGCGTGTTCGAGGCGCTCGCCCGCACGGGGCTCGAGGTGTACGGCGTGGACAAGACGCTCGCCACGAGCTGGGCGATCGGCTTCCACCTGCTGTCGTTCATCCCGATCACGCTCTTCGGCGCCTTCTACTTCGCGCGCCTCGGCCTGCACTTCGGCGACCTCTCGCGCGCCGCCCCGGAGCCGGAGGCGGGCGACGCGGACGCCGCGCCTCGGCGGCACGAGGTGGCGTGACGGCTCCCCGCGGCGGAGCGCTCGCCGGAGCTGGCGCGGCGCGCGTCGCGGCCCAGGGGAAGCTCAACCTGTTCCTGCGCGTCCTGGCGCGCGAGGCGGCCGGGTACCACCAGCTGGAGACGCTGTTCGTCCGCCTCGAGCTGGCCGACGACGTGCTCGTGCGCGCCCGCGAGCGCGGCCGCACGGTGGATTGCGTCGGGCCCGCGCTCGACGCGGCGGCGCTCGGTCCCGCCGAGGCTAACCTCGCTTACCGCGCGGCAGCCACGTACTCCGAGGAAGCCGGCTGGCCGGGCGGGTTCGAGATCGAGGTCCGCAAGCGTCTCCCGGTGGGCGGCGGGCTGGGCGGCGGCAGCGCCGACGCCGGCGCCGTGCTCCGCGCGCTCAACGCCCTCAACCCGACGCCACTCCCCCAGCACCGACTGTTCGCCGTGGCGAGCGCGATCGGTGCCGACGTCCCCTTTCTCACCGCCGAGGCGCCGCTGGCGCTCGCCTGGGGCCGCGGGGAGCGGATGCTCGCCTTCCCCGCCCTCCCGCCGCGCGCCGTCGCCCTGCTCCTCCCGCCATTCGGGGTCGCCACCGCCGACGCCTTCGCCTGGCTCGCCGAGGCGCGCGCCGCGGCGGCGGGGGGCGCCGGCGACGGGCGGGCGGCGCCGCAGCCGCGGGTGTTCTTTCCGCACCAGTTCGTGGACTGGGTCCCGGTGTTCCGGCTCGCGGCGAACGATTTCGAGCCGGTCGTCGCGGCGCGCTACCCCGAGGTCGGTGCGGCGCGCGAGGCGCTCGTCGCACAGGGCGCCCGCGCGGCGCGCATGACCGGCTCCGGCTCGACCGTCTTCGGGCTGTTCGACGACGCGCCGGATGCCACCGCGCTCGAGCGTACGTCCGGGTGCAAGGCTCTGATCACGCGCACGGCGGGGCGTGTTGTCGGGGTCGAGCGGGCGAGCTAGCTTTTCCTTCACTTGCCCCGTCGTCTAACCAGGCAGGACAGAGGCCTTTGGAGCCTCGAATCTAGGTTCGAATCCTAGCGGGGCAATCGTGGCGAAGAGACGCAGCTGGAACGACGAAGATTTCAAGCGCGCAGTCGCGAGGCACACCAATTTCACAGACGTGCTGCGCCATCTCGGGCTGCGCCGGGCTGGCGGTAATCACGCCTCGATGAAGCGACACGCTGTGCGCCTCGCACTCGACACGAGCCACTTCAACAGCGAGCGGCGCGTTCGAGGATTGACGATCGCGCGCGATCTTCAACGGCGCTCGCACGACGACATCTTTCGCGCGGAGAGCCGCGTAAACAACGCGGTGCTGCGGCGCCACGCGAGGGGCCTCGTGAAGCCGTTCCGCTGCGCGCTCTGCGGTAACGAGGGCGAGTGGTGCGGCCAGCCGCTGACCCTGCAGCTCGACCACGTGAACGGCCGCTACGACGACAACCGGCTCGAGAACCTGCGCTGGCTCTGCCCGAACTGTCATTCGCAGACGCCTACTTTCGCCGGTCGTGGAAGCGTGCGGCGCGTGCGCGAGGCCCCGGCGTTCTACCACGCGCGCCCCGCCCGACGACCGCTCGCCCGCTGAACGGTCGCCCTCCCCGCCCCGACACCGAGTTTCATGGACGGCCTGTCCGTACCCGCACACGGCTTCAAGCTCATCGCCGGCATCGCGAACCCCACGCTCGCCCAGGAGATGGCGAGCTCGCTCGGGGTCGAGCTGTGCAAGGTCACCGCGACCCGCTTCGCCGACGGCGAGATCTTCGTCCGGATCGACGAGAACATCCGCGGCTCCGACGTCTTCATCGTCCAGCCGACCAACGCGCCGGCCGAGAACCTGATGGAGCTCCTGCTCCTCATCGACGCCGCGCGCCGCGCCTCCGCGGCGAGAATCACCGCCGTCATGCCCTACTTCGGCTACTCGCGCCAGGACCGCAAGGACCAGCCGCGGGTCGCGATCGGCGCCAAGCTGGTCGCCAACATGATCGAGACCGCGGGCGCCGACCGCGTTCTCGGGATCGACTTTCACCAGCACCAGCTGCAGGGCTTCTTCGACGTGCCGGTGGACCACCTGTACGCCCGCCCGGTGATCGTGTCACACTACCGGAAGAAGCGGCTCGCCGACCTCGTCGTCGTCGCCCCCGACGTCGGCGCGGCGAAGATGGCGCGCGGCTTCGCCAAGCAGCTCGACGCCGCCTTCGCGATCATCGACAAGCGCCGCCCGAAGGCGAACGTCGCCGAGGTGCTCAACGTCATCGGCGACGTGGACGGCAAGAACTGCCTCATCGCCGACGACATGATCGACACCGCGGGGACGGTCTCCGAGGCGGCGCGCGCGCTGAAGGGGCTCGGCGCCAAGGACGTCTTCGTCTGCGCCACCCACGCCCTGCTCTCCGGGCCGGCCCGCGAGCGCCTCAGCGCCGCGCCGATCGCCGAGGTCACGGTCACCGACACGATCGCCATCCCCGACGAGCGTCGCTTCCCGACCCTCACCGTCCTCTCGGTCGGCGAGCTGCTGGCGAAGGCGGTCCGCTTCACCCACGCCGAGCAATCGGTGAGTAGCCTCTTCGATTAGCAGGCGGGGGTCGTTACGTTTGGGTGTGGGGTGTCGGCGGTGGGCTGTGGTTGAACGACGAAGTGCGTGAGACGTGAGAGGGCCCCTACCGGCCGTCTCGGCGCTCACGCACTTCATTCCACAACCCACGCCCGACCCCCCACACCCTGCTGTTCATCCTGCGAGTGAGAGGCGGCCGATCCGGCGATTCCGGCGTCGGGGCCGAGGGTAGCTCGCGCACGTCCTTTCTGGCTGTCTCATTCCGGAAATAAGGTCAAGTCATGGCTTCCGCCTCACTCTCCGCGACCCCCCGCGCCGACACCGGCAAGGGCGTCGCCCGCACCCTCCGCCGCAACGGCGAGGTTCCCGGCGTCATCTACGGCCACGGCCGCGAGCCGCAGTCGCTCGCCATCCCGGCCCGCGACCTCGATCGCCTGCTGCAGCACGTCTCCTACGAGAGCACGGTCATCGAGCTGGCGATCGACGGCAAGATGAGCCGCACGCTCATCCGCGAGATCCAGCGCCACCCGTTCAAGCGCCAGATCCTGCACGTGGACTTCCAGGAGCTGGTGGCCGGCGAGACCGTCACCGTGCGCATCCCGCTCGTCCTCGTCGGCATGTCGGCCGACGTCCGCTCCGGCGGCGCGATCATGGACCAGACGCTGCGCGAGCTCGAGATCGAGGTGGATCCGGCGAACATGCCGAACCACATCGACGTGGACGTCAGCGAGCTGACGATCGGCCACTCGATCCACGTCCGCGACCTCACGATCCCGGCCGGCGTGACCGTGCTCGTGGACGAGGACACGAGCGTCGTCGCGGTGCACGCGCCGCGCGCCGTGACCGAGGAGACGGTCGCCGTCGCCGATCCGGACGTCGCTGCCGCGGCGGAGCCGGAGGTCATCCGCGCCAAGAAGCCGGAGGACGAGGAGGAGTAGCCGAGCGCTCGCGCGGACCTGATGAAGGTCATCGTCGGCCTCGGAAACCCCGGCAGGCAGTACGAGGCGACGAGGCACAACGTCGGCTGGTGGGTCGTGGACCACCTGGCCGACGTTTGGCGTTTCGACGCCTGGCGGCGCGACGGCGAGGCGCTGACCGCGACGGGAACGGTCGGCGGAGAGAAGGTGCGCCTCGTCAAGCCGCAGACCTACATGAATCTCAGCGGCGCGGCGCTCCGGCCCTACCTCCGCCGCCCCTTCTGGTCCGCCAGGACCGACCTGCTCGTCGTCGTGGACGAAGTCGCGATCCCGCTCGGCCGCTGGCGCTTTCGCGAACAGGGCTCGGCCGGGGGGCACAACGGCCTGAAGGACATTCAGCGCGCGCTGGACACGATGGAGTATCCCCGCCTGCGCGTCGGGATCCGGCCGGTCGAGGAGGAGCGGGCGGTGGGCCATCTGTCGGACTTCGTGCTCGGCAAGGCGGGCAAGGCGGAGGTGGAGACGATTCGCGGATTGTTGCCGCTGCTGACTGAGGTCTGCGAGGCGTTCGTCAGGGACGGGGTGAAGGGGGCGATGGATGTGCAGAGTCGGAAGGGCGGGTGAAGGTGCGCACGAGAGTGAGTGCAGTTCACGGTGGACGGTTCGCGGCGAACGGTTCACGGTATGCCGCCCGCGGGCGTCCGATGTTCGCGCTTCTTCCGTACTGGAGACGGCCCTGCGTCAGCCTCGCGGACCCGTGGTATCAGGACGGCGAGCATGCGCTTGACGGACGTCGTGCTGCTGGCGAGCCGCCGAGCGTCGGCAATGCTGATCATGCTGAGATCGCGCGCGAGCAACGAATGATACTCGAGCTCGTGCGCGGACCCGGCCGCGATGCCGAGAAAGCGCGAACTCCGACTGGCCGCCTCGCCCGCACCCCTCGGCGATGTTCGCGCCGATGCTCGACGCGGATCGCTCGATCTGGCCCACGAGTGCGGCGCGCCCGCGGTGGCGCACGCGCGCCGTGACCCGGAAGACGTCGAGCGTCAATTCGTGCGCCAGTCGCCACACGCGTAGCCTGCGGTAGTCCTGCACTCGCACCTCCTCCTCGCCGACAAACAAGCTGGCGACACCCGCTGACGATCGACGAATCGGGACCCTTTTCAGCGTTACATTTCCTTCTGACGCGCGGCTGGACCACCGGCAGTCGCGCGGCGTGAGCCGTTCGCCGTGAACCGCTCACCGTGAGCCGCGCACCGTAGACCGTCTACTGCAGTCCCTTCGAGATTCGTTCCGCACCCAATGCTCAAACTCGGCATCGTCGGCCTCCCCAACGTCGGCAAATCCACTCTCTTTAACGCTCTCACCTCGGCCAAGGCCGAGGCGGCGAACTATCCGTTCTGCACCGTCGAGCCCAACGTCGGCATGGTCGAGGTCCCCGACGGTCGTCTGCCGAAGCTCGCCGAGGTCGTCGTGCCGAAGCGCACGCTGCCGGCGGTCGTCCAGTTCGTGGACATCGCCGGCCTCGTGAAGGGCGCCGCCGAGGGCGAGGGGCTGGGCAACAAGTTCCTCTCCAACATCCGCGAGACCGACGCGATCGTGCACGTCGTGCGCTGCTTCGAGGACGAGGACGTCACACACGTGATGGGTGCCGTGGACCCCGTGCGCGACCGCGAGGTGATCGAGTTCGAGCTCGCGATCGCCGACCTGCAGACGGTCGAGAAGCGGCTCGACCGCGTGCGACGCGCCGCGAAGTCGAACGACAAGGAGGCGCTCGCGGAGCTGCCGGCGCTCGAGAAGGCGCATTCGTTCCTTGCCGAGGGGCGCGGCCTCTGGGAGGCGCGACTCGGCCCCGAGCAGCTCGCGGCGCTCGCCCCGCTGTCCCTGCTCACCACCAAGCCGGTGCTCTACGCGGCGAACGTCACCGACGCCGAGCTGACCGGCGAAGAGGGGCCGCACGTGCGCGCGCTGCGGGCCGCCGTCGCGAAGAGCGGCGAGCACGCGGAAGTCGTCACGTTCTCGGCGAAGATCGAGGCCGAGCTGGCCGAGCTGCCCCCCGAGGTCCGCGCCGACTTCCTGGCTTCGCTCGGCATCGAGAGCGCGGGGCTGGATCGCCTCATCCGCGCCGGATATCACCTCCTGGGGCTGCAGACGTACTTCACCGCCGGCGAGCAGGAGGTGCGCGCGTGGACGATCCACCGCGGCGACACCGCGCCGAAGGCGGCGGCGGTGATCCACACCGACTTCGAGAAGGGATTCATCCGCGCCGAGACGGTGGGCTACGACGACTTCGTGGCGAGCGGCGGATGGAAGGGCGCGCGCGAGAAGGGCGCCGTGCGCAGCGAGGGGAAGGAATACGTCGTGCGCGACGGCGACGTCATGCTCTTCCGCTTCAATGTTTGATTCGACGTCTGACCTCGCCCGCCGGAGCGCTGCGTAGCCGCAAAGTGGACAGCCGGCCGCTTTGCCCACATATTGGCGCCTCCTAACTGGCCGGCTCGCCCACCCGTGCTCGCCCCACATGTCGAGAGTGTTCCGCGTCGTGCGCCGCGTACAGGGCGCCGACGACGCGATGGCGGCGAGCGAATACGCCCTCCTGCTCGGCCTCGTCGCGCTCCTGCTGTTCTTCGTGATGTCGGCCTACGGCACGACCCTGAAGTCGCAGTGGCAGAAGGTCAACGGCATCTTCAAGCCCCCGGCGTGCGACAACTCGAGTGGCTCGGCGTCGGGCATGAATCCGAACTGCCAGTAGTGGGGCGGCGCCGCGGCCGAGGCCGAATTCGGCCACCGATCCAGCCGCGAAAAAGTTGTAGCCGAGCTCGATAGTTCGGCACGCGCTCTGCGGCATTTTTGCCGTCCACGCCAACAGGGGGAGCGAGGACATGCCGGACCTGAACCGCGACCATTCTTCCGACGGGCAGCGTCACGATCCGCGTGAGCTGACCTACCGTGATCTCGAACGGCTCGACGAGGACCAGGCGCTCACGCATCAGCGCGAGCGAACGGTACGGGGACGCCGTGCCCCGTTCTCCAAGGACGACCGCCGCTCCAGCGAGCGCCACATCGACGGCGAGCGGCACTTCAGCCTCTCCGCCGACTGGCTCACGGCGCGCGAGCGCAGCGAGCGCTGGCCGCTCGGCTGACGCGACTCGCCGCGCGCGAACGCCGCGCGAACGCCGCACCGGCCCACGAAGCGCACGGGGGCGCCGACGAATCTCGTCGGCGCCCCCGCTCCACTTTCAACCCTCGGCTTCGCTGCAGCGGCGAATCGTTAGGCGCCGTACGGCGCCGTCGGCTCAGCGCGCGGCGGACGCGGTCGCCGTGGGATGCGCGGCCGCGTACTCCGCCGTCTCGCTCGCCTCGACCGCGTTCAGCAGCACCGTCAGACCGCTCAGCGCGACGGCGGCCGCCGCCGCGGCGGTGATCAGCCAGCGGGTCGGGGTCGCGAGGCGCGGCGCCGTCGCGCGGGGCTGGGAGGACGCGATGACGGGGGCGGAGGCAGTGATCGTTTGCATGGCGGCGGCCTGGCGTGGTGCGAATGGGCGCCCGGCGGGTCGGGCGCGAAGGCGGGTTGCTCCAAGGACGACCATCCGTCGCCCGGGGAAACGGGACAGTGTCGGGGCCGCGGAGCAAGGTGGTTGCACGATAGCGCCCTGGCGCCCAACACGCCGTGACCGGTGTCACCCAGCGGCCCGATCGCAGCCCGAGGAAGCCCCGTTGCCGTAAGCCACGGAGCCGGCTAGCTTTGAAGGCTGCCCACAAGGGGCCCGGCCGACCTCGGCCCGGTCCACCAATCCCCTTCTCCCGCTCCGGCAACCAGCGGGGGACGGTTCCCACGACCACAGGGAGGTTTGCCACAGTGCCTCGTTCCTACGAGGCGGTGTACATCTTCGACTCGACGCTCGAAGACACCGCCATCACCGACAAGCTGAGCCGCTTCCGCGGGCTGCTCAACGTCGCCGAGAGCGACATGAAGCTCGATCACTGGGGGCGCCGCCAGCTGGCCTACCCGATCGGGCCGCGCGAGAACGGCTACTACGTCGTCGCCCGCTTCGAGGCCGATCCGGTCGTGCTCCCCGAGTTCGAGCGCGCCCTCAAGCTCGACGATGCCGTCGTCCGCTACCTCGTCACGATCCACGACCGCGAGGTCGGGGCCCCGCCGATGACCGAGGAAGAGATGGCCGCCGCCCGGCGCCGCGAAGAAGACGACGACGACGAGGATTGAGCGATGCGTAGACCCACCAAGACCTGCCCGTTCTGCGAGACCCGCGTGCGCTTCATCGACTACAAGGACGACCGCACGCTCGGCCGCTTCATCACCGACCACGGCAAGATCCTGCCGAGCCGCCTGAGCGGCGTCTGCGCGCGCCACCAGCGGCAGCTGGCGACCGCCGTCAAGCGCGCCCGCTACCTGGCCCTCGTGCCCTACATCCGGGGACAGCAGCAGTAGTCATGGCCGAGTCCCAGGCACCCGCGGGCGGTTCGCCGCCGGCGGGGACCGCGGCGGCGCCGGCCGCGAAGGAGCGCGAGCGAGGGTGGGGGACGATGCTCTCCGCCCTCGCCGCGTTCCTGCTCGTGCCGGCGACGCCGCTCCTCCGCGTGGTACTGCCGATCGAGCAGACGTGGGTGCTGCTACTCCCCGCGCTCGCCGTCTGCACGCTCGTCGGCTGGCGCGCCGGGGGCCGCCTGGGTCTCGCCTTGCTCTGGACCGCGCTCGCCGCCTGGGTGCTCACCCACCCCGTGTCGCGCGACAACGCCGTTGGCGGCTACGAACAGCTGGCGCGCGGCTGGGGGCTGCTCCTCGCCGGTGCGTTCGGCGTCGTCTACCTCCTCGGACGGCGACAGCGCTTCTTCGGCACCGCTCTCTCCGGCGTCGCCCTCGCCCTTGCGCTCGGCTCCGTGCTCACGCTCGGCGCCGGCGATCCGGCGCGCCTGCGGCGCACGATGGTGCTGGAGCTCGAGGCGCGGGAAGCTCCCCTGCTGCTGCGCTGGGAGCAGCTCTGGGCGTCCCCCGAGGGGCGCCAGCGACTCGGCGAGAACCCCGAGCTCGTCGAGAGCGTGGAGGAGACGGGTGCCTTCTGGCGCGCGCTTCCGCTGCGCGCCACCACGCTCGCCCCGGCGATGCTCGCCCTCGAGTCGCTGGCCGCTCTGGCCATCGCCTGGGGACTCTACCACCGCATGAGCCGCGTGCGGATCGGACCGCCGCTCGCGCCGCTCAAGCAGTTCCGCTTCAACGACCAGCTGATCTGGGGGCTGATCGTCGGCGCGACGCTCCTCCTGCTGCCGAGCCTCCAGCAGTGGCACGGCGCGGGCGCCAATCTCACGCTGTTCTTCGGGACGCTCTACGCCATTCGCGGCCTCGGCGTCCTCTCGTTCTTCATCGCGCCCGGCTGGCTGACGGCCGTCGCGCTCACGCTGCTCGTTCCCCTGCTCTGGCCGTTCTACGCGGTCGGGGCGCTCGGGCTCGGGCTCGGCGACACCTGGCTCGACTGGCGCCGTCGTCCCCGCTCGACCACCTGAAGTCGTTCACCGTACACGGTTGACGGTCCGCGGCCGCGCTGCCTTCTCGACTCGCGACGCCCGGCCGCCCGACCGATCCGTCAACCCGCCATCGTCCGGAGCATTTTCATGGAAATCATCCTTCGCCAGGCCGTCGACAATCTCGGCCACGCCGGCGACGTCGTGGACGTCAAGCCGGGCTACGCCCGCAACTACCTCCTGCCGCGCGGCCTCGCGTTCCTCGCCACCGAGGGCAACAAGAAGCGCATCGACCAGGACCGCCAGCGCCTCGAGGAGGCCGAGAACGAGCGTCGGAGCAAGGCCCAGGAGCTCGCCGCCAAGCTCGAGGAGGTCTCGCTGTCCTTCTCGGCCCGCGTCGGCGAGGAGGGCAAGCTGTTCGGATCGGTCACCGCCGCCGACATCGCGCAGCAGCTCGAGGCGCAGGGGCTGCACGTCGAGAAGCGCCTCATCGACCTCCACGACCCGATCCGCGCCCTCGGCGTCTACCGCGTCCCCGTCCGCCTGCACGCCGACGTGAAGCCCGAGATCAAGGTCTGGGTGATCAAGCAGTAGGGCGGCCTTGGGGTGTAGGGCGTGGGGGAATAAATCGGCACCGCTGTCCATCCTACGGGGTGACGCGCATCACACGCGCGTCACCCCGTAGGTCGTTTCCACACCCCACAGCCGAGACCCGACACCCGATTTCCACTGGCGCGCTCGATGCAACGGCGCTCAGTTACGGTGTAGCGGCTCCCTCCTCGCGGCGGCGGAACTTTCCCTCGTCACGCGAGTTACAAGCTCATTTCGCTCTCGCCACGCGCATGCCCCAGAATCGCTCGGACCTCCCCTCCGCCGACCTCGCCCGTCGAGCCGCCCGCATCTGCCTCGACATGAAGGCGAACGACGTCATCATGCTGAGTCTCAAGGGCGTCTCCGACATGACGGACTACTTCGTCATCGCGAGCGGCACGTCGGACACCCACGTGCGGAGCATGGCCGAGAACATCATGGAGGAGCTGAAGCGCGACGGCTCCCCCGTGCACCACGCCGAGGGCGTGACGCAGGGGCGGTGGGCACTGCTCGACTACGTGGACTTCGTCGTCCACATCTTCCATCCCACGCTGCGCCAGTTCTACCAGCTCGAGCGGCTGTGGAGCGACGCCGAGGCGGTCGCGCTGGAGCAGCACGAGGCACTGGAGCGCGCGGTACGCGACGGGCGCGCGCGCCAGGACGTGACGCGCGGCGACGAGCCGCCGCCGACGGAGCAGGACGGCGCGCGGCGCACCGCCGCGGCGCGGGAGCCGCAGGACCAGGAGCGTCCGCAGGACGCCGACACGACGCAGGGGGCCCTACCATGAGTCTCGCCAGGACGCGCGGGCGGAGGGCCGGCGCCCTCGTCGCGCTCGCCACCGTCGCCACGACCCTCGCACCCGCGCGGTCCGCGGTCGCGCAGGACTACTTCGGGCAGAACCAGGTCCAGTACGACCACTTCAAGTGGCGCGTCCTCGAGAGCGAGCACTTCACGGTCCACTACTACCAGGACGAGCGCACCCTCGCCCTCGACGCGGCGCGGATGGCCGAACGGTCCTACGCGCGGCTTTCGCGGCTCCTCGACCACCAGTTCCGCGAGAAGAAGCCGATCGTGCTCTTCGCCTCGCGCGCCGACTTCGGGCAGAACAACGTCACCGGGGACCTCGGCGAGGGGACGGGCGGCGTCACCGACATCCTGCGCCAGCGTAACCTGTTCTACTCGCCGGGCGACTACCGGGCGACCGAGCACGTGCTGGCCCACGAGATGGTGCACCAGTTCCAGTACGACATCTTCGCCCGCGGCAAGGCCGGCAACAACATCCAGGTCTTCGCCCAGGTGGACCCGCCGCTCTGGTTCATGGAGGGCATGGCGGAGTACCTCTCGGTCGGCCCCGACCACCGGCTCACCGACACGTGGGTCCGCGACGCCGCGCTCAACGGCAACCTGCCGACGATCGAGCAGATGACGCTGCGACCCGACCGCTACTTCCCGTACCGCTACGGCGAGTCGCTGTGGCAGTACGTCGGCCAGCGGTGGGGCGACCAGGTGATCGGCCAGATCATGAACGCCATCCCGTCGGTCGGGATCGAGCGCGCCATGAAGCGCGAGCTCGGCCTCTCGCTCGAGGAGCTGAGCGACGAGTGGCGCGAGGCGATGCAGGCCAAGTACCTGCCCCCGGTCGCGCAGCTCGAGCGGCCGCGCAAGTTCTCCCAGGCGCTCCTCAGCGAGCGGCGGACGGGCGGGCAGATCTTCCTCGCGCCGACGCTCTCCCCCGACGGCAGGCACGTCGTCTTCCTGTCGAACGGCAGCTTCCTTCGCGGCCAGGTATTCATCGACCTCTGGCTCGGCGACGCGCGCACTGGCAAGCGGATCAAGCGCCTCGTCAAGAGCACGACGAACACCGAGGCCGAGGAGCTCCAGATCCTCTACTCGCAGAGCGCCTTCTCGCCCGACGGGCGGCTGCTCGCGTACACGGGACTGCGCAAGGGGAAGGAGGTGCTCTACCTCCTCGACGTCCGCAAGCGCGACGTCATCCGCCGCTTCGACCTCAACCTCGAGACGATCTCCGGCCCGAGCTTCTCGCCGGACGGCGAGCGTCTCGCGTTCAGCGGCGGCAGGGGCGGGATCACGGACCTCTACGTCGTGGACGTGGACGGGAAGAACCTGCGACAGCTGACGAACGACCGGCACGCCGACATGCAGCCGCAGTGGTCGCCGGACGGGCGGACGATCGCCTTCGCGAGCGACCGCGGCCCGGACACCGACTTCGACCTCCTGCGCTTCGGCCACTGGAAGATCTCGCTTTACGACCTGCAGACGTCGCAGGTCGAGGTGCCGGCCGGCCAGGGTGGGCTCAACCTCAATCCGCAGTGGGCCCCCGACGGCCGCTCGGTCGCCTACGTCTCCGACCGGACGGGAACCCAGAACGTCTTCCTCTACGACCTCGACCGCCGCGACCACTTCCAGCTCACCAACGTCGTTGGCGGCGTGCTCGCGATCACCGAGACGAGCCCCGTCATCAGCTGGGCGCGCACCGCGGACCGCCTCGCGTTCACGTACTACGAGAACGGCGACTATACCGTGTGGGCCGTGGACAACCCGCGCCTCCTCCGACGCGATCCATACCGCGAGCCGCAGAAGGTGCAGCCGACGGTACCGGTGATCGCGGCCGGCCCGGGCGCGCCGGTGCTCTCCGACAGCGCGCGCCGCGCCGCGCTCGGGCCGGCGAACGTCGGCCTCCCCGGCGCCGCCTCGGCCGCGCCAGCCGCGGGTGGTGTGCCGGGGACCACGGTCGCCGTGGCGACGCCGGACACCGTCCAGCGGCGGCGGCGCTCGTTCTACCGCGGGACGTCCGACGACGTCCGCGCGTCCAGCGACCTGCCGGCGGGCGCCGTCGCCGACACGTCGGTGATCAGCGTCGCGCAGCTGCTCGACAGCGCCGAGCTCGCGCTCCCCGACCCGACGAAGTTCCGCGACTACGCCTACCGCGGCGGCTACCAGCCCGAGTACGTGGCGCGCCCCTCGATCGGCTACGTGGGGAGCAACAACTTCGGCCGCGGCGTCTACGGCGGCACCACGATCGTCCTCAGCGACCTGCTGGGGAACCAGCGCCTCGCCTTCTCCGGGCAGGTCAACGGCCGGCCGAGCGAGGCGCAGCTCTTCGCCTCGTACACGAACCTCAGCCGCCGGCTGCAGTACACGACCGGCATTTACCAGGTGCCCTACTACTTCTACGGCGGGGAGACCACCGTCCCGTTCGTCGAGCCGGGCACGCTGTGCGAGGACGAGGGGTCGTGCGGGGAGCAGCAGATCACCTTCCTCCGCTACATGATCCGGCAGGCGTTCGCGGTCGGCATGTACCCGCTCAACCGCTTCACCCGCTTCGAGGTCGGCGCCGAGTACAGCAACATCGACCGCACGATCTTCAGCTACGGGCGCATCTTCGACCAGTTCGGCTTCCTCAGCAACTACGAGCCGCGCGAGACGGACCACGCGGCATCGCTGAACTACGCGGCGCCGTACGCGGCGTACGTGTCGGACAACACGCTCTTCGGCTACACCGGTCCGATCATGGGTCGCCGCTTCCGCGTGCAGATCCAGCAGACGCTCGGTTCCTTCCACTGGACCGACTACCTGCTGGACTACCGCCGCTACGACCCGATCCTCTTCAACTTCCTGACGATCGCGACGCGCCTCTCGAGCAGCGTCGCCGTCGGCCGCGACGAGACGGCGCTGCCGAAGTACATCGGCAACCCGGCGAGCCAGTTCTGGCTCCGCGGCTACGACCGCCAGAACTACTTCAACACCCTGGGCTGCAACGGCGGCTTCGGCGCCGCCGGCTGCGGCAGCGAGCTCCTGCTCGGCAGCCGCGTCGCGGTGGCGAGCGCGGAGGTGCGCTTCCCGCTCATCCGCCGGCTCGACGTCGGCCTGCTCCCGATCTCGCTGCCGCCGCTCGAGGGTCTCGTGTTCTTCGACGCCGGCACGGCGTGGCGCGGGGGACAGAACCTGCACTTCAACCGCCCCCCGCGCGGCTCGGAGGCCGGCCCGGGGTTCGACCAGACGACCGACCGCTACCTGCTCACGAGCTACGGCGCGGGAATCCGCCTCAACCTGTTCGGCTTCGCCATCGTGCGGTGGGACTACGCCGTACCGCTCGACGCGCCGAACGGCGTCCGGAAGGGCTTCTGGCAGTGGTCGCTCGGACCCAACTTCTGAGCTCCGACCGCCGGCCATAGCGGGCCGGCGGCGATCGCGGCCTCAAGACGGGACGCCCGCACTGCGGGCGTCCCGTCGCCTTCTGTGACTCCCGCCCTAGACCCCACCCCCCGGCCCTTCTACCTTTCCCGCGTGCGCACTTCGCTCCTCGCGTTGGCGCTCGTGTCCCTGGCCGCCTGCGGGTCCGACGACCGCGGCGCCCGCCCGCCAGAACACGACGACGCCCCGTCTGTCACCGCGACCCAGCAGGGTCCCGACCCGATCGTCCTCCGCGTCGCGCGAAGCGGCGGGCCGGTCCGGGCGTTCGCGTACCCGGCACTCGACTCGGCCGTCTGGCAGTCGTCCGCCTCGGCGCCGGCGCTGAGCCGCGTCCTCGCCTTCGACGAGGAGCGTGGCGCGCTCGCCGTCGTGGACGCGAAGGGCCAGCCGACGCGCGTGGACCTGCGCTCGGGGAGCGTCTCCACCGCGTCGAAGGCGAAGCTCGCTTCGCTCTCCTCGGCCGACGGCTACGCGATCTACGGCGTGAGCGGCGGCGCGGTCACGCGGCTCACGCCGAGCGGCGCGCCGTGGCCGTTCAAGCCACCCTCGCCGGCGCGCGAGGTCGTCCCGCAGCCCGACGGGTCGCTGATCGTCGTCGGCGAGCGCGGCAAGCAGACGGTCGTCTGGCACCTCCGCCCGCCACAGGCCACAGTGCTCGACAGCGCGGTGCTCGGTCGCACGAAGGCCGCGATCCGCACCGAGATCGGCGACCGCGTCTACTTCACGGTGGACTCCGGGCTCGTCGCCCTGCGCGGACGCGACCTCTCGCCGGCGCCGAACATCCGGCTCGAAGCGCCCGTTCGCGCCGTGGCGCCGACGCCGAGCGGCGACCGGCTGTACGTCGTCACCGACTCGAGCGCGCAGCTGCTCGTCGTCAACCGCTACACCGACAAGGTCGAAAACCGGATCGAGCTTCCCG
>Ga0307411_10000391_pt1 | contig 14966 bp, 14 predicted proteins | sample DK1Ometagenome_2_FD_203712 | JGI IMG/M metagenome (GOLD analysis project Ga0307411, IMG submission 203712) | Maize rhizosphere microbial communities from greenhouse at UC Davis, California, United States - DK15-O-1 | ecosystem: Host-associated > Plants > Roots > Rhizosphere > Soil | place: USA...
CGCGCGTTGTCCTTCGGGTCAGCGCCGCCACGCGCGGCAATCATGATGTCCTTGGCCAGCTTGCCGAAAAGGCGCCCCTTGGCATTGGCGGCGATGTCTTTGTGTTTGGCTTTCCATTGCGCGCCCATGGGGTGTCCTGTCGTTACCTGAGTTGACCTGCGGCTGTTGCAGCGTTCGGCGGGTCGCTACTTTACGGGGGCGTACTTCCAAATACTCATCGAGCCACCGAATGCTTGAGCCAGGCCTTGTTTGACGACGGTTTCGTTGGGGTGGAATTCGTTCATAGCCTCAGTCCGAACTCCCCAGCGTCGCCGGCACCTTCCGCGTCTGCCCCGCCCGCCACACGGTGAGCGTCACCTTCTCCCCGACCTGCCGCGTCTCCAGCAGCGACAGCATGTCGTCTAGGTCAGCCACCGGCTGGCCATCGACGGCGGTGATGACATCCCCCTGCACGATGCGCCCGATGCGGTCGCGGCCGAACGGCTTCAAGCCGGCCGCCGCTGCCGGGCTGCCGTCCGCCACGTTGACGAGCAGCACCCCCTTGGGCGCGCCCAGGGCCTTGGCCAGGTTCTCCGGCCCCGCCGTCACACCGAGCGCCGGGCGGATGAAGCGGCCGTCGCGGATCAGCCGCGGCACGATGCGGTTGACCTCGTCCACCGGGATCGCAAAGCCGATGCCCGCACTGCCGCCGCTGGGGCTGTAGATCGCCGTGTTGACCCCAATCAGCCGCCCCGCGGAATCGAGCAGCGGCCCGCCCGAGTTGCCCGGGTTGATCGCCGCGTCGGTCTGGATGGCGCCGCGGATGGTGCGGCGCGTGACCGACTCGATCTCGCGGTTCAGCGCCGAGACAATGCCGGTCGTCAGCGTCTGGTCCAGCCCGAACGGGTTGCCGATGGCGTAGACCTTCTGGCCGACCTGGAGCTCGCGGCTGCTGCCCACGGCAATGGCCGGCAGCTTGTCGCGCGGCGCCTCGATGCGCAGCACGGCGATGTCGCGGTCGGGGAAGGCGCCGACGAGCTTGGCCGGGTAGCTGCTCTGGTCGTTCAGCGTCACGTTGGCGCGGTCGGCACCCTGGATGACGTGGAAGTTGGTGACGATGTGGCCGGCGTCGTCCCAGACGAAGCCGGTGCCAGTGCCGCTCGGCTGTTCGCTGGTGCGCAGCGAGAAGAAGTCGCGCTGCACAGCCAGCGTCGTGATGTGCACGACCGACGGCGACACGCGTTTGAAGACGCCGATGTTGTTCATCTCCTCGGCGTCCAGCGCGCCACGGGCGCTGACGGCGCGGGGCTGGGCGGCCTTCTCCTGGGCCTTGGCCTGGGCGCTGGCGCAGCCGGTGCTGAACAATGCAAGGAGTGTCAGGGTGAGCAGTCGCTTGGACATGGTGCGAGCAAGCAGCGGTTTCGGATGGGCCGCATTTTGAGTGGAGAGCGGAGGCCGGCGATGAAGCATGTGGGTTTGAGCCTGGGGCTGTGCCTGGCGCTGTCCAGCGCCGGGGCGCAGCCGGTCTGGAAGTGCGAGGTCGCCGGCCAGGTGCGCTACAGCGACAAGCCGTGCCAGGACAGCGGCAAGCCGGTGTCCGAACGCAGCCTGCAGCCCAACATCGCGGACGGCATCAAGCCGGAAGCGGTGCGCGCGGCGATGGGTGCGCCCGCGGCATCCGCGGCGGATGCGCCAGCAGTGCAGGCGCCGGCGGGCAACGTCTGCCCCGGGGACGACGAGATCCGCGGCATCGAGACGCGGGGCAACTCGACGACGCTGGGCGACGAGGAGCGGCAGTTCCTGCAGGACGAGGTGCGCCGCGCCTGGCAGTGCCGCAAGGGGCAGGGCCGGTACACCGACGCGGACTGGGCCGTCAGCCGGCAGGCGCAGGCGCGGCAGACCAACACCGGCTGGCGTGACCGCCGCGACGCGCGGCTGCGCGCAGAGGCCATGCACAGCGCCGCCGATCCCGACGAGGGCGACCGCATCGCGCGCCGCCGCATCGCCGAGGAGCGGCTGCGCCAGCGCCAACAGCAGCAACAGCAGGGCTTCGTGCAGCGCGGCAACCCCAGGGGCCAGAATGCGGCCTCTTCGCCGACTCCCTGACGCACCATGCCCGCGGCCGCCGCCGACACGCTGCAACGTTCCGACCGCCTGGATGCACTGCGCGGCCTGGCCATCGTCTGGATGGCGGCCTTCCATTTCGGCTTCGACCTGAACCACTTCGGCTGGATCCGTCAGGACTTCTACCGCGACGCGGTCTGGACCTGGCAGCGCACCGCCATCGTCAGCCTGTTCCTGTTCTGCGCCGGTGGCGGCCAGGCACTGGCAGTGATGGCGGGGCAGCGCGCCGGCCGCTTCTGGCGGCGCTGGGTGCAGGTGGCGGGCTGCGCGCTGCTGGTGTCCGTCGGGTCGTGGTTCATGTTCCCGAACAGCTGGATCAGCTTCGGCGTGCTGCACGGCATTGCCGTCATGCTGGTGCTGCTGCGGCTGGGCCTCGCCCGCCTGCCCGACGTGGCGTTGCTGGCCATCGCGGCCGTGGCGGTGGGCGCGCCGCAGGTCATCCAGCACCCGCTCTTCGACACGCGCTGGACGAACTGGATCGGCCTGGTCACGCACAAGCCCGTCACCGAGGACTATGTGCCCGTGCTGCCGTGGCTGGGCGTCATGCTGCTGGGCTTTGTTGTCACGCGGATGAAGCCGCAACTGTGGCAAGGGGCGGCGCCGCGCCCGCTGGCCGTGCTGGGGCGGTGGTCGCTGAGTTTCTACATGGTCCACCAGCCGGTGCTGATCGGGCTGTTGATGGGCCTCCAACTGCTGCGTTGAGGAGATGGTGATGAAGAAGATGGGAGTGGCCGTGCTGGCCGTGCTGATGGCGACGGCCGTGCAGGCGGCGCCTTTCGTGTGGCCCAACGGCGCCCAGGCGGCCGTCACGCTGGGGTATGACGACGCGCTGCCCAGCCAGCTCGACCATGCCATCCCGGCGCTCAACAAGCGCGGTTTGCGCGGCAGCTTCTACATCCCCATCAACGGCCCCACGCTGCCGGCCCGCCAGCACGAATGGAAGGCCGCCGCCGCCGCCGGCCACGAGCTGGGCAACCACAGCCTGTTCCATGGCTGCTCGGCCCAGGGCCAGGGGCGCGAATGGGTGCTGCCACACCGCGACCTGGAGAAGCAGACGCCCGCCCAGGTGCAGGAGCACATCCTGGCGGCCAACACCTGGCTGCAGAGCCTGGACGGCAAGACCCAGCGCACCTTTACGCCGCCCTGCCTGGACCTGAAGGCCGGCGGCCAGGACTATGTGACGGCGCTGCGCCCGCACTTCGTCGCCTTCCGCGCCGCCAACCCGGCGATGGTGACGGACACGTCGGCGTTTGACCCCTACGCCGCGCCGGTCTATTTCGTCGAGGGCTGGACGGGCGAGCAGCTCATCGCGCTGGTGGAAAAGGCCGCGAGCCAGCGGGCGGTGGTGCACCTGCTGTTCCACGGCGTGGGCGCCGAGCACCTGAGCGTGGACAGGGCGGCGCATGACGCGCTGCTGGATCACCTCGCGAAGCACAAGGCGCGGCTGTGGACCGACACGATGGTCACGGTGATGGAACACGCCCGGAAACAATCGGGCCGCTGAACGGACAATCGCTCGCATGAGCTCCCCCAAGTCCGTCCTCTTCGGCTTCCACGCCGTCACCGTCCGCCTCAAGACCCATCCCGCCTCGGTCGCCGAGGTGCATTTCGACCCATCCCGGCGCGACCAGCGCATGCGGGCCTTCGTCGAGCGGGCCAAGGAGGCCGGCGCCAAGCTGGTGGAAAGCAGCGACGAGCGCCTGAGCCAGTTGGCCGGCAGCCCGCGCCATCAGGGCGTCGTCGCCCGCGTGCAGGCGCTGGCCCAGCCGCATTCGCTGGATGACGTGCTCGACGCGGTCGAGGGCCCGCCGCTGCTGCTGGTGCTGGACGGCGTGACCGACCCGCACAACCTTGGCGCCTGCCTGCGCGTGGCCGATGGCGCCGGCGTGCATGCCGTCGTCGCACCCAAGGACCGCGCCGTCGGCCTGAACGCGACGGTGGCCAAGGTGGCCAGCGGCGCGGCCGAGACGGTGCCCTACCTGATGGTCACCAACCTGGCACGAACCTTGAATGAGTTGAAGGAGCGCGACATCTGGGTCGTCGGCACGTCGGACCAGGCCGAGCGCTCGATTTACGACCTGGACCTGAAGCGCCCGACCGCCTTCGTGCTGGGCGCCGAAGGCGAGGGCATGAGGCAGCTGACGGCCAAGACCTGCGACGAGCTGGTGCGCATCCCGATGGCCGGCGCTGTCGAGAGCCTGAACGTGTCGGTGGCCTCGGGGGTGTGCCTGTACGAGGCCTTGCGCCAGCGATCCGCGTCCGGCAGTCGATAATTCTGACTACTCAGAAAAAAAGGAAGCTCGCCATGGCCGTCATCGAAGTCACACACCCGCTCGTCAAGCACAAGATCGGCCTGATGCGCGAGGCCGACATCTCGACGAAGAAGTTCCGCGAGCTGACGGGCGAGGTGGCGCGGCTGCTCTGCTACGAGGCCACGGCCGACTTCCCGCTCGAGAAGGTCAACATCGAATGCTGGAGCGGCCCGGCGGAGGTCGACCAGATCGCTGGCCGCAAGGTCACTGTCGTGCCCATCCTGCGCGCGGGCCTGGGCATGCTGGACGGCGTGCTGGACATCCTGCCCAACGCCAAGGTCTCGGTCGTCGGCCTGGCACGTGACCACGAGACGCTCAAGCCGGTGAACTACTTCGACAAGTTCGTCGGCAACCTCGAAGAGCGCACGGCGCTGATCATCGACCCCATGCTGGCCACGGCCGGCAGCATGATCGCCACCGTCGACCTGCTGAAGGCGCGCGGCTGCCGTGACGTGCGCGCGCTGGTGCTGGTGGCCGCGCCCGAGGGCGTCAAGGCGCTGAACGAAGCCCACCCCGACGTGCGCTGCTGGACGGCCGCCATCGACAGCCATCTCAACGACGTCGGCTACATCATCCCGGGCCTGGGCGACGCGGGCGACAAGATCTTCGGCACGAATTGAGGCCCCTCGCCCAGTCTCGCCTGCTGAACGCGGCGAGCCTGGTCGGTCCCCGGGGGGGACGGCGATGTTCGCGGCGTTGAGCCACTCACATCGCCCAGGCCGGGCCGGCTTGGGGCGGCCCGGCGCTCGGCCCGCAACGCCGTTCAGCCGAGCACGTCGCGTAGCGCACGGCGCAGCAGCGCAAGGCCTTCTTCCAGTTCGTTCGAGCTGACGTTCAGCGCTGGCATCAGACGCAGCAGGTGCGGGCGGGGCGCGTTGAGCAGGAGGCCCACGGGCGCCAGCGCCTGGGCCGCAGCGACCACCTCCGCCGCCTGGTCCGAGGGCAACACCAGGGCGCGCAGCAGCCCGACGCCGCGCTCGCCCACCAGACCGTGGTCTTGCACGATGGCCTGCAGGCCCTCAGCAAGCTGTGCGGCACGGGCTCGCACGCCAGCGAGGAAGTCGCTGCGGCAGACCTCGTTGACGACGGCCAGTCCAACCGCGGCCATCAGCGGGTTGCCGGCGAAGGTGCCGCCCTGGTCACCGGGCTCGAAGCAGTTGAAGGCCTCCTTGCACAGCAGGGCCGCCAGCGGCACGCCCCCGCCCAGCCCCTTGGCCAACGTCATCACGTCGGGCTCGACGCCGAAATGCTCGTACGCAAACGCGTGGCCGCAGCGGCCGATGCCGGTCTGCACCTCGTCGGCGATCAGCAGCACGCCGCGTTCCGCCGTCAGCGCGCGCAGTTCACGCACGAAACCCCGATCGGCGACGACGACGCCTGCCTCGCCTTGCACGAACTCCATCATCACGGCCACGGTGCGCGGCGTCATCGCGCGCTCCACCGAGGCGATGTCGTTGAGGCGCGCCTTCGGGAAGCCCGTCGGCATGGGCGGGTAGATCTCGTCCCAGCCCGGCTTGCCCGAGGCGCTCATCATGGCCAGCGTGCGGCCGTGGAAGGCCTGCTCGAGGCTGATGACTTCGTGCGCGCCGCCGCGCTTGCGACTGCCCCAGCGCCGCGCGAGCTTCACCGCCGCCTCGTTCGCCTCCGCGCCCGAACTGGCCAGGAAAACGCGGTCGAAGCAGCTGAGCGCCACCAGACGCCCGGCCAGGTCCAGCAGCGGGCGGTTGTAGTAAGCGGGGCCCGGGTTCAACAGCCGTTGCGACTGTTCGAGCAGCGCCTGCGTGATCAGCGCCGGGCTGTGGCCCAGGCTGTTGACGGCCCAGCCCTGCACGAGGTCCAGGTGGCGCTTGCCGCCTTCGTCAGTGAGCCAGGCGCCCTGGCCTTCGACAAAGACCGTCTCTGGCCGGCGGGTGATGGTGATGAGGGCGTGTCCGGGGTCGCTCATGGCGTTGGCTGCGTTGTCGATGACCGTCAGTTTGGTGCGGCCGGAGCGTGGCCGCCATGACGCAGTTCCCACCTTTCCTGCCATCATGGCAATGTGACCTGCCGCATCGCCTTCGTCGTCTTCCCCGGCTTCCAGCAATTCGACCTGGCCGGGCCCATGGCGGTGTTCGAGGTCGCTCGGTTGGCCCAGCCGGGCAGCTACGACTGGCGGCTGGTGGCGAGCGCGCCGCCAACCTCGCGCAGTTCGGCGGGCGTGGCCTGGCCAGTGCAGGGGCTGCCGCGCCGCCTGGGAGACCTGGACCTCGTCATGGTGATCGGCGGCGACGGCGTGGATGCGGCCTGCGGCGATGCCCGCCTCATCGGCTGGTTGAAGCGGGCCGGCCGTTCAGGCGCGCGCATCGCCAGCATCTGCAGCGGCAGCCTGGTGCTGGCGGCGGCAGGCCTGCTGGACGACCGCACAGCGACGACGCACTGGTCGCGCGGCCGCCAGTTCGCCACCGACTTCCCCGCCGTTCGTCTGCAGCCCGACCGCATCTATGTGCGCGAACCCGCTGTGCACGGCCAGCAGCGGCCCGAGGTCTGGACGAGCGCCGGCATGACGGCGGGCATCGACCTGTGCCTGGCGCTGCTGGCCCACGACCATGGCGAAGAGATCGCGCGGGAAGCCGCACGCCAGTTGGTGGTGGAGCGGCGCCGGCCGGGTGGCCAGTCGCAGTTCTCGCCGTTGCTGGACCTGCAGCGTCCGGACGGTCGCTTTGGCGCGCTGCTGGACGACGTGCGCCACGACCTGCGGCGCGACCACCGGGTGGAAGACCTCGCGGCCCGGGCCTGCATGAGCCCTCGGCACTTTGCGCGCTGTTTTCTTGCCGAGACGGGCACCACGCCAGCGCAGGCGGTGGAGCGCCTGCGGGTGGAGGCGGCCCGAGCGGCGCTGGAGAGCGGAGCCGCCTCGGTGCTGCGGGTGTCCCTGGACTGCGGCTTCGGCAACACCGAGCGCATGCGCCGCGCCTTCCTGCGGCTGCTGGGCCGCCCCCCGGCGGCCTTTCGGCCCGGCGCCAGCAAGGCGGTGTGAAATTTCACCCGGCGCGCGATGATCCCTGGCGGCAGGCCCTTGCGTCAGTAGCGGCAGGCAAGCCAATCCTTGGCGAGCCACCGACCTGACTCAAGGAGCCCGTCATGGCCACACTTTCCACCCCCACCATCACCCTCGGCGCCACCAGCAGCGGCAAGCGCGACGTGACAGTCGCCGGCACGATGAACTTCGACGCCAACGACGTCGGCCGCACCTACCGGCTGGAGATCAAGCTCTATGGCGAAGATCTTTCGGGCGACAGCCTGCCCTCCGGCGACAGCGGCGCGGACGACCTCATCAGCACCTACATGTGGCCGGTCGGCGGCCTGCTGCTCCGCCCTTACAAGGCCGTCACGGTGCTGGCGGCCGGCGCCGTCAACTTCTCCGAGAAGCGCGCCATCGACACCAGCAAGCTCGACGAGGACGCCGGCACGGTGATCGTCGGCTGGGCCGACATCAACACGCCCATCATCATGCCGCGTGCCGACGAGGTCTATGCGCAGGTGACGCTGAGCGCGGCGCCGGTCAGCAAGCGCTCGACGACCGTGCAGGCCGGCCTCGGCGTCTGACCGCTCAGACCAGCCCCAGCGCGCCGGCCACGCCGCCGCCGAGCACCATCCAGACGAGGCCCAGCCTCGTCTTCAGGGTCAGCACGACGGTGGCGACGATGAGCGTCAGGGCCCCCCAGCGGTGTTCCTCGGCGCGCAGGAAGGGCAGGGAGAGCAGCCAGCCCGTCGCGAGGATGAGGCCCAGCGTCAGCGGCATCATGCCGGCCGAGAAGGCGCGCAGGCCGGCATGGCCGCGGTTGGCGCGCATCCAGCGCGTGGCCGTCAGCGTCAGCACGCTGGACGGCAGCATGATGCCGGCCATGGCCGCCGCTGCGCCCTGCAGGCCGGCGACGTTGAAGCCCAGCACCGCCACGAACAGCACGTTGGGCCCTGGTGCCGCCTGTGCCAGTGCGATGGACGAGGTGAAGCCCGCCTCCGACAGCCAGCCGGTCTTGTCGACGAGAAAGCGGTGCATCTCCGGCACGGTCGAGATCGCGCCGCCGATGGACAGCAGCGACAGCGTCACGAAGTGCAGGAACAGGCTGAAGAGGTCGGCCGGCGCCATCACTTCAGCTTCCAGTACGCCACCAGCATGCCCGCGCCGCCCAGCAGCGCCAACGCGGTGATCAGCGGCCAGCGCAGCACGCCGATCAGCAGGAAGGCCGCCAGCGCCAGCGCGATGGCCAGCGGCCGGCCGAGTGGGCTGGTCTTCAGGGCCGGCAGCAGCTTGAGGCCGGTGGCCAGGATGAGCCCGGCGGACACGGCGCCCATGCCGCGCAGCGCATCGACGGCCACCGGATGGGCGGCGAGCTGGTCGAACGCCGCGGCCAGGCTCAGCACGATGAGCGCGGGCACGGCCAGCATGCCGGCCAGCGCAGCCAGCGCCCCGCGCAGGCCGAAGAAGCGGTCGCCGACCATCATCGACAGGTTGACCACATTGGGCCCGGGCAGCACCTGGGCGATGGCCAGCGTCTCGACGAACTCTTCCTTGCTCATCCAGTCCAGCCGCTCGACCAGCTCGCGCTGCGCCACCGCCAGCACGCCGCCGAAACCCTGTAGCGCCAGCCGCGTGAACGCGAGGAAGAGGTCGAAGAGGGACGCTGGCCGGTTCAACGCAGGACTTTCAACGCTTCAGGATTGACGATGTTCGTCGGCTGGAGGTTGATGAAGTTCAGCACGTTGTCGAAGGCGGCGTCGAAGTAGAGCTCGTAGCTGTCCTGCTCGACATAGCCGATGTGCGGCGTGCAGACGGCGTTCTCCAGCCGCAGCAGCGGGTGGCCCTGCAGGATGGGCTCGCTCTCGAACACATCGATGGCCGCCATGCCGGGCCGGCCGCGGTTCAGCGCGGACACGAGGGCGCCTTCGACGACGAGCTCGGCGCGCGACGTGTTGACGAACAGGGCCGTCGGCTTCATGTGGGCCAGATCCTCCGGCGTGACGATGGCGCGCGTGCCGTCGCACAGGCGCAGGTGCACGGACAGCACGTCGGACTCCGCGAAGAAGGCCGGCCGGCTCGGCGCGGCCTGGTAGCCGTCGGCCTCCGCCTTCAGGCGCGAGGCCTCGCTGCCCCAGACCATGACGTTCATGCCGAAGGCGCGGCCGTAGCCGGCGACCAGCTGGCCGATCTTGCCGTAGCCCCAGATGCCCAGCGTCTTGCCGCGCAACACCATGCCGACGCCGAAGTTGGCCGGCATCGACGCCGCCTTCAGCCCGGCCTGCTGCCAGGCGCCGTGCTTGAGGTTGCCGATGTACTGCGGCAGCCGGCGCATGGAAGCCATGATCAGCGCCCAGGTCAGCTCGGCTGGCGCCACCGGGCTGCCGACGCCCTCGGCCACCGCGATGCCCAGCCGCGTGCAGGCCTCGACGTCGATGTGGTTGCCGACGCGGCCGGTCTGGGAGATGAGCTTGAGCTTGGGCAGCTTCTCGAGCAGCTGGCGCGGGAAGGCGGTGCGCTCGCGGATCAGCACCAGCACTTCGGCGTCGCGCAGCCGCACGGACAACTGGCCGATGCCCTTGACCGTGTTCGTGAACACCTTGGCGTTCAGCGGCTCCAGCTTGGCGGCGCAGCGCAGCTTGCGCACGGCGTCCTGATAGTCATCGAGGATGATCACATTCATGGCCGGAACATTGTGCCCTCGGCCTGCGCAGGGCTTAGGCCCGCTGGCTACCATCGGTTTCCCTCAAGGAGACCCGAGATGCCCCAGATTTCCCTGCATGCGGCGAGCGCCCCCGCCTTCGCCAAGATGCTGTCCAACATGCTGAACTGGCTGGAAGCCGCCAAGACCCATGCCGAGGCGCGCAAGTTCCCGGCCGACAACTACCTGACGCTGCGCCTGGCGCCCGACATGCTGCCGTTTGCCAAGCAGATCCAGATCGCCAGTGACGCCGCCAAGGGCTGCGTCGCCCGCCTGGCCGGCCAGGAGATCCCCAAGTACGACGACAACGAGGCGACGCTGGACGAGCTGGCCGAGCGCATCCGCAAGACCCGCGACTTCGTCCTTTCGGTGCCGGCCGCGGCCTTCGAAGGCGGCGAGGGCCGCGAGATCACCATCCCGCGCCGCACGGGCGAGCCGTTGAAGTTTGACGGTCTGACCTACCTCAACCATTTCGCGCTGCCCAACTTCTATTTCCACGCCACGACGACCTACGCCTTGTTGCGCCACGCGGGCGTGCCGCTGGGCAAGGGCGACTACCTGGGCGGCTGACGGCATCGCCTTTCAGGGTTCCCCCCCCTGGTTTGAACCCGCCAGGGTGGGAATTGCTGCGCAAACGGCGGCCTGTTCGCTGCACCTCCCGGGCAGGTCCGGCTTGAAAATGGCCGGACGATCCGCTCAGTGCCGCCGTACGCCGTATGGACATGTCGACGCCCACCCCTACCCAGACCCAAGCCATCGCCCAAGTGGAGCAATGGCTGGCGTCGGCGCGCAGCGGCCAGATGGAGCTGCCGCAGGTCATGGACGCGGCCTCCAAGATGCAAGCCGCCGGTCTGGCGGGCGCCGCGGCGCTGCTGTACCAGAACTGGGTGGCCAACACGCCGTCGCCCTTCCGGCACGTGGGCTGTTTCAACTGGGGTGCCATCCTGGGCGACATGAGCCGGCACGCCGAGGCCGAGCAGGCCTACCGCATGGCGCTGACCATGGCGCCGGACTTTGCCCAGGCGCGCCTGAACCTGGGCCACCAGGTGGAGCACCAGGGCCGCACCGAAGAGGCGCTGGCGCACTGGCGCGCCGTCTACGACAACCCGTCACCGGCCAGCCTGGGCGCCGAGCCGGTGCCTTTGCTGCTGCACGCGCTGAACAACGCCGCACGGCTGCTGGAGCAGCTCAAGCGCTACGACGAATCCGAAGCGCTCATGCGCCGCTCGCTGCTGCTGAGCCCGCGCCAGGGCGACGTGGCGCAGCACTACGTGCACATCCGCCAGAAGCAATGCGCCTGGCCGGTGTACGACACCTTCGGTGACGTGACGCACAACCACCTGCTGATGAGCACCTCGCTGCTGGGCATGCTGGATGAAAGCGATGACCCGGCGCTGCAACTGCTGACCGCCCAGCGTTTCGTGCACGAGAAGGTGGCCAAGGTCACGACGCCGCCGCTGCACACGGCGCACAAGCGGGACGGCAAGATCAAGATCGGCTACCTCTCCGGCGACCTGTGCATGCATGCCGTGGGCCTGCTGACGGCCGAACTGTACGAACTGCACGACCGCGAGAAGTTCGAGGTCCACGCCTTTTGCTGGAGCCGCGAAGACGGCACGCCGCTGCGCGCCCGCATCAAGGGCGCCTTGGACAGCCTCACCCCCATCGGCGCCATGGGCGACCGCCAGGCCGCCGGCCTGATCGCCGCCGCCGGCATCGACGTGCTGGTGGACCTGCAGGGCCTGACCAGCGGCGCGCGCCCCAACATCCTGGCGCACCGGCCCGCGCCCATCCAGGTCAGCTACCTGGGCCTGCCCGCCACGTCCGCGCTGCCGGGTGTGGACTGGATCCTGGCCGATCGCTTCGTGATGCCGCCCGAGTCGCTGCCGTATCACACCGAAAAGCCGATCTACCTGCCCCACTGCTACCAGGTCAGCGACCGCCAGCGGGCGGCCAACGCCGCGCCCACGCGTGCGGAGGCCGGGCTGCCGGAAGACGGCTTCGTCTTCTGCGCGTTCAACAACAACCACAAGATGAGCGAGCCCGTCTGGCGCTGCTGGATGCGCATCCTGCGCCAGGTGCCGGGCAGCGTGCTGTGGCTGCTGGCTGACAACCCGTTCGCCAAGGCCAACCTCACGCGCGTGGCGGTCGAGGAGGGCATCACGCCCGAGCGCCTGGTCTTCGCGCCACGGGCGCTGCCGGCCGACTACCTGGCTCGCTTCCAGCTCGCCGACCTGTTCCTGGACACCTTCCCGTACAACGCCGGCACCACCGCCAGCGACTGCCTCTGGATGGGAACGCCCATCCTGACGCGCTCGGGCCGGACGTACATCTCCCGCATGGCCGGCAGCCTGCTGACGGCCGTAGGCCTGCCCGACCTGATCACGACGACTCTTCGAGATTACGAGCAGCGCGCGGTGCAGATCGGCAACCAGCCGGCGCGTGCGGCCTCTTACAAGCGTTACCTGGCCGAGCATGGCCGCAGCTCGCCCCTGTTTGACATCCCGGCCACGGTGCGCGATATAGAGCGTGAGTTCGAGCGCCTGGCGCTCGATGCCCGTCACAAAGCCTGATGCCGCGCCAGCACGACCCCTTCTTCGACGGCCAGCCGCAGGCGCCGGGCTTGCGCCTGGCCACCAACGGCGAGCCGCCGGCGCCGCCGGACCCGCTGGAGAACCTGGCCAACCAGCCCGCCGGCGACCCGCTGCTGCAGGCGCTGGCCTGGCTGACGCGCCACCACGGCAAGCCGCGTTCGCCCGAGTCGCTGCGCGCCGGTGCGCCGGTGGAGGGCGTGCTGGCGCCCGACAGCGCCATCCGCGTCATGCGCGAGGCGGGCTACAACGCCGGCCTGCTGCGCAAGCGCATCGACGAGATCCACGACCTGCTGTTGCCGGCGGTGCTGCTGCTCAACGGCGGCGACGCCTGCGTGCTGGTGCGCCGGCTGGGCGATGGCCGCAACGAAGTCGTCTTCCCCGGCCCCGAAGCCGCAGCCGTGCCGGCCACCACCGCCGAACTCGAACCCGAGTACAGCGGCTTCATGCTGGCGGTGTCGCCGCAGCAGCAGTCGCAGGCGCACACGCGCAACCCGGCCGACGAGCAGATCCTGCGCCCCGCCGGCGAGCACTGGCTGTGGGGCACGCTCAAGCGCTTCGTGCCGTACTACCGCTCGGCCATGGTCGCGGCGCTGCTCAGCAACGTGCTGATGCTGGTGTCCGGCGTCGTCACGTCGGTCATCTACGACAAGGTCATCCCGCACCAGGCCATCGTCACGCTGTGGGCGCTGGCCGTGGGCGCCGGCATCGCGCTGTTGTTCGACCTGTTCTCGCGCCAGCTGCGCGCGCATCTGATCGACCTGGCCGGCCGCAAGGCCGACATGATCATCGGCGCCAAGCTGTTCCGCCAGACGCTGGGCGTGCGCATGGAGCACAAGCCCGGTTCGGCGGGCTCCTATGCCCACCACCTGGCGCAGATCGAGATCGTGCGCGAGTTCTTCGCGTCGGCCACCATGTCGGTGCTGACGGACCTGCCGTTCGTGGTGCTGTTCGTCGCCATGACCTTCATCATCGGCGGCCCGCTGGGCTGGGTACTGGTGATTGCGATTCCGCTGATTCTGGCGATGACCTACGCCATCCAGGGCTACCTGCGCCGGGCCACTCGCACCAACATGACCGAGATGGCCGACCTGCAGGGCACGCTGGTGGAGGCCATCGAGGGTCTGGAAGACCTGAAGACCTCGGGCGCCGAAGGCCGTTTCCTGCGTCGCTACGAAACCAGCACCGCGATCGCCGCCGAATCGGCCATGCGGGCGCGCAACATGTCGAGCTGGAGTTCCAACATCTCCATGACGATGCAGCAGGCCATCAACCTGGTCATGCTGGTGTGGGGCGTCTACCTGATCCAGGACGGCCTGATCACGGCCGGCGCGCTGATCGGCTCGGTGATGTTCGCCGGCCGTGCGCTGATGCCGCTGGGCAGCCTCGTCAGCCTCGCCACCCGCTACCAGGGTGCACGCGCCGCCATGCAGTCGCTGGACCGCATGATGCAGGCGCCGACCGAGCGTGACAGCGGCCGCAACTACGTGCCGTTGAACCAGTTCACCGGCCGGCTGGGCCTGCACGACGTCGGCTTCAGCTACCCCGCCGTGGGCGACGCCGCCGCGCCCAAGATCCTGAAGAACGTCACGCTGAAGCTGGAACCGGGCGAGCGCGTCGCCATCCTGGGCCGCATCGGCAGCGGCAAGTCCACCATCCTGCGCCTGCTGGCGGGGCTGTACCAGCCGACCGAGGGCATGGTGGACGTGGACGGCATCGACCTGCGGCAGCTGGACCCGGCCGAGTTCCGCTCGCATGTGGGCTTCGTGTCGCAGGACCCGCGGCTGTTCCACGGCACGCTGCGCGACAACGTGCTGATGGGCCGCGCGCACATCGATGCCGCCCGCCTGGTGGAAGTGGCCCGGTTGACCGGGCTGGACCGCGTCATCGCCGCGCACCCGCAGGGCTGGGACCTGCCGGTGGGTGAATCCGGCGGGCTGCTTTCCGGTGGCCAGCGCCAGCTCGTCGCGCTGGCGCGCAGCCTCGTCACCCGGCCGCAGATCCTGCTGATGGACGAGCCCACCAGTTCCATGGATGCGCAGAGCGAGATGGCCTTCCTGCGCCAGTTGCGCGACGCGGCCGGCAACTGCACGCTCGTCGTCGTGACCCACCGGCCGGCGGTGCTGGAGCTGGTGTCGCGCGTCATCGTCGTCGACGGCGGCCGCATGGTGCTGGACGGCCCGCGCGACCAGGTGCTCGCCGCGCTGTCCGGCGTGCGACCGACGCAGCCCCAGGCCGCCGCGGCGGCCGAGGCCAGCAAC
>Ga0307411_10000392_pt1 | contig 14946 bp, 11 predicted proteins | sample DK1Ometagenome_2_FD_203712 | JGI IMG/M metagenome (GOLD analysis project Ga0307411, IMG submission 203712) | Maize rhizosphere microbial communities from greenhouse at UC Davis, California, United States - DK15-O-1 | ecosystem: Host-associated > Plants > Roots > Rhizosphere > Soil | place: USA...
GTGGACGCGCCGTCCGGCGCCGGCCGGTGCTGCACGGGCGCCTTCACGTACCGCGAGACGGCGTCGCGTGTTCCACCGATCGCGAGCTGCGTGAACAGGAACTCGAACTTCGCGTCGTAGGCGGCGGCGAGCTTCGCCGCGACCTCCGCCGGGACGTCCCACATCTGCCGCTTGAAGGGCCCGATCGCCTTCTTGCGCGTCTTGTAAAAGAACTGCTCGTCGCTGTCGGTCGCCTTGCGCTCGTCCTTCGCGCTCGTGCGCAGCCAGGCGTAGATCTCCTCCCGCAGCGCCGCCGGGAGGTGCTCGTAGAGCATGTTCTGGAAGTTCGTGGCGAGGTGGATCTCCGCCGTCTCGGCGCGCGGGAAGGCGTTGAACGCCGTGTCGGGGAGCGTCGAGGCGCCGTGCTGGACGGCGCCCGCGAGCCCGTACTCGTCGCGCGCGATCTCGCCGAGCTGGCGCAGCGTGTCGATGTCGAGCTTCACGTCGGCGATCGAGCCGTCCGCGAGCACGACGCCGCCGTGCGACGTCCCCGACTGCACGCTGATCTTCGACAGCCCCGCCATCCCGGGCGCCTGCTTCTCGAGCGTGCGGACGAAGCCGCCCATGAACGCCCGCAGCTCCTCGGGGGTCGAGTTCTCCGTCCCGACCTCGCCGATCTCGCCGCCGAGCGAGATCGTGACGCCGCTCGGCTCCTGCGAGCGCACGAAGCGGCAGATGTCGACCGCCTGCTCGTAATTCACGCGCTGCTGCTCGTCGAGCGTCGGCTGCTTCAGGTCGACGAGCGTGGACGTGTCCACGTCGATGTTGTAGAAGCCGGCCGCGATCGCCTCGCGGGCCAGCGCCTTCACGGCGTCCACCTCGGTCTTCGGGTCCACGGCGAACTTCTTCGCGTTGACCTGGAAGTGGTCCCCCTGGATGAAGACCGGCCCGCGGAAGCCCTCCCGCAGCGCGGCGGCCAGCATCACGGCGACGTACTCGGTGGGGCGCTGCTCAGTGTAGGCGATCTCCGAGCGCGCGATCTCGAGGATGAAGGCGCCGGCGTCGAGCTTGCGCGCCGTGCGGAAGATCGCGCGCGCCGTCTCGTACGACGAGGCGCGGACGTTCATCGCCGGCACCGTGAAGCCGCGCACCTCGCCGCGACCGCGGGCGAGGTACAGGTCGTGGATGGACGCCGTGCGGACGCCGACCTGCTGGCCGATCTCCCAGATCAGCCACCGCGCCTGCTCGCGCGCGCCCTCGCCCCCGAACACGGCCTCGCGCACGAGGGCGTCCATCTTCGAGGAAGCGAGCGCCTGCTCGCGCAGCACCTGGACGCGACCGTCACGGACGACGACCTCGTTCTCGGCGAAGGGGGGCTTCTCGACGAGCTGCTGTTGCATGGGAGCGACGGAATGCGGGTGGAAAGGGCGACACCGGGTGCGGCGTCGCGTCGCGGCGGGCATTACGGAAGGTGCCCCGGCGCGACAGGCGGGGCAAGGCCATTCCGATTCCCCTCCATGCTCCACGCGCCACGCTCACTATCTAGCCACGGCGCGGCGTAGAGCGAGCGTGGCGCGTGGAGCGTCGGGCGGGTCGGCCGAGGGGGCGGTCAGACGGTCCGATCGGGGTTCGGCCGGGGCAGCTGGTCCCACTCGGCGCGCGCCGCGTCGGCGCCCGGCCGGCCCAGCAGGGCGTATGCAAACTGCTTGCCGAGCTCGACGCCCGGCTGATCGAACGCATTGACGCCGTAGAGCTCCCCGGCGTACGCGGTCGCGATCTCGAGCAGCATGATCAGGCCGCCGACGTGCCAGGCGTCCACGCGATCGAGGCGCAGGGTCATGTTGGGTCGTCCGCGCCGGGCGAGGGCGCCGGCCGTTGCCCGCTGCTCGACGTCGATCAGCTCGCCCAGCGAGTGCCCGCCGAGGTAGGCGAGCTCGGTGACGTCGCCGTGCAGGCGCGGGATCGCGAGGTCGGTCCCGCGCTGGCCGACGGCGACGAAGGTCACCGTCTTGTCGGCCGGACCCTCCATGAAGAGCTGGACCTGGCTGTGCTGGTCGGTCGCGCCGAGCGCGGCGATCGGCGTCGGCCCGACCGACGTGCCGTCCTGGCGCACCTTGCCAAGGCTCTCGGCCCACAGCTGCACGAACCACGCGGCGAAGTCGCGCAGGGGGTCCGAGTAGGGCATGAGGACGTGCATCGGCTTGCCGGCGCGCGTGTCGGCGAGGAACTGGAGGACAGCGAACGTGCCGGCGGGGTTGCGGAGGATGTCGTCGGTCGCGCAGCGGCGGGCCATCTCCCCCGCCCCCTCGAGGAGCGCGCGGACGTCTATGCCGATCAGCGCCGCCGGCAGCAGGCCGACCGGGGTGAGCACGCTGAACCGCCCGCCGACGTTGGCCGGGATGTCGAGTGCGGGGATCCCCTCGGCAGCGGCGAGCGGCCGTAGGGCCCCCTTCCGGGGGTCGGTGATGAAGACGAGGTGGCGCGGCAGCGGCAGCCCGGCGCGCTGCAGGCGGTCGCGCACGATGAGGTACTGCGACATCGTCTCCGCCGTGCCCCCCGACTTCGACGTGACGACGAACAGCGTCGCCGCGAGGTCGAGCCGGTCGAGCAATGCGGCGATCGTCTCCGGGTCCACGTTGTCGAGCACGTGCAGCCGCGGTCGGCCACCGCGCGCCGCGTCGTCGAGCATGTTCCAGCCGGACGGCCGGAGCGCCGTGCGCAGCGCGACTGGCCCGAGCGCCGAGCCGCCGATTCCCAGTACGACCACGTCGCGCACCCCAGCGCTACTCGCGGCACCGCCGCCGGCCAACGATTCCGCGAAGTCCACGCTCTGCGCGAGCAGCGTAGCGTCGTCCGGCAGGTCGAGAAAGCCGAGTGTGCCGGCCGCGTGCTGCTGCGCGACCGACGCGTGGGCCCGCCGGAACGCCTGCCCCGCCGCCGCCCACTCCCCGTCGGGCACCCCGCCGGCGACGACGTCGGAGAGCATGTTGGTGTAGTCGAGATGGAGCATGACGTGAGCGTGGGTGAGTGGCTATTACTGGGGGGCGGTAGCTGGTTACCGGTTGCTGATTACTAGTAACCACAGCTCGCGCCGGAAGCATCCCGAGGGGGCTACCAGTCACTAGTAACCAGTAACCAGTAACCGCCCCGATCTGAGCGGCGTCCAACCCTCCTTCAGTCTACCCGGACCGTCAGCCCGTCGAACGCGGGGCTGATACCCCGCGGCAGCTCGGCCTCGAGGTCGGCGTGGAAGTTGTCGTGCGTGAGGTGAGTCAGGTACGTGCGCTCGGCGCCCAGGCGGCGCGCCACGTCCACCGCCTCGGAGATGCTGAGGTGCGTCGGGTGCTCGGTGCGGAAGAGGGCGTTGACGACGAGCACCTTGGCGCCGGCGAGCCGCTCGAACGCCGGCTGCGGGATCGACTTCGCGTCCGTGACGTAGGCGATCGGCCCGATCCGGTAGGCGAAGACGGTGACCTGGCCGTGCGGGACGGCGACCGGCGTCACGTCCACGTCGCCGATCCGCACCGTCTCGTCCTCGGCGAGCACGTGGGCGCGCCCCTCCGGCTTCGACGTGCCGGGCAGCGGGCGCATCTCGTCGTCGAAGACGTAGGGGAACTTGCGCGCCAGCCCGCTCAGGGTCTGCGCCGAGCCGTACATCGGCAGGGGGCCGTCGCGCCGCACGGAGATGGCGCGCACGTCGTCGAGGCCGTGGGTGTGGTCGGCGTGGTCGTGCGTGAACAGCACCGCGTCCACCCGATCGATCCCGTTGGCGATGAGCTGGACGCGCAGCTCGGGCGGCGTGTCGATGAGCAGCCGCGTGCCGGCGTCGGTCTCGATCACCGCCCCCACCCGCGTGCGCTTGTCGCGCGGGTCGGGCGAGCGGCACACGCGGCAGCCGCAGCCGATCTGCGGAACGCCGAACGAAGTACCGGTCCCGAGAAAGGTGAGCTTCAAGGGCGCCTGGGAATGCCGGCCTCTCGAACCGGGGCGGTGGCTGGTTGCTGGTTACTGGTCTCTGGTAGCACCCTCGGGACGCCTGCGTCGCAGGGGGCCGTTAGCAGCGACCAACAACCAGCGACTAGCAACCGCCCGGCGCCTACTGGCTTCCCTTGCACCGTGCCCTCACACCACTTCGACCTTTACGAGGTTAGTCGTGCCCGGCACGTCGAACGGGACGCCAGCGGTGACGACGACGCGGTCGCCGGCGGCGGCGAGCTCGCGGCGGGAGATCGCGGCCCGGGCCTGGATCCACATGCTCTCGTAGGTCGTGCAGTGCGGCACGAGCACCGGGATCACGCCCCAGACGAGCGCGAGCTGACGGTACGTCTGCGGGACGTCGGTGAGGACGAGGATCGGCACGCCGGGCCGGTTCGCGGCGACGACGCGCGCGCTGAAGCCGCTCTTCGTGAACACGATGACGAGCGGCGCCTTGAGCATCCGCGCCGCCGCGACGGTTGCCGCGGCGACCGCCTGCTCGGTGGCGACGACGCCTTCGTGGCGCGCCCGCCGCTCGTCGCGCGACGCGTGCGGCGACGGGTGCAGCTCGCTCTCGACGATGATGCGCCGCATCGCGTCCACCGCCAGCCGCGGGAAGGCGCCGGCCGCCGTCTCGGCCGAGAGCATCACGGCGTCCGTGCCGTCGAGAATCGCGTTCGCGACGTCGCTCGCCTCGGCGCGCGTCGGCCGCGGGTGCTCGACCATGGACTCGAGCATCTGCGTCGCCGTGATCACCGGGCGCCCCATCCGGTTGGCGAGGGCGATGATCCGCTTCTGCGCCTGCGGCACGTTCTCGAACGGCAGCTCGACGCCGAGGTCGCCGCGGGCGACCATCACGGCGTCGGCTGCCTGGAGGATCTCGGTGATGTTGTCGAGCGCCTGGTCCTTCTCGATCTTCGCCACGACGAGCAGCGACTTCGGGATCAGCCCGCGCAGCTCGTGGATGTCCTCGGCGCGCCGCACGAAGCTCAGGGCCAGGAAATCGAGCTCCTGCCGCACCGCGAACTCGACGTCGGCGCGGTCCTTCTCCGTGATGGACGGCGCCGACACGTGGACGCCCGGCAGGTTCATCCCCTTGTGGCTCTTCAGCTCTCCGCCGTGCACGACGCGCACGCCTACCCGGCGCCCGACGACCTCCATGACCATCGTCTCGATCAGGCCGTCGTTGATCAGGACCCGGTCGCCGACGTGGACGTCGTCGGCGAGCGCGGCGTAGGTGACCGGGATGTCGCCCTCCGCCGATTCCTCGCCCTCCGGCACGAGCACGCGGTCGTCGCCGGGCTCGAGGAAGACCGGCGCCGCGAGCTCGCCGATCCGGATCCGCGGCCCCTGCAGGTCGCCGAGGATGGCGATCGGGCGACTCAGCTCGGCCGCCGCCTCCCGCACCGCGGTGATCACGTCGGCGTGCTGGGCGTGCGTACCGTGGGAGAAGTTCACGCGGGCGACGTTCATGCCGGCCTCGGCGAGGGCGCGGACGCCCTGCTTGCTCGACGACGCGGGGCCGATGGTGCAGACGATCTTGGTGCGCGGCTGGTGTTTCGTGGACACGAGGCGACGGCGGTGTGCGGGAACCCTGGGGCGAGCCGATATGTACCCGGCCCCCGAGCGTGGGGCAAGGCGACCGCGCGGTGATCGGCACGGAGTCCGCAGGGGTATTGTTCGGCGCCGCCCGGATCGCCACGCTTAACGTCGGGCCCGTCGCGCCGTCTGCTGGGACGTGGTGCGTCGCCCCGCTCGTTCCTCACTTCACGTACGGAGGTCGCATGCTTCCCCGCCGCCGCCTATGCTCCTCGGCCACGCTGGCGACGCTCGCCGCACTCCTCACCGCGTGCGGCGGCGACGTTGGGACCGGCATTCGCTCGGTGAGCGTCTCCGACGCCCAGATCTCGGCCGACGTGGCCGCCGCCGCCGGCGACGCGATCGCCGCCGACGTCGGCGACCTCGTGACGGCGGAGACCGTAGCGGGCCTCTCCACCGCCTCGCCCGGCTGCCCGTACGACGCGGCGAGTCGCTACCACGTCTGCACGGTCGTCACCGGCGGCGGGCTCGAGGTCGTACGCCGCTACCAGTACCGCGACGCCTCCGGCACCCCCGTCGAGACGTTCGACGCCGGCACGACGGCGAGCGTCAACTTCATTCGCACCGTGGACGGCAACCTCACCGGCGCCACCGACGCCGGCGTGTCCTGGACGCGTACCGTGCATGAGTCGGCGGACGTCACGGTGAGCGGCCTCGCCGGCGCCGAGACGCAACGCGTCTGGAACGGTACGAGCACGGGCTCCGATACGGCGACCTACGTCGCCCCGGCCAGCACGCGGCTCTACGGGGCGTCCGTCACGCAGCAGGCGCGCGACGTCGTCACCCGCCTCCCGCGCACCGAGTTCCCCTGGCCGCAGTCGGGGACGGTCACGCGCGCCGTGACGGCGCGGCTGACGCTGAACGGCTCGCGCGGTGCCACGCGCACCGTCACCCGCACGGCCGTCGTGACCTTCAACGGCACCGCGACCGTGCCAATCGTCGTCAACGGCCTCACCTGCACGCTCGACCTCTCGGCGCGCACGGTGAGCGGCTGCGCCTCCTAGTCGCCGCCGGCGCGCCGCGCGCTCGTGCGTCCGCCGACGGCGCGCGAAGCGGCCCCCGCCACGGTCGCCGCCGCCCACGCCAGCGCCGCCGGGAAGAGCAGCGTCGCCGCGACGATCGCGACGCCGGGCACCTGCATCACGCTGCCTAACGACTCGGCGACGGCCCCGACCGGGCCCCGCACGGCGTCGGCGGCGAGCAGTGCCGCCCACCCGAGCGCCCCGCCGACCGCCGCCGACGCGGGCGTGCCCGACGCGCCTCGCGTCATGAGTCCCCAGAGCGCCGCGGCGAGCGCAACGCCCCACCACCCGACGGCGAGCGTCGCGAGGGCCAGCGCGGCACCGACGAGCGCGCCCCGGAGCACCGCGCGCCCGCTCACCACCCGGGCGGCCGCAGGGTGAGCACGGCGGCCCGGTGGCGCGGGGCGAGGGCGACGGGAGTGCGCGGCACGCGGAGCGAGTCGAGCTCCCCCGCCAGCCAGCGTCCGAGCCGGTCGGCGTAGCGCGGGCTCGCCGGGTTCCCGCTCTGCCCGCCGGGGTAGGTGCCCCAGGCGCGGAGCTCCGGACCAAGCTCGACGACCATCCGCCAGCTCGCGCCGGCGGTGCCACGCCCGACGACCGGGTTCAGGGTGGACGGCCCGCCCTGCACCTCCAGGTCGCGACGGGAGAACGGCGCGAGTCCGAGCAGGTGGTAGATGTTCGCGTGCTGGACGGCACCCCAGCGCCAGCCGTCGGCGCTCGGCGGTCCGTGGCGCCGCTCCGCGGAGTCGAGCGCGGCGCGCAGGCTCGCCGCCAGCACCTCGTCACGCGTCTCGCGCGCGTGCGTGCGCCGGTCGTCCCACCACGCGCTCGCCGAGTCGCGTAGCAGCGCGGCGAGCACGGCACCGGGCGGCGTCGCGACGCGGCCCGACTCGCCGGGCGGCACGAGCTCGTCCCACGTGCGTCGCAGCAGCTCGCGCATCGCGATCTCGAACAGCACCGCGCGCCGGTCGTCGCGCGTGTACGTCCGGCTCCACTCGCCGAGCAGACGCGCCGCCTCGTCGAGGCGCGCGTCGCCGCCCGCGCCGATCCGCCGCGCGGCGTCGAGGAACGCCGGCACGAAGAGGTCGGCGCGCGCGCTCCCGGGGTCGGTCTGGTAGCGCCGCATGGACTCCGGCGTCGCCGCCGAGTCGGCGCCGAGCAGAGCGTTGATCCGGATCGCGCGCCACGGGTCCGCCCAGCTGGCGCCGAGATAGGCCGAGTCGGCGCGCGGGTCCACCGGCTGCTGGTTCGCCGACGCGAGGAATCCCTGCGCCGGGTTCGACGCCTGCGGGTAGCGCGCCGCCGCGCGGAAGCCCACCCAGTCGCTCGCCGAGCGCGCCCCGTCGTGGATCTCGGCGCCGCTGGCGCCCGGCGCGCGCAGCGGGAAGCGGCCCACCGTGCGCACGGCGATCGTCCCCGCGCGGTCCGCGACGAGCATGTTCTGCGCTGGCGCGACCCATCCCTCCATCGCCCGGTACCACTCGCCGGCGTTCCGCGCGTGCGCCGCGCGCACGAGCGCGTCCGTTTCGTTCGACGGGTCGAGCACCGTCCACCGCATCGAGAGCCAGCGATCGCCCTCGCGCCGCAGCGGGCCGCGGTGCGTGTAGAGCACCGTGTCGACCGCGACGCGCTCCCCCGCCTTTCCGCGGTACTCCTCGACGCGCCGCTCGAGTGGCCGCCACGCCCCGTCCACGAGGTAGCGCGACGGCCGCGCGCTGTCGTCCACCGTCTCGGCGTAGAAGTCCACGACGTCGGCCTCGCTGTTCGTGAACGTCCACGCGACGTCGCGGTTGAAGCCGATCACGATCCCCGGGGCACCGGGGATCGTCACGCCGTAGACGTCGAGCTTTCCGGGCACGACGAGGTGCGCCTCGTACCAGATCGAGGGGAGCGTCAGCTCGAGGTGCGGGTCGCCGGCGAGGAGGGCGCGGCCGGCGCGCGTGCGCGAGGGCGCCACCGCCCAGTTGTTGCTCCCCAGCGCGTCCCCTTCGCCGAGCGCGCCGGACTCCGGTCGCGGACGGCGCGCGGCGTTCCCCGGCCGAGTGCCGGCCGGGGCGCCGTCGCCGGCGAGGATGGGCGGCGGCAGGACAGCGTGCTCGAAGCGGGGCGCGCCGCCGGCGCCGTTCGGCACGATCGGCGCCTGGATCGGCATGTCGCGCGGCAGCAGCGCGTGCGCCGCCTCGTCGCCGACGAGCGTGGCGAGGCGGGCGCGGTCGAGGTCCCCCTCGCCGTAGCTCAGCGTCCACCCCATGCGGTTGAGCAGGTGGACCGAGTTGATGGGGCGCCACGGCTCGGGGCGCGCGCCGAGCAGGCGGTACTCGAGCGGCACGTCCTCCTCGCGCATCGCCGCGAGGTACGCGTTGACGCCGTCGGCGTAGGCGGCGATCGCGCGCGCGCCGGCCGAGTGCGAGTCGAGCGCGGCGAGCTTCCGCTCGGCGGCGCGCACCATGCCGAGCCGGCGCGGCTCGCGGTCGAGCTCGAGGGCGCGCGCGCCGGCGAGCTCGGTGAGCCGCCCCGACGCGGCACGCGTCTGCAGGTCGAGCTGGAGGAGCCGGTCGCGGGCGACGACGAAGCCGAGCGCGCGCACCGCGTCGTCCTCACTGGCCGCGAAGATGTGCGGGACCCCGCGGTCGTCGTACACCACCTGCACGTCGCCGCCGAGCCCCGGCACGCGCCCCTCGCCGCCGCGCGGCGCCGCCGAGCCGGCCGCACTCCGCCAGACGCCGTGCGCGGGATCGAGCAGTGGGCCGAGCGGCGGCACCGGCCCCGCGCCCCGTGCGCCAATGTAGAGCAGACCGCAGAGAACGGCGGCGGCGACGAGGAGAGCTCTCATGTGCGGGACGCGCGAGTCGGGACTGGGGAGTGGAAAGTCGAGAGAACGGCGTGAGAGGTGAGATGGCAATACTCCATCTCACCTCTCACGCCGTTCAAAGCGCCCCACTCGCGACTCGCCACTCCCGCTCTTAGCGGTGTCCTGCCACTTCCTGTCCGAGCTGCCGGCTCTTGCGCTCCAGGCCGGCGAGCAGCGTGTCGAACGACTTGGTGAAGCTCTTCAGTCCGTCGGCGAGGAGCTGGTCTGTCACCTCGCGCAGCGAGATCCCCGCCGCCTCCAGGTCGGCGATCGTCCGCCGCGCGCCCTGCAGGTCGGCGTCCACCGTGCGCGCGACGACGCCATGGTCGCGGAACGCCTCGAGCGTCGCCGGCGGCAGCGTGTTCACGGTGTCCGGTCCGATGAGCTGCTCGACGTACATCACGTCGCGGTACTGCGGGTTCTTCGTGCTCGTGCTCGCCCAGAGTGGGCGCTGCACCTTCGCCCCGCGCGCGCGCAGCGCGTCCCAGCGCGGGCCGGCGAAGCGCTCGCGGAAGAGCTGGTAGGCGAGCTTCGCGTTGGCGATCGCGCTCTTCCCCTTGAGGGCGAGCAGGCGGTCGCGCTCGGCGCCCGGAGCGGCGGCGGCGGCGCGCGCGTCGAGGCGCTTGTCGATCTCGGTGTCCACGCGGCTGACGAAGAAGCTCGCCACCGACGCCAGGCGGCCCACCGGCTGGCCGGCGGCGGCGCGCTGCTCGAGCGCCGCGATGTAGGCGTCGATCACGCGGCGGTGGGCGTCCACCGAGAAGAGCAGCGTGATGTTGACGTTGACGCCCTCGACGGTGAGCTGCCGCACCGCCTCGGCGTCCTCCGGCGTGCCGGGCACCTTCACCATGACGTTCGGGCGGGCGACGGTGCGCCACAGCCGCCGAGCCTCCTCGACCGTCGCCTGCGCGTTCCCCGCCACGCCGGGCGAGACCTCGATCGACACGAAGCCGTCCGCGCCGTCCGTCGCCTCGTACACGGGGAGGAAGAGGTCGCAGGCGGCGCGCACGTCCTCGGTCTCGACGAGCTCGAAGAGCTGCCACGACGCGAGGCCGGCCGGCGCCGCGCCGAGCTGCGCGTCGTAGGCGTGCCCCTCGGCGAGCGCCTTCTCGAAGATCGTCGGGTTCGACGTCATCCCGGTGAGCGCGTCGTCGCGGATGCGGCGCGCCAGCTCGCCGTTGCCGAGCATCGTGCGGTCGATGTAGTCCAGCCAGATGGACTGGCCGGCGGCGCGGAGGTCGTGGAGGCGGGAGGCAGACATGAGACGCGAGAGTTGGAGTGATGCCTGGAAGATAACGCTTACGGCGGGCCAGGAGCGAAAGAGGAAAGACTGTTCGACGCGACAGTGCGCCAAACAGTCTTTCGCCCTTCGACCGGTCTTTCTTCTTTCGCTCTTCAGCGCTACCGCCGGTAGCTCACCTTCCAGATGCGCCCGCCCTTGTCATCCGTGATGTAGAGCGCGCCGTCGGGACCCTGCGCGAGGCCGACCGGGCGGTGGCGCGCCGTGCCGGGCTGCTTGACGCCCCCCGCGAAGCCGTCGGCGAACGTCTCGTAGGCGCCGGTCGGCTGGCCGTCCGCCATCGGCTGGAAGACGACGCGGTAGCCCTCCTGCGGCTCCGGCGCGCGGTTCCACGAGCCGTGGAAGGCGATGAACGCGCCGCCGCGGTAGCGCTCGGGGAACTGCGTCCCGGTATAGAAGAGCAGCGACATCGGCGCCCAGTGCCCGGGGTACGTGGCGAGCGGCGCCTTCTTCTCGGCGCACCGCCCGACGCGCGTGCTGTCGCCGCCGTACTCCGGCGCGAGGACGAGCTTCTGCTGCCCGACGTGGAAGTAGCAGTACGGCCAGCCGAAGTCGTCGCCCGCGTTGACCTGCAGCAGCTCCTCGGCCGGGTTCTCCGCGCTCGCCAGCGCCGAGAAGCCCCAGTTCTGCGCCAGCTGGTCGCGGCCGTGCTGCGTCGCGTACACCTTGCCGTCGAGCGGGCTGACGGTGAGTCCGATCGCGTTGCGGATGCCGGTCGCGAAGCGCTGGCCGGTGGACTGCGTCTGCCGCGGCTTGCTCGCCGAGAACTTCCAGATCCCGGCCCGCGTCCGCAGTTCGGTGCACCGGTCCCTGCCCGGCGAGCGGTCGCCGCGGTCCTTCCGCTGGCAGGAGTTGGTGAGCGAGCCGACGTTGACGTAGAGGTTGCCGGCGGTGTCGAGCGCGATGTTGCGCGCCTCGTGCCCGCCGAGCGGGAGTCCGGTCACGATCGCCTCGGCGGCGCCCTCGGGCACCAGCGTGCCCTGCGGAAGACGCCAGCGTACGACGCGCGACTTGCCGTCCGCGTAGAGGTAGCCGTTGTGCAGGGCGATCCCCGTGCCCCCCAGCTCACCGAACAGCGCGCTCGTGTCGGCCGCGCCGTCGCGGTCGGTGTCGCGAAGGGCGAGCACGCCGCCCGTGCGCCCGCTGCCGCTCTCGGCCGACTTCTTTCCCGTCATCAGCTGCACGAACACGTCCCCGTTCGCGGCCACCGTCACGTGACGCGCGCCGCCGACGGTGTCGGCGAAGACCGTCGCGCAGAAGCCGTCCGGGAGGGCGAGCGTCGAGTCGCAGGGAGCGCCGGTCGGCGCGCCGACCGTGGGACCGGGCGCGGCCGGGCGCGGCACCTCGCTCTCGGCCGTGCTCGTCCCCTTCGCGTCGCCGCCGCCGCCGTCCGCGCAGCCGGCCAGTACGGCGGCGAGCAGCAACGCCCCGCACCACCGCCAGCGCCGACCCGTCGCTCCCTCCCCCATCGCGCATCCTCCCGTTGAATGGTCGCGCCGTCCCCAGGCGCGTCAGCAGGCGGCCGTCGGGCGCACCTTCTGGTAGGCGTCTACCGCGTGGCGCAGCGCGAGCAGCGCCGATGCCTCCAGCTCGTACTCCATGTTCAGCTCGGCCAGCGCCACGGGGCCGTGGGCGGTGGACGTGCGACGCGCCGCGCGGTCTGACTCGCCGTGACGCCGCGCGAACTCGCGGCTCGCGTGCCAGAGCGCGTTGGCGCGGTGCCACCACCCGGCGTCGTCGCCGTCCGGGTGCGCGCGCGCCGCGGCCTTCTCGTACGCTCCGGCCATTTCGGCGAGCACCCCGTCGCAGTGGTCGAGCGTCGCGTAGGCCGCCTTCTCCTCGCCGTCGTCGCTCGACTTCGCGAGGAGTCGCGCGACGCGCTCGTGCTGGCGGCAGCACTCCGCCGCCGCGCGGTAGAGCGCATCGGCCTTGCAGCACAGCGCGGCCGTGGGTGATTCCGCGGCCTGCGAGCTCGCCCCGCCACGGGACGGGCTCGGGCCCTTCGGTTGGGTCTTCGGCATGGCGTGAGTACGGATCGGAGAGGACGGCGCGTCGTCCGCCGTAATATGGTCAGACGCGCGCCCGGGTAGCGGCCCCCTACTCAATCCGCGTGCCTCGGGGCGCACGCACGGCCCGCCGCCGAGTGCAGTGTGACCCGGCTCACGCTCGGCCGCGGCCTAAGGTGGTAGACGACAAGCATTTAGGTAACGACGGGCACGTTTCTCGCAAGGTCGTGGAACGATGCGTCCTTCGCGCCCCTTCCCCGCCTCGCACCTGCCCACTCCGCGCCGCGCGTCGTCGTGCGGCGCCGCTCGATGTCGGATGCAGGCCGCAGTGCTGTTGCTCGCCTGCGCCGTCGGCCCGCTCGCCGCGTGCAGCGACGGCGGTCCCGGGTCCCCGGAGGGCAGCGTCGCGTCGGTGACGATCTCCCCCGACACGCTGCGCCTGCTCGTCGGCACTGAAGGGCGCCTCGGGGCGACGATGCGCGACTCGATCGGCACCACCATCCGCGGGCCGTCGGTCTTCTGGTCGAGCGCCGACACGACCGTCGCGACGATCGACCAGGACGGCCTCGTGCGCGGCGTGCGCGTCGGCGCCGCGCGCATCTCGGCCAACGTCGCCGGGCGCTCCGACCTCGCCGACGTCCTCGTGCGCTCGGCCGGCGCGGCCGCGGTCACGGTGGACCCACCGGCGGCGAGCGTCCTCGTCGGCGGCACGACGCAGCTCGCGGCCACGGTGCGCGACGCCGACGGCGTGGTGATGACCGACCGGCCCGTTGTCTGGTCGAGCGAGAACAGCGCCGTGGCGACGGTCAGCCAGCAGGGCGTCGTGACCGGCGTCAATCCCGGCACCACGAACATCGTCGCGTCGCGCGAGGGGAAGACTGGTTCGTCGGCGGTGACGGTGGCGCGCATCCCGGTGGCCCAGGTCGTCGTCTCGCCGGCCCAGACGGAGGTGAAGATCAACAAGACCGTCAAGCTCACCGCGACGACGCTCGACGCGCAGGGCAAGGTGCTGACCGGCCGCCAGGTCACCTGGACGAGCAGCAACACGGCCCGCGCGACGGTGGATCAGAACGGGATCGTGACCGGACGCTTCGTCGGCGTCGTGACGATCACCGCCACGTCGGAAGGGGTGAGCCGGACGGCGACAGTCACGGTCAAGACGTAGGGACCAACGTACGTGCCGACGGCGGCTCGAGCGGACGATGTTCCGCTCCAGCCGCCGTCGTGTGTCGTTCGTGGCGCAGCGCGACGGCCCCAGCTCACAGCGTGATGCTGACCCCGGTCGCGAGCTCGAAGTTGTGGCGCGGAGCGCCGCGATAGACCACGATGTCACGCAGGTCGAGCCGCAGCGCGACGCCGGGCAAAAGCGCGATCCGCGTCCCTACCGCCGGGCTGAGCGCGAAGTCGGTCTCGGCGACCGTTGGCTTGCGCAGCGCGGCGTAGGGCGAGCACTCGGGGCGCCGCGGGATGACGACGAAATCGTTCGGCCGCAGGCACGCCGGCGACGAGAAGAGCCCGGACTCGACGGCGCGCCGCACGCGGAAGGCGCCGACGCCGAGCGAGAACAGCGGGTCGAACGTGCCGGCGATCGGCCGGTCGAGCAGCCGCACGTCAGTCGTCGCACCGTAGTGGACCGCCGACAGCCGGTCGTCGTCGTCGGGCGCGTGCGCCACGAAGCCGCCGACCGAGAGGCGACGCGCGAAGCCGCCGGCGTCGAAAGCGGCGAGCGGGACGAGCAGTCGGCCGCCGACGCCCTCGAGCCGTGTCGGCGTGCCGACGACGGACGGGTCGAGCCGGGCGCGACTCAGATACGCCTCGAACACCACCGCCGGACGCTTCTCGACCGGCGGCACCTGCGCGGCGAGCGGCGCCGTCGCGGCGAGCGATGCGGCGAGCGGGACGAGGAGCAGCGCGCTCACGAGCGCGCGGACGTTGCACCGAGCCGAATCACGCATTGTACACACCTCCTTCGACCTCCTGACCTCCTCGAACGCTTGGAAGGATCACGGACGGGAACGAGCGCGGGGCCGCGCCCGCGAGGTGTGCGCGGGCGCGGCCGGAGCGGCCGCCATTAGTTGCCGCGGTTGTCCTGCGACACCTCACCGCTCTGCGGAGCGGTGCCGTTACTCGCGCCGGCGCCGTTGACCGGGATCCGGCGCGGCTGCGCGGCCCGCGACTTCGGCACCGTCACGTACAGCACGCCGTCGGTGAAGT
>Ga0307411_10000393_pt1 | contig 14945 bp, 10 predicted proteins | sample DK1Ometagenome_2_FD_203712 | JGI IMG/M metagenome (GOLD analysis project Ga0307411, IMG submission 203712) | Maize rhizosphere microbial communities from greenhouse at UC Davis, California, United States - DK15-O-1 | ecosystem: Host-associated > Plants > Roots > Rhizosphere > Soil | place: USA...
CATCGGCGTCGGCACGACGCGCGGCACCTCGGCGGTGCGCTGGGGCGTCGCCGGCAGCATCGTCATTGCCTGGATCATCACCATCCCGGCCTCGGCCGGCATCGCGGCGCTGGCGTGGTGGTTGGGCGGATTGATCTTCTAACCGCGTTTGGGTATCTCGAGGCCGCGCTGCACCGCGGGGCGCGCGAGAAACTCCTGCAGCCCGCGCTGCACGTGGCCGAAGTCCGCGTAGCCGACGAGATCTGCAGCGCCGTAATAGCCGACCAGGTTCCTCACCATGGGGAAGATCGCGATGTCGGCGATGCTGTATTCCTCGCCCATCATCCAGCGGCGCGTGGCCAGGTGCTGGTCGATGACCTTCAGCAGGCGCCGCGTCTCCGCGGCATAACGATCACGCGGCCGCTTGTCTTCCCATTCCCGGCCCGCGAACTTGTGGAAGAAGCCGAGCTGGCCAAACATCGGACCGACGCCGCCCACCTGGAAGAACAGCCACTGCAGGCAGTGGTAACGCGCGGCCGGCGCCTGCGGCAGCAGCTGGCCCGACTTGTCGGCGAGGTAGACGAGGATGGCGCCCGACTCGAACAGTGGCAGCGGCGCCCCACCCGGCCCCTGCGGATCGATGATGGCCGGGATCTTGTTGTTGGGGTTCAGCGAGAGGAATTCCGGCGATGTCTGGTCGTTCTTGTCGAAGTCGACCAGGTGCGGTTCATAAGGCAGCCCGGTTTCCTCCAGCATGATCGAAGCCTTCACGCCGTTCGGCGTATTCAGCGAATACAGCTGGATGCGCTCCGGGTAACGCGCGGGCCACTTGCGAGTGATCGGGAATGCCTCCAGGCCGGCCATGCTCAACCCCGGCGCGCGGAATTCCGCAGATTGTTGACGATGCCGGCGAGACCGAGCGTCACCGCCATGAGCAGCACCCACTCGGGCATGGACAGGCCGACGAAAGTCCAGTCGATGGCTCCGCACTCGCCGCCGCCGGTCATCACGCGGCGGATCACGTCGAGCAACGGGAACATCTGCAGCAGATTGTCGAGCGGAGCGCCGCAGGCGGGCACGGTGCCGGGCGGCTGGTGCTGGATCCAGACGTGGCGGCCCGCCACCCAGACCGCGGCGCCGGCCGCGAGGAAGACCAGTACCGCGTACACGATGCTGCCGGCCCGGCGCACGCGATGCAGGCCGGCGACCAGGAACACGATGCCCAGCGCGACGATGCAGACGCGCTGGAACATGCACAGCGGACAGGGGACGTAGCCCAGGACCTTCTCGGCGTAGATCGCGTAACCGAACATGCCGAAACAGACCAGTGCGCCCAACAGGTTGATTTGCTGCCGACGGTCGAACATGGGCGGAGAGATTAACAGGAGCCGACGCCCACCGGCAGGCGCGTGCGCTATGCGCCGCGGGCGCGATCCCGCAGGTCCCGCTCGACGTCCTCGAGCTTCGTATGGCGCACGTCCTTGCCGTAGACCATGTAATACACGTACTCGCAGATATTCTTGGCGTGGTCACCGATGCGCTCCAGCGCGCGCACGATCCACATGACGTCGAGCGCGCGGCGGATGCTGCGCGGGTCCTCCATCATGAAGGTGATGCACTGGCGCTGGATGGACTCGTACTCCTCGTCGACCACGCGGTCCTGGCGCGCCACGCGCAGCGCGGCCTCGGCGTCCATGCGCGCGAAGGCGTCGAGCGCCGCGTGCACCATCTCCGCCACGATGCGGCCCAGGTGCTTGATCTCGCGGTACTTGTCCGCGGGCCGTTCCATGGTGGCGAGCCGCGAGGCGATGTAGCCGATCTTCTCGCCCTCGTCGCCGATGCGCTCGAGATCGGTGATGGTCTTGATGATGGACACGATGACGCGCAGGTCGCCGGCCGCGGGCGCGCGCGTCGCGAGGATCTTCTGGCACTCCTCGTCGATGGACACTTCCATGCCGTTGACCTTGAAGTCGTCGCGCGCCACCTGCGCGCCGAGGTTGCTGTCGCCTTCGATCAGCGCGGTGACCGCGTTGGCCAGCTGCTGCTCCACCATGCCGCCCATGGTGAGCACCTTGTTGCGGACGCGCTCCAGGTCCTCGTTGAACCGGCGCGAGATGTGATGTGACAGGTCAGCGGTTTCCATGGGAGCCTCGGGCCATCGGCCGTGCGACACGATCGCGAAGTTTGCTGGCGCCGGATGACGCGCTCATGACACGCCCGTTCAGGCCGTCGCCGCGACGCGGCGCTCCAGCACGCGCTCGTGCGGGAAGTGGCAGGTGAACGTACTGCCGCGACCCTCGCCGCTGTCGATCTCCAGGCGGGCGCCGTGTCGATGCAGCGCATGCTTGACGATGGCCAGGCCCAGCCCGGAACCACCGGTGTCGCGCGAGCGGGCCGGATCGACGCGGTAGAAACGCTCGGTGAGGCGTGGAATGTGTTCGCTCGGGATGCCCGGCCCGGTGTCGCGCACCGAGAAATGCCCGCCCTCCGCGTCCGTCCACCAGCGGATCAGCATGCTGCCCTCGGGCGGCGTGTATTTCGCGGCATTGTCGACCAGGTTCGCGAACGCCGACTGCACCATGGCCTCGTCGCCCAGCAGGCCCGCGCTCGACTCGATCGCGAGCTCCACCTGGTGCGGATGCGTGGGCCGCGCCAGCACGTCCTTGCGCAGCAGCGCCGCCATGCCGGCGACGTCGATGGGCGCGCCCTTGATGGGCGCATCGTTGACCTCGAAACGCGACAGCTCGAGCAGGTCCTCGATGATGCGCGTCATGCGATCGGTCTGGCGGCGCATCTCGGCGATCGGCGCGGCGAGCTCACCCAGCCCCGGATCGGCGCCGAAGGTCTCCAGGTAACCCGCGACCACGGTGAGCGGCGAGCGCAGCTCATGCGAGGCGTTGGCGACGAAGTCCTTGCGCATCTGCTCGAGGCGCACCTCGCGCGTGACGTCGCGCAGCATCAGCAGCCGCTGGTCCTCGCCGTACGAGATGAGCTGGAAGGCCACGTGGCGCTCGGCGTGCGTGTCGATGTGCACGATGACGGGCAGCGAATACTGTCCGCCGTGCAGGTACTCCACGAAATCCGGATGGCGCACCAGGTTGTCGATGCGCAGGCCGACGTCCGCGCGCCGCGACAGCTCCAGCAACTCGCCCGCCTTGCGGTTGAACCACACGATCTCGCCTTGCGGATCGAGCATCACCACGCCGTCGGGCATGGCGGCCGTGGACCGGCGCAACTCGCGGAACAAGCGCGTGAGTCGCTCCTTGTGGAATCGCTTGCGTCGGTGCAGGCGCACCACCTGCGCCACCACGTCGCCCCACAATCCCAGGGCGTCCGGCGGGTCGGCGACGCTGCGATGCTGCAGCCAGAACCACAACTCGCGCAGCTGCCACAGGTTCCAGGCGAGATACAGCGCGAACGCGCCGCTGATACCGGCCCACACCGATCCGGCGAACCATCCCAGCGCCGCGCCCAGTGCCAGCGTCGCCGCGACGCGGACGGTGACGTAGACGAAGGCGGTCGTGCCGGAATTCATCTACTCAGAGGGGACGCGCGGAGAGCCGGTAGCCGGACCCGCGCACGGTCTGGATCAACCGGTCGTGCCCGGACTCTTCCAGCGCCTTGCGCAGCCGCCGGATGTGCACGTCGATGGTGCGCTCTTCGACGTAGACGTTGCCGCCCCACACGCGGTCGAGCAGCTGTTCGCGCGTGTAGACGCGCTCGATGTGCGTCATGAAGAAGGCGAGCATGCGGTATTCGGTGGGGCCCAGCGCCACGGTGCGTTCCCCGACGCTGACGCGCTGGCTGCTCTGGTCGAGCACCAGGCCTTCGATGTCGATGCGCTCGGAACCCTCGGCCGGCAGGGCGCGCCGCAGGACCGCGTTGATGCGCGCCAGCAGCTCGCGCGGCGAGAACGGCTTGGTGATGTAGTCATCGGCGCCGCCCTCGAGCCCGGCGACCTTGTCGCCCTCCTCGGCGCGCGCGGTGAGCATGATCACCGGCAACTCGCGGGTCTCGCGAGCGCGCTTCAGCGCGCGGGTGAACTCGAGTCCGCTGGTGTCGGGCAGCATCCAGTCGACCAGCAGCAGGTCGGGAAGCTTGTTGGCGACTTCGGCGCGTCCGCTGCGGGCATCGGCGGCCTCGCGGACTTCGAATCCCGCACGACGCAATCCGAACGCGATCATTTCGCGGATCGGACGCTCATCCTCGACGACCAAGATCTGTTTAGCGGACATGTTTCCTGACACGCGCCCAGGTGACGGTTTCGTGGCGTGCGGATTACAGCGGGAGTCTATTGCAGTTTCATGACGGAGCGCGTTCCGCCACCTTGTCGCGGACATAAACGGGCAATGCCTGTTCCGGGGGCAGCGCCTGGCCCAATGCCACCGTGGGGCGGGCCAATGTCAGGACTTCCCGGGCGCGGGGCAGCAGCTCCGCGAGCACTTCGGCGCCCTGCGCCCTGCATCGCTCCGCCAGCTCCGGCCAGGCCTGGAGACCCCGGCCTGCTGCCACCCACGGCATCTCGGCGGGTTCCGATGCCTGCACGGCGGAGGCCGGGCCGACGCGCTCGACACCGCGCGGCGTCAACACGCCGTTGACGCCGAACTCGGCCCAGTACACTTCGCGCATGCGCGCGTCATTGACGGCGAGCACGCGCCGCGCGCCCGGCACCATGACCAACGCCCGCTGGGCCACCGCGGCCAGGTCCGACACGGGCACCACGCCAATGCCCGCGCCGAACGCCAGCCCCTGCGCGACACTGGCCGCGAGGCGCACGCCCGTGAATCCACCAGGTCCGCGCCCGAAGGCGATGGCATCGAGCGCGCCGAGCGCCATGCCACCCTCCGCGAGCAGTTCGTCGACCATGGGAAGCAGCTGCTCCGCGTGGCCGCGCTCGAGCTCGACGTAGCGCTCGAGCACGCTGTCGCCGATGCCCAGGGCCACCGAGCAGGCTTCGGTGGCGGTATCGAGTGCGAGTATCTTCACCGTCTACAGCCCGAGCGTGCGCAAGGTCAGGACGACCCGATCGAGAGCGCCGCCACCAGGATGAAGACGACACTGCACGCCGGGAACGGACGTGGTTGGTATTTCATGGCCGGATCTTACTGGCCAAGCGGTACCCGCTCGAGTTCCGTGACCACCTTCGGGACGCCGGCGATACGCCGCAGGAAGCTCGCGGCGTCTTCCACGGCGCGCGTCACCGGCATCGGCGGCAGGCTGGCGCGAAACACGCGGCCATAGGGTTTGTCGGTGAGCCGCGGGTCACAGATCACCACCACGCCACGATCCGTCTCGCTGCGGATCAGGCGACCCACGCCCTGCTTCAATGCCAGCGCGGCTTCGGGCAGCTGGTACTCGCGGAAGGCATTGCCGCCAGTCGCCTTGAGGTGTTCGATGCGCGCCCGCGTGAGCGCATCGTCGGGCGATGCGAACGGCAGCTTCTCGATGACCACCAGGCGCAGCGCGTCACCCTTGACGTCCACGCCCTCCCAGAAACTCGCCGTGCCGAGCAGCAGCGCGTTGCCGGACTCGCGGAACCTGCGCAGCAGCTGCTCGCGGGGCGCCTCGCCCTGCACCAGCAGCGGGAACTCGCCGAGCTCGGTCCAGCGCTCGCGCACCAGCTGCGCGGCGCGCTGCAGCGCGCGATGGCTGGTGAACAACACGAAGGCGCCGCCGGCCGAGGCCTCGAGCAGCGGCACGCAGGCGTCGATCACCGCCTGGGTGTGCGCCGGCGACGCCGGGTCCGGCATGCGCGGCGGTAGATAGAGCAAGGCCTGCGACTCGAAATCGAAGGGACTGGCGATGGCCAGCGTCTCCGCCTCGTTCATGCCCAGCCGCGAGGTGAAATGCGTGAAGTCCTCGCCCACCGACAGGGTCGCGGAGGTGAACACCCACGCCGCCTGCGTTCCTCGGGTGAAGGCCGCGAAGCGGTCGGCCACGTCGAACGGCAGCAGGCTCAGCGAAAAACCGCGCTGCGTCAGCTCCACGCTGCGTGCGCCTTCGTGCTCCTCGGCCTGCGTGATCAGCTCGAGCCGCGCGGCGAGCTCGGCGGCGCGCGCGGCCGACTGCGCAATGCCGGGCTCGCGACCCTGCTCCTTCAGTCCCTCGGCCAGGGCGCGCAGCGCCTGCGCGACCGCCTGCGCGGTGTCGGCCAGGGGAGTGTCCGCGGCCAGCCAATCCGGGCGGGGCGCCGCGCGCAACACCTCGGCCAGCGCGGCGAGCGCGCGCTCCACCGCGCCCAGCTCGTCGGCCAGCGTGCTGGCCGGCGCGCGCGCCTGCGCGAGCTCCTGGCGCGCATCCCGCACCATCAGCTCCACCTGGCGGCTGCCGAAGCGCGCGCCGAAGAACTGCGTGGCCAGATCCGGAATCTGGTGCGCCTCGTCGATGATCACCGCGTCCGCGGTACCCAGCAGGTCGCCGAAGCCGTCTTCCTTGAGGGCCAGGTCCGCCAGCAGCAGGTGATGGTTCACGATCACCACGTCCGCCTCGATGGCGCGCTTGCGCGCCTCGACCACGTGGCAGCGGCCGATGTGTCCACAGCGCGACCCGAGGCAGTTCTCCCGCGTCGAGGTGATCTGCGGCCAGAGCGGATGCGAGTCGCCGAGATCCGGCACCTCGGCGAGATCGCCGCTGCGCGTCGACAGCGCCCAGCGCTCGACCCGCGCCAGCGTGCGGTCCCTGGGCGCGACCAGGCTGCGCTGCCCGCCGGCCTGGCCGAGCTGCTCCAGCCGGTAGCTGCACAGGTAGTTGGAACGGCCCTTGAGCAGCGCCACGCGCGCGGGCACGCCGATGGCGCCGGCCACCAGCGGCAGGTCCTTGTTGAACAGCTGGTCCTGCAGCGTGCGCGTGCCCGTGGAGATCAGCACGCGCTTGCCCGACAGCAGCGCCGGCACCAGGTAGGCGAAGGTCTTGCCGGTGCCGGTGCCGGCCTCGATGACCAGCGGCGCGCGCTGCGCCAGCGCGTTGCCGATGCGCGTGGCCATGGCGAGCTGGGAACGCCGCGGGGTGTACCCGGGCAATGAACGTTTCAGCGGCCCGTTCGGGCCGAAGACTTCCTCGAGATCCTGCATTTCGCAGGCACGCTAGCGCGACGGGCGCAGGCTGTCGAGATTCAAATCCTTGAAAGTGTCCTGGTCTGCCTTGATGCGGATGCTGAGGTACGGGCCCTGCGCCGTGTGGCGGCTGGCCGAGAAATCGTCGTCGCGGAAGCCGGCGAAGTTGTAGCCCAGCGAGACCCACACGTTCTTCGCCACCGTCATGCCGACGTCGAATCCCGTGGAGTAATCCATGACGTCGGATTCCCACGAGTGCAGCACCGCCGTGTGCACGCCGAGATCGAAACGGCGCGTCATCTGGCGGCGCAGGTCGAAGCCGAGGATGTCGGAGATGCCGGCGTAGCGATCGCCCTCGTAGGTGCTGGCCACGTAGCGGGCGCCGTACTGCACGCCGAGCTGCAGGGCCGGGTTCAGCTGCCAGTTGGCGTGCAGGTTGTTCACCACGCGCGACGACTCGGTGGCCAGCAGGCCGTTCTGCTGGTCGTCGTACTTGAGCTCGAAGCGGTCGAACACGATCCAGCGGCTCGAATCCGGGCGGAACGCCCAGGCGAAGCGGCCGACGGCGGCGGTCGATTCGACCAGCGTGCCCTCGCTGTCGAAGGCCTGCAGCGACACCGACATGGCATGGCCTTCGACCGGCTCGCGATACCAGCCCGTGGTCGAGCTCCAGCGATCCTCCGTATCCGAGTCGCGGTGCTCGAGGCGGGTGGTCATCTGCCACAACTCGTGGCGGTACGAGGCGCCGAGGAACGCCGCCAGGAAGTCCTCGGTCAGCGTGCCCGACGCCAGCGGCGCATTCGGGTTCAGCGGCTCGAGGTCCGGGCCGCGCAGCGTGTGGCTCTGGTCCAGGCCCACGTCGAAGGCCCAGCGATCCTTGTACACGAAGCCCTGCGTCAGGCCGAAGTTGGCGAAGGTGCGCGGACCATATTCGCTGGCCTGCGTGTCGATGCTCGAGCTCACCTGGGTACGCTCCCAGGGACGCGTGCGCATGCCGAAGCGCGTCGTGTCCGCGTCGATCTGGTCGCCCTCGGCATGTTCGTATTCGGCGAACAGCGTCGTGTCGCCCGACAGGTGATAGTCGACGCCCAGCAGCGTGCGCGCCGGGTAGTCGACGCTGGCGTCGTTGCCCGCGAGCGTGGCATCACCTTCGGCGCGCAGCGTGATGCGCTTGTCCCACACGTCCAGCGAGCCGGTCAGGAACGCCTGGTCGGAGACCCGTTCGTCGCCGCTGGCGTCTTCGTCACCGACGTGGCGCGCGCCCACACCCACGGAGTACGTGTCGCGCAGCATGCGCAGCTCGGCACTGGCCAGCAGGCGCGTGGCCTCGCTGGCCAGCACCTGCTGGTGCTGCAGCTCGCCGCTGACGACGAATTGCTCGTTCAGCTTGTAACGCGTGTCGATGCCCGCGCTGCGCGTACCCGTGTCGGCCGTGAGCTGCTGGCCGACGCCGAAGCCACTTTCGGTCTCGCGCGCCCAGGCACGTGCCTCGAGGTGTTCCGACACGTGCGTGCCCTCCACCAGCCAGGCGGTGGAGGCATCCGGCCGCAGCGGATCGTCCGACTGCGATTGCGCCACTTCGGCGCGTACGCGCGTGCCGTCCGCCGGGCGCCACTGGAGGTCCGTGCCGACGATGCGCGTGTCGCCCGCCTGGGCGCCCTCGTACACCGCGGTCGCGCCGAGCTCGACTTTCTCGCCGGCGAACCTGGCCGCGACGCGGACGCCGGCGGCGGTCTGGTCTTCGCCGCCGGTGCGGACTTCGTAGTCCGCCACGATGAACACCGGGTTGAGGTCGTGGTCGCGGCTCTGCACCGGCTCCTTGAAGAACACCGTGCCGCGCTCGTAGTCGAGGTCGTAGTCGATGAAGCGCGACAGCTCGCGGCTCTCGACCACGCGCGTGATCTGGAAGCGATCTCGGATCTCGATGTGCAGCTTGTCGCTGCCGATGACGATGGGCGCGCGCGACAGGTGGTACAGGCCCGCCGTGCCGTCGCCCTGCAGCTCGTCCTGCACCAGGCCGGTGTCGGTGCGCGCCGCGAACCCGGAGGCCGAGAAGCGCTCGCCGGCGTAGTCACTGCGCACGCCCGACAGGCTGCGGTTGTACTGCGTGAGCTCGGTGACCGTGAAGCCGGTGTCGAAGTCGCCGAACAGCGCGACGAACTGGCGGCGCTCGATCTTGAGATACAGCTTGCCCTGCGAGGCCGCTTCGAAGCGCTGCTCGGTGCCGTCGCCATACAGCAGGTAGTACTTGTCGGGCTCGATCGTGCCGCGGATCGAATCGCGCGATTCCTGCTTCTCGCGCGCCGAGTCGTAGGCCATGGTCAGCAGGAAGTCGCCCTTGATGCGGCCCTTGGCGAAGAACGCCACGCGGCCGTCCTTCTCGAAGCCTTCTTCGCGGTCCGCCGCGGCGGCGGTTTCCATGTTGCCGGAGATCTTGTTGTACGCGGCCGTGCCTTCGGCGATGCCGACCAGGATCCAGTCGCGCGCCGCCGGCGCCAGCCACACCTTGTATTCGTCACTCTGGCGCTCGTTGAAGCGCACGCGGATGGTGGCGTAACCCGTGATGGTGGTTGCCTCCAGCTCTATCAACGCAAGACCGCCTTGCTGGACTTCGACCTGCGGCTCGCGCGGGCCGTTGGACAGGATCTGGTTGTCGTCGAGCCGCTCGACTTCCCACAGCGAGCGATAGGGCGAATCCACCGTGAACGCCGCGATGGTGCCGGCGCGCGCCGGCTTGCCGTACTTGTCGAACATGCGCAACGCCACGACGGGCACGCTGCGACCGTCGGCCGTGAGTTTCGAGGCCGCCTTGTCGAACTCGGCACGCACGGCCTGGCCACCGAAGTGCACGACGCGCTCGGCGCGCCACACTTCGCGGCCACCCGCGGCGAGCACGCGCGCCACCATGTGGTTGTCGCCGTCGACCAGGTCCACCGCGCGCCAGCGACTCACCGCCACGGTGTTCGCCAGGTTGCTGCCGACACCGTCGTACGCCAGCGGATCGACCGGCTGGCCGTTGACCGTCAGCTCGACCGTCTCGCCCGGCTGGTGCTGGATCGCGACCTTGGTGACCGATATCGGCGGCGAGGCATCGGGCAGCGGCGCCAGCCACGCGCGGCCCGGCTCGAGCGCTTCGACGTCGATCTTCACGCCCATGCCGAGCTTGTCGTCGGAGTTGGAATTGCGGGCCACGGACTTCCTGGCCACCGACAGGCCGCGCAGGATGACGCCGCGCGTCTCCACGGCCTCGGCCTGGCCGCCGGCGGCGCTCATCTCGAGCGGCGCATTGGCCTCGAAGCGCGCGCCTTCGATGACGATTTCGACGCGGCGATTGGCGGCGAGGCTCTGCGCATCCTTGCCGGCGGACACCGGCTCGTCCGAACCGCGACCCTCGACGTGCACACGCGCGGCGGGAACGTTGAGCGCCGTCGCCAGGTAGTCCGCGACCGCCTGCGCCCGCGCGCGCGACAACGCGTAGTTGTCGGCGAACACGCGGCGGCTGCGGCCGGAGATGGGTTGCGAGTCCGTGTGTCCGGTGGCGCGGATGCTGAGCTCGCGCGCCCCGCGCCAGGAATCGATCAGGCCGCGCAGCGCGGTTTCGTCGGCCAGCGACAGCTCGGTCTCGAGCACGTCGAAGCGCGGCGTGAAAGTGAACTGCGAACGCGAGTAACGCGCCGCGCCGCGGGCGAACGTGGTTTCGACGGGCGCGGTGCGCAGGCCGGACTTGGCCGGCGAATCGAAAACCGTGAGCGCCCGCAGGGACATGGCACCGCCGGCATTCGGGCGCGTACGGGTCTGGAAGCGCAGCGTGCGCACGCTGCCCGCCGGCAGCTCGCCAAGCTTGGCGGTCAGCACGCCATCGGCCGTGCTGATCACCGGTTCCCCGGCGCCCATGATCTCCTGCTTCGAATCGCTGGCCTTGCGGTCGTCGACCGTGGCGCTGCCAGGCACATATTCGAGACCGTCCGGCAACATCGCGATGACGCGCGTGTTGCCCGCGGGCACGCCGTTCACGCGCACCACCGCCTGGTGTTGCGCCAGGCCGTCGCCATTGTCGCCCACCGGCAGCGCGGAGCGGAACTCGAAGCCGACGTTGCCTTCGGGCGCCTTCTTCTGGCGCAGCGCGAAGTCGCTGCGCCACAACGTACCCGGCCTGAGCTCGGCGAACTGCGAGTAGTCGCGGCCGGCGTGGCCCATGCGATCGGCGCAGGGCGCGAGCTCCAGATAGTCGGGCAGCGTCAGCTTGTCGAGCTGCACGCTGTGCGTGCCCGGCTCGAGGCCTTCGAAATGGAAGCGGCCGTTCTCGTCGGTGACGCCATAGCGGCCGTCCTCGAGGTAGATGCGTACGTCGCCGACGCCGTGATCGTTGCGGCCGTCGTTGTCGCACGAGCCTTCGAACACGCGACCGACGATGAAGCCTTTCTGCGAGAACAGCTCCTCGTTCATGCGCACCAGCGAACGCGCCTCGTTGGAGCGAACGTTGCCCGGCGCGACCGCCTGCGCGACGTTGACGGCATCCTTCATGCCGCGCATGGCGACGGTGTACTCGAGCACGTAGCGCAGCGTGATGCTCTGCCCGGCCGCGAGGCTGGGCTGCGTGTAGGTGAAGCTCGCGCCGTCGGTGGAAACCGTGGGATCGCCGATGCGCACGCCGTCGAGGCGCAACGAGCCGGCGCGGAAACGCGCACCCGCGGGGAAGTGGTCGGCCAGCTGTATGTTGTTTACGCCGGTCTCGCTGGTGTTCTGCAGCGTCAGCGTGTACTGCACGAAGTCGCCGGTGGTGGCCATCTGCTGGCCGGCGCTCTTGCGCAGCAGCAGCACACTGTCCTGCGCGTCGAGAGGCAGGTCGACCGCGACGGCCGGCGCGGCGGTGACCACGAAGTCCTGGCCGAAGGAACCCGCCTGCAGGCGGAATGGCGCATTCGGCAGCGTCTGCAGGTCGGCAATCGTGCGCTGCGAAGGGAACGTATGACTACCCGGCGGCATCACTTCGAGGCGGTAGTTGCCCGGCGCCACCAGCGGGAAGCGGAACACGCCGGGCGGCATCAGGTACTGCGTGCCGCCCTGGTCGGTCACGGCCTGGCCGGTGACCATCTCGTTGGGATAACGGCTCACGCCGTCGTCGCCGAACACCGTTGCGGGTACACCGGTGGTGGCGTTGATCAGGCGCACGCGCGCGCCATCTACGGCCAAGCCGGTCTGCGAGTCGAACACCAGGCCGTAGGGATCGACCAGCGCGTCGGCCTGCGCCGCGTCGCTGTCGTCCGTGGGATCGACGTAGGTGGCATCGAGCTCGGCATTGCGCTCCACCTGCAGCGCGCAATCATTCGCGGCCGGGGTGGTCAGCGTCGGCACATAACCCACGAACACGCCGGTGTTCGGGCCGGTCTCGGAGAGACGCATCACCTCGGAGTCGCCCGTCGCGCGTGCCGAGACACGCACGTCCACGGTTTCCACGACGTTGCCGTCGCGGTTGCGATCGAGGTCCATCACGCGCACGAAGATCGGATCGCCCGCGTGGGCGATGGTCGTATCCTGCATCGGGATGGGAGTCGTGGGGTCGAGCTGACCCGAGCCCTGGGGCGCCGGCGCGCCCAGGGGCACGAAGGAATTGCCCGCGCGGCACTGCGTCGGGCCGGCCGGGTACGTGCTCGAGGCGGAAGCCTCGTAGCGCGCCAGCTGGATCGACGCCCGCGAGGGCAGCGGCTGAACGGCCAGTGACACTTCGTTCGACTGCGTGGCGCGGGTCGCGCCGGGCGCGACCTCGTAAGCCACGTTGCCGACGTTCCGGATCACCGTTCCGGGCGCCGTGACCTGCGCCACGGAAACCCCCGCCACAGTGAGACACGCAGCAAATAACAACGAAACTCTCAGGGCCGCGTTTACGCGGCCCATAAATGCGCCGAAGGCGGAGTAGCTAGTCGCTACTCCGCCCTCTGCGTGAGAGTACCCGTTGTCGCGGGCGTGGGGCTTGGGTCGCCCCTTCGGGCGCCAGGCCCGTTTACCCGCTGCGTTCCACATCATGGCGGTGAATTGCCTTCCGTGACCGCTGCTTTACTGGATGGTCACGCGGAAGCGCACGACGATCGACGTGTTCGCGGCAATCGTGGTGATCGCCGGAGCAGCCACCGTCACCGCGCCGCCGTTGAGCGAGCAGCCGTCCACGTTGGAGTCCGCGCCGTCCTCGGCGATGCAGAAGAACTCCGCCGCCGCGCCGATCTTGACGCCCACGTCACGCGAGCCGGCGTACTGGCCGGCGGTGAACGCCGTGTTGGCAGGCACCGGATCGCTGATCGACGTCAGCGTCGCCGTCTGTGCGCCCGCCGCGTTGCTCACCGTGACGCGGTATTCGACCACCGCAGCCGGGATGGCCTTGGCATTCACCGAGACGCCCAGGAACGGGTCGCTGATGACCTCGCTGGTCTTGGTCACCGACAACGACGCCGAGGCGACGACGAACGTGTTCTGCGCATTCGCCGTGGCGTTGCGGACCACGATTTCCACCGCGTTCGGATCGTCCACCGCGCCTACGCCCGTGGGAGCCCACGCCGTGGTCGTGTTCGGCAGCACCGCGGTAGCGGTGAGCCGGACCAGCGCGTCGTTGGTATTGGCCGCGTTCGCCGGCACATCGCCGATCACGAACACCGTCACGGATGCCGGGGTCGGCGTGGTCGCCGCGGCCAGCGAGGCAATCGACGTGGCGGTATCGGAACCCGATTCATAGGTACCGTTGCCGTTGCCGTCGACGAACACGTTGTAGCCGAATGTCGACGTGCTGCCAGGGACCAGCATGTCGAAATCGTCTTCGGCAGGCTGCGGCCGGTTGGTCGCCGCGAGCGTGAAGCCCGAAATCACGTTGCTGGTATTGGTCACCGTGAACACGGCGAGCACGTTGGCCTGGCCCGGCGTCACGGTATACGAGTTGCCACCAGTCACGTTCTCGTTGATCACCGTGTCGACCAGGAAGGTCGCGGTGGCATTGATCGGCGTTTGCGCGATCGATGCCACGCTGTAATTGACCGTGGCGGTGTTGGTGATCGTCGTGCCGGACGCGGTGGTCGCCTGCGCGAACACCTGGCCGGTCATGCCGATCGACCCCAACGCTACGGCGGCGAGTGCAACTCGCCACTTTTGCTTGAAGACCGAAATCATGGGTACTCCTCTCTACTCTCTTGGAACGAAATCAGTTCAGGACCGCGCGAAAGCGCCCGAAGGCGCTCGCACCCGGCTGCAGGGAATTCTTGAATTCCCAGCGGATGTGTTTGACGTCCTCGGCGCGCGCGGGGCGCGTCGCGCCACCCTCGGTGACCGAGAGCTTGTCGATCGCCGCGAAGACCTTGCCGTCGACCGAGTAGCTGATGTCGCTGCCCGCGCCGATCGCCGAACCGGGCACGAAGGTCATGTGCTCGGGGACCGGATTGCTGATGACAACCTTGTCGGACGGCTGCTTGCAGGTGTTGCTGGCCGTCACGGTCATCACCACCTCGGTGCCGGGAATCACGGTCGCGGCGGGAGCCAGCACCTTGGACTTCTCGCCCTTGTCGTTGACGACCTCCTTCTCGACTTCCGCGGCAGTCTTCAAGTCGATGCAGTTGGCCTGCGCGACGGCCTGTGCGGCGAACGCAAACGCGAAAACGGCGCTGGCGCCGATCATCCTTAGCCCTTTGAACATGTGTGTCTCCTTCACAGCTGCTTCCCCGGTCAATTGATGGTCACGGCGAACTGGATCGTCTGGGATCCACTCGCCTGGGTGAGATTGCCGAGCTGCACGCGCACGCTTGCGCTCGGCGTCGTCGAAAAGTCCCCGGCATCGGCGTCCGCGGCATCCGAGAGCGCCGCGTTGTTGAGGCGCAGCGTGCCGGGCACGTAGGTGGTGTTGGCCGGGATGCCGTCGTTGAACACCGAGGCGCTGGC
>Ga0307411_10000394_pt1 | contig 14921 bp, 14 predicted proteins | sample DK1Ometagenome_2_FD_203712 | JGI IMG/M metagenome (GOLD analysis project Ga0307411, IMG submission 203712) | Maize rhizosphere microbial communities from greenhouse at UC Davis, California, United States - DK15-O-1 | ecosystem: Host-associated > Plants > Roots > Rhizosphere > Soil | place: USA...
CAGCACGTTTTAACAGAGATGAAACAAAAATTGTAACCTGTTCAAGTACATGTGCATATATCTGGGAGCAATATTTCCCCTCTTTAATGCAAGCGCAATTGTGTTCACTGTTATTCACCTGGTTGTGTGTAAAAAAATATCCAAAAGGCACGGACACTATAGACAAATATCTTTCTGAGATAGTAAAAGCAACTTCACCAAAACAGTATTATGATGAGTCAATGCTCTACGCTGTCTGGCAATCATTTCCTGCCGGCATTCAAAAACAGCTATGGAAGAGAATAAAACAATATTTATAAGCTTAATAACTATAAACAACCAAGGAATACATACATGAAGAGTCTTTTGATAGCATTTTCCATTAGCGCCTCTGCAATACAGTGCATGGTACATGAACAACAATTGATAGACTATAACCTCAAACAACTACCCCCTGAGTTAATTAATCTTGTTACCACACAGTATATGCAAAATAGATCTTTATGGTCTACGGAACAAAAAATTGTAGGAAACGATCATTTTAATTCCATTTTATTGAATGGCAATGAAACACTCATATTAACAACAAGCTCACATGACAATACTGCACGAGTATGGAATACCATAACTGGTCAACTAATGTTAACTCTATTACATAATGATAGTGTTAACTCAGTATGTTTTAATAAAGATGAGACATCTATTTTAACAGCTTCATATGACAAAACAGCCCGAGTATGGAATGCCACAACTGGTCAACTGATGTTAACTCTTATGCATGATCAGCGCGTTAGGTCAGCATATTTTAACAGAGATGACACATCTATTCTAACAGCTTCAGATGATAAGACTGCGCGAGTATGGAATGCCACAACTGGTCAACTGATGTTAACTCTTGTGCATGCTCAGGGGGTGAAATCAGCATGTTTTAACAGAGATGAGACATCTATTCTAACTGTTTCATATGACCAAACAGCACGAGTATGGGATGTTAAAACTGGCCAACTGATGTTAACTCTATTACATAATGATTATGTTAATTCAGCATGTTTTAACAGAGACACGACATCTATTCTAACTGCTTCATATGACCAAACAGCACGAGTATGGGATGTTAAAACTGGCCAACTGATATTAACTCTTGTACATGCTCAGGGGGTTAGATCAGCATATTTTAACAGAAATGAAACATCTATTGTAACTACTTCATATGGCAAAACAGCACGAGTATGGGATGCTAATACTGGGCAACTGATGTTAACGCTGGTGCATGATGATTGGGTTGGGTCAGCACGTTTTCACAGAGATGAAACAAAAATTGTAACCTGTTCAAGTGAATCTGTATATATCTGGGAGCAATATTTCCCCTCTTTAATGCAAGCGCAATTGTGTTCGCTATTATTCACCTGGTTGTGTGTAAAAAAATATCCAAAAGGTACGGATACTATAGACAAATATCTTTCTGAGATACTAAAAGCAACTTCATCAGAGCATTATTATGATGAGTCAATGCTCTACGCTGTCTGGCACTCATTTCCTGCCAGTGTTCAAGATCAGCTATGGAAGAAAATAAAAAAATATTTATGAAATTAATAACTATACACAACAAAGGAACACATACATGAAGAGTATTTTGATAGCACTTTCCATTAGCACCTCTGCAATACAGTGCATGGTACATGAACAACAATTGATAGACTATAACCTCAAACAACTACCCCCTGAGTTAATTAATCTTGTTACTATACAGTATATGGGAAGTAGATCTTTATGGTCTACTGATCACAGATTTTTAGGAAACGATAATTGTAATTCTGTTGTATTAAATAAGAATGAAACACACATTTTAACAGCTTCAAATGATAAGACTGCGCGTGTATGGGATGTTAAGACTGGCAAACCTATACTAAATCTCTTACACAATAATTGGGTTAATTCAGCATGTTATAATAGAGATGAAACACACATTTTAACCGCTTCAAATGATAGGACTGCGCGTGTATGGGATGTTAAAACTGGCAAACCTATACTCAACCTTTCACATAATGGTTGGGTTAATTCAGCATGTTATAATAGAGATGAAACGCACATTTTAACCGCTTCGGATGATCACCAAGCACGAGTGTGGGACGCTAAAACTGGCAACTCCATACTAAATCTCTTACACAATGGTTGGGTGAGGTCAGCATGTTATAATTATGATGAAACGCATATTTTAACCGCTTCAGATGACAAGACTGCACGAGTGTGGAATGCTAAAACTGGCAACTCCATACTAAATCTCTTACACAATGGTTGGGTTAGGTCAGCATGTTATAATCATGATGAAACGCACATTGTAACCGCTTGCGATGATCGCCACGCACGAGTATGGGACGCTAAAACTGGCCACCCTATACTCAACCTCTCACACAATAATTGGCTTAGGTCAGTATGTTATAATAGAGATGAAACGCACATTTTAACCGCTTCAGATGACAAGACTGCACGAGTGTGGAATGCCACAACTGGTCAATTGATGTTAATGCTGGTGCATGATGATTTGGTTCGCTCAGCACGTTTTAACAGAGATGAAACAAAAATTGTAACCTGTTCAAGTACATGTGCATATATCTGGGAGCAATATTTCCCCTCTTTAATGCAAGCGCAATTGTGTTCACTGTTATTCACCTGGTTGTGCGTAAAAAAATATCCCAAAAGCACGAACACTATAGACAAATATCTTTCTGAAATACTAAAAGCAACTGCACCAAAACAGTATTATGATGAGTCAATGCTCTATGCTGTCTGGCAATCATTTCCTGCCGGCATTCAAAAACAGCTGTGGAAGAGAATAAAACAATATTTATGAGGTTAATAACTTACACAACAAAGGAGCACATACATGAAAAGTATTTTGATAGCATTTTCCATTAGCGCCTCTGCAATACAGTGCATGGTACATGAACAACAAGCGATGGACTATAATCTCACACAACTACCCCTTGAATTAATTAATCTTGTTACTATACAATATATGCACAATAGATCTTTATGGTCTACTGATCACAGATTTTTAAGAACCGATAATTGTAATTCTGTTGTATTCAATAAGAAGGAAATACTCATTTTAACAGCTTCAAATGATAAGACTGCACGTGTATGGGATATTAAAACTGGCAAACCTATACTAAATCTCTTACATAATGGTTGGGTTAATTCAGCATGTTATAATAGAGATGAAACACATATTTTAACCGCTTCAGAGGATAAGACTGCACGCGTATGGGATGCTAATACTGGCTCCGTCATACTAAAACTCTCAAACAACGATGGGGTTATGTCAGCATGTTATAATCATGATGAAACGCACATTTTAACCGCTTCGGATGATCACCACGCACGAGTATGGGATGTTAAGACTGGCAAACCTATACTCAACCTCTCACACAATAATTGGGTTAGGTCAGCATGTTATAATTATGATGAAACGCACATTTTAACCGCTTCAGATGACAAGACTGTGCGAGTGTGGAATGCTAAAACTGGCAAACCTATACTAAATCTCTTACACAATGGTTGGGTTAGGTCAGCATGTTATAATAGAGATGAAACGCGCATTTTAACCGCTTGCGATGATCGCCACGCACGAGTGTGGAATGCTAAAACTGGCAACTCCATACTAAATCTCTTACACAATGGTTGGGTTAGGTCGGCATGTTATAATAATGATGCAACGCACATTTTAACCGCTTCAGATGACAAGACTGCACGAGTGTGGAATGCCACAACTGGTCAATTGATGTTAATGCTGGTGCATGATGATTTGGTTCGCTCAGCATGTTATAATAACGATGAAACAAATATCATAACATGTTCAAATAAGCAGATCTCTATCTGGGAGCAATATTTCCCCTCTTTAATGCAAGCGCAATTGTGTTCACTATTATTCACCTGGTTGTGTGTAAAAAAATATCCAAAAGGCACGGACACTATAGACAAATATCTTTCTGAGATAGTAAAAGCAACTTCATCAGAGCATTATTATAATGAGTCAATGCTCTATTCTGTCTGGCACTCATTTCCTGCCGGCATTCAAGAGCAGTTATGGAAGAAAATAAAAATATCTGTTATAATGCATAAAAAGTTTTTATAGAAAGAAAATATGATATATCTATCTGTTGTACTATTGGTTTCTTGTTTTTCCTATTGCATGGACACTGAACAAATAACTCCTTGGCGTAATACGTTTGATCAGATTAACAATCCAGAATGGAAACATTACACAGAAACACAAGACATATGGACCCAGATTCAACACAATCCATGTATTACATTAACTAAAAAAGATCATACTAGCCTTGTGCATGGAAAAGGGCCAACTCTTGCCGTTCATGGCTGGGGATCATCACAGGATGCTTTACGATTCTATAGAAGGATAAACAATAATACCTGTATACCTGGTGATGTTATTAGTTTTAACTTTCCTGATGCATCACGCTGGATAGCACATACTATCTGGTGTGGCATGCCATTTTCAAAATCTAGCTTTGCAGGTGATCCTGATATAGTAACCCTGCTATCAGTATTAAAAACATTATGTTTATTAGATAGCCTTCCGGAAGTTATATATCCACACTCACGTGGTGCTGCAACGGCACTAAAGGCTATGGCTATTCTTAATAAACCTCATGAAACTGATAAACCGTTGTTAGAAACAGTACATATTTCAGATGAAATGCGTTTAAAAATTGTTAATGCGTGTAAGGTTTTTTATGTTCTTAACCCTATTGGTCGTTTTGATCATGCATTTCAGCAACAGGTTCAGACAAAGCTAGCACTCCTGTATTGCATCGCACCGTCCTGGGTTGATAATATAATTGCACCATGGTTTAAACAACAATTACCCCGTATAACACAATATAATCCTAACAAGTACAAAGATCCTCTTGATTACGTTAAGCAATTAAAAAAAATTCCTGCCGATATCTGGTTACATTTCGAAAAGAACGATGAAGATGTTTCCAATAAAGATGATTGCTCATTCGTACAAGAACTGTTAGAAGTAATCCCAACTACCAATCTCTATATTTCTTGTACTGATAATGGTGGACATAACGCTTATGGAACATTGATAAATAACATCATTCATAACATGAATAAACGTGCTGGCGTATCATACCTATGCGATGAAAAATATCACACCGAAGAAATATCCACAATGATCAATGATGCTCATATACAAGCAGTATATAATGATAACTGTGTTACTGCATTAACAACAAGCCCATCACAACATCTTGATTATTTTTCGAAAAAATATTCGGTAGAAAAGAAATATATGCATCAAAATATCATATTTTCTATTATTGTAGCAGTAATATTAATGTCTACATTTACTTCAATGAGTTAACCAGAAGACTTGATGCTTTTTTTGCAATACAGTATTTCAATTCTTCTGACCATATTCTTGTGGAACTTTGATTGTATGGCTTAAATAAGCACCATTTAAAGCTTTTGATAATTTTTTTTCGTTAGTAAAATCAATTGCTTTTGTAACAAGTGCTTGTGGTGAATAGTGAGGAAGATAGTTATATACTCTCATCCATTGTGAACTCTGATCGTGAGATTCAACATAAGGTTTCCCGAGCTGTTTATACAAATCATGATTTAAATATTTAAGAGAAGATGCTTGTTGAAATTTGTAATTATTATATATCACGTTTGCTACATGATATACAGATGATATTCCAAATGTTGCCGTAAAAGCTGACGCTGAGAGACGGCGTAGAGCAAAGGTACGATTTGGGGAACGACCAGTCATCATTAATATTGTAACATATGAATACATACTAACGGCTGCAAAAACTGATGGAATTCCATACAATACAGCTTGATTAGAGGATTTGTGGTAACATTCCTGCAGATAGCTATGATAAACCTTCGTTACCTCTTCGCGTTGGCTTTTAGAAAGCTTATTAGGATTGATGATAATGGGTGGGGTATTATTTTTGATAAAATTCATGCCATTAGAGAAATGGATACAATTGCTGGCAATGCATAAAGCTATTAACAATTTATTTTTCATAATGCTCCTAATTACTAATCTCTATCTTTATATCTCTTTATCAGGAAATTAAATAAGTTGAAAAAAATCTGAAATCATCGTAATACTTTTTTTGTAACTTAACCCAAAAAAGGAAAAACGATGATTTCAAATTTAGTAGAAGTATACTGCTTAGCATCAAATCTGACAAATAAAATAGATGAACATCTAAAAAAAGTAAAGTTTAAAGAAAAGGAGCACTTGGCAGGTCAGACTATATATAACAATAGCAATTATTAAATAAAAATGCAGTATAAAAACTCACAAAAAACTGTATAAATTAATCAAGAATCTTATGTATAATGAGTTTAAAACTATTCCAAGCTATCAACAATTTTGTAAGCGAGTAGAATCGAATCTGATTTATTTGATAATGATAGGACAAATCCTATGCAATATGAATAAATTATCTAAATTTATCAACAACCATATAATATTTTAAAAATATATCATACAATAGTATAAAAGATAAAAAAGAATATCCTAATGGTTGTTTCAGGATACTCTTTTTTATTGTTGTTATTCTATCGAGTTGGTTCAAACTCAATCTGAATTCTTCTACCCTTAAGAGTAGAATCTTTTAATGTTTTTATAATTAATTGCGCTTTTTTATTATCATCAACAGTAAAGAATGAACGTGTATTTTGCATAGAAACACGCGAAACACATGAGCTGTCTACAGATGAAGATGTGGCAATAAATTTAATTAAACTTTCTTTATTCATGTGATCAATTTTGCCAACATTAATAAAGAGACGGGCTTCTTCCTTACCACCATTGCTACGAGCATTTCCATATGATGATGTGTTGCTTCTTCTTACACGTGAATCACCACCACGGCTACCATACGAAGAAGGTGATCTGTCACGAGCAGAGAACGAACCTGGAGCAACATTCAGATTAGGTGCTTTTTGGTAATAACGAAGCATTTCGCTGCATTGTAATGAAAAAATGCGCTCAATAAGTTCTTCTTTAGTTAAAGATTGTAATTTTTCTTGAATTAACCCTGTATACGGCTTTGTCACTTCATCAACATTTACTAATAAAAGCGATTCAGCAAAATGATCTACTTTCTTGCCGCTTAATTGTTCACCAGTTGGTACTTGAATAGGCTTGACGGTAACTCCTAATTCTTGTTCAACACATTTCACTTTACGCATTGGTGCACCGATAATAATGGAGATACCAGATCTTCCTGCGCGAGCAGTACGGCCACTTCGGTGAGTATAATTTTCAATATCATCTGGTAGATTACAATGAAGAACATGCGTTACTTCATCAACGTCGATACCACGCGCTGCAATATCAGTTGCAACAAGCACTTGTATCTTCTTTTTTCTAAATTTTTCCATCACTGCATCACGTTGCGGCTGCGATAAGTCACCATGTAATGCGTCAGAACTATACCCTGCATTAATGAGTTGTGCACTCATTTCTTGTGTATCACGCTTGGTTCGACAAAACACTATTCCAAACATGTCAGGATATGAATCAATAAATCTTCTAACCGCTGTCTGTATATCACTCATTTTGACCATACAATAGTAATGCTCAATATTTTTAGCACCACTATTGCGTGAACCAACAGTCACATGAAGCGGATCTGTCATATAGGTACGCGCAATTTTCTCTATTTTTGGTTGCATCGTCGCAGAAAATAACCATGTTTTTTTATTGCTTGGTGTAGATTTAAGGATTTCATCAATATCTTCTTGAAAACCCATATCTAACATCTGATCAGCTTCGTCTAATACAACTCTACCAATTCTGTCTAAGGTAATAGTTTTTCGTGAAATGTGATCAATTAATCGTCCTGGAGTACCGACAATTATATGAGCACCACGTCGTAATTGACGCATTTGCACAACAATATCAGCACCACCATACACAGCAACTACATTAAGACCTTCAACGTATTTTGAATAGGCTGTTAATTCGTTAGTGATCTGCAAACACAACTCACGAGTTGGGCATATAACAAGTCCCTGAATAGTACCTTCCATGACAGCCTGAATCAATGGCAATCCAAACGCGGCTGTTTTACCAGTACCTGTTTGTGCCAAACCTATAAGATCCTTTTCCCCTTGAAGAAGAAGAGGGATCGCTTTTTCCTGAATTGCTGTTGGTTGGGTAAAACCTAATTCAGAAACTGCTTTCACTAAACGTGAATCTACACCCAATGCTTGTATACTCATGTTTCTCACAATTGTTTAAATTTGTATAAAATGCTATTAAACTCAATGGTAATAAATATGTATGATACCATATATCTAACAATAGCAGTTTTTTACAAATTGTCAAATTCACTTTTCAACTTTTTGAGCGGCCCAATAACAGTATTTAGCCACTTTTTAGATCTATTTTTTGACCTTCTCTTACTTAATTTTAACATAAAAAGAGCTGTTTTTTTTCAAACAGCCCTTTTTTACAATCTAAAGATTGTTACTTTTTTAATCATCTATAATAAGATTATTTCATTAAATACTAGCTGTCAAACGCCCCCTATGACCTCTGAAAGGAGAATCATCGCTTCAGTAGAGCCAACAGAGGGGCAAAAAACATTCTGATCTCTATTAATTTTTTCAGGTTTTTAAGGGCATTCAAAACATACAAATTGATTCGTATTGTCAAATTTATTTTTTAACTCTTTGAGCCGCCCAATAACAGCATTATCTCGCTTGAGGCGCACTTCTGCCCGTTGCCTTGCTCTATCGATATGTGAATGATAATAATAGAGTTTATAAGCTCCTGTTATAAACAAAATCCCTGAAAAAAGAGAGGCTACAGTTGCGGCTGAAGATAAGGCTACAACTGTCATAAATTGAGGATGCTTACTTATAATACGCTCTAATTTTTCTTTATTGTAAAGCATATTCGTGTCAAATGAAATAGTACCAATATAATGAGCAGCTTTTATCAAAAAGTTTCCCGCTTTAAGAGCTAAATCACCTTTTCCATTCCATACATTTTGAGACCACATAATCCCATAATAAGCAATAGGAGTTGATATCATAAACACACTCCCCTCAATGCATAAAAGTAATTTTCTGAGGCTGGGAATAAAATGGCGCGTGAAAAAACCTTTATAATGATCTATTTTATCTCGCAGTGCATTCTTATGGTTAATCATTATTTCTAAATCGCGACTAATGACTGCAGAAAGCAGCATATCTGGCTCTTGCAATTGAGCACGTGTTATCATGTTCTGTTCACATTTATCATAAAGATCTTTACGAATGAGACGTTTTTGAGCTGATGGCATTACAATAGTATTGATAATAACGAGTAATAAAATACTATAATGTCTGCATATAAACATAGTATCCTTTATGTATCATTGCGCATTAAACTAATATTTATAATTTAATATATCTATTCAATTAAGACAAATATTGTGCAAATCAATACCAATAAGGCCAACAAGATAGACTCTATACAATCTTACGGTATACTATCATACAATTATCGTACTATTATAGGAGTCTATTATGAACAGACTAGTTTCACAGCATACAATGGCTATTACAACACTATTAACAGTGGTATCTCAACAATTATACGCAGACTTACCTCGTATGCATGAATTTGTGCATAATCATCAGAAAGAAAAAGATAATGAACGCGCTCCCGAAGGCGTTACTATCGATGATCATCTCGCACAAATCTGGTCAGATCTGGGCGGATATAGCCAAGGTCATCCTATTTCTGAAGAAGAGATTGATTCTGCCTGCTCCGTCATAAGAAGGCATTTAGAGCAATGTCGTGATATTCGCGACTATCAACAGATACGTACAGCAATTCATAATGGATTAATAGAACACACAGGCAATAAGACTGCAAGAATTCTCAGCGATTTAAGAGACCAAGGATATAATCTTACAATGGAGGATATACATTCTATTGTAAAATCTAAACAAGGAAATATGGCTGCACGCTTAAAGCAGACATCTCATATCAGCGGAGAGAATTTAGCTCAATTTTTTGGACAAACTATCTATCATGAGATTATGCAGCAGATAAACAACTCTACATACGCGCACTATAATCAACCACACCCGACGCAACTTGGCATACAGCACCATTACACTCCTCAACAGCCAAAACCTTCTGCTCCTCATATGCCCACGATAACTCATCAACAGAAACCTACCTCTGTTTCGCCAAGACTGATGCATGCTAAAAAGCACAGCCAGACATTACACACACATCTTCAGTCAACTCAATTATCTTCTGATACCAAGCAAAGACTCTTGCAACTTATGTATGACAATATATTATTTGTACATACTATTCCAGCGAATGACTTTATTGTACACATGCGTAGTGCTTTAGCTCAACTTCTTGATGAGCAATTAGAAAAAGAAAAGAAAACTTTATCTGGTGTAATAAGAGATAAGGGAAAGTTGCAAGATAGTCTCAATACAACACGAGCTACATTAATTGCGCAGATCGTCAATATGAAGACAATTAATCCTACAATAATGAATAGCATGTTTGCTAATGATAATCTAAAAGAGACGATCCTCAGCAATATGGAAATATCATGTCCAGTCTGCTATGACTATTTTAAAGAAGAGCATTCTCAAGGGGAAGTGCAAAGAATTATTCTAAAAGCTGCAAACAAAAATAAAATTTGTGGTCATGCTGTCTGTAAAAACTGCGTACATCATTGCAAGCATGTATGCCCAATGTGTAGAGAAACTATAGACAATATAGATTTAGCACAAAAATTACGCCATTAAAACTAATGTATACAAACAAGAAAGGCCTCTTTTAAGGCTTTCTTGTTTGTATAATGTATGATATGCTTATTTATATTATAGTATTTAAACCATAGAGATACATATGCCACACTCTCTTATTGCACGTTCTATTTACAACAAATGGGTTGACGCAATGATCTGCCCAAAAAACGATGTCCAAAAAGTTTTAGAACTCTATCATGAACATGCCATTCTATTACCTACATTTTCTCCTGCTATTTGTACCAACCATAATCAATTGCATAGCTATTTTAAAAATCTGATTTCACTACCCACGCTAACTATCACAACAGAAGAGTTTTTAGCAATTGAATCTGAAGCTGCGTTGGTCGCATCTGGCCTGTATACTTTTCAATATACTTCTGGAGAAAAACTCGTTACTATCCCCGCTCGGTTTACTTTTGTATATAAAAAGTTTAATGGTGAATGGTTAATTGTTAACCATCATTCATCAGTACTACCAGTTCAGGCAACTTCGTTTTAAATTTCAGTAAGAGCTTTGAGAAACATTTAAGATTTTTTAAAAAAATATTTAATGTAAATTTTAGACAAGCTTATATGGTTGGCAGGAAAAATGAAAAATGTGTGTTATTATTATTGATTAATACCTGTGTAATGCAATACCCTCAAGATTGATAATCTTTTTCCCTATTTGACTGAACGCTATATTTTTGTACAACAACGTAGTATATTTATTAATAACAATCACGCATTAAAGCTCTCTATATATACCTATAGAATAAATAGAAAGTCACTTATATGAATAGAATATCATTGTTATGTATTACTACATTGATTATTGGAACTAGTGTATTCCTCTGGAAAAGAGCACATAAAGTAACTCCTGGCCCTGATTATAATACAGTAACAGTAGGCACTAATGCAGAGTTCCCCCCTTTTTCGATGAAAGAAAACAATGTTATTGTTGGATTTGATATCGACGTCACCTCAGAAGTGTTTAAGCGCCTTAATAAAAAAGTTGTTTTTAAAGATCTTCCCTTTGATGCACTTATACCCGAATTACAATTAGGGAATATTCACGTTATTGCTGCTGGTATAACCCCAACAGAAAAACGTAGAGAGCGAGTACTTTTTACCAAGCCACATCTGACCAGTGATTCACTCTATATTATTAGCCTTAAAGATAAGAATATTACAGACTTCCATAAACTTAAAGGAAAAACGGTTGTTGTGAATGAGGGATACACTGCAGACTACTACATGTCAACACAGCCGAATATCAATGTTATCCGTATCTCAGGCAGCACCACAAGTGAAGGTATTTTAGCCCTCCAAGCAGGAAGAGCTGATGCTTTTGTTACAGGTCTTCTCCCTATGAAACCCTATTTTGATATATTTGGAACTGATACATTTACTATTGTTAAAATAGAAGATACTCAAGAAAGCAGTGCTTTTGCTGTGTCAAAACATTATCCAGAATTACGAGATTACATTGCAGTAACGCTTGAGCGCATGGAAGAAGATGGCACTCTTGCAGCACTTAAAAAAAAGTGGAACTTTGTATGATAGATAGTAATCTTATTATTACCCATATGCCTCTACTGCTACAAGGCGCACTGGTAACCTTACAGATTGCAGGATTAAGCTGTTGTATTGGACTTGTTTTAGGAACAATTCTTGCATTACTTCAGACACAGACTACTATTTTTATACGTTTTTTAGTAACCGCGTATGTACTTATTATCCGTGGTACGCCAATGCTGATACAGATTTTATGCGCCTTTTATGTGCTACCGCAGATTGGTCTACAGTTAAGTGCTCTCACAACAGCTGTTATTGCGATTGGTCTTAATAGTGCAGCATATATTAGTCAGATTATAAAAGCGGGTATTTCATCAGTGGCACAAGGACAGATAGAAGCAGCTCATGTATTGGGCTTTTCTATAAAGGACACAATTCGTTTTATCATTTTACCACAAGCACTCCGTGTCGTTCTGCCTGCACTTGGTAATGAATTTATTACACTTATTAAAGATTCTGCATTAGCTTCTGTAATTGGTGTTGCTGAGTTATCAAAACAGGGAAGACTCGTCATTAATCAGACTTTTGATGCCATCTCTGTTTTCTGTATTCTTGCACTAATGTACCTTATTATTACTTCTAGTATCTCCTTAATCGTTGCTTACGTAGAAAGAAGGATGTCAGACTATGCTCACCGTTGAACATATTAAAAAATCATTTCAAAAGAGACATATTCTCGACGATATTACTTTTACAGTTAACAGTGGTGAAATTGCATTATTTCTAGGATCGTCTGGAGTTGGCAAGTCAACTCTTTTACGAATACTTAATAATTTAGAAGCAATTGACTCCGGCAACATTTCACTTAATGGGACTCCTCTTAACGTAGCTACTATCAATACAACTCATTCAATAGGAATGGTGTTTCAACATTTTAATCTGTTTGATCACTTAACTGTTGCACAAAATATCACTTTACCCCTCGAGAGAGTACTACAATATAGTCATCAAAAAGCGCAAGAAAAAGCAGATACACTACTGCAACGGTATGGTTTACTAGACAAAAAACATCATTATGCTGCACATCTTTCTGGCGGGCAAAAGCAGAGACTTGCCATTGCACGCGCTATTGCGTTAGAACCACAAGTAATATGTTTAGATGAACCAACATCTGCATTAGATCCCGTACTTACAACATCTATCGCGCACAACATTCAAGAATTGGCACATGAGGGTTATATTGTACTTGTTGCTACACATGATACTGCACTCTTAGAAAAACTTACCTGCACTATTTATCTCATGAAAGATGGCAAGATTGTCGAACACGTAAGCTCGGCACAATTTAATGCTAACCCGTCTCAATTCCCTCATATTAAAAATTTTGTTGCTGGAAACGTATAATTAAAATCGATGTACATTGGCTGCTTGACAAAGCGATAGCCGATTGTTAGCATGAGGCAATATTTAACAAGTGTCCCTAATAGAACAATGCTCACTTACGCATTGTTCACCCCCCTAACCCTTCAGCTTCTTTAAAAAAAGTTGAAGGGATTTTTATACGAGACACAGTATCGTAATATCACAATGTAACGTAAAAATATCTTTTTCAACAAGAGCAAGAGACCACTGTGAAACAGAAATCATTCTGTTCGAAGCTTTAATGGTATCTAAAAATGACAATATATTGTGTAAGCTTCCAGTACTATCAAAATGAGCTTTTTCTGCGATATACCATTGCCCATTCTTTTCTTTTTGTATTCCATAAGAATTAATTTTCAGTCCCGACTGTTGTAGCGTATCCAGAATAAACAAAAGTTTATTTTTAAGGCATATATCATTGGCTTTGTGCGTATCTAATTCTTGTTGTATACGTACAATATTCTGCTTGAGGTCATGGTTTTTTTTACTAATTGTACGGGCATAATGATAATGATGTTCAAGTACTTTTATCTCTTGTTCATACATCATTGTATAGTATTCTAAAAACGGAATAATTCCATATGAAATTCCTATAATAAAAAGAGTAAAAAATACTACAGTGAAGAGATATCTCTTTTTCTGATTAGTATGCGCCACATAAGAATATAATGCGTTATTACGAGGAATAAAATACATACGTTACTCCTTTTTTATCGCCATTTTCTAGGCCGCTTGAGCGACTATTGGATCTGTATAGATTAGTTATAACTTAGTCCATTGCAAAGGATCAACAGGAATGTTATTAATACGCATTTCCCAATGAAGATGATATCCCGTTGCAAACCCAGTCTTACCTATTGTACCGATAGGATTACCCTGCACCACTTTTTGCCCTAATTCAATATCTGCAAAACCATCTAAGTGATAAAATAGTGATAAAATACCTAAGCCATGGTCAATCACAACCGTATTACCACTCGGAGCAAATCGTTCTTTCATTACAACAATCCCTTCTTGTGGTGCCCAGACTACACTTTTTGGTGCATTAATAACATCAACCGCCTTATGTGCATACCGACCTTTGTGCTGCGTAGTTCTAATGGTTCCAAAGTCACATGAAACTCTCTGAATTTCTATAGGCGCACAAAATGCTCCTCTCCATAGTTTCTCATGGGGCGATTGTTCTGAAA
>Ga0307411_10000395_pt1 | contig 14912 bp, 13 predicted proteins | sample DK1Ometagenome_2_FD_203712 | JGI IMG/M metagenome (GOLD analysis project Ga0307411, IMG submission 203712) | Maize rhizosphere microbial communities from greenhouse at UC Davis, California, United States - DK15-O-1 | ecosystem: Host-associated > Plants > Roots > Rhizosphere > Soil | place: USA...
TGGTTACTGGCTGCTGTCGGTTTGGTGCAGGTCCTGTAACTACTGTGAGGCACTTCATATATTTGGGGAAGGCGAGTTTTTCGATATCAACTATCCGTCCGGCTGATAGTTACCAAGTGCTAAAGCTGCGGGACGCAGGGCCCGGTTCCCAGCAGGACAAGCCCTGCCCTGTCGCCGGCGGCGAAGTCCAGCACGCCCATGTTTTTGGCATTCATCAGTTGCGTCGGATCGTTGACATGATTAAGGCCCAGCACATGCCCAAGCTCGTGCATGATGATGGCCCGCACCTGAGCCGCGCCGTCGGTACGGCTTGCCATGATGCCTGCGAGGTCGGGGGTGTCAAGGCGCACTTGACCGGCGGCGAGGACCAGCGGCTGCCCCGCGACCTGGGCGTAGCTGCTCCCGCCGTCGCCGGCAACGTCTCCGACAAGGCTGGGACTTTCTCCGGGCGTTGACCAGGCGATCAGCACCGGCGCCCACCGCTTTCCGTAGCGGTCAGGCTGGAAGGTCTGCCGATCGTCCGCCGGATCCTCAGTGGTGGTTCCGTCATAGACAAACTGCAGGCCGGAGGCTTGCGAAACTGCTGCTACTGCTTCCCGGATCAGGATGTCTCCGCCCGTCAGCGCATTCTCCGGCGGGACAACATAACGGACCGGGCGGCACGGATCGTAAGCGACAAATTGTTGGCCCTCCTTCGGCGATTCCTGCAGCACAAAGGCAGTGGAACCCGTGGTTGGGGGAGGCGTTCCCAGCGGCGACGGAGAGGCTTCGTACCCGGGTGGCGGCACTTTTGCTCCAGGCAAGTACGGGGACGCAGCAGGAAGAATCACCCGGTCAAAAAGCGCCGGCGTGAAGTATAAACACACAACCAGGGCGATCCCCAGCACGGTCTTGAACTGCAGCCACTGTTGGGACGCGCGGCCTTGCTTCCTTGACCGGGCCTGGAATTTCTTGCGTCGAGGCTCGGTGGATTCGGCACGCCATGGAGAAGGCGTCGTCGCCGTGCCGAAGGCCTCGTCGATGGCCCACTGTGGGATCCGCCCACTGGGCGAACGCCGAACATTTGGTGGGGCAATGTCGCCGGACAAGTCCGCGCGTGAACTGCTGCTTTTCCCGTCACTATGCATTGGCATCCCCCTGTTTCCCGCCGCCCGCCACTAGGCCAACTCCCTTAGCCTAGTGGTGCGCTCCGCAGCCTCAGCGCCGGAAAAGCACAGGATTTCCGCAGGAATCGATTGCTCCGCAGGTGCCCTTCCGAGGACTCAAAAGGGCACCTGCGGAGCAATCGGCGGGATGGTTTGCCTACTCCTTGCCGAGCCCTGCGGCCGGGGTCTTCTCGCCGGACACGCTGTTGAGGGCACGCAGGTCGAAGATGCCGTTGATGTCGGCCTGCTTGGTGGTGCCGGCAGTGACGCCGTCGGCCAGGAGTTTCTGGTAGGTTCCAGCGAGCGGGTCCACGGTGAACACGATGTTCTTCAGCGACCGGTCAATAACGTCCGCCTTCAGCTCCGCGCCGGCCGCTTCCTTGAGGGCTGCGTTGATGACGCTGGCCTTCTCGCCGTCGGCTGCCTTGTTCAGCCACTCAACCGACTTCACGTGGCCCTTCAGCAGTGCCTTCACCGTGTCCGGGTGGTCCGCGGCGAACTTCTGGTTGACGATCAGGATGGTGGTGGGGAACTCGCCCGGCTTGCCGGACAGCGAGCCGTCCCACAGGTCCTTTTCATCCACCAGCACCTTGGCGCCGGCGGTCAACACCAGGCGGGAGGCCCAGGGCTCGGGCAGCCACGCGCCGTCGAGCTTTCCGTCCTGGAACAGCTTCAGCGTCTGGGCGTTTTCGGTGGGATTGATGGCGACGTCGCCGCTGCCGTCCGTGTTGGTTTTGTAACCTTGCGCGGTGAGCCAGGCGCGGAGGGCCACGTCCTGAGTGCCGCCGAGCTGGGGCGAGGCGAGGGTTTTGCCCTTGAGGTCTGCCGCGGAGTTGATCTCCGGCTTGACCACCAGCTGGGCGCCGCCGGCTGCAGCGCCCGCGATGATGTTGATCGATTCTCCGCCGCTCTTGACGAACGAGTTGATGGCGGGGTTCGGGCCGATGTAGGTGGCGTCGATCGCGCCGGCGTTGAGCGCTTCGATAGCGGCGGGGCCGGCGTTGAACACCTGCGTGGTCAGCTTGGTGCCGCCGAGTTCGTCGGCGATGTATCCCTGACTGACGCCCACCAGGGCGGGGGCGTGGGTGACGTTGCCGAAGTAGCCGAGCTTCAGTTCGGCGGCGGGGTTGCCGGAAGGAGCGGTTTCTCCGGCGGCAGCGGGTGCGCCGCTGCCGCTGTTCACGGTGGCGGCGACGGCCGCGCCGCCTCCCACCAGGGCGAGGAGGACGGCGGCGATGCCGATCTTCTGCCCGAGCGGACGCTTGGGGCGGGCCGACTGGCCGGCCACAATGCGGGTGGAGCCTTCCTGGCTCTCCGGGCTCTTGTTCGAGGGGTCTGACACGGGAAATTCCTTTGCTGAGGCGGGTGCTGAAATGAGAGTACGGAGCACCCGCCGGCGCCACAATCAATCCTGACGCGGACGTTCACGCAGCGTCGCGAACGCTCAACAGGACGTAGCCCAGCGTTAAGGAGCGTCTTGGAAAGACACACAAGGGACGTACGACGGCGGCCCCCGGCTTAGTTGCCGAGTGAGGGTCGGCGCGGCGGAAGGGAGCGCCCGCGGATGCAGTATTCCGCCGCGGCAAGGTTGATGACCCAGGCGGCGCCCATCAGCAGGGCCCTCATGGTTGTGCCCGGCGGGCTGGAGAGGAGTTCGGGCACGATGAGGATCAGGGCCTGCGTTCCGGCGCCGAGGCCGATGGCGTAGGCCCGGGTCATCCAGGCGCCGTGCTGCCGGAAGTCGCGGCGCAGCACGGCGCGAAGCCCGAGGAGGAGGCTGACGGCCATGGCGGAACCGAAAACGAGCCGAAGGACAAGCAGCAGCACGCCGTCGCTGGGCGGCAAGGTGTAGAAGATCGTCATCCACAGGCCGGAGAGTGCTGCGAGCAGGCCCGCAGGCACGAGAATGCGCCCGGCGATGGAGTGCCACCTGCGCTTGCGCTCGCGAAGTGACGGCACGAACTGGAACGCCCCGAGCAAGGAGTACACGGTGACACTGACGATGTGGACCACCACTGGCGTGGGGGAGTCGAAGAACCTGGCGTTGCGCTCCGTCACTGCCCCTCCGCCGGTCAGTTCGGTGAGCCGGGCGGCGCCGGCGACCACCGGGATGAGGCTGAGGAGGATGAGGCCGGCGGGAAGAAGCCACTCCGGCCGGCGTCGGTGCCTGACCGCCGGTGCCTTCGTCTTGGAGCTTTGTTCTGTGGTGTGCATTGTCCTGCTCCTCTTGCTGCGGACCGGATTGACCTGCGGGGCGGACCAGATAGGTCGTCCTCGAGGGGAAAGGTGTACGGCGTACACCTGTTACTGCTAAAGATAGGTGTACGCCGTACACTGGTCAAGGGGTGCAAGGAGAGCGGAAGGATCAATGGCATGAGCAGTCAGGGCACCGCCCCGCGCGTGCGCCTCAACCGCGACCGGGTGCTGCAGGCCGCCGTCACGCTCGCTGACGGGATAGGGATCGGGCCGCTCAGCATGCGCAGGCTCGCGCAGGAGCTGGATGTGGTGCCGATGGCTCTCTACAAACACGTAGCCAACAAGGATGAGCTCCTCGACGGCATGGTCGATGTGATCATCACCGAGATCGATCCGCCCGCCACGGGCCTCGGTTGGAAGGATGCTGTCCGGGGCAGGATCCTCTCGGCCAGGAGTGTGCTTCAGCGCCATCAGTGGGCCCGGCAGGTCCTTGAAACGCGCACCAACAAAACGCCTGGTGTCCTCGCCTACATGGACTCCTTCATCGGGATGTTCCTCGACGGCGGTTTCTCGGTGGACCTGACGCATCACGTGATGCACGCTATTGGCAGCCGGATGTGGGGCTTCACGCAGGAACTGTTCGACGAACCGGCCAACAACGACGATGCGGGTGTCGTGGACGCGGGCGATGCTGCCCGCCAAGCGATGTTCCAGGAGATGGCCACCCGCTATCCCAACGTCCTGACCATCGCCATGGCTTCCGCCCACGATCCGGCCGGCGTCGTGGGCCAGGGCTGCGATGACCAGTTCGAATTCGAGTTCGCGCTGGACCTGCTGCTGGACGGAATCGACAGGCTGCACGCCCAGGGGTGGACGTCGGTGCGGGCATAAAGGCCAGCGGCAGACTAGATGGATTAGCGGCAGTTTAAAGCAGTGGAGTGGCACGCGACCGCAAGGGCCGCAGTACCACTCCACCGTTGAAATGACTGGGTTCAGTTGCCCGCAGCCGCCAGCCGTTCGTGCTGGACCGCCGCCTGCTGGACCGCCGCCGGCGTGAACCTTGCCCCGGTATCCGGGAAAGAAGGCACCTCGATCCGGGCGTGGGTGTGGATCTCCTGGACAGTCCTGCGGGTGTGCTCGGCGATCTCTTCCATGGTGGCCACCCACATGCCGTCCATCCCCTTGACCCGCTCGATGAGCCGTTCCAGGGCTACGGCCTTGGAGGGCCGGCCGGAGATGAAGGGGTGGTTGGTGAGGACGAAGCAGCTGCCCTGGGCGTGGTGCGCCTCCGCCTCAAGCGTCCACATTTCGAGGACCTTCGCCGGGCTTTCGATTACGCCGCTGCCGGTCACGCCGGGGTAGAACGCGTACTGCTCCCAGTCATCCAGCGTCCAGTCCACGGGAATCTCCACGATGTCCCGGGAGTCGCCCGGGGCGACGCTGAAGCGGTAGGGGGCGTCGCCGTCGAGCAGGCTGGAATCGTAGAGGAAGCCGCGGTCCGCAAGGAGTGCGGCGGAGTGCCAGTTCAGCTCCCACCAGGGTGCCCGGTAGCCTACCGGCTCCACGCCGGCGGCTTTGGCGAGCGCCTCCAGCCCGCGGTCGATGTACCTGGCCTCCGTCTCGGCGTCGATGCCTTGCATGGGCTCGTGCAGGTAGCCGTGGTGCGCCACCTCGTGCCCCGCGTCCACAATCCGCCGGACGGTGTCCGGGTAGCACTCGGCCGTGAAGCCGGGAACAAAGAACGTGGCGCGGATGTCCTGGCGCTGGAGGATCTGCAGCAGCCGCGGAACCGCCACCTTGGGCCCGTAGGACTGGTGCGTCATCAGTGACATCCGGCGGGTGCTCTTGGGATCGTGGGCGATGGTGCAGGATTCGGCGTCGACGTCGAACGTGAAGGATGCTGCCGCGCGCTTGCCCTCAGGCCAGGTGATGGGGTGGGCGGAGTCGGCGAATGCTTCAAGGGTCATGGTGGTCCTAGCGTTACGGGTGCGGGCGGGAAGGTCAGAGTGCTGCCGGCGTACCGGGCGCGGAGGCTCCGGTGAGCTCGGCGGACGCCTGGGCTGCAGGGGCCGGGGCGTCGATGAATTTCCGGTGCATCTGAGGGCCCAGGATGGCGTAGCTGGTGGCGCTGGCGAGGCCGCCGGCGAGCCAGGACAGGTCCCAGCCGCCCAGGGCCACGGCGATGGGGCCCTGCATGGCGGGAACGAGGCCGTACATAAACAGCCAGGTGGCGAAGATGCCCACCAGGAGGGAGGTGACGCCCGCCCAGTTGATGCCGGGGAGCCTTCGCGTGCCGACGCCGTCGAAAAGCCTTTCCGGATTGCCCGGCCAGCGCTTGTCGATCCAGAAGTAGTGCACCAGCATCACGCCGCCCCACGCGGCCACCCAGGCCACCAGGCCGATAAGCCAGGCGTCCAGCACTGCAGCGAAGTCCTCCTGGAAGATAAAGAAGACGACGGCGGCCAGCGAGAAGACGCCGACGAACAGGTTGAGCTTGCGGCGGCTGATCGTGATGTCCAGAGCCTGCGTGGCCACCGAGAAGGTGTAGATGTTCAGGATGTTGGTGGCGATGGGGCCGTGGAGCACCATCAGGAGAACCGGCAGGGCGAGGACGCCGAAGTTCTGGACGATGAGCTTGCCGGGATCGATTTCGCCGCTGTTGGTGGCCAGGCTTGCGCCGAGCACGCCGAGCCAGACGACGGGGATGAACTGGCCCAGGACGGAGGCCAGGTACACCTTTTTCTTGGGGACTTCGGTGCTGACGAACCGGGAGTAGTCGGCCGCGTAGGTGAACCAGGTGATGCCCCAGCCGATGCCGATGGCGGTCATCACGGCACTCATGGCAGCGATCCGCTCGGACCCTTCAAGGATGTTGCCCGCGGGGCCGGCGTAGCCCCAGTCGATCTTCATGCCGAACCAGGCCACGGCGGACATCACGGCGAGGATGATGATGGTGGGCGGGACCGTCCACTTTTCGAAGGCGGCGATGGCCTTGTAGCCGAACCAGGCGATGGCCACCTGCGCTGCCATGATGGCCGTGGCCACGCCGATCTTCCAGGCGTAGTTGTGTGCCGTGGGATCCACCCAGCCGAGTGTGCCGAACAGTGCCATGACCAGGTCCAGGATGATCCAGGTGTTGACCGCGCACCAGCCGATTACCAGGAGGGCCTGGATGGCTGCCGGGAGGTAGTTGCCCCGCCGGCCGAAGGCGGCCCGGGCGAGCACCATGCCGGTGGCCCCGGTCTTCTGGCCCAGCAGGACGAAGCAGCCGAAGAGCAGCATGCCGATCAGGTTGCCCAGCACCAGAACCGTCACGGTGTCCGCGAAACCCAGCCCCAAGTGGATTCCGAGGGCGCCCAGAACCCAGTTGATGGGAGCCAGGTTGGCGCCGGCCCAGATCCAGAACTGGCCTGAAACCTTGTGGGTGCGCTGGGACTCGGGAATGGGCTGGAGCCAGGCTTCGACGTCTTCCACGTGGGCGGACTGCTCGATTCCTGGACTTGCGGGTTGTTGTTGCATCGAAGCCTCTTCGTTGAGGGGATGGGGATTCTTCAAGATTATGTGTCAGGGGCCACATCCACCATCTACAATGTGTCTTGAGCTTTCCCCTTCTATATGACGGAGTGTCATGCCAGTCCGCTTGGAAGATGTGCTTCGGCATTCCACCGTTCTTGCCGCCGATCCTGTGGTCCGTGCCGCGGCTGGAGCTGTCCCGCAAACGCAGCTCCGCTGGATCCACTCAAGCGAGGTCCTGGACATTGCGTCCCTGCTGGGCGGCGGGGAACTCCTGCTCACGGGTGGCCAGGCCCTTGCGTCGGCTTCGGATGAGCGCCGGACGGGCTACATCCGGGACCTTGCCGAGCGAGGGGTGGCGGCGCTCGCCGTCGAGACCGGAAGTGTGCTGCCCTCTATTCCTTCGTCGATGATTGCGGCTGCTGAGGAAGCGGGCCTTCCGCTGATTGAGCTGCGCCGCGTGGTGCCTTTTGTGGCGGTGATGGAGGCCATCAACTCACAGCTGGTCAGCCAGTCCGCCGCGCAGCTGCAGCAGGCGGACCAGGCCAGCCACGCCATGGCCGTGGAGCTTGCCCACGGAAGCGGCCTTGACCGGATCCTGGCGGTCCTGGCCGCAGCCACGGGCTCTGAGGTGCTGCTCACCTCCACCGCCGGTGTGACGCTGGCCAGTGCCGAGCCGAACGGGCACGTGAATGATTCGGAACCTCCCGTCGTCGGGGACGAAGCGGGGGAGGCCGGAAAGACCATCCACATCGAGGTTCCGGTGCGCGGGATCCCGTCTGCCCGGTTGACGCTGTATGTCCGTGGCGATGCCGATGTGAACCTGGCGAGGATAGCCGGGAACAGGTCCGTGGACATTCTCGCCCTGGCACTGTTGCAGCGGATGCCGCCCGGCTTGAAGGAGATGGCAGGCGCGGCCTTGATCCGGGCCATTGATTCCGGCAAGCAGAACTGGCGGCTGCAGGAGCTGGGGCCGGCGGCAGGCATTCCTGTGTCTGCGCAGGTGGTGGCTGTAGTTGTGCGCTCGCCCGCTTCCAAACAGCTGCGAAGGAATGTGGAGCATCTGTTGGATCCGGGCGGGCAGCACGGCGCCAGCTATGCGGACAACGCGGAACTGCTGGCGCTCGGTGTCCTCCGCTCGGCGAACGTACAGGATGAACGGCAAAAGATTCTTGACGGCCTGCACTCACTCGAAGTGCCGGAGGGGACCGTCAGTGCAGTAGGTCCGGTGGCTTCAGGGATTGCCGCGGCCCCCTGGTCGCTCGCCGAGGCGCGGCTGACGCTGGAACTTGCTGCCGACGTCGGCCGGTCCAGGTCCTCGGCAAGTACACCAGGGCAGGTGCTGGACGCGCAGGCATACGCCGTGGAACGGCTGGCGGTCCAGGCCATGGATGAGGCCCGGCGCCGCGACTTCGTCAGCCAGCAGCTGGCCGCCCTTCTTGCCCACGACGCCGAGCGGCACTCCCAGCTGGTGGAGACGCTGCGGGTTTGGCTGGATTCCGGGTGCAATACGGCGCAGGCGGCCCGGGAGTTGCATGTGGAGCGCCAGTCCATGCACCAGCGGCTGCAGCGGATCTTCTCGCTGTGCGGCGGGGATCCCCGCGGCACCGGCCGGCTGGCGGCCCTGCACCTGGCCACACGCCTCGCCGCCCTCCAGCGTGCATGACCACCAACGCCCCATCACGTCCTGCGGGAAAACTGGTAACGCCCCATCACCTCCGCGCCGAGTTCCGGAACGCCCAGCGACCACCGTTATGCAGCCGGCGAGCGGGCTTCCACGCTTTCGACGGCCAGTGCATCCCGGACCGATGTCCAGGAATTAAGGACTTCCAGGGCAGCGGGGTCGCGCTCTGTAAGGATGGCCTGTTGGTAGGAGTCGTCCAGGAGTGCGTCGAGTGACACGCGGGAGCCGGTGGCCGCGCTCAGGACGGCCGCCTCCACCATGGCCAGGCTCATGATGTTCTGGTGGACCCTCCCCATGGGAGTGCTTCCCGTGCGGACGGCCGTTACGAAATCCCGCAATGACCCAGCGATTTCCTGGCCCGGGTCGTTGCTGGAGCCCCCGTCAGGGGCCAGCGACGTGGTGGGCTCGTTGTCGCCGTCCCAGAGCATGGTTCCGTTCTCGCCGCTGATCCGCCAGGAAGCATTCCACGAGGTTTCCTGGCCCGGGCTACACCAGCTACCGGTGAAGACAAAGCGTTCCCCGCCAGTCATTTCGAAGACTGCTGTGGCGCCGGCATCGCCCCGGTACCAGCTCCAGGATGGGTTGTACTCCTCGCAGAAGACCGAGACCGGATCCGCGTCGAGCAGGAACCGGGCCATGTCGAACTGGTGGATCGCCATGTCCAGCAGGAGCGGATGGTCCATGGCATCCCGGAAACCGCCAAACCTCGGCGCCTTGAAGAATTCAGCGGAAATGATGCCCACCCTGCCCAAGGAGGACGACAACCGCTTCGCCTCGAAGAGCTGGCGGTTGTAACGGCGCGACTGGCTGACCATAAACAGCTGGCCGTGGAGTTCGGCCGCGGCTGCCAGTGAAAGCCCCTGGGCAACGGTGGACGCCACCGGCTTCTCACCCAGAACGGGCAGCCCGGCCGCGAGTGCCTCGGTGGTGACCGGGTGGTGGGCGGCAGGGACAGTGACGTTGATGACTGCCTGTGCTCCAACGTCGGCCGCCAGCCGGGCTGTACCGGCCCCTACCGGAAGGTCGGGGCGGCCCAGCGAGGCAGCAGCTGCCCGGGCTGCCTCCAGGTCCAGGTCCACGATCCCCGCCAGCTCCACCAGGGGTGACTCCTCAACGGTCCGAAGCCAGGCGCGGCCCATGCCGCCTGCGCCGACGACGACGACGCGAAGGGGAGTGCCGTCGTCGGGAATGATGGCAAAAGGTGTACTCACGCGTTGGCTCCCTGGTAGCTCTTGCCGTTGAAGAAGTCGCCGGTCTCGTAGCGCAGCAGCTCCGGGACGGCCCGTTCCGGCCGGTCGGTGACGGCCCATTCCACGGCGTTGGCGATGACGCGGCGGATGTCTTTGTGGTGATACACGGGGTAGTCCTGGTCGCCGGGGCTGAAGAAGAAGATTTTGCCGTGTCCACGGCGGAATGTGCAGCCGGAACGGAACACCTCCCCGCCGCTGAATGAGCTGATGAACACCAGCTCTTCGGGGGTGGGGATGTCGAAGAACTCGCCGTACATCTCCTGCTCCGGAATCTCGATAGGGTGCGGCACTCCTTTGGCGATGGGGTGGGTGGGGTCCACGGTCCAGACCAGTTCCCGGTCCTGTTCCGACCGCCAGCGCAGGGTGCACGAAGTGCCCATGAGCTTAGTGAAGATCTTGGACCAGTGCCCGGAGTGCAGCACGATCAGGCCCATGCCCGCGAGGACGTGGCGGTGCACGCGCTCCACGATCTCGTCATCGACGTCGGCGTGGGACATGTGCCCCCACCAGGTCAGGACATCGGTGCGGGCGAGGACTTCTTCGGTCAGGCCGTGTTCGGGTTCGTCCAGGGTTGCCGTCCGGACCTCGACGCCGGAACCCAGGTTCTCCTCGATGCCCGCCTTGACGGCACCGTGCATTCCCTCGGGGTACAGGCGCGCCACCAGTTCGTCACGCTTCTCGTGCCGGTTTTCGCTCCATACGGTGACGCGGATGGGGTTGGTTTGAGTCATGGTCTTTCTCTCCTATAGATGCTGGGGGGCGGTCTACTTGACCGCGCCGCCGGTGGTGCCTGCGGCGATGTATTTCTGGGCTGCGACCAGCAGGACGATGGCCGGGACGGAGGCGAGTACCGCCGTCGCCATGACGGAACTCCAGTCGTTCACATAGGCGCCGATGTACTGGAAGATGCCCAAGGTGACGGGCCGTACCGCTTCGGTGGTGGTGAGAGTGAGGGCGAACAGGAAGTCGCTCCAGGCGAACAGGAAGGTGAAGAGGCCTGCGGTAATCAGGGAATTCCGGCTCAGCGGCAGCACGATGGACCAGAACGCCCGGATATGGCCCGCGCCGTCCACCCGTGCGGCCTCGATGACGGAGGCAGGCATGCCGTTCATGAAGGCCCTGATGATGAGGATGGCGAACGGGATGCCATGAGCCGAATCCGCCAGGATCAGCCCCGGAATGGAGTTGAGCAGGCCCAGATCGTTGTACGCGGTGTAGAGGGCATTGGCCACCACGATGCCCGGGATCATCTGGCTGATCAGGATGGCGAACAATACCAACCCAGCGCCGCGGACCTTGAAGTACGCCAGGGCGTAGGCTGCGGGCGCGGCAATGGCCAGGCTCAACGCCACACTCCCGAGGGAGATGACCAGGCTGGTGACGAGGTTGCCGCCTTGCTCGTTGATGGCCGTGGCGTAGCCGGTGAAGTCGGGCTTGAGCGGCAGCCACGAGGTTTCCAGGGTTGTGCCATTGGGCTGCAGGGAGGCGTTGACCATCCAGTAGACCGGGAACAGCATGACCGCCAGGAAGAAGATGGCCAACGCCGTGTAGCCCCAGTTCTTGCGGGCGGGCAATGCTGCGGCGCTCGCCGGGAGTGCTTTGAGTTGGGTTGTCATGGTGTCCTCACTCGTCCACAGCGCGTCGGCTGGCCCGCAGGTAGAGGACCGCGAAGACCAGGGAGATGATCACCAGCACGTTGCCCAGGGCCGCTCCTTCGCCGAACTTGAACTCGTGGAAGGAGAGGGCGTAGGACTGCGTAGCGATGGTTTGCGTTGAATTCGCCGGGCCGCCGTTGGTGAGGCCCAGGATGATGTCCAGCACCTTGAGTGTGTAGACCACGCCGAGCACCAGCACCACACTCACCACCGGCCGCAGCATTGGCCAGGTGATGTGCCAGAAGGCCCGCCACCCGGTGGCCCCGTCCAGGGAACCGGCCTCGTAGAGTTCGTCCGGGATTTCCTGGAGGCCGCCGTAAAGGATGGTCAGGTTGAAAGGAATACCGATCCAGATATTCACGCCCACCACCGCAATCAGGGCGAGCGAGGTACTGGTCAGCCAGGGGATGCCCGTGTCGATGATGCCCAGATCGCCAAGGAAACGGTTCAGTGCGCCGCTGTCCTTGTCCAGGATCCAGCGCCAGACCGCACTGGAAACGATCAGCGGGAGCAGCCAGGGGAGCAGGAGCAGGGAACGGAGGATTCCGTTGAGCGGGAACTTGCGCCGGAAGAAGACGGCCAGCGCCAGTCCGATGACGAACTGGCCCAGGATGGATCCGACAGTGAACAGTGCGGTGTTCAGCAGCGATGTCGAGAATAACGACGACGACAGGACAGTCACGTAGTTGGCAAGCCCCACCCAGGGGGCTTCTCCGGTGAAGAACGTGGCAGTGGTGTAGTCCTGGAAGCTCATTACGACGTTCTTGGCCACGGGGTAGCCAAAGAACAGTGCCATGTAGACCACAGCGGGAACCAGGAACAGCCACTGGAAAATGCGCTCGCGGCGGTGACGGGGACGGCGCCTTGGGACCTGCATCGCACTCCCTGAGCCGCGGCCGTGCTTCCGGGAGCCCTTTCCCGCAGCCGTCCCGGCCGCCGCTTGCGATACGTCAGTTGTAAGTGACATGGCAGGGTGCCTACTGGCCCTGGGCCTGCTTGAGGGCGTCCGCAGGCGAGGCGTTACCTGTCAGGGCCGTCTGAATGGCGGTGTAGATCTTGGTGGCCTGGGCCGGCCATTCCTCACCGAGCTGCCCCGTCCGTGCGCGCGCTGTCTTGATCAGCTCCGTGAAGGTGGCGAGCTTAGGGTTCTCGGTGGCGAACTTGTCGGCGAGCGTGGTCTTGGAAGGAATAGTGTTCCTGGCCTTGGCCATCGAGAGCTGCTTCTCGTCGCTGTTCAGGCAGGCAACCACTTCGGCGGCCTTGGCCTGGCGGGCCTTGTTGCCGGTCTGCGGGACAGTCCACACCTCGCCGCCGAGCGGGGCAACTGCTGTCTGGCCTGCTTCCCGCACCGGGATCTTCACCACGCCGTACTGCAGGCTGGGCTCCTTATCGAGTGCGGGGATCTGCCATGGGCCGTTGACCATCATGGCTGCCTTGCCCGCCAGGAACTGGTCCTTGACATCAGCCTGGGTCCAGTTGAGGGCCGAGGATGAAACCGACCCGTCCTTGACCAGTTCGGTCCACAGCTGGAGCGCCTGTTCAGTTTCCGGGGTATCGATCTTCTTCTCATCGCCGCCGTTGGACCACATGACGGGCAGGAACTGCCACGTGCCCTCGTAGGTGGGGTTGGCGTTGAAGGCAAGTCCGTACTGGTCACCCGCGGTGAGTTTGGTGGCGGCAGTTTTCAACTCGTCCCAGGTAGTGGGCGGGGTGACCCCGGCCTTGGCCAGGATGTCCTTGTTGTAGAACAACGCGATGGTGTTCACGGTGGGAGCCAGCCCGTAGACCTTGTCCTTATAGGTGCCTGCGCTGAGTACGCCTGCCGCGAAGTTGTCCGTGCTGATCTTGAAGTCAGCCAGGGGCGCCAGGGCGCCTGTCGCGGCGATTTGTTGCAGGTCCGGGTTATCAAGCATGAGGACGTCCGGCAGGGTCTTGGAGGAGGACTGCTGGAGCACCTTTGAAATAAGTGATTTGCCGGGCACGGTCTCCCGTTTAATGGTGACACCGGCCTGGGTGCCGCATGAGGTCAACGCGTCACCGATGAACGACTTGTCCGGCTCGTTGTTGTAGTAATCCATAACGGAAATTTCTTTGACGGCTTCGGATGAAGACGCGGTGGATGTCCCGCAGCCCGAGACGGCGAGCGGCAAGCCGATCATGGCGGCTGCGGCCAAGGCGAGTGGGCGGGATGTTTTTCGTATGGACTTCATTGTCTGTTTCCTTTTTTCGAGGTGGATATCGATACGTATCGACGATGCGCATCGATGAATGTAGCCGGTTAGAGCAGGAAGCTGCGGTTGGGGGATTAGCTGCCGCGGGGTGGGCGGAGCGTGCTGGAACGGTGCGTGATGACCGTGGGTACCAATTCCAGGGATTCGGTTGGTCCCTGGCTATCGGCCTCGAGGAGTTCGCAAATGATTTTCACTGCCCGCCGCGACACTTCGGCCGGACGGAGATCAATGGTGGAAAGTGGAATGGGCTGAAGCTCGGCAAGTGTGGGGGAAGCGCTGCCGATCACCGAAACGTCCTTGCCCGGAGTCAATCCGCGGCTAGCCAGCGCCCTGCGAAGGACGTCCTGGACTGTTCCATCGGGTGCGATGAAGGCAGGAACTCCGGTGGTCTCAGCCAAGGCTTTGTCCACCGAATCCGCGATGACATCACGGTCGCTGCCTCCTGGCAGGTGCAGTACCTTGACGCCCAGGCTTTCCGCTGCTTTGTCCGCGCCGGACATAAAACGTTCAACGTAGTTGACGTGCCGGTCCACTACTTCCGGTTGCCAGTCCAGGACGGAGATCACGGTGTGGCCGGCCGCGGCGAGATCCTTGACGCACTGTTCGCCGGCCATCTCAAAGTCGGCATCAATGCAAACCAGGCCGGAAGGATCGTGGGGAATGCCGATCAGGACCACGGGCACATGAAGGCTGCGGACCACGGGGAGCCGCTCGTCGTCGCCCTCCACCTGCATGAGGATCAGGCCGTCGCAGATCTGCTGGCCCACCACACGCTGCAGGCCGGGGGCGCCCTCGTCCTCGGTGACCAACAGGATGTCGTGGTCGTAGAGGCGGGCCGTGTTGGCAATCACGGAGACGAATTCCATGATCGATGCCATGTGCAGTTCCGGTATGAACGGAATGACCAGGCCGATCACACGCGTCCTACGGCTGGCGAGCGCGCGGGCGCCCGCGTTGGGCTGGTAAGTCAGCTGCGCGATGGCGTCCTCGACCTTTTTCCGGGTCTTCTCGGAAATGGGGCGTTTGCCGCTCAGCACATAGGAAACGGTGCTTTGCGCGACGCCGGCGGCCTGGGCTACGTCCTTGCTGGTTGGCACGGCCTGGCCTCCTTGCGCTCGCTGCTGAACGGTTTGCTGTTGTATCGATACGCATCGTCGATGCGCATCGACCACAGTATGGCATGGGTCACTGAAACCGCGCAAGGCCCCCTGAACACAACGGGCGACGGCGATCGCGCA
>Ga0307411_10000396_pt1 | contig 14902 bp, 11 predicted proteins | sample DK1Ometagenome_2_FD_203712 | JGI IMG/M metagenome (GOLD analysis project Ga0307411, IMG submission 203712) | Maize rhizosphere microbial communities from greenhouse at UC Davis, California, United States - DK15-O-1 | ecosystem: Host-associated > Plants > Roots > Rhizosphere > Soil | place: USA...
CGAACTGCTGCGTCACCGCGCGGCGCAGGGCTTCGACTTCCGGTGCGTGTTCGGTCTCGGGCGGGATCGGCGTGACCTCGGCGACGAAGTGCTCGCCGGGTTCGCTGATGGTGCTGGTGGTGGCACGCTGCAGGCCTTCGACCAGCACCTTCACGGTGCCGTCGGGCAGCTTCAGCATCTGCAGGATGCTGGAGACGCAGCCGACCTCGAACATGTCTTCGGGCTTGGGCTCGTCCTTGCCGGCGGCTTTCTGTGCGACCAACATGATCTGGCGGCCCGCTTCCATCGCGGCTTCAAGCGCCTTGATGGACTTCGGCCGACCCACGAACAACGGAATGACCATGTGCGGGAACACGACCACGTCACGCAGCGGCAGCAGCGGCAGCGTGATCGGGTCGGCGGGGAGGATGGGATGTCCGGACATGAAGACCTCTCTTTCTCAGGCCGATGTGCGGCCTGAGGGGGCGATTGCAAGTTGAGGGCTTAGTGGAGGCTCAGGCGCTGGCCTTTTGCTCGCGATAGACCAGCAAGGGACGTGCCGAGGTGTCCTCGATGTTGTGCTCGTCCAGCACGACCTTCTCGACGCCATCCAAGGCGGGCAGGTCGAACATGGTGTCGATCAGCGACTGCTCCATGATGGAACGCAGGCCGCGCGCACCGGTCTTGCGCGCCAGCGCTTTGCGGGCGATGGCGGCCAGCGCCGGCTTGCGAATTTCGAGCTCGACGCCGTCCATCTCGAACAGCTGCTGGTACTGCTTGACGAGCGCGTTCTTGGGCTCGGTCAGGATCTGCACCAGCGCGTCCTCGGTCAACTCGCCCAGCGTCGCGACGACGGGAAGGCGACCGACCAGCTCGGGGATCAGGCCGAACTTGATGATGTCCTCGGGCTCGCACTCGCGGAAGACCTCGCCGACGCGCTTGTCGGACTTGCTCTTCACGGTCGCGCCGAAGCCGATGCCGGACTTCTCGCTGCGGTTCTGGATGACCTTCTCCAGACCGTCGAACGCGCCGCCGCAGATGAACAGGATGTTGGTCGTGTCGATCTGCAGGAAGTCCTGGTTCGGATGCTTGCGGCCGCCCTGTGGCGGCACCGAGGCCATCGTGCCTTCGACGAGCTTGAGCAGCGCTTGCTGCACGCCTTCGCCGGACACGTCCCGCGTGATCGAGGGGTTGTCGGCCTTGCGCGAGATCTTGTCGATCTCGTCGATGTAGACGATGCCGCGCTGGGCGCGCTCGACGTCGTAATTGCAGTTCTGCAGCAGCTTCTGGATGATGTTCTCGACGTCCTCGCCGACATAGCCGGCCTCAGTCAGCGTCGTCGCATCGGCGATCACGAACGGCACGTTCAACAGGCGCGCCAGCGTCTGCGCCAGCAGCGTCTTGCCGGAGCCGGTGGGTCCGATCAGCAAGATGTTGCTCTTGGACAGTTCGACCGAATCCTTGGTCGTCGCCATGTGGCGCAGGCGCTTGTAGTGGTTGTAGACGGCGACAGCCAACGTGCGCTTGGCCACGTCCTGGCCGATGACGTACTGATCCAGGCTGGCCTTGATCTCGCTCGGCACGGGCAGGTCGGACTTGCCGGCACGCGCGGCGGGCGCCGGTGCCGGGATCTCGTCGCGCACGATGTCGTTGCACAGCTCGATGCATTCATCGCAGATGAAGACCGAGGGGCCCGCGATCAGCTTCTTGACCTCGTGCTGGCTCTTGCCGCAGAACGAGCAGTACAGAACTTTTTCGCTGGAGTTGCCTTTTTTGTCGGCCATGGGTCTGCTCGGGGAATGCCAGTGAACAGGCGGGGTGCCTGAATGATGATAGTCCAAACGATCTCGGGGCCCTTGTGGGGATAAGGGCCCCGATTACGCTGCGAATCCAGGGGCCGGTTTCAGCCCCTCACGACTCAGGGCCGGTGCTCCAGCACCTGGTCGATCAGGCCGTAGCCTTGCGCCTCGGCCGCGGACATGAAGTAGTCGCGTTCGGTGTCGGACTGGATTTTCTCCAGCGTCTGGCCCGTGCGCTCGGCCAGGATGCGATTCAATGTCTCGCGAGTCCTCAGGATTTCACGCGCATGGATTTCGATATCGGTCGCCTGGCCCTGCGCGCCACCCAGCGGCTGGTGAATCATGACCTTGGCGTTGGGCAGCGAGAAGCGCTTGCCCTTGGCACCGGCCGCCAACAGGAAGGCGCCCATGCTCGCCGCCATGCCCATGCACAGCGTCGAGACCTCGGGCTTGATGAACTGCATCGTGTCGAAGATGGACATGCCGGCAGACACGCTGCCACCGGGGCTGTTGATGTACAGCGAAATCTCCTTGTCGGGATTCTCGCTTTCGAGGAACAGCAGCTGGGCGACGACGAGGTTGGCGACGGCGTCGTTGACGGGGCCGACCAGGAACACGATGCGCTCGCGCAGCAGGCGCGAGTAGATGTCATAGGCGCGCTCACCACGGCCGGACTGTTCGATGACCATGGGCACGAGGCCCAGGTTGCTGGTGTCGAGAGCGCTCATTCAGATCCTTGAAGACAAAGCGGGTAACAGCTGTTATGGGGACGGATTATGGCCACGCAAGTAAAAAGGCGCCGGCCTTGCGGCACGGCGCCTTCGTCGGGCGAAGGGCTATCAGTTGCCGGAGGCCATCAGCTCGTCAAACGGCAGTGCCTTGTCGGTCACCTTGGCCGTGGCCAGCACGAAATCCGTGACATTGTTCTCAACGACAACGGCCTCGACTTCGGCCATGCGCTCGCGATCGCTCAGGTACCAGCGCATCACTTCGGCGGGCTTCTCGTAGCTCTGCGACAGTTCTTCGATGTGCGCCTGCAGCTGGGCCGGCTTGGCCTGCAGGTTGTTGGCACGCACGAGTTCGGCGACGACCAGGCCCAGGCGCACGCGGCGCTCAGCTTGCGGCTTGAAAATGTCGGCGGGGATTTCGGCCTTGTCCGCATCCTTGACGCCGCGCTTCTTCAGGTCCTCGCGGGCCTGGCCGACCATGCGCTCGGCCTCGCCCTGCACCAGCGCGTCCATCACGGCACCCTTGTTGCGGGCCAGCACGCGGAACTTCACCTCGCGCTCGAGGTTCTTCTTGATGTCGGCACGCAGGGCTTCGACGGAAGCATCCTTGATGCCGAGCGACTTGGCGAACGCCTCGTTCACTTCGGGCAGGTGCTGGGCTTCGATCTTCTTGACCGTGACGAGGAAGTCGGCTTCCTTGCCGGCCACGTCCTTGCCGTGATAGTCCTCGGGGAACTGCAGCGGGAAGGTCTTGGACTCGCCGGCCTTCATGCCGCGCACGGCGGCGTCGAACTGTTCCAGCATCTGGCCTTCGCCGATGAGGAACTGGAAGCCCTCGGCCTTGCCGCCCTGGAAGGGCTCGCCGTCGATCTTGCCTTCGAAGTCGATGGTGACGCGATCACCCGCCTGGGCCACGTCGGCGGCCGGGCGCTGGGCGAAGCTGCGGCGCTGCTTGCGCAGGATCTCGACGGTCTTGTCGATGGCTTCTTCGGTCACGTCGCTGGTGACGCGCTCGACTTCGGCCGAGGCCAGCTCGCCGATCTTGACTTCGGGGTAGACCTCGAACGTCGCGTCGAAGGCCATCTGGCCCTCGGGCGCCTGGTCCTTCTGCTCGATGCGCGGCGCGCCGGCGACGCGCAGCTGCGCCTCGTTGGCGGCGTTGTTGAAGGCGGCGCCGAGCTTGTCGTTGACGACTTCGTATTGCACCGAGTAGCCGTAGCGCTGGGCGACGACGTTCATCGGCACCTTGCCGGGGCGGAAGCCGTCGGCCTTGACCGTGCGGGCCAGCTTCTTCAGGCGGGCTTCGACTTCGCTGTTGATCTCAGCGGCCGCAACGTGCAGGGTGATGCGGCGTTCCAGCTTTTCAAGGGTTTCGACGGTGACGGCCATGATGGACTCGGGAACGGTTGAAGGACAGTAGTGGTGCGCGGGGCCGGACTCGAACCGGCACGCCCGTGAAGGCGTCAGGACCTAAACCTGGTGCGTCTACCAATTTCGCCACCCGCGCGATTCTGGGTTGGGCTGCTTCATGAGCAACCCCGTAGGCGATTCGGCAAACCGGCGATTGTAGCGATGCCGCGCGGCCTGCCTGCCGCCCCGGCCCCGGGGCAGCACAAACCCTGAAAACCGGGGCTCAGAGCTGGCTGTGGCGCTCCGGCCGCTCGACGCGAAACCACGCCGCGTACATGGCCGGCAGTGCGAGCAGCGTCAGCACCGTGGCGACGATGAGCCCGCCCATGATGGCCACAGCCATCGGGCCCCAGAACACGCTGCGCGACAGAGGGATCATGGCCAGCACCGCGGCCGCGGCTGTCAGCACGATGGGGCGGAAGCGCCGCACCGCCGACTCGACGATGGCCGACCAATCGGGCACCCCGCGGGCGCGGTCCTGCTCGATCTGGTCGATCAGGATGACGGAGTTGCGCATGATCATGCCCATCAGCGCGATGACGCCCAGCAGCGCGACGAAGCCGAACGGCCGGTTCAGCAGCAGCAGCGCCATCGCCACGCCGGCAATGCCCAGCGGGCCGGTCAGGAAGACCAGCATCGCGCGGCTGAAGCTCTGCAGTTGCAGCATCAGCAGCGTGAAGGTGATGAACAGCATGATGGGCACGCCAGCCGCGATGGACCCCTGGCCCTTGCTGCTCTCCTCCACGGCGCCTGCGATCTCGATGCGGTAGCCGGTGGGCATCTGCTTCTGCAACTCGTCGAGCTGAGGCCAGACTTCTTTGGTGACCGTGGCGCCCTGCAAGCCTTCGGCGACGTCGCCTTGCACGGTGACCGCGTAGTTACGCCCCTCGCGCCACATGACGCCAGGCTCCCAGTCGAACTCGACCTTGGCGATCTGCGTCATCGGAATGGCGCGGCCGGAGGCCGTGGGCAGATTGGCATTGGCGAGATCGGTGATGACCTCACGCTCATCCAGCGGCTGGCGCAGCACGATGTCAATGAGCTTGTCGGCCTCGCGGTACTGGCCGATGACGGTGCCCGACAGCAGCGTCCTGGACGCCTGCGCGAGGCTCTGGCTGGTGACGCCCAGGGCGCGCGCCTTGTCCTGGTCGACGCTGAGCCGCAGCATCTTGACGTTCTCGTTCCAGTTGTCGTTGACGCCGCGCATGTTCGGGTTGGCGCGCAGGATCTCCTTGGCCTTGTCGGCCCACTCGCGCACGATCTTCGGGTCGGCGCCCGCGACGCGGAACTGCACCGGGTACGGCACGGGTGGTCCGTTGGGGAGCAACTTCACGCGGCCACGCGCCTCGGGGAACTCCTCGGCCAGCAGCACAGGCAGGCGCTTTCTCAGCGCCTCGCGCTCCTCGAGGTTCTTGGGCAGCAGGATGGACTGCGTGACGTTGGCCTGCGGGAAGATCTGATCCAGCGGCAAGTAAAAGCGCGGTACGCCGGAGCCGATCCAGCTCGTCACGCTGGAGATGGCCGGATCCTTCAGCATGCGGGCCTCGAAACGCTTGGCCAGCGCTTCCGTCTCCTGGATGGTCGAGCCCTCGGGCAGCCACAGGTCGACGAGGACTTCCGGCCGACTGGAATCCGGGAAGAACTGCTGCTGCACGCGGGTCATGCCGAAGATGCCCAACGCGAACACCAGCAGCGTGATGCCGATCGTCATCCAGCGATGTGTCACGCACCAGCGCACCACGTCGCGGAAGCGGTTGTAGAACGGCGTGTCGAACAGCTCGTGGACCTCGCCATCGGCCGCGTGCCGGCTCTTCAGCAGCAGCGCGCCCAGGTAGGGCACGAAGTAGACCGAGACCAGCCAGGAAATGACGAGCGACGCGGCCGTCACGGCAAAGATCGCGAAGGTGTACTCGCCCACCGTCGACTTGGCCAGCCCGATGGGCAGGAAACCCACCGCCGTGATCAACGTGCCGGTCAGCATGGGCATGGCCGTCACGTCGTAGGCGTAGGTGGCCGCGTGCATCTTGTCGTAGCCCTCTTCGAGCTTGCGCACCATCATCTCGACGGCAATGATGGCGTCGTCGACGAGCAGGCCCAGCGCGATGATCAGCGACCCCAGCGAGATCTTGTGCAGGCCGACGCCCCAATAGAACATCGTCGTGAAGGTGATGGCCAGCACCAGCGGAATGGTGATGGCGACGACGAGGCCGGGCCAGATGTCGATGCGCAGTGGCCTGGTGTGCAGGCCCAGCGCGATGAAGCTCACCGCCAGCACGATGACCACGGCCTCGATGAGCACGCGCACGAACTCGCTGACCGACGTCGTGACCGCCTTGGGCTGGTCCTGGATCTGCTCGAGCTGGATGCCGGCTGGCAGGTCGCGCTCGATGGACTTGAGCGCGACGCTCAGCGCCTTGCCCATCGCGATGATGTCGCCGCCCTTGGCCATCGAGATGCCCAGCGCCAGCACTTCCTTGCCCTGGTGCCGCACCTTGGTGGCCGGCGGGTCGACATAGGCTCGCTTGATCTCCGCGATGTCGCCCAGTCGCATCTGGCTGGCCACGCCGGTCTGTGGGTTGATGGCGCGGATGGGCACGTCGGCCAGGGCCTGAGCCGTCGTGAACTGGCCTTGCACGCGCACCTGGAAGTTGGCGCTGCCAGCGTTCAGCAGGCCGGCACCTTCGACGGCGTTCTGTGAGCCGATCTGGCTGATGACCTGGCTGAAGTCCAGGCCGAGCTGGGCCAGACGCTTCTGCGAGACCTCGATGAACAGCTTTTCGGGCTGCACGCCGAAGATCTCGACCTTGGCGACGTCCTTGACCTGCAGCAGCGCCTGACGCACGCGGTCGGCGTGCTCGCGCAGTTCCTCGCGGCTGAAGCCGTCGGCAGACAACGCATAGATGGAGCCGTAGACATCGCCGAACTCGTCGTTGAAGACCGGGCCGAGCACGCCTTGCGGCAGCGTGCCGCGCATGTCGCCGATCTTCTTGCGGGTCTGGTACCAGAGGTCGGCAACCTCCTTGGGCGGCGTGTTGTCCTTGACCTGGAAGATCGTCAGTGACTCGCCCGGCTTGGTGTATGAGCGGATCTTGTCCGCATGGTTCACCTCCTGCAGCGTCTTCTCGATCTTGTCGGTGACCTGGTCAGCCATCTGCTGCGCCGTGGCGCCGGGCCAGAAGGCCTGGATGACCATGGCACGGAAGGTGAACGGCGGGTCTTCGTCCTGGCCGAGCTGGAAGTAGGCGGCGAAGCCCATCAGCATCAGCACCACCATCAGGTAACGCGTCAGGGCCGGGTGCTCCAGCGCCCAGCGCGAGACGTTGAAACCGCCGACGTGGAGCTGCTTGGGGGTTGGGGATGTCATGCGCGGCCCCGGTTCAGCGAGACGCTGCGGGAGCCGCAGCGGGTGTGGCCGAACTGGTGGCGCGGGGAGGCACGTAGCGCTTGACCTTCTGGCCCGGGTTCAGCACATGCACGCCTGCGACGACGACCTCCTGGCCCGGGTTCAGCCCCCCGGCGATGACGACCTCGTTGCCATCGGCACCGGCGACCTGCACGGGCACGGGCTTCACCGTCATTGACGCACCATCCAGCACCCACACCGACGTCTTGCCGCTCTGCTGCAGCACAGCGGCCAGCGGCAGTTTGACGACACCGGCGGTCTGCGGCAGGTCCAGCACGACGGTGGCGGACTGCCCCAGCTTCACGTCCAGCTTGCCGACGTCGGCCTTGATGAGAAACGTGCGCGTGGCCGGGTCGGCCGCGGCGGCGACCTCACGCAGCGCCAGCGGCGAGGTCTTGTCGCTGCCCCACAGGCGCACCTTCAGCGCGCCGGGCAGGCTGGCAGCCGCGCGCACGCGGCCGATCTGATCCTCCGGCACCGAGAAGACGATGTCGCGCGGGCCGTCCTGCGCGATGCGCACGACCGGCGTGCCGGCGGTCAGCACTTGGCCAGGCTCGGCATCGACGCCCGTCACGACGCCAGCGGCATCGGCGATCAGCTGCGCGTAGCCGGCCTGGTTGCCCTGCACGTCGGCCTGCGCCTTGGCCTGGTCGAGCTGCGCCTGCGCCGCCTTGAAGGCCGATTCGCGCCGCTCCAGTTCCGCCGCGCTGATGAAACCCTGGCGCTGCAGGTCGACGAACCGCTTGTAGTCGGCGGCCGTCTGGTCGCGGTTCGTGCGGGCGGCCGCAACGCCGGCGGCCGCGGCGGCCTCCGCGAGCTTCAGGTCTTGCGCGTCGATGCGGGCGAGCACCTGCCCGGCCTTGACCGTGTCGCCCAGATTGACGGCGCGGTTCAGCAGCTTGCCGCTGACACGAAAGGACAGCCGTGATTCGACCCGCGCCTTGACCTCGGCCGCATACTCATGGCTCGCACTCGCCGCGCCGGTGCTGACGACCTGGGTGCGCACCGCACGTTCCGGCTCGGGAGCGGCAGCTTGCTTGCTGCAACCCGACATCAAGGCCGAAAGCAGGACCGCCAGCAACAGGGGCGGCGCGAGACGCAGAAGATGGGGCATGCAGACCTCGGCAGGGGAGACGACCGGCTCTAAAATTTAATGACCGGCGGGTCAGTAATGTATTCAGGCCCGGTGACAACTGTCAAACCTCATTGACACATCGGGTATTGAAGGCTGAGCTTGAGCGTCGACCACTACGAAAACTTTCCCGTCGCCTCCTGGCTGTGCCCGCCCGCGCTGCGGCCGGCCGTCGTCGCGATCTACCACTTCGCCCGCACGGCGGACGATCTTGCCGACGAGGGGGATGCGTCGACCGACGAACGTATGCAGGCGCTGCGCGACTACCGCACCGACCTCACGGCCGTCGTCGCCGGCCACGCGCCGTCGCCGCGCTGGATGCGGGTCTACACACCACTGGCGCGCGAGATGCATCGCCTGCAGGCGCCCCTGCTGCACGACCTCATCGACGCCTTCGAGCAGGACCTGACCCCACCGCGCTACCGCGACCGGGCGCATCTCTTGGACTACTGCCGCCGGTCCGCCAACCCGGTGGGGCGCCTGCTGCTCGGCCTGTATGGTGTCGACGACACGACCTCTCTGCGCCGCTCGGACGCCATCTGCTCGGCGCTGCAGCTCATCAACTTCTGGCAGGACTTCACGCGCGACGGTCCCAATGGCCGCCTCTACGTGCCGCAGGAGGACCTCGACGCCCATGGCGTCACGGCCCAGGAGGTGCTCGTCTGCCGCGACAGTCCTGCCGCCCGCGCGCTCGTCCGGGACCTCTGCGCCTGGGCGCGTCAGATGATGCTCGAAGGCGCGCCGCTGGCGCTGGCGCTGCGTGGCCGTGCCGGCTGGGAGCTGCGCCTGGTCGTGCAGGGCGGCCTGCTCATACTCGACAAGATCGCCGCGCGTGGCCATGACAGCCTGCGCCACCGCCCCGCAATTCGGGCGTGGGACTTCGCCGTCCTGGCCTGGCGCGCGCTGACAATGCGGGCCGCACCATGAGTCCAGAGCAATACGTCCAAGAGAAAGCCGCCGCGAGCGGCTCCAGCTTCTACTACGCCTTCCTGTTCCTGCCGCCGCCCCGGCGCGCGGCGATCACGGCGTTCTACGCCTTCTGCCGCGAGGTGGACGACGTCGTCGACGAGGCGCACGACCCGGGTGTCGCGGCCACCAAACTGGCCTGGTGGCGCAAGGAGGCGGCGAGCGCCTTCGCCGGGCAGCCGACGCATCCGGCCATGAAGGCGCTGATGCCGCACACCGCCACCTACGACATCCGGCTGGAGCACCTGAACGCCGTCATCGAAGGCTGCGAGATGGACTTGCAGCAGACACGCTACCTGGACTTCCCGGGCTTGCAGCGCTATTGCCATCTGGTCGCCGGTGTCGTCGGCGAGGTCGCCAGCGGCATCTTCGGCCGCACGTCGCCGCAGACGGTGGCCTACGCCCACAAGCTGGGTCTGGCGATGCAGCTCACCAACATCATTCGCGACGTCGGCGACGACGCCCGACGCGGGCGCGTCTATCTGCCGGTGAACGAGCTGCAGCAGTTCGGCGTCAAGGCCAACGAGATCCTGTTGCGCAGCAAACCCTGGGGCTACAGCGAGCGCTTCACGGCGCTGATGAAGCACCAGGCCGAGCGCGCCCACCGGCTCTATGACGAGGCGCTCGCGCTGCTGCCGGAGGCCGACCGCGCGACGCAGAAGCCGGGGCTGATGATGGCCAACATCTACCGCGCCCTGCTCGTCGAGATCGAGCGCGAGAACTTCCAGGTGCTGCACCAGCGCATCGCGCTGACGCCGCTGCGCAAGCTCTGGATTGCCATGAAAACGAACTGGCGCGGCCGGTGAAGGTTGCCATCGTCGGCGGCGGCTGGGCCGGCACCGCGGCAGCGGTGTCGCTCGCCGATGCGGGCCACGACATCGCCTTGTTCGAGATGGCGCCGCAACTCGGCGGCAGGGCCCGCAGCGTGCCCGGCGAACCACCCTACGACAACGGCCAGCACATCCTCATCGGCGCCTACCGCGACAGCCTCGCGTTGATGCGCCGACTGGGCGTCGACCCGGAGCAGGTGCTCCGCCGCCTGCCGCTCGCGCTGCCTTATCCCGGCGAGCCGGGCCTGCGCCTGCCGGCCGGCGCGCCGCTGGTCGCGTTCGCGCGCGGCGTGCTGGCGCATGGCGGCTGGCCGCTCGGCGCCCGGCTGCGCCTGCTGGCGGCGGCGGGCGGCTGGCTGGCGCGCGGCTTCCGCTGCGACAGCCAGCTGAGCGTGTCCGAGCTGTGCGCCGGCCTGCCGGCGGCCGTGAAGCGCGATCTCGTCGAGCCGCTCTGCGTGGCCGCGCTGAATACGCCGGCGCCGCAGGCCAGCGCCCAGGTTTTCCTGCGCGTGCTGAAGGACGCCCTCTTCAGCGGCGCCGGCAGCGCCGACCTGCTGCTGCCGCGCCGGCCGCTGTCCGAGCTGCTGGCCGGGCCGGCCACCGACTGGCTGGGCGACCGGCTGCGCCTGGGCCGGCGCGTGCAGCAGATCGAACCGGGCTGGCGTGTGGACGGCGAAGCGTTCGATGCCGTCGTGCTGGCCTGCACCAGCGTCGAGGCGGCACGGTTGACCGCCGAGCTGGCGCCGGCTTGGTCGGCTGCGGCGCAAGGGCTGGGCTTCGAGCCGATCATCACCGTCTATCTCGACAGCCCTGGCAGCGCCCTGCCCGCGCCCATGCTGGCGCTGCGCGAGGGCCCGCAGGCTCCGGGCCAGTTCGTCTTCGACCACGGCCAGCTCGGCGGCGCGCCGGGCCGGTTTGCCTTCGTCGTCAGCGGCGCAGCGCCCTGGGTGGCGCGCGGCGGCTGCGCCGAAGCGGTACTGGCACAGGCGCTGCGGGAGCTTGCCTGGGCGACGCCCCCGGTGATCGACAAGGTGCTGACCGAGAAGCGCGCCACCTTCGCCTGCACACCCGGCCTGGCGCGCCCGCCCGCGCGGATTGCGCCGGGGCTGTGGGCGGCCGGTGACTACATCGCCGGGCCCTACCCCGCCACGCTGGAAGGCGCGGTGCGTTCGGGCCTTGCCGCGGCTCAGGGGATCGGCATGGGAGCGAAGGGCGCCGCCAGCGGTTCGCCGACGAAGACGCCCTGAGCCGGCCAGGCGACGCTGTGCCAGTAAGCCTCCAACGCGCTGACGCCCTGGGCATAGGCCTGGATCAGCACCTGCGGGTGCGGGAACTTCTGCAGATGGTTGCAGGGTTCGCTGACCGTGCCGTAGCTGGCCGTCGCACCGGCGTCAATCCAGTCGAGGACGCTCATCTGGCCTTCGCCGGCCGGCTTGTCGAGCTGACCGCCATAGGAGGTCAGGTGGTCGGCCAGCGCGCCTGGCAACCATTCACCGCCCAGCGGCGCCGGCACGCGGGCCAGCCCAGTCTGGTAGATGAGCGTGCGGCGCATCGGAGGCAGCGCGTCGCTCTTCACCCGCATGACCTCGAAGCCGGCCACGCCGGGCACCGGCCCCGCCGGCGGGAAGAGCCGCTGGCGCACATTGCGGTTCGCATCGGGCGTCGCGGCCAGGTAGGCGACGGCAGGCTCGGGGCTGCCGGCGGCCAGCGTGTGGTCCGACGCCATGCCGCGCTCGATCATCGCCATGGCGGCCGGCACCGAGCGGGCGGCCAGTTGCATGGCCGGGCGCAGGCCGAGGACGACCCAGGGCTTGGCGCCGAAATAACTCGCGTAGGGGCTGATGCGCGTCGGCGCACAGCTGTTGGCGCAGACGTCGGGCTGCAGGCCCATGCCGAGTGCGCTGGTCAGCGAATTGCAGTCGACGGCATAGGGCTGCACCCAGGCCAGGGCCAGGCCGTTGACGTTCTCCGGCATCTGGCTGCGGATGGCCTGGTCCAGCGCGTTGAACTCCTCGCGCGTCAGGCTGCTGCGCTGCGGCAGCTGCACGCGCAGCACCTGCGCCGCCGGGATGCCGCGGCGCTTGGCGTAGTACTCGCCGATGGCGACCGAGTAGGGGTCGGCCGTGTTGATGACGACGCCGAGGTCGTTCGCCGTGATGCGGCCATACAGGCGCGGCATGCGGCTCCAGCGCGCCTCCGCCACAGGGGGCTCGGCGGCCTGCGCCAGGAAGGCCGATGCCCATAGCAGCAGCCCGAAGGCTTGCCACTTGCTGAAGCGCGCTTTCGCCATACAAAACACCGGCAATCTCCTCCACAATGAAGCCATGAAATCCAAAGAGGCGCAGCAAACCCCGGCGATCCAGGTGCTGGAACGCATGTTCGCGCTGTTGGACGTGCTGGCCCAGCACCAGGACCCGGTCTCGCTGAAGGCCTTGTCCGAGACGACCGGGCTGCACCCGTCGACGGCGCACCGCATTCTGAATGACCTGACCCTGGGTCGTTTCGTGGACCGGCCCGAAGCCGGCAGCTATCGGCTCGGCATGCGCATGCTGGAGCTGGGCAACCTGGTGAAGGCGCGCCTGGATGTGCGCGACGCGGCGTTGCCCGCGATGCGCGAGCTGCACAAGTTCACGCACCAGCCGGTCAACCTGTCGGTGCGCCAGGGCGACGAGATCGTCTACATCGAACGCACTTACTCCGAGCGCTCCGGCATGCAGGTCGTGCGTGCCGTCGGCGGGCGCGCGCCGCTGCACCTGACGTCGGTCGGCAAGCTGTTCCTGGCCAGCGACGACAGCGCGCGTGTGCGCGCCTACGCGACGCGCACCGGCCTTTCCGGCCATACCCGCAACAGCCTCACCGACGTCGGGGCGCTGGAGCGGGAGCTGGCCATGGTGCGCCAGCGCGGCATTGCACGTGACGACGAGGAGCTGGAGCTGGGCGTGCGCTGCATGGCCGCAGGCATCTACGACGACCAAGCCAAGCTGGTGGCCGGCCTGTCCATTTCGGCGCCCGCCGACCGGCTGGAGGAAGGCTGGGTCGTGCGGCTCAAGGAGACCGCCGCGCAGATCTCCGCGGCACTCGGCCACCGGGTGTAGCCCCAACGCAAACGCGGCGCCGAGGCGCCGCGTTCGTTATCGAGACCGCAAAGGTTCAGAGCTTGGCGGACACCGTCGCGGTATCGCCCGTCTGCGCCGCCAGCCACTTGCGCATGCGCTCGGCATCGGCAATCCGCGAGGCCTTGCCGCTGGAATCCAGGAACACCATGATCAGCTGACGCCCCGCCATGCGGGCCTGCATGACGACGCACTTGCCAGCCTCGTTGATGAAGCCGGTCTTCTGCAGGCCGATATCCCACAGCGGGTTGGACAGCAGGCCATTGGTGCTGCGGAACTGCACCAGGCGCTTGCCGAGTGCGACGCGAGCCTCGCGCGACGTGGACAGGTCACGCAGCAACGGGATCTGGCTGGACACGTTCACCAGCGTGGCCAGGTCCTTGGCGCTGCTCTGGTTGCGGCTGGACAGCCCCGTGGGCTCGACGTAGTGCGTGTCGACCATGCCCAGGCTGACGGCTTTGGCGTTCATCGCCGCGACGAAGGCCGAGAGGCCACCGGGGTAGTGGCGGCCCAGCGCGTTGGCCGCGCGGTTCTCGCTGGCCATCAGGGCCAGATGCAGCATCTCGCCACGCGTCAGCGTCGTGCCGACGGCCAGACGGGAGCGGGTGTGCTTCTCGGTGTCGATGTCCTCTTCGCTCACCGTCAGCTTCTCGTCCAGCGACAGGCCGGCCTCGACCACCACCAGGGCGGTCATCAGCTTGGTGATGGAGGCGATGGGCAGCACCGCCTGCGGATTCTTCGAGAACAGCACCTCGTTGGTGTCCTGGTCCAGCACGTAAGCCACGCTGGACTTCAGGTCCAGCGGATCGTCCACCGCATGCAGACCGGCGACCTGGCCGAACGTCGGCACGGCGCGCAGCACCGGTGCGGCGACAGGCCGGCGCAGCACGACGGACTTGACCTTGCGAACTTGCGTGGATTTGGCCTTCTTGGACTTGGGGCTGGTGGCGGCCTCGGCCGTGGTGCCGACGAAGGACAGCAGGCTCAGGCTCAAAAATGCGACGGCGAATGAAGTCTTCAACGGTGTCCCCAACAGCAGGCGGCAGTGTAAGTGCCAGCAAAAACACTGACAAGATAAGAACTTATGCGGAATACCTCAAGTGAACTCTCGCCCTGTTTCTAGGGAAGGCACCGGGTTTGCCGCAGGCTCTCTTCGTTTTGCAGCTGGCTCCAACACACGCAAGTAGGCCCGGGCTGAAGAAGCGTGTGTATTGGTATCAGCCCCAAACCGCTTCATCGCCGCCCCGCACGCTGCCCGCGGGTGACCTCAGGACGAGATTCTGGGGGCGCAACCCCCGAAGTGAAGCCGGAGCACCCGGGCGTTTACGCGCCAGATTCCACGTCAAACGGTAACGATCTCGCCCGGCGTGACGCGGGTCACACCAGTTACACCGTCTCGCCGGCCTCAGCCCTGCGCGGCGACGCGCTCGATCTTGCTTTGCAGCTTGTTCAAGGCGCTCAGGTAGGCCTTGGCGGAGGCGACGACGATGTCCGGATCGGCGCCGACGCCATTGACCACCCGGCCGGCGTGCTGCAGGCGCA
>Ga0307411_10000397_pt1 | contig 14897 bp, 17 predicted proteins | sample DK1Ometagenome_2_FD_203712 | JGI IMG/M metagenome (GOLD analysis project Ga0307411, IMG submission 203712) | Maize rhizosphere microbial communities from greenhouse at UC Davis, California, United States - DK15-O-1 | ecosystem: Host-associated > Plants > Roots > Rhizosphere > Soil | place: USA...
CTGCGCCAGGCCCCGTTCCGTAATTCGCCGCGCCGGACGTAGTGGCGCTGCCCGTTCCCGCGACGGGCGCAGCCGCCACCGGCGGCTTGGCGGGAAGCTCGATCTTCGGTTTTGGTACAACCACCGGCGAGGGCTCCGCCTTCTTGCCCGCTGCACCTTCCTCCTCCTTGGCACGCTGCGCTTGCTCTCTTGGTGGCGGCGGCTGCACGGGCGGGGGCGGAGGCGGTTCGTCGATGTCGAAAGTCTTCAGGGATTCGACCGCCCGCCGGACATTGTGGACGTTGAGGCCGGTCAGGATCACCGCACCCAGGACGATATGGACCAGCAAGACGCCTGCAAGCGCCTTGGCACGTTCATTCCTCTCGGTTCCGCGATAGTAGGCCATCGCACTCGTTTCGCGTCAGCAACGCGCAGTGCGGCTGAAAGTTTGCCTAATTTCCGATGGTCACTCAGCGGCTACGCGCTGCTTCTCCAACCACTGCTCAAGCCACTTGATCGTGTACTCGCCGCGGAGGAACTCCTCGTCGCGGACGAGCGACTGGTGGAGCGGAATGGTCGTCTTCATGCCCTCGACAACGAACTCTTCAAGAGCACGGCGCAGGCGCATGATGCAGCGCTCCCGCGTCGTGCCGTAGACGATCAGCTTACCGATCATGCTGTCGTAATAGGGCGGCACCCGATACCCGGTGTATAGGCCGCTATCGACGCGCACGTGCATGCCGCCCGGAGCAACGTAGTTTTTGACCACGCCCGGCGAGGGCGCGAAGGTCATCGGGTCCTCGGCATTGATGCGGCACTCGATTGCATGGCCGTGGAAGGTGAGCTGCTCCTGGGTGCAGGAGAGGCCTTCGCCCTGCGCGATCCGGATCTGCTCGCGTACGAGGTCGAGGCCGGTGATCATCTCGGTCACGGGATGCTCGACCTGCAGACGGGTGTTCATTTCGATGAAGTAGAACTCGCCGTTCTCGTAGAGGAACTCGATGGTTCCCGCGCCGCGGTAGCCCATCTCGGCCATCGCCTTGCGGACGATCTCGCCCATGCGCTGGCGCTCTTCGGGCGTGATGACCGGCGAAGGCGCTTCCTCAAGGACCTTCTGGTGACGGCGCTGAAGCGAGCAGTCGCGCTCGCCGAGGTGAATGGCTCCGCCGTTTCCGTCGCCGAACACCTGGAATTCAATGTGCCGCGGGTCGGCGAGATACTTCTCCATGTAGACGGTATCGTCGCCGAATGCTGAGCGCGCTTCCGCCGCTGCCTGGCTCATCATGCTTTCAAGCTGATCGTCGCTCTGGACGACTTTCATCCCGCGTCCGCCGCCGCCCGAAGCCGCCTTGATCAGCACTGGATAGCCGATTTCCCCTGCAAGCTTGTGGGCCTCGGCAACGCTCGTAAGCGCGCCGTCCGAACCGGGGACTAGCGGCAGGCCGAGCTTGGCGGCGGTCCGCTTCGCCTCGATCTTGTCGCCCATGATGCGGATATGCTCGGGCTTTGGACCGACCCAGATGATGCCGTGGCTCTCGACGATCTCGGCGAACTGCGCGTTCTCCGACAAGAAACCGTAACCCGGATGGATGGCGTCGGCGTGCACCACCTCCGCCGCGGAGATGATGTTCGGAATGTTGAGGTAGGATTCCGTCGCTGGGGGAGGACCGATGCAGACGGTCTCGTCGGCCAACCGGACGTGCATTGCGTCCGAATCGGCAGTCGAGTGCACCGCGACCGTCTTGATGCCCATCTCATGGCAGGCGCGGTGGATCCGCAGCGCGATTTCGCCGCGATTGGCAATCAGAAGCTTCTGGATCGCCATCTCCTTATCCGAGGATGACGAGCGGCTGATCGAACTCCACCGGCTGGCCGTCCGAGACGATGATCTTCTTCACGGTGCCGGCCTTGGGCGCGGTGATCGGGTTCATCACCTTCATCGCCTCGACGATCAGCAATGTGTCGCCGGCCTTCACGGACTGACCCACCGTGATGAAGGGCTTCGAGCCGGGTTCCGACGACATGAAGGCGGTGCCGACCATCGGCGATTTCACGGCCTCGCCTCCGACGTCCTCTTCCTGCGGTGCGGCCTGTGCGCCCGGCGCGGAAGCAGCAGGAGCAGGTGCAGCGACCAGTGGCCCGGGAGCGGCAACGAACGCTGTCGGTGCGTCGCGGCGAACCTTGATCTTGCGTTCGCCGTCCTCGACCTCGATTTCGTTGAGATCGTTGGAGCTGAGCAGTTCAGCGAGCTCGCGCACGAGGGCAGTGTCGATACGCATCGACGCGCCCTTTTCGGCGCCACCCTTGCCCGTCTCGGCCATTCCGAATCCCCTATTCACGTTCGCGCCCAACTGGGCTGTTTCGCGCCGCGTCTTACCGCCTCTCGCGGCGGCGTCCAGTGGAAGGACACCTCTCATCAATTGCGCCGGAGGCCGGACGTTCCTATCTGCGCCCTCACAAATGACGGTCGACCATACAGTCCAGGTCCGCATCAACGGCGAGCATCGGCGGGTGGCGCAGGGCATCAGCATAGCCGAGCTCGTAAGCGAGCTGGGCCTCGACCCGTTGCGGGTGGCCGTCGAGCGCAATCTGGAAGTCGTCCCGCGCTCCACGCTCGGCGACGTGAAGGTTGAGGACGGCGACGATTTCGAGATCGTGCGCTTCGTGGGAGGCGGTTGAGTGAACGTGCAAAGCCCGGTTGGGGCGGACAGCTGGACGGTCGCCGGCCGTACGTTCACGTCGCGGCTGATCGTCGGCACCGGCAAGTACAAGAGCCTCCAGGAGAATGCGGCGGCGGTCGAGGCCTCCGGCGCGGAGATCGTCACGGTCGCGGTTCGCCGGGTGAACATCTCCAACCCGAACGAGCCGATGCTCACCGACTTCATCGATCCCAAGGAGATCACCTATCTTCCGAACACAGCCGGCTGCTTTACCGCCGACGATGCGATCCGCACGCTGCGGCTCGCGCGCGAGGCGGGTGGCTGGAACCTCGTGAAGCTGGAAGTTCTCGGCGAGGCGAAGACGCTCTACCCGGACATGCGTGAGACGCTTCGGGCGACCGAAGTCCTCGTGAAGGAGGGTTTCGAGCCGATGGTCTATTGCGTCGACGATCCCATCGCCGCGAAGCAGCTCGAGGAAGCCGGCGCGGTGGCAATCATGCCTCTTGGTGCTCCGATCGGTTCCGGTCTCGGCATCCAGAACCGCGTGACGATCCGGCTGATCGTCGAGGGCGCGAAAGTGCCCGTGCTGGTCGATGCCGGAGTCGGCACTGCCAGCGACGCCGCCCAGGCGATGGAATTGGGCTGCGACGGCGTGCTGATGAACACGGCCATCGCCGAGGCTAAGGACCCCGTGATGATGGCCCGAGCGATGAAGTCGGCGGTCGAGGCCGGACGCCTCGCCTATCTCGCCGGACGCATGCAGAAGCGGCGCTATGCCGACCCCAGCAGCCCGCTTGCCGGGCTGATCTGATCAAGAACGCAGCCTGCTTGCCGGGCTGATCTGATCAAGAACGCAGCCCGCTTGCCGGGCTGATCTAGCCACAACAGTCGGAACGCCACCGCCCCATCTCGGTTTTGGTACCGGGAGGCGAACCCATGAGCGACTTCGCCGATCTTCGCGGACAAATGGTGCGGCGCCAGATTGAGGCGCGGGGCATCTTGGATGCGCTGATCCTTGACGCCTTTCGCGAAGTGCCGCGCGAGGAGTTCGTCGACGAAGAGCACCGGCGCTGGGCCTATGACGACAATCCGCTGCCCATTGAGGCGGGGCAGACCATCTCCCAGCCTTACATCGTCGCCTTGATGATCGAGGCGGCCGCGATCGCGCCCGGCGGCAAGGTGCTGGAGGTCGGCGCGGGCTCCGGATATGCGGCGGCGGTCATCAGCCGCATCGCCGAGCGTGTCGTCGCGATCGAGCGGCACGGCGAGCTCGCTCACATCGCTCGGGAGCGGATGGCTCGGCTCGGGTACGACAACGTTCGCATAATCCAGGGCGACGGGACGCGCGGCTGCGCGGACGAGGCGCCGTTCGACGCGATCCTTGCTGCTGCGAGTGGAAGCCATGTCCCGAAGCCGCTCGTGGATCAGCTCGCGCCGGGCGGGCGATTGGTGATGCCCGTTGGCGACCCGGGTTTTGTGCAGGAACTCGTCAAGGTGACGAAGCGCCCCGAGGGCACGACGAGGCAGGAGAACCTGGGTGGAGTCCGCTTCGTTCCCCTGATTGGTGAGGAGGGATGGCGTGACAGTTGAGACCGAACTTGAGCTTCTGCCCGACCTGATCCGCAGGTCGGCAGAGCCGCTACCCGAGATCGACGATCCGGCGTTCGGGGCCATGTTCGATCGCTTCGGCGACGCGCGCGTCGTCCTGCTCGGCGAAGCGAGCCACGGAACGAGCGAATTCTACCGTTCGCGCGCCGCCATCTCGAAGCGGCTGATCGAGCGTCACGGGTTCAATATCGTTGCGGTGGAGGCCGACTGGCCGGACGCCGCGACCATCGACCGCTACGTACGGCATCGTCCGAGGCGAGAGGGCGAGGATCGGGCGTTCGAGCGCTTCCCGACCTGGATGTGGCGCAATGCGGAAGTGGACGACTTCGTCCGCTGGCTCCGTGAGCACAATTCCCCGCGCCCGTACGAGCAGATGACGGGCTTCTTCGGGCTGGATCTCTACAATCTTGACGCATCCATGCGTGCGGTCATCGACTTCCTCGAAAGGGAGGACCCGGAAGCCGCGAAGATCGCGCGCCGCCGCTATGGCTGCCTGGAGCCCTGGGCGGATCATCCGGCGACCTACGGGCGAATGGCCATCTTCGAAGGCTATACACGCTGTCAGGTGCCGGTGACCGAAATGATGCGCGACCTGATGAAGCGGAATTTCGATTGTCTCTCCGCCGAGTGCGATGAATGGCTCGACGCGGCGGCGAACGCGCGGCTCGTGAAGAATGCGGAGGCCTACTACCGCGTCATGTACGAGGGCGCGGCGGAGAGCTGGAATCTGCGCGATACCCACATGTTCGAGACCTTGATCCAGCTCCTCCAGGCCAAGGGCCCGCGCTCCAAGGCGATCGTCTGGGCGCACAACAGCCACATCGGCAACGCGGCGCACACGGACATGGGCAAGCGGCGCGGAGAGCTGAACATCGGCCAGCTCTGCAAGGATCGCTTCGACAACCGCGCACGGCTCATCGGCTTTGGTACCCACACCGGCACCGTCGCCGCCGCCGACGATTGGGACGATCCGATGAAGATAAAGCGCGTGAGGCCGTCGCTCGAAGGCAGTTACGAGCGCATGTCCCATGACAGCGGGATGGCCCGCTTCCTGTTTGACCTCAGGGCGGAGGAAATCGGACGGGAATTGAAGGAAGCGCTCGGCGAGGAACGGCTGGAGCGGTTCATCGGGGTGATCTACCGCCCGGAAACGGAGCGATGGAGCCACTATTCCGAATGCGTTCTCCACAAGCAGTTCGACGCCTGGGTCTGGTTCGACGAGACCACGGCCGTCACGCCCCTGCCAGGTGAAACGCGGCCGGGCGAGGAGGAGACCTATCCATTCGGCCTGTGAAGCGCCGGATCGGACCTTTTTATTGCAGCAAAACGGCCGCTTTGCTCGTTAACCCTTGGTGCCGAACAGAGCGAAGCGGAGGTTGTCATGCCGCACCGCCGACAAAGGTCGCCTGGAAGCTTTCAGGACGAACTTGGTGGAGTGATCGAGCGTATCGTACCGGACGAGCCGAAGAGCCCGGCGAGGCCGGTCGGGCGCGATAAGCCCAAGGTCCGCGATCCCGGCGAACTGAATTCCCGCCTGTTCGAAAGCGTTTGGCGAAAGGCGGACTAGACCTTCGCCTTCTCCCGCAGCTTCGAGATGGTCAGCGCATTGGTGATCTGCTCGACGTCGGTCTTGCAGTGGAGCAGACGAATGCCGGTTTGCTCCAACGCGCGGTCGAGCGCGGGAGCGAACTCTTCCGTTTTCTCGACGGTCTCCGCCCAGCCGCCGAACGCACGGGCGAGCGCGGCAAAATCGGGATTGCGGAGTTCCGTGCCGGATAGGCGCTTCGGATACTCCCGCTCCTGATGCATGCGGATGGTGCCGTAGGAGCCATTATCCACGACGATCACGAGCAGGTCGGCTCCATACTGGGCCGCAGTCGCCAACTCCTGCCCGTTCATCAGGAAATCGCCGTCGCCCGCGACGCAGACGACCGGACGGTCCCTGAAGCGGATCGCGGCCGCCACTGACGCAGGCAGGCCGTAGCCCATCGCGCCCGATGTCGGCGCGAGTTGCGTCGGCATGCAGCCGTAGCGCCAGTAGCGGTGCCACCATCCGGAAAAATTGCCGGCGCCGTTGCAGACGATCGTGTTCTCCGGAAGCTTCTCGCGCATCGCTGCGACGCATGGTCCGAGGTCGAGCTGCACGCTTTCGCGCGGTTTCGGCTCCGACCATTCCAGCCATTCCGCGCGCGCCTGCGCCCCGCAGGTAAAGCGCACCAGCTCCGGATCCTGCCAGTCGTCGACCATTTCGGCGAACTCGCCCATGTCCGCGCAGATCGGCAGGTCGGCGTGATAGACATGGCCAAGCTCGTTGGGATCGGGATGGACGTGCACCAAGGTCTGGCCGGGGTGGTCGGGCGTGATGAGCGTGTAGCCGTCCGTCGTGGACTCGCCGAGGCGAGTGCCTACCGCAAGGATCAAGTCCGCCTCGCGGATACGCTGCTGGAGCTTCGGGTTGGGCCCGTAGCCAAGCTGGCCGGCATAGACGCCGCACTTGTTGTCGATCGCGTCCTGGCGCCGGAATGCGGCAGCGACGGGGATTCCGTGCCGGAAGGCAAAGTTGGCGAAGTGGTGCGCTGCACGCGGGCTCCAGTCGGCGCCGCCCACGATCGCAATTGGCGCGGCCGCGTCTTTCAGCAGCTCGAACAGCGCCTGGACGGCGCCCGGGTCCGGCTCCTCCGCCACCGGGGGAACGAGCGACCGATCGAGCGCCTCCACTTCGTCCGTCAGCATGTCCTCGGGCAGCGCCAGCACGACCGGTCCCGGACGGCCCGCCGTCGCTACCCGATACGCGCGGTAGACATATTCCGGGATCCGGCGGGCGTCCTCAATCCGCGCAGCCCACTTGCAGATCGGGCCGAAGAAGGCAGGAAAGTCGATCTCCTGAAAGCCCTCGCGGTCGCGGTCGCCGCGCGCGACGTCGCCGATGAAGAGGATCATCGGCGTGGAGTCCTGGAAGGCGACGTGCACGCCGGCGCTGGCGTTGGTCGCTCCCGGCCCGCGCGTGACGAAGGCGATCCCGGGACGACCCGTCATCTTCCCGTCCGCGTCGGCCATATAGGCGACGCCGCCCTCCTGCCGGCAGACGGTCAGGTCGATCTCGGGCGTATCATGAAGTGCGTCGAGGACGGCGAGGAAGCTTTCACCTGGGACCGTGAAGATGCGATCGCATCCCTGGATCCGGAGCTGATCGACGAGGATGCGGCCACCCGTGCGCTTGGTCATGGCGCGCCCGTTAGCCGGTTGGTCGCGCATCGGCAAAGAGTCATGAGTCGAGCCGTCGCGCGACTCACCGGATACTGTTACTGCACTGCTGTCTTCGCGACTGAGTCGAGCCTGTTCGACGGACGCGTAAGTGCCCGCCCTTCGGCCCCCTCACGAGACAGCGATGCCGTCCGTTCAGCCGGGCTCGTCTTGTCACCTGTGGCGTTGCGTACCCCCTGAAACCCCAGGAGAACGACCATGACCGCAACGACGCCGCCGTCTGGCGGTGGCGAGGCCCTCGCGCCCAACCCCGCAACCACCACCGGTGAAACCGTGAAGGAAACCTTCATTCTCGGAGGAGAAACCATCGAGCCCTCCACCATCCGGCCGTTCTCCTATCGCGCGTCCGACGAGGACCTCGCGGACCTCAAGCGGCGGATCGCCGCCACGCGATGGCCCGAGCGCGAGACAGTCGACAACGACACGCAGGGCGTGCAGCTCGCGACGATCCAGAAGCTCGCCGACTACTGGCTCAGCCAGCATGACTGGCGGAAGGTCGAAGCGAGGATCAATTCCTATCCGAACTTCATCACCAGCATCGATGGCGTCGACATCCACTTCATCCATGTGAAGTCGAAGCATGTGAGCGCGCTGCCGCTGATCGTCACTCACGGCTGGCCGGGATCGGTGATCGAGCAGTTGAAGATCATAGAGCCGCTAACGGATCCGACAGCTTATGGCGGAAGTGCGGAGGACGCGTTCGACGTCGTCATCCCCTCGATGCCGGGTTATGGCTTCTCAGGAAAACCCACGACGACCGGCTGGGGCCCCGAGAAGATCGCAAGCACGTGGGACGTGCTGATGAAGCGCCTGGGCTACGATCGCTATGTTGCCCAAGGCGGTGACTGGGGCGCGCTGATCGTCGACTTCATGGGCGTGCAGGCGCCGCCGGGATTGCTCGCGATCGCCAGCAACATGGCGGGCGCGGTGCCGGTCGAAATCAATGCGCTCGTGGTCCAGGGCGCGCCGGCGCCGGCCGAACTCGACGAGGAGGAGCGTCACTCCTTCGAGCACATGTCCTACTTCTTTTCGAAGGGGCTGGGCTACGCGCTCGAGATGGGGAACCGTCCGCAGACGCTGTACGGGATCGAGGATTCGCCCCTTGGACTCGCCGCGTGGATCATCGATCACGACATCTGGACCTACCGGCAGATCACGCGCCTGTTCAATGGCGAGGAGCTTGGCTTCACGCGGGACGAAATCCTCGACAACATCACGCTCTACTGGTTGACGAAGACGGGCGTGTCCTCGGCACGGCTCTACTGGGAGAATAAATCGCTTTTCGTCACTCCAAAGGGCGTGAACATCCCGGTCGTGGTGAGCTCCTTCCCGGAAGAAATCTTCCCGATCCCGCGCAAGTGGGCAGAAAAGGCGTATCCCAAGCTGCTCTATTATCAGAAGCATCCCGAAGGCGCGCATTTTGCCGCGTGGGAGCAGCCGAAGGCCCTCGTCGACGACCTGCGCAACGGCTTCCGGTCGCTGCGCTAGCTTGAGCGAGCGGGACGGTGCCGTGGTGGCGCCGTCCTGCCCCCGACGGGGGTATCCATGGAAGAAGGCAAGGACGAGCGCGTCTCCAATCGGCTGGCTGCCGAGACTTTCATGCCAATGATGGTCGAAGCCTTTCATGACGGGCTGAAGGAGGCTGGAAGCCTCTCCCGGTGGCTTCTTGCCACGCTCGTGGCTATCAACGGGGCGGCCGCAATAACCATGCTCCCTCTCGCAATCGCCAAAGGAGCGAAGCTGGGTGGAGCAGTGGCTTTCCTCCTGGGAATCCTGGCCGCCTTGGGCGCTGGTTTGTGGTCTCTGTACGCGTTCAAGCGCGTGAGCACCTTGGCAGGGACGATGCTGAGCTATTGGCTGACGGTCGCCAACGACGGCGCTCGCCTCGAAGCGCTCGAGGCAACGATGAAGAGGCATTTCGACCAAGCCATTGGATCGCGAGGGACGCATTTGCTCGTTTTCGCGAGTGTGGGGGCTTTCGTAGCCGGTTGCGCTTTCGTGGGCTGGGGAATGTTGGCCCGAGGGGAGTGACCATGTGCGGCGTGGCGCCCCGCGGCCTGTGAGGAGAAGTCATGTTGTCGATGCTCATCATTGGCGCTGCAGCCGCGTTTCAGGCTCAGGCAGTGCTCCCTCGTCCGGCGGGCACCATGCGTACGGACCTGCAGCGTCACGACCTCAGCGTCCGTGGCTGGGAGAGCCTCCAGGCGCTGGTGACCTTTGCACCCGGCGCATCCTTTCCCAGACACAAGCATCCGGGGGAGGAGATCATCTACGTCACGCATGGCACGATCGAATATGAAGTCGGGGGCAAGCTGGTGACGGTCAATGCGGGCGAGGTTCTGTTCATTCCGAATGGAACCGTCCACGCGGCGCGGAATGTAGGCAAAGGCCCCGCTGCCGAGCTTGCCACTTACGTCCTCGAAAAAGGCAAACCGCTCGTCGAATTCGCCGAGTAACGGCAGTGCGCCAGCGCTTCCTGTGATATTGCGATGGACTCGAAGGAGACGCGCATGGACGACACCACCACGATCCAGTTCGACCTTGTTCCGCCGAGCGACGTGCAGCGGCATGAGCTGGAATCCGACCTCGGCGAGCAGGAGCGGCACGTCTTGCTGGAGCACGGCACCGAAGCGCCGTTTTGCGGAGTCTTCCTCGATGAAAAGAGGGAAGGTCTCTTCACCTGCCGGCTCTGCGGCTTGCCCTTGTTCAAGGGCGGATCGAAGTTTGAAAGCGGCACCGGTTGGCCAAGCTTCACTCAGCCGTTCAACCCGGACCATCTGCAGTACATCCGCGACACCAGCTACGGCATGGTCCGGACGGAGATCGTCTGCGCGCGCTGCGGCTCACATCAGGGCCACGTCTTCCCCGACGGCCCGCCACCGACTGGCGAACGCTACTGCATCAACTCGGTGAGCCTCGATTTCACGCCCAAGGGCGAACCGCTGCCCGACAAGCTCGGCCGAGGTGCTCCCGAAGGTGAGACCTGGAACGGGTAGAAGCGTCCAATGGGAGCGTGGGGGAGCGGCAGCTTCGAGAACGACACAGCGATGGACTGGGCCGCTGACGTCCAGTCGATCGAGGATGTGCGCAATCCGTTCGAGCGATTGAAGAGTGGCACCGACGCATACACTGGCGGAGGCGAGCTCGTCGTCGATGCGGATTTTGCCTGCGAGCTGATTGCGGCTGCCGAAACTGTGGCGATGATGATGGGCCGGCGGAGCCGCGACTTCCCGGACGATCTGGCGCAACGCCTCGCCGAAGTAGGCGAACCGGACGATCTGCTGTTCCACCAGGCGCGCAACGGGACTCTTCACGCGCTTCGCAATTCCGAGCTTGCCGAGCTTTGGGAGGAGGCAACCGAGGACCGTGGAAACAATCCATGGCTGGAGGAGATGACTCGGCTCATCGACCGGCTGAACCCGGAAGTGGAATTCATTCCCTGGGAGCCCGAGGACATTGAGAAAAAGGTCGGAGCGCCGCTGGATGAGGTCGGCACCTGCGCCTTTTGCAACGGTCCGATCCGCCGTGAAGAGCTGTGGGGCGCCACGCTCTACGACGCGTACAATATGAATAGCATGGGGCGCGGTTTCTGGCTGCACTTGGCATGCCTCAACGCCCGGATGCACCACAAGCACGCGATCGCCGAGCTGAAGTTCGATCCGGATAATATGCCCGATCTGGATCAGCTCTAGTCGGCAGTCCTCACGCCTGGTGGATCGCCTTGACCACCTGGTAGCTCTCGAGCCCTTCCTTGCCGCCCTCCGACCCGAAGCCCGAGTCCTTCACGCCGCCGAACGGCGCGTCGGCGACGGAGATGGCGAAGGTGTTGATTCCAACCATGCCGCTTTCGACCAGGTCGCCGATCAGGTTCGCGCGGCGGCCGTTCTCGGTGAAGGCGAAGGCCGCGAGGCCGTAGGGCAGGCGGTTCGCCTGTTCGATCACTTCCTCGAACGTGTCGAACGGGCGCGAGACTGCGACGGGGCCGAACGGCTCCTCGTTCATGATCTCGGCTTCGTTCGGAACGTCGGCAAGCAGCGTCGGCTGGAAGAAGAAGCCTCCGTCGCCGCGTTCACCCCCGGCGAGAACTCGGGCGCCCTTGGCCTTGGCGTCCTGCACCAGTGCATCGACCGCGTCGGGGCGCCTGCTGTTGGCGAGCGGGCCCATCTTCGTGTCGGCTTCGAGCCCGTTGCCAACCTTCACCTTGGCCGTGCGCTCGGCAAACCCTTTTAGGAAGGCGTCGTAGATGCCGCTCTGCACGTAGAAGCGCGTTGGCGACACGCAGACCTGGCCCGCGTTCCGGAACTTCTGCGGGACGACCATGTCGAGCGTCTTTTCGAGATCGCAATCGTCGAAGATCAGAACCGGCGCGTGGCCGCCGAGCTCCATCGTCACCCGGGTCATGCTGTCGGCGCAGAGCTTCATCAGATGCTTGCCGACGCCGGTCGAGCCAGTGAAGCTGACCTTGCGGATGACCCGGCTGGCGATCAGCGTCCGGCTGATGAGGTCCGCATCGCCATGGACGAGTTGCGCAACTCCATTGGGAATGCCCGCATCGGCTAGTGCCCGGAACAGCTCGGTCGCGACTCCCGGGGTCTCATGCGGCGGACGCGAGATGACCGTGCAGCCCGCAGCTAGCGCGGCCGAGACCTTCTTCGCGAGAAGATAAATGGGGAAATTCCACGGCGTGAACGTCGCGGTGGGACCGACCGGCTGACGGATGACACGGCTAAGCTGCCCGGCGGGCCGGACGAGCGTGCGTCCGTAGTCGCGCTTGATCTCCTCCGCGTACCAATCGAACAGCTGGGCGGAGCCGAGCACTTCGGCCTTGGCCTCCGCGAGGATCTTGCCCTGCTCCTGCGTCATGGTCGCGGCGATCAGGTCGACGCGCTCACGCATCAGGGCGGCCGTCTTGTGGAGGATCGCTCCGCGCTTCTCGACGTCGGTCGAGCGCCATTCGGGCCAGGCGCGGCTCGACGCTTGGAGTGCTTCCTCGAGATCGGCCTTGGTCGCGTAGGGGACTTCGGCGATCGGGCTTGCATTGACCGGATTGACGACCGTGTGTGCATCGCGGCCTTCACCGCTTTTCCAGACGCCGTCGATGAAGAGCTTGAGGTCGGTTTCGTATCCCATGCGGGGCCATGTACGCTTGCCTTGAAGCGGCTTCAACGGGCCGCTAGTCGTTACTGACAAGGGAGAAAGCAGCGATGACGAAGCAGGAACTTGTTGCCCGCATGCAGGAAGGTCAGGCCTGGATACCCGGCAAGCGCGTGAAGCTCGACTTCGGCGACCAGGGGGTGATCCTGCTCGACGGCGCAGCCAACCAGGTTTCCGAAGAGGACGGCGCGGCCGACACGACGATCAAGGTCGCGTGGGAGGACTGGCAGGCGATGGCCGCCGGCCAGCTCGACGGCATGACGGCGTTCATGACCGGCAAGCTCAAGATCGAGGGCGACATGTCCAACGCGATGCAGCTGCAGGGCGTGCTCGCCAAGCTGCGCAGTTAGCGATGGCCGACGGCAGTTCATCGAACCGTCGTTGATTCTCCGGCAAAGGCGCTGAATCTCCTCCCAACGGGAGGCAATGATGCGCGCACTCGCACTTCTCATTCTCGGACTTCCGACGGTCGCCTCAGCGCAGACGGCACTCGATGCCAAAGCTGCGCAGGCCATTGTTGCTGGCTGCGCGGCGCATGCGACCGCCAAGCAGCAGAGCCATGCTATCGCGGTGGTCGATCTCGGCGGAAATCTCGTTGCTGCGCTGCGCATGGACGGCAACGGAAGCGGAATCATGGATTTCTCGCTGGCCAAGGCCAAGGGGGTGGCAGCCTGGGGCTTCTCGACTGCTCAAATGGAAGAGAATGCGAAGGGCACACCCGGCTTCGCGAACGCACCGCACGTGGTGACGGTCCCGGGGGGAGTGCCGGTCTGGTCGTCCGACGGAACATTAAGGATCGGCGGTGTGGGAGCGTCCGGCGAAGCGCCCGCCGACGACGCCGCGTGCGCCGAGGCGGGCATCCGCGCCGCGGGCCTCAGGAGCAGCCGAAGCCGCTAGGATGCGCAGCGAACTCTCGCGCTCTCCAATAACGGGCCGAGTGAAAGCACCTTCAGATATTCCGAACGCCAACCTCGGTCACAGGCCTCGAGCAGCATGGCTTCGGCTGCTCCATAGGCGTAGACGACCTCGCGTTTCTTGCCTCTCAGATCAGGTGACGCGAGCTCCTTCAACGTCTGCTCCTCAAGCCTTGCCGCGCTCTCGCGCACGTCTGACCGTGGATAAGCCATCCCAAGCCGGATCTCGGTCCAGCGTGCGACGCCTTCCTGCCAGAGCTGGAATTCAAGATACCGCCAATTCCGCGTGCCTGCCCGGGCCGCCAGCGCTTTCCTCGCAGTCAGATAGCGGCCGAACGCCGCGTCGAACCTCGCGGTGCGGCGCGCGGTTACGGCATCGGCAAGCGCATGCGAGGCCTTCTCGAATGCCGCGACGACCGAAGGCTCCTCGTAGGGAAAGGCGAAGTTCAGGACCCACATCCCCGTTTCGTCGCCATCGTGCAGGTCGAGCGCTTTCGTTCGCTCGAAATAGGATGGCAGCGCATATTGCCACTGATGAAAATGCTCATGGAGGATCGTTCGCGCCCAGCCAGCTTCGGATCGGCCGGTGGACTTGGGAGTCCCCATTACGATTACGGCACGGGGTCCGAAAGCTGGCATCGCGGCCAACAGGGTATCGGGAAAGCCGCTCCTTGGACGCGTGAAGCGCCGGCACCCGGTGTCTGGGTCAATCCTGGCTGACTCGAAGCCCTCCGGAACTCCATCGTGGCAGATCAACTCCTCCCGCTCGTCGCCGATCAGCAGGAACCCGAAGGGAGCGGTTCCGTAGCCCGGCCACAGTCGATCGCCGTTCTTGCGGGAAAAGGCCCTGACCTGGGCGAGATGGGTTCCGACGTTTGCTCCTGCCGTGCTTGGCTCGGAGGTCGAGCTCAGCAGCGCGGCAGCCAGGAACAATGTGATCGGCATCGATTGCCCCCGAATTCAGGATGATCCTTCGGCCTTCCGCGTGAAGAGGCCATGAGTTCAGTTGATTTGCAACGGCTGCTCCGACTATCGCCCGGTGCCAAGGAGTGGCCGATGCAAAAAATCTATCCCAACGCCGAGGCTGCGCTCGAAGGCCTGCTGTTCGACGGAATGACCATTGCCGCGGGCGGCTTCGGCCTTTGCGGCATCCCCGAGCGGCTGATCGACGCGATCCAGGCCAGCGGCGTCAAGGACCTCACCGTCGGTTCCAACAATGCCGGCATCGACAATGAAGGCCTCGGCAAGCTGCTGCGAACGCGCCAGGTGAAGAAGATGATCTCGTCCTACGTCGGCGAGAACAAGGAGTTCGAGCGGC
>Ga0307411_10000398_pt1 | contig 14878 bp, 10 predicted proteins | sample DK1Ometagenome_2_FD_203712 | JGI IMG/M metagenome (GOLD analysis project Ga0307411, IMG submission 203712) | Maize rhizosphere microbial communities from greenhouse at UC Davis, California, United States - DK15-O-1 | ecosystem: Host-associated > Plants > Roots > Rhizosphere > Soil | place: USA...
TGGTTCCACCGCAACGTGATGAGCGAGGCGATGGGCCTGATTTATGGCGCTTACGATGCCAAGGCCGATGGTTTCGCTCCGGGCGGGCTCTCGTTGCACAATCTCATGAGCGGCCACGGCCCCGACCTCGACAGCTGGAAGAAGGCAAGCGCCGTCGAGCTCGAGCCGGCCAAGATCGAGAACGCATTGGCCTTCATGGTCGAAACCTGCTGGCCCTACCGGCCGACTCAGTTCGCGCTGGATCGATCCCAACCTGACTATGACTCGGCCTGGGGAGGGTTCCCGAAGGCAAGGCTGCCCTAATGGACGAAACGCACGACGCGTCGCGAGTAAGTTGGGTTCAGGGCGCGGGCCCCGGAAGCGATTTTCCGGTGCAAAACCTTCCGATCGGAATCTTCTCCGAAGCGAAGGGGCTGCGGCGACCTGGCGTCGCGATTGGCGATTACATCCTCGACCTCACGTCGGCGGGCGACTTTCTCGACGAGGAATGGCGCGAGGATCTTTCGCAACCGGTCCTGAATGCCTGGCTCTCGCGTGGTCCCCAGGCCCATCGTGCGCTCCGTCACCGCTTGTCCGAGCTACTGACCGACGAGCGCTATCGCGACGATCTGGAAGTCAGCCTGATCGGCCAGAGCGAGGTGCGGCTCCACGTCCCGTGCCTGATCGGCGATTACACCGACTTCTACGTCGGAATCCATCACGCCACGAATGTCGGAAAGCAGTTCCGGCCCGACAATCCGCTCCTTCCGAACTACAAATACGTCCCAATCGGCTATCATGGTCGCGCAAGCTCGGTGCGGGCGTCGGGCGAGCCGGTCATCCGGCCGAGCGGCCAGCGCAAGCCGCCTGATGCAGAAGTGCCGGAATATGGCGCGAGCCGCCGCCTCGACTATGAGCTGGAACTCGGCATCTGGATCGGCAGCGGGAACGACCTGGGTCAGGTGATCCCGATCAGCGAGGCGGGCCAGCACATTGCTGGCTATTGCCTGCTGAACGACTGGTCGGCGCGTGACCTTCAGGCGTGGGAGTATCAGCCCCTCGGGCCGTTCCTCGCGAAGAACTTCCTGACGAGCGTGAGCCCCTGGATCGTCAGTGCGGATGCGCTGGAGCCGTTCCGCTCTCCGATGCCGCCGCGGCCGCAGGGCGATCCGGACCCACTGCCGTATCTCGACGACGCGTCGGATCGTGAGAGCGGTGCTCTTAGCGTCCAGCTTAAGGTGACTCTGTCGACCGAGCAGATGCGCAAGAACGGTGTCGAGCCGCTCGTCCTGTCTCGCGGCAAGGCCGATACGGCGATGTACTGGAGCGCAGCACAGATCGTTGCGCACCACTCTTCGAACGGCTGCAATCTTCAACCGGGCGATTTGATCGGCACGGGCACGTTGTCGACCGACAGTGACGAGGGTCTCGGGTCGCTCCTCGAGATCAGCCGCGGCGGGAAGCGGCCGCTGCAGCTGCCTAGCGGAGAAACGCGCAGCTTCCTGGAGGATGGCGACGAGATCTGCCTGACCGCCTGGTGCGAACGCGAAGGCGCGGTCCGCATTGGGCTCGGTGAATGCGTTGGGCGGGTCGTTTCGGGGGCATAGCAATCTGCCGTTCAGCCGGGCGAGTGCTATGGGCCCTCCATGGCTTTGGAAATCGACCGGCGGGCATTGCTCGGAACCGTGGCGCTGGGCGCGATCGCGTGGCTCGTGGCTCGTCCTGCGCCCGGCGAAGCGAGCGTGCGTTTTCAAGTCACGCATACGCCGGCCGAGTGGAAGCGCTTGCTGGGCCCGGAGCGTTACCGTGTCCTGCGCGAAGCAGGTACGGAGCGGGCCTTCACCAGCCCGCTCAACAAAGAGCATCGTCGAGGCACCTTTGCGTGCGCAGGCTGCGTCCTCCCCCTTTTCAGCTCGTCCACGAAGTTCGAAAGCGGCACCGGCTGGCCGAGCTTCTTCCGGCCGCTCCCCAACGCCGTCATCACGCGCGCCGACCGCAGCCTGTTCATGGATCGGACCGAAGTGCTTTGCCGGCGCTGCGGTGGACATCTGGGGCATGTCTTCGAGGACGGCCCAAAGCCCACGGGCCTACGCTATTGCATGAACGGCCTGGCGTTAAGGTTCAGGCCAGCTTGACCGTTCCAGAGGCGCAACGATGTTGATTGCGCTTCTCGCTTACCTCGGCGGCATGCTGACGATTGTCAGCCCGTGCATCCTGCCGGTCCTTCCCTTCGTCTTCGCAAATGCGGGACGGAGCTTCAAACGCGGCGCGGTTCCAATGCTTGCGGGCATGGCACTGACCTTCGCCATCGTCGCGACACTGGCGGCGGTGGGTGGGAGTTGGGCCGTCCGAGCCAACGAAGCCGGCCGTTGGGTCGCGCTGGTTCTCCTCGCACTTTTCGGGTTAGCGCTGGTTTTTCCCGCGATTTCCGATCGGGCGACCCGACCCTTGGTCGCGCTTGGGTCACGCCTCTCGAACAGGACCGGCGAAGAATCGATCTGGTCATCGCTGATCTTGGGAATCGCTACGGGCCTGCTCTGGGCGCCATGCGCAGGGCCGATCCTAGGGATCATCTTCACCGCCGCTGCGATCCAGGGCGCGACGCTCGGAACGACGTTCCTACTGCTGGCCTACGCGCTCGGCGCGGCAACCTCACTTGCCTTGGCGCTGCTCGTCGGAGGCAAGATCTACCACCGCATGAAGGGCTCGCTCCATGCAACCGAGTGGGTGCGGCGGGCGCTTGGAGTTCTCGTGATTGCGGGCGTCCTGGCTATCGCGCTGGGCCTTGACACGCGCGTGCTTTCGAAATTGTCGAGCACGCAGACGGCATCGTTTGAAACAGGGCTCGCCCGGAAGCTCGGTCTGGCCGAGGCGGAAAAGGAGGGGCTGAAGGTCGGGGCTGGCGGCCAGCTGGCGCTTCCGGTCGAAGGTAGCCTGCCGTCGCTCGACGGGCTTGGACCGTGGATCAACAGCAGCCCGCTCTCGGTGAGGGCCTTGAAGGGCAAGGTCGTCGTTATCGATTTCTGGACCTACAGCTGCATCAACTGCATCCGCTCGATCCCATACGTGCGCGCCTGGTACGAGCGATATCGCGACGATGGGCTGGTCGTGATTGGGGTTCACGCGCCGGAGTTCGCCTTCGAGCGCAATCCGGAAAACGTCATCCAGGCCGTGCAGGACCTCAATATCCGCTACCCGGTCGCGCTCGACAACGATTACGCCGCCTGGAAGGCGCTTAACAACCGATACTGGCCTGCCCACTATTTTTTCGATGCGCAGGGCCGTCAGCGTTACCATCACTTCGGCGAGGGCGGATACGAAGAGTCCGAGATGGTCATCCGGCAGCTTCTGGCGGAGGCGGGTCACGCTCCGAAGTCTGGCGGAATGGCGCAGACCACGGCTCGCGGTGCTGAGGCTAGCGCGGCCTTCACAACCTTGAACTCGCCCGAGACCTATCTCGGCTTCCAGCGCGCTGAGCGGTTCACTTCACCGGGCGGGCAGGTCCCGAACCGTCCGAAGACTTACGCGGGCGCGCCATTGTCATTGAACCAGTGGTCGCTGGATGGACAATGGGTTGTCGGCCCGCAAAGTGTCCGATCGACCGCGGCGCCGGGCGCTGTCACTTATCGATTCCACGCCCGCGACCTGCACCTCGTCCTGGGCTCGACGACAGGGCTGCCAATCCGTTTCCGAGTGACCATCGACGGGAGGCCTCCGGGTCCAGACGCGGGCGTGCACGTGAAGGCCGACGGGACCGGCGAGGTGAGCGATGTACGGCTCTACCAGCTCGTCAGGCAGAAAGGCGAGGTGCGGGACCGCACTTTCCAAATCGAGTTTTTCGACCCGGGCGTCGAAGCTTTCGCCTTCACGTTCGGCTAAGCGGCGGCGGCTTCCTTCACGCGGGTCATTGCCAGCGCTGCAATCGCCATGACGACAGCCGCGACGGCCATCGTCCAGATCGGCTGATCCGGAAACGCCGCTTTCATGATCGTTCCCATCACGGTCGCGACGAGAAGCTGGGGCACGACGATGAAGATGTTGAACAGGCCCATGTAGATGCCAAGTTTCCGCTGGGGCAGGTTCGACGCGAGGATTGCATAGGGCATGGCGAGGATCGAGGCCCATGCGATCCCCACTCCGACCTCGGTCAGAATCAGCCACTGCGGATCGCGGATGAAGAGGAAGCTGGCGTACGCCACCGCTCCGCAAATGAGGCAGATCATGTGCGTTCGAGCTTTGCCGATGCGTCTGGCCAGCCAGGGCAGCAGGGTCAGCGCCGCCACCGCGGCCACTCCGTTGTAGACAGCGAACAACTCTCCGACCTGATTGCCTGCGTCCTGATAGGCGGTGCTGGCCGGGTCTGCGGAATGGAAGAAGTACTGAGCCACGACGGGCGTCGTGTAGATCCACATGATGAAGAGCGCGGACCAACTGAAGAACTGGACCACTGCCAGCCGTTTCATCACGGTTGGCATTCCGGAGAAATCGCCGACGATGTTCGCAAGCATGTTTGACGTGCTCCCGCGACGGGCGAGCAGGATCGCGACGATGCTAAGCAGCCCGTAGACGATGAGCAAGCCGCCGAGCAGGTACATCTCCTTCTCGAGATCCCATTGCCGAACGCCGAGCACGACGAGCGCGCCGGCGACGATCCACGCGTAGCTCGATCCGAAGCTGCGGGCGGCGAGACTGCGCACGGTTTCATCGCTGTCTGGATGGTCGGCGGCTTCGCCGAATGCCGCCATCTCCTCGGGCGAATATTCGCTCGTCGTGAGTACAGTCCAGAACACGGCCACGAACAACGCCACTCCGCCGATCCAGAATGCATATCTTACTGTGTCCGGAATAGCGCCGGCCGCGGCAACGTTTGACACGCCCCATCGCTCAAGCATGGGCGGAATGAGCGATCCCAGCACCGCTCCCGCACCAATGAATGCCGTCTGCACGGCGTAGCCGACCGTGTGCTGGTCCTTTCGCAGCATGTCCCCGACAAAGGCGCGGAACGGCTCCATCGTGATGTTGAGGCTCGCATCGAGCATCCAGAGCAGGAGCGCCGCCATCAATAGCACGGACGAAAGCGGCATGAGGAACAGGGACAAGGCTGCGAGGATCGCTCCGGCAAGGAAATAAGGACGGCGACGGCCGAGGCGCCCCAGCCAGGTCCTATCCGACATGTGGCCGATGACCGGTTGTACGAGCAGTCCGGTTAGCGGCGCCGCGATCCACAGCGCGGGCAGGTCGTCCAGGCTCGATCCCAGGGTCTGGAAGATGCGCGACATGTTCGCACTCTGAAGAGCGAAGCCGACCTGGATTCCGAAGAAGCCGAACGAGATGTTCCACAATGCCGCGAAGGACTGACGCGGTTTTTCGATCGACTGCATCGTGCTCATCCATCCCCCTCACCCGACGCGCGCCTGGCAGCGCTCTTGCGATACTCCCGCGGAGTCATACCGAAGCGCTCGCGAAAGCGCGCGCTGAAATGCGCCGGGCTGGAAAAGCCGACTCCGTACCCGATCTCAGAGACTGCAGCCCCTGTCGTCGCGAGGCGCCTCGCTGCCAGGTGTAGCCGATAAATCCGGGAATATTCGGTGAATGGCATCCCGGACATCTGCCGGAAGCGGCGCGAGAAATAGGCGGGCGAAAGGTTGGACATGGCCGCAGCCCTTTCCAGAGTGATCGGCTCGCCTGGAGCTGCGCGAAGGCGTTCGAGCACCGGCAGCAAGCGGTCGAAGGAGATCGCCGGATCTTCCTCGGCGATCGTCTCGGCCTCGGGTGCCTTGGCGGCGGCGATCAGAAGCAACTCGACGAGACCGGGAATTGCCGGGTCCGTCGGTTCGCTCGCCGCCTCGATCAGCCAATCGGCGAGCGCATCGATGCGCAATTTCGCGGGTTCGTCCGGCTTGGCGATGAATGCGCGGTTGAGCCTTGCCGTCGATTGCCGACGTGCCAATTCCTCGACGAAGTAGGGGTCGATCTGGATGAGCACCCACTCCATCGCTCCACGCTCGAGCACGAAATCGTGTTGGCGCATCGACGGAACGAAGGAGACTGCGCCATCGCTGAGCCGGTTCCGCCTGCCTTCCACCATGAACTCGCCGCGCACGCGCCGGAACAAAACCAGCTCGGCGACGCCGTGGTAATGCCGGAAGGGCCCGATCGCCGGGGCGTCGGCCTCGATGCTGACCCTCTCGGCGATTACCGCAGTGCCTAGCGGGAGCTCGACTGGTTCGCAGATTGGACGAATCGTCACCAGCAAAGGGATTATAGTTTACGGCCCCGTATGCAACTTCCGCACTCACGTAGCGGGCATTAGATGGTCAAGAATACGATAGTCTTTGCGCTGGCCCGCAACAGGATCCAATGCTGACTGGGGTCGATGGCCGCGTTAGCATCCGCTGATGAGCAGCTATGCGCCGGGACTTGCCGAAGAACTTGAGGAGAAAGGCTTCGTCAGGGTTCTTGGAGCCTTTGAAGACGGCCTGATCGATTCCCTCCTGCTTCGCGCCCATGCGACGCTGTTTCGGCAAAGCGTTGCGTCGCGTGAGGCGGTGAAATCGAACGGATCGCTAATCCACCTCGCCGACAATCCGGAATTTGCCGACGTCATCGCCTCTCCGAAGCTCCTTGAGCTGCTGTGGGAATGCGGCGCCACGGACCCGCGCTTCACGGGTGGCTTCCTGATCTCGAAGCCTGGCGGGGGACCGCCGCTGTTCTGGCACCAGGACTGGTGGGGATGGGATTCCGCGGTCAGCTACCTGCCGAGCGCGCAGCAGCTGTTCGTGATGATCTATCTAACGGATACGCATGTCGAGAACGGTTGCCTGCGCGTCATTCCCGGATCGCACATCCGCGACCATGGCCTGCATCACCTCGACACGGCCCATTCGGAAGACATGCAGGGGTATAAGGACGCGTCCAATCCTGCCTATGCGGATCATCCCGATCAGACGGCGGTGCCTGTCAGGGCCGGCGATGTGCTGATCGGCGACGCGCGGCTGATCCACGGCGCCTTCGCCAACCGGACGACACAGGAACGGCCGCTGCTTACGCTGTGGTTCATGCCGCACTGGTCTTCGATGCCCGCGTCCATGCAGGCGCTCGCCTACAAGGGCTTCATGCGCGGGGACGACATCCCATCGAGCGTTGCACAACCCCGGACCTTCCTGGACTGGCCGGAGCCGCTCAGGAACCGCATCGCGCATCTGCTCCCGCCCGATGGCGGCCACGTTGCGCCGATGCGCTGGAACCGAATTCCGGATTTCGTGCGGCTCGCCGCTTGAACCGGCTTACCGCAATCCTCTTGGGAGCGTGCCTCCTCGCTCCCAGTGCGGGCGTAGCGGCGGATCGCCAGTTATCTGGGGCCCCCGCCGCCGCCGCGTCCGCAAATCTCAACGATGAAGTATTCTACCACATCTTCACGCGCTCGATGCGCGACAGCAATGGAGACGGGGAAGGCGACCTCAAGGGCATCGAGCAGAGCCTCGATTACCTGAAGGGACTCGGCGTCACCTCGATCCTGCTGACCCCGCTGTACCCATCGGCCTTCTACCACAATTACTTCGCCAGCGATTTCGAAGGCGTCGATCCCGAGTTCGGAACGATGGACGATTACCGGAATCTGGTCGCCGCCGTTCACGCCCGCGGCATGAAGATCTACCTCGACCAGGAATTCCAGTACGTCGCTTACGACCACAAGTGGTTCAAGACTTCGCTCGGCAATCCGAAGTCGCCCTACGGCCAGTTCCTGATCTTCCACGGTCCGGGCAATACGGGCCCCGAGGAAGGCCCGTTCGGGATCACGATCGCCGAGCGCTTCCCGGACGATGAGACGGGCATCACGACCGTCAACATGAAGTCGCCCAAGTTCCGGGCATGGGCGACCGACTATCTGTTGCGCTGGGTAGATCCCAACAACAACGGTGACTTTTCCGACGGAGTCGACGGCTTCCGCCTCGACCACATGATGGACGACCTCGACAGCAAGGGCATTCTCACCAACCTGTTCGACGATTTCTGGAAACCGGTCTTCGCCGAGCTCCGAAAAACGAACCCGAAGCTCAACCTGATCGCGGAGCAATGGGACTGGGGTTACGGCGCCGATTTCTTGCGGCGAGGCCACGTCGACGCGGCTTTCGCTTTCCCGCTGGCCGGAGCTATCCGAGGCTTCGACAAGGCCAAGATCGTCGAAGCGATTTCCAAGACGGAAGAAGCCATCCCGGCGGGAAAGCACCAGCTGGTCTTCGTCGAAAACCACGATATGCCCCGCGTCGCGTCGGACAAGAGAGTGACGGCGCAAAGGCTGCGCACCGCCGCGACCTTGTCCATTTTGCTGAAAGGCACGCCGCTCCTCTATTACGGACAGGAGTTGGGCATGCGCGGCGAGGTCCGGCCAGAGTATAAATCCGATGAAAAGGACATCGGCAACCGCGAGGCTTTCGAATGGAGCGCCAAGGTCGAGGCTGCGGGCCAGGCCAATTGGTACAAGGGCCCGAAGACGTACTGGACCCAGCGTTTCGCTCGCGATGACGACGGAATTTCGGTCGCGGAGCAAGACCGCGACGCAGACTCGCTCCTGAATCACTATCGTCGAGTGCTGGGCCTGAGGGCGGCGCATCCGGCGCTCAGGTCCGAGAGTCAGCGCGTGCTCGATGCTCCGGGGGATTTGCTCGTCGTGGAACGGACGAGTGGCGACGAAGAAATGCTGATCGTCGCCAACCTGTCCGGCAAGCCCGCAAGCTACCCGGCCAGGGGACGTGACCTCTTGGCGAACAAGGCGATTGTCGGCCGACTCGAACTGAAGCCGTATCAGGCCACGGTAATCGCCCGCTGAACGAAGCTAGCGAGGGCAGCTGGACTCCCGGACGACCAGCTTCACGGGCAGAAGCTGGGTCTTCCCCGCTCCATATTCGACGGCCTCGATGGCGGCCTGGACCAGCGCCTCGCCCGCGCGGCGCGAATCCTGTCGCACGGTGCTAAGCGGCGGGCTTGAAAGACTCGCGGCCGGAATGTCGTCGAAGCCGACGATCGAGACCTCGTCGGGGATGGAGCGGCCGATATTCTGTAGGGCGTGCATCGCACCGATTGCCGCCATGTCGCTTGCGGCGAAAACGGCGTCGAAGGCGATGCCGCGTTTCAATAGTCCCTCGACGGCTTCGCGGCCGGATTGCTCCGTTGGAACGGCGTCGATGCACAATTCGTCGTCCGGTTCGATGCCTGCCGCGCGAAGCGCCCGGCAATAGCCGCGCCACCGATCCCGACATTCGGGATAGGCCGGTTGCGCCGTGCCGATAAAAGCAATTCGGCCGCGCTTTCCCTGAAGGAGATGTTCTGTGGCGTCGAAACCTCCCTGCTCATTGTCCGAGCCTATGGTCGGTCCCAGCGGAGTTCCCCCCGGGGTTCCCCAGCGAACGAAATGCGTTCCGCGGTCGATCAGGCGTTCGAGCACGGGCTCATATTCTGTGTAGTCACCGTAACCGAGCAGAATGATTCCGTCCGCCTTGTGGGTGTCGGCATAATCGACGTGCCAGTCGGACGAGATCTGCTGGAAGGAAATGAGCAGGTCGTACTGCGCGTCGGCGCATTTGCGGACCATCGCGCCGAGCATCGACAGGTAGAAGGGGTTGATCAGTTCGCCGTCGTCGGCCGCAGCTTCCTCGAACAGCACGGCCAGCGTGCGTGAGCGGCTGCGGCGCAACCCGGAGGCGTTCTTGTCGACCTTGTAATTGAGCTGCTCGGCCGCCGCGATTACCCGGGCTCGGGTCTCCTCGCTGACCGACGGGCTGTTATTGAGCGCACGCGAAACGGTCGGCTGCGAAACGCCCGCGAGCGCTGCAATGTCGAACGAGGTCGGCCGCCTCTGCATGATCCTGTGGTCCCCGGAAGGGCAGATTAGGCCGCGTGAATACGTATGTATAGCCGTTGAGGCCGTTCCGCTCGCCTCAATCACTGATATTCCTCCAGAAATCTGGAGAGAAAGCGTCCGCGCTGCTTGGGGGCATGCCAGCGCAGCGGGACGAGAGGGGAAATATATGACGAGACTGACTTTGCGTTCGCGCCTGGCTGCGGCCGTAAGCCCGCTTGCATTTACGCTAGCGCTGGCCGCCGGCAGTGGGACCGCCTGGGCGCAGGACACGGCAACGGCGACCGAGGCCGAGCAGGCCGCGCAAGCCGCTCAGCAGGCGGCCGAAGACGCCGCGAAGGCAGCGGACGATGCTCAAGATGCTCAGGATGAGGCCGCGCGGTCGCAGGCGATCGTCGTCACTGGCTTCCGCGCCGCTCTCCAGAGCGCGACTGCGACCAAGAACCGGTCCGACCAGATTGTAGAATCGGTCAGCGCAGAGGACATCGGCAAGCTTCCCGACAACTCCATCGCGGAATCCATCGCTCGCCTGCCCGGTCTAGCGGCGCAGCGGAGCCAGGGGCGCGCGACCATTATCTCGATCCGCGGCTTCGGACCGGATTTCTCGGTCACCACGCTGAATGGTCGTGAGCAGACCACAACCAACGACAGCCGCTCGGTCGAGTTCGACCAGTTCCCCTCGGAAGTGATGAGCCAGGTCGTCATCTACAAAAGCTCGGCTGCCGACCTGGTCCCGCAGGGTCTCGTCGGAACGGTCGATCTGCGCACCATTCGCCCGCTGGATTCCGGGAGGCGCGTAATCGCCGTCGGCGGCCGCGCCACCTACGTCGGCGACAAGCTGATGCCGGACGCCAAGAACAAGGGCTGGCGCGCGTTCGGGACCTATGTCGACCAGTTCGCCGACGACACGCTTGGTGTTGCCTTGTCGGTTTCCTACACCGACGAGCCCTACCAGACGAAGGACTTTCAGGCTTGGGGATACAGTCACCTTGTCTCCGGCGACCCTGCCTCCCCGTTCAAGCCGGACGGCTTCAAGCAATGGTTCGAGGCGAGCTCTCTGAAGCGCCTAGGTGTGATGGGCACAGTTCAGGCGAAGGTGTCTGACACTATCTCGATGACCTGGGATGGTTTTTATTCGAACTTCAAGGACCATGTGAACCAGCGCGGCATCGAATGGCCGGGCAACAATCTGGTCGGGACGAACACGACGGACGGTTTCCTGACCGAAGGAACTTTCACCGGCATCCACCCAATCATTGAAGGCTATGCCAACGATCGTAACGCCGATCTCTACTCACTGGGCTGGAACACCAAGTTCGACGGCCACAATGGCTGGAAGGGGATGGTCGATCTCGCCTGGTCGCGGACCGATCGTACCGATCACCGCCTCGAAACGACCATCGGCACCGGATATGCCGGAGCGGGTCCTGCAACCGATATCGACTACACATGGACCAATCACGGGCCTGAATTCACGCTCAACGGACCGGTCGACTTCGGTGATCCGTCGCAACTCGTGCTGACCGATACGCAAGGGTGGGGATGGGCCCGCGTGCAGGCGGGCTACGACGCAGTTCGCAAAACTAGGGACGATATCAAGCAGGCGCGCGCCGAGATGGAGCGCGAGCTGGGCGGCGGCTTCTTCGATTCGATCAAGGCCGGCGTGAGCTATGCGGACCGATCGAAGAAGCTGGACGTGGCCGAGGGGTTCCTCGAGCCTAGCGGTACTGGCACATGCCCGGTGGGCGATCCGAGCGTTGGAACCGTCAACACGCCTTGCGAGGTCGCGCTTCCCGGCGAAGCGCTCGTGGGGACAATCGACTTCATGCGCGGGATTGGCCCGATCGTGGCCTACGACCCGCGGGTCATACGCGACATGAACACGCTAATTTACAATGCGAACCCCGATAAAGCCGTGGCGCTGCGGCCATTCAAGGTCACCGAAAAGGTCTTCACGCCTTACATCATGGCAACCATCAGGAGCCAGCTGGGGGCAGGAGAACTCACGGGCAATATTGGAGTGCAGGCGGTACACACGGACCAACAGTCGGAAGCTACCGGCTTCGTCAGTGGGGTCGCAACACCGAGGAAGGAGAGCACCAAGTATTGGGAATGGCTGCCAAGCCTGAACCTCGCCCTTCGCCAGGAGAGCGGCCTTGTCTTCCGCTTCGCCGCGGCACGCCAAATGATGCGTGCGCGGTTGCCGGACATGGCATCCAACCTCGATTACGGCACGGATACCACTCAGGGCAACATCATCGTAGGCAGCAGCGGTAACCCATCAATCAAGCCGTACATGGCTTGGGCGCTCGATTTTAACGTCGAGAAGTATTTTGGGAACAAGGGCTACATCTCCCTCCAGACCTTCTACAAGAAGATCACACGTTACATCTCCAAGGGCTCGATGGAGTTCGATTATAGCGACCTGCCACCGCCCAGCGGCATTCCTCCAGTAAGTAACATCGGTAGGTTGACTACGTTCGCCAACACCGATGGGGGCAAGCTGTACGGATTCGAACTCGCGGGTACTTTGCCTTTCGAGGTCTTCACGCCTGCGCTTGACGGTTTCGGACTCACGGGCGGCCTCAGCTACACGAAGACGAAGGTCCGCAATTTCGCCGGAGACTGGGATGTCATCCCCGGCTATTCAAAATGGGTCGGAAACTTGACCGCCTATTATGAAAAGGCCGGCTTCAACGTCCGTGGCAGCATGCGCTACCGCGACGGCTTCAAGGGTGAATTCCGGGATTACAAGGGCGACGATTCACCGCAGTTCGTCCTCGACGAAACGATCTTCGATGCGCAGGTTGGCTATGACTTCCCGCAGAACTCGCGGTTCAGCGGCCTATCCCTCTATCTGCAGGGCCAGAACCTGACGAACGAGCGTTTGGCGACGGTCGATCCGAATGCGACGGACGATGACACGGCTTTCCTGCGCTGGCAGACCTTCGGGCGCCGCTTCGTGGCGGGCTTCACTTACAAGTTCGGCGTGGAGGCTCCGGAAGCAGCGCCGCTTCCGCCTCCACCGCCTCCTCCTCCTCCTCCTCCGACTCCAGCCACGCAGACCTGTGCGGACGGATCGGTGATCCTGGCGAGCGAAGCCTGTGCGGCGGCACCGCTTCCACCGCCGCCGCCGCCGCCTGCGCCAGAGCGCGGCTGATCATGAGCGATCCGGCGGCGCTTCTGTGCCGTCGGGCCCGCACGATGGAAGTTTGACATGAGTGAAGTAGGTCATCGCCGGATCGTGATTGCCGGTGGCGGCTCTGCGGGCTGGATGGCCGCCGCGGCGCTCTCGCGCTTCCTCGGTGATGCGACCCGGATCACGCTGGTCGAGTCCGATCTGATCGGAACGATAGGCGTCGGCGAAGCAACGATTCCGCAGATCCACCACTTCAACAATGCCCTCGGAATCGATGAAGCGACGTTCCTCAAGGAGACGAACGCGACCTTCAAACTGGGTATTGAGTTCGTCGGCTGGCGCGATCCCGGCCGTCGCTACATGCACGGTTTCGGCCTGCTCGGGCGCGCCGTTGGAATCCATCCGTTTCGCGACTTGTGGCTTCGCGCGAAGTTTGCCGGCACCGCCGAAGACCTCGGGTTTTACAACTTCAACGAAGTCGCGGCGCGCGCCAACCGGATGATCGGGCTCGGGCACTCGCCGAGCAACGTGCGCGATCTCGTCTACGCTTATCATTTCGACGCGACGCTCTACGCCGCCTTCCTTCGCCGGATGTCCGAAGGGCAGGGAGTCGTTCGCATCGAAGGCAAGATCAAGGCGGTGGAGCGCTCGCCCGACAATGGCGACATCACGGCCCTGGTGATGGAGGACGAGCGGCAGATTCCCGGCGATTTCTTCATCGACTGCACCGGGTTTCGCTCGCTCCTTTTGGGTGAAACGCTAGGCGTGCCGTTCGACGACTGGTCAAGATGGCTTCCCTGCGATCGCGCGCTTGCGGTGCCATGCGAACGGGTGGACGGTCCGCTTCACCCTTACACGCAATCGATAGCTCGCAAGGCGGGATGGCAATGGCGGATTCCGCTGCAGCATCGGACGGGCAACGGCCATGTCTATTGCAGCGCGCAAATCAGCGATGACGAGGCCGCTTCTATTCTTCTCGCGAGTCTCGACGGGCCCGTGCGGGCCGACCCGAGGCCGATCAAGTTTACAACGGGTCGCCGAACGCAAGCATGGTCGCACAACTGCCTTGCTCTGGGTCTCGCCGCAGGTTTCATGGAACCGCTGGAATCGACCAGCCTGCACCTCATTCAGACAGCGATCGCGCGCTTCCTAAAGTACATTCCCTCCTCGAACGAGGAGGATCAGGGCCGCGATACCTTTAATCGGCAGATCTCTCTCGAGTGGGAGCAGATCCGCGACTTCCTTGTCCTCCACTACACGGTCAACGGCCGTGTCGGGGAGCCGTTCTGGGATGAATGTCGGTTCATGAACCTGCCCGACACCCTCGTCGCCAAAATGCGCCTGTGGGAGCAGTCGGGAGTAGTCGTGAAAGAGGAGGGGGAGTTGTTCACCGAGGAAGGCTGGACTCAGGTGATGGTGGGCCAGGGACTCGAGCCAAAGTCGCACACTCCGCTCACTGCCGGGATCGACGCCAACGAGCTTGGCGGTTTCCTGGCCAGCCTTGCCAAGGCCTACCGTCAACGCGCCGAAACCCTGCCGACTCACGAGCAATGGATTTCGCACGTCATGAGCGGCAAGGCGCGTTCGACCCTGGAGCCTGTTCAGTGATGCTTTTGCCTGCTCTTGCGCTGATCGCGCAAACCACGTCGGCGCCCGACTATCGCGCGCGTCCGCCGGAAGACGAGATCATCTATTTCGTGCTTCCTGACCGGTTCGAGAATGGCGATTCCGCGAACGATAAAGGCGGGTTGAAGGGCGACCGGCTGAAGACCGGCTTCGATCCGGCGTCGAAAGGTTTCTACCACGGCGGCGACCTGAAAGGCCTCACCAGGCGGCTCGATTACATCCAGGGACTAGGAGCGACGGCGGTCTGGCTGACCCCGGTCTTCGTCAACAAGCCC
>Ga0307411_10000399_pt1 | contig 14841 bp, 10 predicted proteins | sample DK1Ometagenome_2_FD_203712 | JGI IMG/M metagenome (GOLD analysis project Ga0307411, IMG submission 203712) | Maize rhizosphere microbial communities from greenhouse at UC Davis, California, United States - DK15-O-1 | ecosystem: Host-associated > Plants > Roots > Rhizosphere > Soil | place: USA...
ATCTCGAATGCTCCCGATGCAGCCGCCGGGCTATTCGACATGGCTCCGGATAATCTTGTATTCTTCGCCAGCCGCGAGGTAATGAGACAAAGGAGCCCCGACAACGCCCCAAACGTCGTGGTGGACCAACATGTCGAACGGCGGTCTCTCAGCGAAGAGGTCAACACAAACATCGAGAGTGACGAAACCTTCACGATCCACATGAAGGAAGAAGGCAGCCGCAAGCGAACGGCTGTGATAGCTGGAAAATCGGACAACGAGAGCCCCTGGAAGCTGAACGTCCAGCACGCCGCTGGTTCGATCGATAACTACATAAAGGGCGAACGGAACAAGAGTTTTCTGGTCGGGCTTGGAATATACGCACTTCTTGTCGGAAGCATCCTCGCGATCGTTTTTTCATCGATGCGCGTCAGACGGTACGCACAACGGCAGATCGATTTTGTGTCGAGCGTCTCGCACGAGTTCCGTACACCGTTAGCTGTGATCTATTCGGCCGCGGAAAACCTTGCCGACGGCGTCGCGAAAGAAGAGGAGCAGGTTTCTCGATACGGCGATCTGATAAAAGGCGAGGGAAAAAAGCTTTCCGGAATGGTCGAGCAGATCCTGGAGTTTGCGGGCGCGCGCGGCGGCAGACGTAAATATAATTTCAGCGACGCGGATGTTTCCGCGGCGGTAATCAAGGCGGTCAATGATTGCGAACCTGTTTTGAAGGATTCGGGGTTTTCGATCGAGACCCATTTCGCCGAGCACCTGCCGGATGCGTCAATAGACGCCGAAGCGATCCGCGGAGCGGTGAGGAATTTGATACACAATGCCGTGAAATACGGCAACGGTTCCCGCTGGGTGCGTGTATCTACGGAAAACGGCAGCGGGACGATTAAAATTGCAGTTGAGGACCGCGGAATCGGCATCTTGGCAGCAGATCGCAAGAGAATATTCGAACCCTTCTATCGGGCTAAAGGCGCCGTCGACGCCCAGATCCACGGCAACGGCCTGGGCCTTTCACTTGTGAAGGAAACCGCTGAAGCCCACGGCGGAGACGTAAAGGTATTAAGTGAAGTCGGAAAAGGAAGCAAATTCATTATTGAACTTCCTCAAATCTGATCAACCACAGAGATCACAGACCACACAAAGAGTTCTCTTGTGTATTCTCCGTGCTCTCTGTGTCCTCTGTGGTGAGATCGACTTATATGAAGATCCTGTTAGTGGAAGACGAAGAGGGTTTGATCCTCACGCTCACCGATCGGCTTCGCAGTGAGGGCTTCGATGTAGTCAGCGCGAACGACGGCGAGAAGGGTTTCGACGCTGCGTCGCGCGAAACGTTCGATCTTATTCTTCTCGACGTGATGCTTCCGAAAAAGAGCGGCTATGACGTATGCCGCGATCTTCGCCAACGTGGGGTCTTGACGCCGGTCCTGATGCTTACGGCAAAAGGGGAAACGATCGACAAGGTTTTGGGGCTGAAACTCGGTGCGGACGATTACCTGACAAAGCCATTCGAAGTGATCGAGCTGCTCGCACGGATCGAAGCACTTCTGCGGCGTTCACGCGCCCAGGTCAACAGACATTCGGCGGAAGCATTCCGTTTCGACGATGTTGCCGTCGATTTTAAGCGAGCGACCGTCGCAAAAGGAAAGGAGCCGGTGGAGCTTTCCGCGATGGAATTTAAATTGCTGCAATATCTGATCGAAAATCGGGGCGTCGTTCATTCGCGCGATCACCTGCTCGATCAGGTGTGGGGTTACGATGCAATGCCCTCTACCCGAACCGTGGACGTACACGTCGCGTGGCTGCGGCAAAAGTTGGAGTCAAATCCGAAGCATCCGCGGTTTATCCAAACGGTTCACGGCTTCGGTTATAAATTTGCCGAGTAGGGGACCACGTAAAGTACGACCGCGGCATAATGCAAAATGCTGCCCGCGAGTACAAAAACGTGGAATATAGCGTGATGGTGCGGGATCCGCGGCCATGCGAAGAAAACCACGCCGAGCGTGTATGAGATGCCGCCCGCTACCGCCAACATTACCGGAGCCGTCCCTAACGTTTCCAACAAGGGCTGCACCGCGAACACGCCCAACCATCCCATCAAGACGTAAGACACGACCGAGACGGCGGGAACCCGATGCTTCATTATCAACTTCGCGATGATCCCGCCCACCGCGAATGTCCAGATCAGCAACAGTAGTCCCTGACCCCATGTCGCGTTTAAAATAATTATCCCGAACGGCGTATAGCTGCCGGCGATCAGTAGATAAATGCAGCAATGGTCTACGAGCTGAAGTTTGCGTTTGAGTTCCGTAGAGGTCGTGCTGTGATAGATGGTAGAGGCCGCGTACAAAACGATCAGTGAGATACCGTAAACGACGCATCCGGCCAAGAGCAGTGCGTCGCCGCGAAGACCGGCCAGCACTAAAAGTACTGCGAAACCCGCAACACTTAATACGAGGCCGAAGCCGTGCGTGACTGTATTCGCAAATTCCTCGACCGAGAGTTCTCTTAGTATCGCCCGTTTCACCTTAGCTCCATTTTAGCAGGACAATACGATACCCGCGCATTAATTAATTGTTTACCCGGGGGTTTTTGCGGAGACGCTCCGAGGGGAACACAGGCACATCACTCATGGTAATTATCAGATCGAGGGACCGTCTGGCGAAATCCGCCGCTTCGAGGTCGAGGACGGCCGAACTCCGGACAATCCGGCTCGTAAGAAATCCATAAATTCGAGCGTTCCGCTCTCGTTCGCCCCAGGCATGTTTACTTTGTGGGCAGGCACCGGGAGGGGGGCCATAAGAAGAATATAGATACGAATCCATCACCCGGAATGGCGCGAAGTGGCTGATTCTGCGGTGTTGCCCGCCTTCGGCCCGATCTTGGGAAAACGGTCATACGGCGGTCATATTCGACCGTCCCAGGGTCATGCGGATCGGGACGCACGTCCCGGTTTCGTCCCAATCGCCCCGCGTCCCGAACCGCCGGGGCAGACCGGGTTCTGCAGATGTCGACCTGGGAAATACTTCGATCAAAGTGTATAAGAGCAAAGCACTGACACACGGAATTGCCAACGTATAGCTAGCGAATATTTGTATATTCTAGCCGTGCCATTGGCCCGTGCGAGTTAGAACTCAGAGTCGCTCGTAGCCCGGTTGCGGCGGGCGACACCTGTCTCGTAGGCGGCGTCTTCAACCTTTGCGGCGACGGCTTCGCCGACGCGGCGGTCGAATACCGAGGGGATAATGTAGTCAGGGTGAAGCTCGTCTTCCGCTATGATCTCGGCGATAGCGTTCGCGGCAGCAAGTTTCATCGCTTCGTTAATGCGCGAGGCGCGGCAGTTCAGGGCCCCGCGGAAAATTCCAGGGAAGCATAACACGTTGTTGATCTGATTGGGATAATCAGAGCGCCCTGTGGCCATCACGGCGACGAGGCCTTCGGCCTCCTCGGGCATGATCTCGGGAACGGGATTGGCCATCGCGAAAATGATCGGGTCCTTGGCCATAACCTTCAGGTCGGTCTGGTCGATAACGCCCGGGGCCGAAAGGCCAAAGAACACGTCGGCCCCTTTGATAACGTCGTGGATGCTGCCCTTTTCTTTATTCGGATTAGTGTTGCGAGCGTACCAATCCTTGACCCAATTCATATTCTCGACCCGGTCTTCATACAGCGCTCCGGTTTGATCACAGCCGACAATATTAGTTACGCCGGCCGCCATCACGATCTTGGAGCACGCAACACCGGCGGCACCAACTCCGTTCACGACGACTTTTACGTCTTCCATTCGTTTACCGACGATCTTCAGGGCGTTTATCAAAGCGGCCAAAACCACAACGGCCGTGCCGTGCTGATCGTCGTGGAAAACGGGAATGTCGAGTTCTTCCTTTAGCCGCTCCTCGATCTCGAAGCAACGGGGCGCGGAGATGTCTTCAAGGTTGATGCCGCCGAAAGCGACGGAAATATTCTTTATCGTTTGGACGATCTCGTGTGGGTCTTTGGTGTTCAGGCAGATCGGAAACGCGTCCACACCGCCAAACTCCTTAAATAACTGGGCCTTACCTTCCATAACCGGCATGGCAGCGGCGGGTCCAATGTCGCCGAGACCCAGCACCGCGGTGCCATCGGAAACAACCGCGACCGTGTTCTTTTTGATCGTGAGATTGAATACCTTTTCGGGATCTTTGTGAATAGCCTCGCAAACTCGCGCGACTCCCGGGGTGTAAGCCATCGAGAGATCCGAACGCGTTTTGAGCTGCATTTTCGATGTGACCTCGATCTTGCCGCCGAGATGCATCAAGAAGGTGCGGTCGCTGACATTAACGACCTCAACCCCGTCTATGTCCTGAACGGACTGGATTATCTGCTCATCGTGGTTTTCGCTCGACGCATTAACCGTGATGTCGCGGACGAGAAAATCTTTCCCGACGCTCACGATATCGATCCCTTCGATGTCGCCGCCGGCTCCGCCGATGGCGGTGGTGATCTTTCCGAGCTGCCCTGGCTTGTTGTGGATCTTCACGCGCAGCGTGAGGCTGTAGCTGGCGTTAGGTGTAGGTGTATTGGCCATAAGTCCAGAGCCGTCGTTAACCACCGACGGCATTCGCTTCCGATTTGGTAGCTGATCGGAATTAAAAAGTATGACGAAAAAGGAAATACGAGGCAAATACGCGTCTGATCAACAATCTGGCGTAACCACTTTTGTTTCGCGTCGGACCCCATACCTTTAGCATTTGGTATAATTTAAGCTGCGGAGGCATGTCTTATCAGTAATGTAACCGGCTTCGTTCAGGGGCTTAAAGCAAATCAGATTCGCAGGATCGAACGGCTCGCGACCAGGCGGGTCCCACAAGACCAGATCGTATCGCAGGAACTTGCGAGGCAGATGTCCGAGATCTCTAACGAGACCGGAAGGCAAATCGGCGTCCTGCTCGACCGTAAGGGTTACGTAGAGTATGTGATGGTTGGCAACGCCAAACGAATCGAGATGCCGGATTTCGGGCGCGTTCGCGTCGGCACCGACCGTTTTCGCGGCCTGCGGTGTGTTCATACAAATCTTCAAGAGGAAAAGCTCACTCAGGACGACCTCACCGACCTTGCGCTGTTGCGGCTTGATCTGATGTCGATAATCCAGGTGGACCGCAAAAACGGACTGCCGGGAATGGTCTATTCGGCCCACCTGCTTCCGACGAGCTCTGAGAATCTGCACGAGGAGGGCGAAGATAGGCCTTACGAATTTCTCGAACCCGGAATTCCGTCGCATTTAGATGTGGATTTCATTTCGCTTATTAACTCTCTGGAAAGCGAAATGGCCCGCATCAGGCAAACCGCTCGTGCAAAACAGACCAACCGCGAGCGGGTGATCCTCGTAGGCGTCACGACGGGATACGTGGACGAGGCTGAGGAGTCAATGGCTGAGCTTGAGGAATTGGCAACGTCAGCGGACATCGTGGTGCTCGACAAGATAATTCAGCGTCGGCCGCAAATCGATCCCAAAACGGTATTGGGGAAGGGCAAGCTTGATGAACTTCTGGTCCGCTCGATGCGTCTAGGTGCCGATATGATCGTGTTTGACGCCGAGCTATCCCCCGCCCAGGTTCGGTCGATAAGCGAAGCGACAGACCTCAAGGTTATCGACCGGCCGCAACTGATCCTGGATATTTTTGCTCAGCGGGCACAGAGTAGGGAAGGTAAGCTTCAGGTCGAGCTTGCTCAATTGAAGTACCTTTTGCCGAGATTGGTGATCGGTCAGAACTCTGCGTTTTCGCGGCTTGCGGGAGGCATCGGCGGACGCGGCCCTGGCGAAACAAAACTCGAAACAGATCGACGCCGCGTGCGCGACCGGATCTCTCAATTGGAAAAGCAAGTAGACAGTCTGGGACGGCAGCGGCAAGAGCGTAGAAAGGTTCGCACGAACAAGAATTTGCCCGTGATTTCGCTTGTGGGCTATACAAATGCGGGGAAATCAACCCTTTTGAACACCTTGACGCAATCGGAGGTTTATGCCGCAAAGAAGATGTTCGCTACTCTGGATCCGACCTCCAGGCGGCTTCGTCTGCCGTATGAGCAGGAGGTGATCATCAACGACACCGTAGGGTTCATTCGCGACCTTCCAGAACCTCTTGTTGCGGCGTTCCGGGCGACGCTGGAGGAAATCTCTGACAGCGATCTGCTCGTTCATGTGGTAGACGCTTCGAATCCCAGAGCCCTACAGCAAATCGGCTCCGTGGAGAAGATCCTTTCGGACCTTGAATTCAATTCCATTCCGCAGATCATTGTTCTGAACAAGTCGGACCTGCTCTCCGGGGAGGAGATCACGAATCTGGAGAGGCAGATAAGCCTTGACAACCACGCCGACAGCGTGGCAATTTCAGCTATCCGCAAGGATTCCCTCCGTCCGCTCACCGAGCGGATTGGTGCGAGGGTGCTCGAAGAAACGGCCGTTATTCAATAATCGTGAGCAGTCGAATCCAGGAAATGCAGACGCCGCTTCAAAGATGGAGGCGGAAGATTTGGGGAAAGGTGAAAGGGCCACTCGGCGGCATCACCGCGACCCAGCGTTTTTGGATCGGATTTGGCTTCCTTGTCCTGGTTACAACGCTTCTGATACAAAACCCCGTCTGGCAATCGGCCGGAGAGAACTTTTACCGGGAGGGGGATATCGCACGCGAAGCGATCATCTCGCCGGCCGATATATATTTCGTCGATGAACCCGCCTCCGAGCGCGAGCGTGAAACCGCTCGGGCTGCGATCCCGCCTACGTTTTTCCAGGATTCCCGAAGAGCCGACGAAGCGGTTCAAAATTTCCGTTCTGCGTGGGACAAACTGCACCGCAACCCAGAACCGTCAATGAATCGAACGAATTCCAATGGCCAGCGATCGGCGGAGTGGACAGGTCCGGGCGGCCCGCAACTTGGGCAGATATTTTCGGCACGGAGATTTACGGGAAACGAGATCGATGCGGTCACAAGGTCACTGCGGGAGTATGCCTCGGGCGACGTTTACGGCGACCAGGACGCTCAGTTCCTGCAAGGCGAGGTGGAGATCATCGACAGATTAAGGCCGAGCGACATACGATTGGCGAGAAACCCTGTCTCGACGATGACCTCCCTTTCGGATGCGCGCGAGAAATTTAGATTTTCGATTGATCAGATACCGAGCCTTACGGACGCCGAGGTTGAAGCCTTTGTGGCGGCGATGGGCCCACTTATTCAGCCGAGCGTTACCTACGACGCCGAGGCAACTGAGAACGCTCGCCGGATTGCATCGGAAGGCGTTCAGCCGGTCACGATTTCTTTGAAGCGTGGTCAGAAAATCGCTGACCAGGGCGACATTATCACGCCCGACATTATTTCGAAGATCGCTGCCATAAGTAATTACAGCTTATCGACCCGTAAGTACAACCGGTTCATCGGACTTCTGGTATTGATCTCGGCTCTTTATTGGACCGCATGGAAATTTATCGAACACCGCGGGGTGGCGCCGCGACTCGCATTGTCTCATCAGCGCACTTTTGCTTTATTGGGGTTCATCGTCGTAACACAGACGACGATGATGGCGGTTTTCTTCCGTCTTGCTGACTTTACGGCGTCGCAGAACATAAAGGCGCCTTTGAGCGACCCGACGATTTGGTCGTTCGCCGTTCCATTCGCATTTGGTAGCCTTTTAATGACCTTGCTTGCAGATCGGCGGACGGCGATATTTACGGGCTTATTTTCAGCGTTGCTCGCCGGCCTGCTTGCGCCTCGTGGTCTTGAATTCGCGATCTACGCGGCGATCGCTTCTTCTGTGGCGGTTTACGGGATCGGGGCCTACCGGACAAGGCAGTCCGTGACGATCGCAGGTGTATTAGTGGGTCTGGCAAGTGCTTTGGCGGCAGTCGCGCTGATCGCCTATATGCAGCAGCCGTTCATCCTGAACACGGTACTGCTGGCGATCGCGTGCGGACTCGCTGGGGGGATAATTACCGCGGCGGTGACGGCCGTATTCATGCCGATCTGCGAATCTCTTTTTGGGATATTAACGGATGTGAAACTGCTCGAGCTGTCTAATGCGGATCTCCCCGCGTTGGGGCAATTGGCAATTCGAGCACCGGGAACTAACCAACACTCGCACGCGGTTGGACAACTAGCGGAAGAGGCGTGCCGTGTGGTCGGAGGAAATGCTTTGCTGACGCGGATCGGGGCCCTTTACCACGATATAGGTAAAACAGCCGCGCCCGAGCATTTTGTTGAGAACCAACTTGGCAAGAATCCGCATGATCGTCTCAAACCCGCACAGTCGGCAAAGATCATCATCAGTCATGTAACTTACGGCGTTAAGCTAGCGAAGGAAATGGGCCTTCCGCAGCGCATAATCGATTTCATTCCCCAGCATCACGGCACCAGGACCCTACATTACTTTCTGAAAAAAGCTCAGTCCGAAGCACGCGAATCGGACGACATTTCCGAAAACGATTTCCGCTATCCGGGGCCGAAACCTCAGTTTCGAGAAGCGGCAATTATGATGATCGCCGATTCATGCGAGGCGGCTGCCCGCTCACTCGCTGAGCCGAACCCCGAGAACATCCGCTTTATCGTAACCAAGATCATCGACGCGATCGTAAGCGACGACCAGCTGGACGAATGCGACCTCACGCTTCGCGAACTTACTCAGATTCGCGAAGCAATGATCCGATCGCTCATCGCAATTTATCATTCTAGAGTGGATTATCCGGGCTATGTTCCGCCGCCGTCCGGGGCGTTCAAGGTGGCACCGGAAGAAGACAGTGAAGAGCTTGGAATGAAGTACCTTGATCCTAAGGATATCCCGGTCTCACCGGGCGGTGAGATAGAGGATGAGGCGTTTCATCGGAGCGATCAGCCATCGCGGGCATCAAAAGCAACACATTAGCTCCTCAGTAGGCCTCTCTTCGCGCGATCGGGAGAGAAACAAATGTACCGAGCCGTATTCTTGCTGCCGGCATTCCCGGTTTTGCTGCAGCTTCACCGTTTCGCTAGTCGAGACGGGAAATCTCAAGCACACTAAATCGCTTCCGATCATTGATATGCATATTTACGCTGACTCGACGGATGATTTCGGAGGCGGAAATGTGTCGGCTTGCCTCGGAGAGGGAAAGCTGACGCTGCCTACCATTGACCCTAAATTGCCGTCTCACCGCTGGTGGATGAAATGATCGCAATGATGTTTACTCACTCTAATCTTTATGTGGATATCTCGTGTAACAATTGGGCGTTTCCTTGCAAACAATTTTATGACCATCTAGAGCGGATGATGAATGCGGGTTTTGGGAAGCGAATCTTATTTGGATCGGATCAAATGGCTTAGCCGGAAACTATCGGAAGGGCAATTGAAAGTGCAGAGAATCCCCGTTCTTGAGGGCAGAGCAGAAGCAAGATATCTTATATAACAATGCCGCGAGGTTTTTGCGGTGAACAAAGTAAGTGTTCGCGGCGGCCCCCCACTGATCAATTAGTGTTGTTGATCAGTTCCTTGAGCTCTTTTCCGGGTTTAAAATAAGCGACTCGTTTGGCTGGGATGTCCACGGCGGAGCCGGTTTTGGGATTGCGACCTTTTCGGGAATTACGTTCTCGAACGCGAAAACTGCCGAAGCCACGAAGCTCGATCTTTTCTCCTTTGTTGAGCGATTCGGTGATGCTGTCGAAGACGATCTCCACCAATTGTTCGGCATCCTTCTTCGTCATTTCAGCTTCGTGTGCGACTCGTTCAACAAGATCGGCTTTTGTCATTTTCGTTTCCCCTTCGTTTTATTAGGAGACCCCGGCAAACTAACAACAACTGGCGTCCAAATTGAGTATTACGCCCTTTCAAATATAGGGCATTCTGATGAACTTTACGCTGAGGTCTTCTCCGAAGCTTCCTCGGATTGTTCAGGTGTGGCTTCCGTTTCTGCCGCTGGAACTGTTTCCTCGGCTGACGCGGCGGCCGGATCAGCCGCGGGTAAAGCTAACTCAGCGGGAGCCCCGGCTGAAGCGGCTTCGTCCGCCGCTTCAGTCGGTTGTTCTTCGATCGCTGATTCCCGAGCAGGTTCGGAATCAGCTGCAGGGGCCTCCGGCGTTTCTGCCTCGACCTCCGCACTGCTTTCCGTTTCCGCATTGGCCGCTTCCTCGGCCGCCGCCGCTTCGCGGGCGGTTGTCTCTTCGTAATCCCTGCGGGCTTGTTCCTTGCGCAGCCGCTTGGCTTCTTCCTTCTCTTCCTTGGTCATTTCCGGTTCGGCTTCCTGGGCCGAATCGTCTTTACCTAAAAGATTCGCAAGCTCGCCGAGGCTGGCCATACCACCCTTCGCCTCGCTTGAGTAAATGCGGGAATCTACTACCGGTTCGTCGTCTTTACCGACCGCACGGTATGACAGGCCGATTTTCTGGTCGACGTTCTCGATACGGAGGATCCTGAAATCCGCTTCCTGGCCGAGCTGCACGACATCTTCGGGGCGATCGACACGTTCGTCGGAAAGCTCCGAGATGTGGCAGAGGCCTTCCAGGCCTTCACCAAGTTCGACGAATACACCAAAGCTGGTGAAGCGGGACACCTTCCCGCGAACGACGTCGCCGGGACGGTGGGTCGCCACAAAACTTTCCCAAGCGCTAGGCGTAAGGTCCTTCATAGAAAGCGAAAGACGCTGGCCGCGCGAATCGATATTCGTGACGACGGCTTCGACTTCCTGATCCTTCTTGAGAAGTTCCTTCGGGTGCTTGAGCTTCTTGGCCCACGTAATGTCGGAGACATGGACGAGCCCGTCAATGCCGTCTTCAATCTCAACGAACGCACCAAAATCGGTGATGTTGCGGACCTTTCCGCGGATCTTAGTTCCTACCGGGTAGCGTGCCCCGATCGTGTCCCAGGGATTCTCTTGAAGCTGCTTCATGCCGAGGCTGATGCGTTTTTCCTCGGTATCTACACCGAGCACCTGAACTTCAACCTCATCGCCTTTGTTGTACAACCGTTTCGGGCTGGCCGAACGCTTCGACCAAGAGATCTCGGACACATGTACCAGGCCTTCCACTCCCGGCTCGAGCTCTACGAAAATCCCGTAATCCGTAACGGAGGATACTTTCCCCTTGATCTTCGAGTTGACCGCGTACATTTCGATCACTGTAGACCATGGATCAGGCTGGAGTTGTTTGTAGCCGAGCGAGACCTTTTCTTTTTCACGGTCGAGTTTCAGCACTTTTGCCTGAACGTGATCGCCGACCTTGAACATATCGCCGGGGTGATGCAAACGGCCCCATGACATGTCAGTAACGTGCAGCAAGCCATCAATGCCGCCGATGTCGACGAACGCTCCGTACTCGGTCAGGTTCTTCACTGTACCCTCGACAATGTAGCCGAGATCGATGTTGGAGAGCGTGCCCGCCTTTTGCTCGTTGATCTCGAGATCGGTGATCACCTTTCGAGACAGAACTATATTATTGCGGCGGCGGCTGAACTTGATGATTTTCGCTTCGATCTCCTGGCCGATGTAGGGATCCAGATTACCGACCGGGCGCGAATCGACTTGCGAGCCGGGAAGGAACGCCTCGATGCCGTCGAGGTCGACCTTTAGTCCGCCCTTGATCTTTCCGGTGATCATTCCGCGCACGGGCGCGTCGTTTTTGAACGCCTCTTCGAGATCGGTCCACACACGGCGGCCGAGTGCGTCATTCTTAGAAAGGACAGGCGGGGCTTCGCCGCTGAGATTCTTGATCACGGCCTGGATCGTGTCGCCCACAGCGACAGCCGATTCCAAGGGCTGCTCGAACTCTTCAGCCGGGATAACTCCTTCGGATTTGTACCCGAAATCGACCATCACGCCGTGTTCGGAAACGCCCACGACCTTGCCTTCGACAAGTTCGCCAGTGTGGTAAACAGTTTGTTCCTGCTCGAATTGTTCGAGAATTGCGCCAAAATCGAACTCGCCGGAAGCGCCGGCTTCGTAGGAGGGCGTCGTTTTGGGTTCTGATGCGGCTTTAACCGGTGCCTGAGCGGCCGCATCTTGCTTGTCCTGTTGTGCCTCAACCGATGAATCGCCGGTATTCGTTTCTTCGGTCTGTTGTGTAACGTCGTTTGTCATTAACTTTGTTTCGACTTCCTTACTTCGCTATAGCGTTTTTTAATTTTGTCAGAATATTCTATACCCGATTCGAAATCAGAAAAACGATTCGAGCTTCGGTGAAAAAACACGATATCTTTCGTGACCAGGTAAAACTAAAATTTACACGCCTAAACGCTTTTCTGTCAAGGTTTCGGCGCGGAAAATACTTGAAAAACGGGGATTTGCGCGATTCCCACCCGTTCGGCGGCGAGAGCGCGAAGCATAATCTCCAATGCTCGACAAAAGAACGAACCGGGCCGGAATTCGGATTCGAGCGGGTCCAATTCAGATCCGCACGATCCGCGCTTCGCGGCCCGATTGTCGCTTGATGTTCCAGGCGGAACCGAACGTCTCAGTTCCGTGTTATTAAATTGGTTATATCGGAAACACCGCCCATTCTCTCCATTTCTTCCTTGGCTTGCCCCGAAGTGTTTTGAACACCCGCCAATCTGAGACGGAATTCATCAGGATTAGTGGCACCGCGAAGGGCTTCTTCCAGTGAAACGAGGCCGGACTGATATAAGTAAAACAACGATTGGTCGAAGGTCTGCATTCCGTATTGCGACGTGCCGGCCGCGATCACGTCGCGAATGGATGCCGTTTTCTCTTCGTGAAGAATGTAGTCGCGAATCAACGGAGTGGATATCAAAACCTCGACTGCCGGGACGCGGCTGTTACCCTTCGCCGATTTTATTAAACGCTGCGAAACAACCGCTTTTAGCAGGCCCGCGAGCTGGATACGTATCGATTTCTGCTGATAGGGCGGGAATGCGGAGATGATGCGGGTGAGTGTTTCGGCCGCGTCAAGCGTGTGTAGGGTCGATAGGACCAAATGGCCGGTTTCCGCCGCGACCAGGGCAGTTTCGATCGTCTCCAGGTCGCGCATTTCGCCGACGAGTATGACGTCCGGGTCTTGGCGCAAACTGCCGCGAAGAGCTTCGGCGAATGAACGCGTGTCCACGTCCACCTCACGCTGCGTTATGTAAGATTCCTTGTCTTTGTGGAGAAATTCGATAGGATCCTCGATCGTGACGATATGGCTGTTTCGCTGCTGGTTGATGTGATCCACCACGGCGGCAAGAGTGGTGGATTTTCCCGAGCCGGTCGTTCCAGTAACGAGTATCAGTCCGCGTTGCTCCCCGGCAACTTTGTTCAATACGGGGGGCAGGCCGAGCTCGTTAAAGTCGCGGATATGGTCGGAGATCACCCGGGCCACGATGCCGATCGAGTTCCGCTGCTGGAAAATATTTACGCGGAAACGGCCGAGTCCGGTTACGCCATAACCCAGATCTACTTCGAAAACTTCTTTGAAGTGCTGTTTCTGGCGGTTCGACATCATCGAAAAGGCCATCTCGAGCGTTTCGTCCTGATTCAATTTCGTAACGCCGGATAATGGTTTCAGCTCTCCGTTAACACGTATCACGGGTGTCGAACCGGCACGGAGATGCAGGTCCGAAGCGCCGAAGCTCATTGCCATTCGAAGAAGGTCGTCGATTCGATTAAGCATAGGTGGAAAGTGCGGGTACTACTTTTGTCGAAAGCGGGTCGGGTGTGCGGGAACGATATGCGGAAGAATTTCCCAAGTTAAGTTTATCGCCGGCCCGAAGTCGGGTAAACAAAAACCGGCCGCTTGCGGTCAATCTGACCGAATTCGACACCGTCCGGCACGGGGCGTAAACTCGTAAAAGCCTGAATGATGAACGATAGAGCAAAAATAACCGCGATCCGGCCCGAACATGCAATCCCCGGCGGCGAGATCGAAATTCGAGTTGAGGAACTGGGCCTGGATCCGGACAGTGGACTTTTGTGCCACGCCAACGGCCTGGCTTGCCAGATCAATGCGGCTTCGAACCGGCGGATTGTCGCTACCCTCCCGGCCTTGGATGACTCCAGCGCGATAGTTCAAATCGAAACGAGTAAGGGGGAAAGCAACGGACATGTCGTCTCCGTTGGGAAACTTCTCACAAACGAGATGCACATTGTTGCGAACCCGGCAATCGACCCGAGCGACGACGCATTGATCCTGACGAGGTCGGGTTCGCGGGGGCAGAAGCTAGAGCATACGCTTTTCCGTCTCGAAACGGATGGCTTTTTGGACGAATTGTCGGTAGAGATCATGAATCCGACCGGGGTCGCTTTCGGGCCCACTGGGGCACTGTACGTAACGAATCGGGCCGAGGGGACAGTGAGCCGCATCGACCGCGGCGAAGAAGCCGTAATGATCGCGAGTGGTCTCGGGATCGCGAGCGGGATCGCATTCGACCGGGAAGGGACAATGTTCGTGGGGGATCGTTCGGGCACGATCTACCGGGTCCGTGAAGGAGGATCGGCGGAAAGATTCGCCACGATCGAGCCATCGGTCGCCGCGTTTCATGTCGCATTTGGGCCGGACAATAGACTCTATGTTTCCTCTCCGGGTTTCGCGAGTCACGACTTTATTTACGCTATAGATGCCGACGGCTACGTCGAAAATTATGTTCGTGGGCTGGGGCGGCCGCAGGGGCTGGCGTTCGACCGCGATGGCAATTTGTTCGCAGCGGCGACCTTCCGCGGAAGGCATGGCGTGGTTCGCGTTGACGCAGAAAGAAAGGAGATCGAGCATTTTATTTCGGGCAATAACGTGGTCGGCCTTTGCTTTACACGAAACGGGGAAATGGTGATCGCAACTTCCGAATCGGTATATTCGCTAAATTTGGGCATCTACGGAACACTTCTTGGTGACGGTATGGTCTAACCGCATGACATTATTCCGGTTCCCATTTTTG